>Ga0265314_10000016_pt1 | contig 365251 bp, 303 predicted proteins | sample 4126metaG_FD_203106 | JGI IMG/M metagenome (GOLD analysis project Ga0265314, IMG submission 203106) | Rhizosphere microbial communities from Carex aquatilis grown in University of Washington, Seatle, WA, United States - 4-1-26 metaG | ecosystem: Host-associated > Plants > Roots > Rhizosphere... | reverse complement strand
GCATAAATATCCATATCACCCATTAAGTGACCTTCTGAAGCTATCGAACAAGTTATTGCGACTAAACTCAACAACAACATTGTCAATAGTGATACCGGAGTCGAAAATTTCTTTCCCATCTTTCCTCCTTTGTTCACCGCGCACCGCTTGTTAGTCGTTTACTTCAGTAATGTCATTCGCTTTACCGCAGAGAAATTACCCGCCCGGAGCCGCACGAAATACACTCCCGAACCCAACCTCGTACCATCGAATTGTAATTGGTGGTGTCCCGCCGGTGCCGGCCCATCCAAGAGTGTCGCAACTGTTCTTCCTTGGATATCATACACTTTCAAAGAAGCAATCGTGGTCTTCGGTAAACTGAACGAAATCGTTGTCGTCGGATTAAATGGATTCGGATAACACTGCTCTAACGCAAACCCCTTCGGAACGCTCACTTCATGCCACCCCGCATTGACTCCCATCGTCGCATCATTCCGGTAGAGCCCGCGCCACACTGTTCCGGCATAGATGTATCCGGTTATTGTATCGTACACAATCGTGTTGATATCCACATCGGGTAATCCTTCCGAATAGTTGACAATTGAGCCGCCTCCTTGCGTCGCGCGCCAGACGCGGTTGCTCCCCGTTCGCGAAGCGAACAGGAAACCCCCTTCCGTCTCAAACGTCATCGACACAACCGGCTCGTTCCAGATGGAATGGAGCGTTCCGATGCTGTACCCGGTGTAGAGCGCACTGTCCGTCGCGACAAGCATCGCACCCGAACGATGCACCTCGATCTCAGTTACCGGCGAATGAATCGATGAGCGTGTCCAACTGCTGTCGGCGTTGAGCACATACAGACCGTTATTGCACCCTATCCACAATACACTATCCGCAGTTTCCGCGATATCGTTTATCGTGTAATGGAAAGTATGCGAGTGCCAAGTACTGCCGTCGTCGTCCGACCAGAGATAGGTGCTGTCCAGCGTAACGTAGATGCGCGATGAAAGCGTACTGTGGTATGTCCCCATCGCACTGTAAAATACTGTCCAAGTCACGCCATTGTTGGTGGAGCGGGTGCGCATGGTAAGAAGTAAACCCGAGTGCGTACGAATTGGAAATTGATCGTAGAATGTGTCCGGTACCCAATTATTTCCATTGTCGTACGTTTTTAATATCTGGCCGTTGTTATACACGAAGAGTGTGTCGCGGGTGCAAGGCAGAATTATACCAACTTCGGAACAATTCAGTCCGCTGTTGCCCGGCGCCCAATCCGTACCGTTGGTTGTGCGTAAAATTCCATTCAATGTGGAGGCGACCATCGCCCCGCCATCGCCGAGCGGAACAATGCGGTGTACCAAATCGTTGAATGTATGCATCGGATACGGAATTTCATGTTGGCTAAGCATTGCGGTGTTTATGTCAAACACATAATATTGCGTATAGGCGCTTAGATAAACCGAATGATTCCCGTCAAAATAACAACCGTAAGTAGAACCGATTGATGGTGTAAGCGCCGTCCAACTTCCTCCGCTGTTATGGGTTTGGTAGATGACTCCACTGCGGAAAAAGGCATACCCGGTAGTGTCGTTTTTAGCGGTAAAGCCGATAAGCTCGTCGACACCGAAAGTTAAAACTGATGTGGAATCCCATGTTGTACCGTAATCAGTCGAGCGCCATACCGCACCGTTCATTTGTCCGACGTTGAAAATCGTTCCATTGGGAAACACCCCGTATCCCACTGACGCCGGTAACGCTGTCTGGCTAATATTTTGCCACGACATGCCATGGTTGGTAGAACGGTAGAGTGAAGCAGTCATACTCGGATAGTAGGAATAAACACTGTAATAGACGTTGCCGGTTGAATCGAATTGGAAATGGTAATTATTTCCATTCGGTAGTGAATCGTCCGAATGAATCCAATCTACACCGCCATCGCTTGAATAAAATGTACTTTGACCGATGACATTGATATAAAGATTACCGTTGTGGTCGCTTTCAACAGCACCTACCGAATCCGTATCGAAGCCGTTCAGTTGCCAATGCGCCCCGTTGTCCGTTGACTGGTATAGACCACTCGGTATGCACCCCGCGAAAATCGTTCCGTTGGGTATTGTAGCAAGCCCATACACGTGACCCCCATCGAGACCGGGCATTGCCGTCCACGACGCAAATGCCAGCGTAACAATGAGGAGTGCTATAACTGTGAGAAGAATGCGATTAAACAAAGGAGTAAGTCGAAGCATAATGATATTCCTATCATCGTTAGTAGGGACAAAGTGAGGAAAAAAATAGAGTGTATGCGATTACCGCATAAATAGAATCTTTTCGGTTTTTACGTAACCGGGCGATTCCATCTTCACGAAATATGTACCGGAAGAATATTTTCCCGCATTCCAGATAAACCGGTGATACCCTTCATATAAAATACCGGTATGTAATGTGGTTAGTTCCTGCCCCAGAACATTAAATACTTTCAGCTTGACATTCGCGCGATACGGAACCGCTACCACAAAACTAATCGAAGGATTGAATGGGTTCGGATATCCCGGTTTGAGTTCAAATTCGTGAGGTACTACCGCACTCACCGGTTCCGTCACCGCCGATGTCCCGATTACGAAATCATTATCGCTGACGTCAACCGCGAGCGTATCGTAAATCGAGCGTATCTCGACTCTCGCATTATTGGTTGTGCTGGTTGGGGCAGTCCATGTCCGGTTCGAATCGGTCGTCGGGATGTTCGCATACAACAGCGTCCACGGCCCCGCTACACCCGTCGTACTGACATACAGTTGCAACATTCCGGTTAGTCCGCTCTCTGCGTGGAATCGAACCGGGACAGTACTGCCGGGCAGATACGCTTCACCGCCATTCGGTGAAATGACTTGTACTATTGGATGGCGAATCACAAAATTATTCGCACTCACTCCGAACAAAGTTGAATCCGTTTCCGACACTACCCGAATCCGCGCGTTAACTGTTACATCCCCAACGCCGGGGTACCACACAAATCTTCCCGTATTCGTACGATTGGAAATCAATCGCGTCCATGCCCCTGATGGATAATTCAAATTCAAATCGATATGGAGCGTGCCAAGGACTCCCGAACTTGTCCAGCTAATCGTATCGGCAATACCGATTTTCGCCGTATCGTTCGTAGTTGGATGGAGAAGTGTGATTGACCGCGCAAGAATCGTAAAATTCGAATCGCTCTCATCGCGAATCGTCGTATCGGCAAGTGAAACTACTCGTATCCGCGCCGTTGTCGTTGCCGTCCCCGATACCAGCCAACCGTACCGGCCAATATTCGGTGTCGCCGGAACGATGTTGGACCATACTCCACCCGGATAATTCGTATTCATGTCAATTCGTACGTTGCCGCTTATTCCATTTGCCATCCATCGTATCGAATCAACCGAACCGACCGGTAAACTTTCTCCGCCGTTTGGTGTTACAACGGTAATGGAACGGTCAGCTATTGTGAAATTAAAATCGCTCAATCCGAGTAACGAGTCTCGATCGATGGAGTAAATCTGTATTCTTGCCGTACTCGTTGTCGGCCCGGTGACTGTCCACGGCAATAAACCACTGTTCGATGTGGATGCGATTAGTGTTGTCCATGTTCCACCCGGGTAATCGCGATTCAAAGTGATTGTCACGAATCCACCTACCTGATACGTGTTCCACTTAATTGTATCCGTTGTGCCGATAGTGAACGTTTCACCGCCGTTCGGTCGAATTATTCCCCGCGGATACCACGTCGGATTTGCCGAAGTCGGACTAACCTGAACATTAAAAATGTATGGGGCACTCGAAGTCGGAGCGAGGTACGGCCCGCCGTTGCAAAATGGAGTTCCTTCCAGTGTTGGTATCGTATTCGGACTAAGGATGGTCGGCCATACCCGGATATAAAACGGTTGTCCCGCTTGCAGTTGCGTCGGTAGTGCGTTGGAATCAACCGCAGTCAGTGAGACGGAAAACGCGCCGTTCGTATTGACTACAGTGCTATCGAATCCATCGCCGATACGGAAGTATCCGGAAAACACATCGTCCCCGCCGACACTCCCGTCGTGAAACCCGTCGAAATTCGGTGGATCCAGCACCCCGTTCACCCCCGGCTTGATAACTTGCACCAATGCGCCGTGCGGCACCGCCACTGCATTCCGCATGATACGGATAACCGTGTCGCCACCGGCATTGGTGGTCGCAAAGTCGAACAAATAGGGTTGGGCGGAAACGTATCCCGCCGTGAGGATTAACAAAATTGCGGCTAAGAAATGTCGGCACCGTATCATAGGTTCTCCCTGCGCGAAGCAGTAGAAAGGTAATACAACAATGTACAAGTGAATTTCGCCGTTTTCAATTGATTTGCGAGGAACGAAGGGCGCGACCGTGTGCGCCCAAAGTGACGTGGCAATCTTCGTAGCACCGCCCTCCGGGCGGTAGTGGGGTAGGGCGGCTCACCGTGCCCGTCCGGCATTTCTTTCCTTTACTGATAAATCGGTATATTACCAAGTGAGTGTATTAGAAAAAGTACTATGTAACCTTACTACTACCAACCTTGAAAGGAGGATGTATGGGGAAGAAATTTTCGACAGTGGTTTTAGTGTTGACAGTTTTGCTTTCGGTCACCGCTTTAACAAGTTTTGCTACTCCTCCATCTTCTGGAATAGAAGTTGGTTTTTATTTACCTCGTAGAATACCATTTGCGACTCCTTTTAAAATAACCTTTGGTTGGACAATAGATTCCGCTCCGGAAAAAGCGTCAGCAGATATCACCATTCCTGATGGAATAGAACTCCAAAAAGGTGATTTGCATTGGGAAGGTAATATCATTCCTAGTCATCAACATAGCATGGATCTATTGATTTGTATTAAAAAACCGGGGGAATACGCATTATCCGCAGTCATTAATGCATCGAATTTTCAGTATATCGAGTACAACAAAATTTTCCCTCTTCACCGAATAGTTTACCTTTATGCGAGAGAGGATACAGTTGCTTTATACTATAGTCGCGAATTGATGGAACAACAAGTTAGAGATTCTCTGATTGTGCCGAGCGAAGTAATCGCGAATCGAATGTATAACTATCCTAAAATCTACCGGGATGGTAATCCACAAGAGTTTGTTAGTTATTGGTATGATTACGTCGGTTACTTTGAGGGAATTTCTCTCAAATCTTTGGTTGACACAAGTGAAATTATGCATTTCCCCGATGTGTATACACCCGGACAAGCCAGTTTAATCAAACGTTGTGGATTGATGTTCATAAGACCGCATGTCGAGCGTTTGGATTCGCTCGTGTACAAAAGGTATTCCACACGTTCGGATGAACAGATAAAAGCATTAATCAAACTATTCAAGTTTCAATTAATTGAGTTGTATGATGCTGATCAAAAAGTATTTCACGCAAAGGATGAGACGGAACGCCAACAACTTCTAAAAGAGCGATTAACTTTAAGAAAACATCAAGAATGGGAAAGCTTTAAAATTTCAAATACTGCGAAGTGGGAACAGCAAAAGAAAGCTGAAGAAAAAACAAAAATCAAATATTAGAAATTCGAATTAACTCTTACACACAAAAAAACACCCCTACCATTCCGGTAAGGGGTGTTTCTTGTTTCTTCTGTTTTTCTTTACGGATTACTGAGTATCCGGTTTACTTCCGCTTCACTCATTCCAACCCGCACCCTTCTAATCCGGTCAGATGAACTGCTTCCGAAGTATGCTGTCACCTTGTAATACCCGTGGAATGGCGAAGTCGTTATCGCCGCTGTATGCGTGTACGATGTCGTATTCGCCCCCGTATTGGTGCCCAACAATGAGTATGGCTGCAACCCGTTCGTACTGATATAAATGTTATACCCGACAACTGTTACCGGTACACCGCTTATCGTCGTATCCACCCGGCTCCAGTTCAGAACGATATCGGAACCCGACTTTGTTATCGTAAGGGCTCCCGGTGCCGCTGGTGTAACGTACGCCGAATTACCCGTAACATTCACCCGCAATGTATCTTCATTCACCGCAGTGCTGACGAGTCCAACTTGGCCGGTAAACGTTCCCGGTGCGGTTGGCAAGAAGTGAATCCACGCCGTTGCCGAATCACCGGGATTGACCGAAGGCATTGTCACTGGCGTTACTGTGTACGGTAGCGACGGCGGAATAATAATCCAGTGTGCATTCTGCAATGGAATCGTTCCCTGTACGTGCAGTTTCACCGAAATCGAATCGCTTCGGGTCGGTTCAATCGTCGTGGCAAATGTCGCCGAGTATGAAGATAGCGTCGCATAGCATCCCGCGCCCACACCGCTAATTGGAATCGTAATCGAGTTGTATGGCGACTCAAATGTCATTCGTAACGTATCGGAAAAGATGCGCGCCGAATCGGGCGAAAACCGTATCCAAATTTGAAGTGAATCGTTCGCATTCGTCAGCGAATCTGTATCCACCACCCGCTTACTGAATTTCCCGGTAGCACCGGTCAGCGTCAGATAATGGAAGGCGATATTACTTTGATTCTTGATGACCAACAACAGTGAATCGGTAGCACCCGGCGCTGTTCCCGCAAAGTTAATCGTACTTCTCGATTGATACAGCACCGGTTGCGGTTGAATTGCGAAATTCAAATTCGAGGTATCATTGTACACGGGTGTGAGACCGCGTGCCGTAATCCGAATCCGCGCATTTGCTGTTACCGGTGCAGTTACTGAATTCCATGCCCAAAAACCGGTAGCGGCATTCGCGGAATCGACCAATAGTTCCCACGTTGACGAAGGAAACGTACGGTTCAATTCAACCCGAACACCGTTCGTTATGAAGTTGCCCGTGAACCGGATTGTATCCGGCGTTCCGACCCGGAATGTTTCTCCTCCATTCGGGCGGGTAAGTATAAGGTTACGTTGGACAATCGAAAAATTTGCATCTGAGGTATCGATTGCGAAGGCAAGGAAATTACTCTTCACCCATATTCGCGCTGTATTTGACGTGGATCCCGCGATTCCATTCCATGCCCAATAATTCTGCGTCGCTAACGACGTCGAATCGAGCGTTTCCCATGTCGAAGAAGGGAAGGTGCGGTTCAATTCCACGCGAACCGTTCCGCTAAGATTAGTAGCAATCCATCGTATCGTGTCATTTTCACCGCGATAGAATGTTTCACCACCATTCGGTCGTGTAAGTTGTAGAGCGGGTAGCGCGACGGTAAAATCATTCGCTGACCATCCCACAACAGTTGTGGAATCCGCAAGGTAAATTCTCGCGTGAGTGCTCGTACGACCGGAAGGATTCCAGATATACGAAGTCGTGTTCGCCGGGAGTGTATTTGTAAATACGGTTACTGATTCCGGTACCGCACCCGCATAACTAATTCCAATCGTCTTCGGATAGGTTCCGAAATTAGCCCACCGAATTGTATCGGGAATGCCGATATACGCTATCTCGCCGCCGTTCGGATTCGACAATGTCATTGCTCGCGCACGGATTGTTAATGGCGCGTTCGAAGTGTCGGTCATTGACGCGATATACGTCGATACCACCGCAAATCGGATCGTGGTCGAAGGTGCGTTCGGTACCGGGAATGTAAGTTTACCGAGCGATGCCGCCATATTGGAGAACAACGTCGTCCACGGGCCGGTCGGGAAATTGGATGTGTATTTGATGTTGACGTTGCCGGTTAGGTTAGTCGTCCACGTCACCGAATCAGTTTGACCGATATAAAGAACTTCTCCACCATTGGGCCGTGTTAAAGCAATGGTCGGTTGGATGACATTGAAGTTGGCGAAACAAGTATCGGCATAAGTCGAGTTGGTATGCGAAATGACCGCGATGCGCGCTGTGGTCGTTACCGGCCCCGTTACCGTCCATTGGTAAGTATTCGTGCCGTTGTCCGATGACGAAACGCTACTCGCAATCGTCGTCCATGACCCCGACGGATAGGTACGATTGATTTTAATATCGACACTGCTGATACCATGGCTTAACCAACGAACAGAATCAACTGCACCAATGAAATAATTTTCACCGCCAACTGGTTTTACCAAAGCTACGCTAGTTCCAAGGAAAGCCCCTTCATCGGCACCGATGTCCGGTGCGCCGACACTGCGCGCTTCGCCGTCGATATCAGTCGTGACGAACGCGAGTGGGGATGCCTTTCCTTCTACCAGCGAAGATGGTTGTCCGAGGGTAATGTGCAGGTTGTAGGGTGACGTTGAGCTGATAAATAATGGGTTACCGCTCTGCGAAATCGAATCAATATTCGTTTGAGCTAATTTCCAATTTGCCAATGTTGGATAATAGCTGCCGCCGATAAAACCAACTTTTCCATTCGTAGCGTTTGGAATATAGAAGCAGTTAAAATTCGAACGGAGTGAAGTGGCGCCGTTATCGTATATGCCGACGTGGAAGGTGTTGTTCGACTGGGTTGCAGTATAATTCGTAATCACGTTATTAAGGATTGTATCGGCCCCTCCGCTTGTCAATTCAATATCCGCCGAAGACGCAAGTAGGTTTGGGCCCGACAACTGATTCAGTAATATAGAATTATTGTCGATTGTAATATTATTAATTGCGTATATCCCGAGCGTATTGTAACTCGCTGTTTGGATTGCGTTGGCTGCCGCAGAAACCAAGCCGTAAATCATGTTGTTATACAGTCGCACTGGAGCTGGTGTCGTATTACCGTTATCACTCCACACGCCATACACCGGATTGAATGTGGAACCGGTTCCAACGGCAGTGAGCGTATAAATCCGATTGTTGTAAATATTGGTTGTACCAAACGGTCGGATTAGATATATGCCAATTGCGGAACCACTCAGGCCGCTCGTTAGGACGTTTGTTATGTCGACGTCATGAACATTTAATGTTCCCAAATTGGTAGCGAAAATGCCGTAACCGTTGCCGTAGCCGCCAATCGTGTCATTCGACGCAGAACCGATTATAAACCGGTTCGAATTACTCACTCCCATAACATCGCTGCCGATTTCAATTGCTTGGTCTGGAAAATTGCTGTAGCTGAGCAGGTAAACGCCGATGTGGCTTTTCGAAATTTCTAAATTGAGATAGCTGTTATTACTGTTCGTACCCGCGGCAGAGGTTGGAACAGCGCTATTGTTGTAAGCTTGGGAAATACCGACCGGGTAATTTGCGTCTGAAGAAGCGCTAACGCGCATTCTTATCGTACTATTTTTAATTGTGTTATTTTGTGCGCCTTGTGATCCGGACGCATTCGTTACCCAATATCCCGCTTCAAGGTAATTTGTCCCGTTGCTGTTGTCGGTAACATTGATTCCATCAAATGTTACATACTGGCACCCGTTTAATTTTACCCCAGCATCAAATCCACTCGTAACCGGCGGTGAAATGGTAACTGTTCCGGTTAACTTCTGAAAAGTAACCGGATTGGAAGCGCTCGCATTCGGAATCGCGTTGACAACAACATTTTCATTGTACGTGCCATTCCTGACGTAGAAAGTAACTCCCCCCGCTCCTACACCGTATGTGTTGAGATCATTTAGTGCCGCGGTAAACGATTGGTAATCTTGAAAAATGTTACCAATCGTAAATGCTCCCGTCATTTGCGCAGACGTTCCGAAATGGAACATCTTACTCGCAACGACTTCGCCGTTTGACGCGCGTCCCGCGACTATCCAATAGTAGATTCGGTTGGTGTTAATCGATACAACTTTCGATGTCGCACTGAGTCCGCTATCCACCCGTACTGAATGTGACAATGCTAATACTGAGTTCGAGTCGGTAGAGACATATACGTCGTAATTGACCGAGCAAAGTCCCGGAGTCCAAGTTAGGGTGGTGGAGGAACCGTTAACACCGGTAGTGCCGTTTGCCGGTGTGCTGAGTGTGGGGTTAGCACATGGTATTTTATAAAGTATCGCCGTGTTGGCGGTTGGAGTTATCCCGTAATTGAGATTATAAGCGCCGAAATCATTTTGGATACCAACTGTCGGCGTACCTCCCGCAACCTCACGATATTGGACGAGAATGCTACCGTCGGTGTTCAACACCATTTGGCAGGTAACAAAATCACCTGCGTATGAAATCAGACTATCATAAGTAATAACAAACCGTGTCGGTGAAGTCAAGCGGGCGATTGAAACACGGGAATAAGAATTCATGTACATATCGTCAGCCCAAAAGTAAATACCCGATGGTCCTCCGACGGGAAATCCACCAAAACTAAAATCGTAGAACGCACCACTCGTTACATATCCGTTCGAACCGAGATAAATCTGAGTGAAATCCACTCCGTACAACTGGAACGGGAAGTTGACACCGATTGGGCCAACTGAGCCGTCATCCTGACCAGCCATATCGCCAATAACCGAGTCGGATGCGATTGTGTTTATCCAACCGTACGTCGGTCCACCCGGCGCTAATTGATCTTTGAACGTATAACCGTAGCCGTCCGGCCCGCCTGATGTCATAATCGAAGGCGGTTGTGCCGGTCGTTGCGGACGCATTGCACGATACGTATCATAAGCGGCTACTTTATCGGCATGAGAAACTTTTTCGCCCTTGAGCATCCGTTGGGCGATTTGAGTCAGTTCTTCGGGGGTTCTGGCAAACGCTGTCGTTAAACCGGCGCTGACCCACAACAGAACAATAATCGTTAGCAAACGGTTCATTGTGAACTCCGTAATTGCATTACATAAATTGGCGATAACCTAAGAAAGTTGGCGATGTGTTATAGATCAAGTCAGGTTAGCGTTTTACGTATCAGACACACATTCGCGAACGTTCTTTCAATATACTCTAAATAATTACAACACATGTGACCTGTTGCACTTTTACGTATTTTTCTGTAAGTGCCCTGAAAATAAACTCCGTAACTGCTTTACAGGGCTCGATTTGATTTTGTAACGAAACCGAGTAATTTCTTGCTATTATTTGTAAAATCAATTCAACCGGGGATTGGTATGAAACACTGTTGGTTCGCTGTAATATGTTTTTTAATCCCACTAACTGTCTTTGCCAAAAAGCCGGCAACGACAAAGCCGGTCTTGATTTCCATCGACCGCGCATTTTCGGATTCTGCCAAAACGATGGGGATGCGGGATGCCTTCCTTGCCAATCTTGACGACTCCGCCATCGTTTTGAATCCCGGAATCGCTAATGCCAAAGCATACTATGGCACGATGCCAAAACCCGGTCCGTTACTTCAGTGGGAACCCGCTTTATCGGAAGTGTCCTTCTCCGACGACTTTGGTTACACCTTGGGTAGTTGGACGATGTGCATGACCGATACTACGCCTCCCGCTATCTTCGGGCATTACTTGACGATATGGCGAAAAAGTTCCGCCGGGAAATGGCTCGCCATCTTCGATAGCGGCATCAACAACCCTAAACCAGATAGCGGCACAACCTATTTGCCGGAATTGCGGGTCGAAAAAATTGCGAAAAATCAGGTTCCGAGTCGCAAGAACGATGATGACAACCGCTCCTTACGAATTGCCGACAATGTTTTCGCCACCATCGCCGGGAAGCAGGGAGTGGTTAGTGCATTCAAACAAACCGGTGCCGACGACATCCGCTTATTGCGCCAACAGAACTTTCCCATTACCGGAATCGATGCCGCGCAAGCGTGGTTATCCACTAAACCCGATCACGAAACATGGAAACAAGTACGATGCGACGTCGCATCGAGTGGTGAATTGGGTTATACCATTGGCGAAGTTACTGTTGCCGCGCACGATAACCAGAAGGAGCGCCACGGTTACCACATGCGCGTCTGGCGGCTCGACCCGAACCAAGTTTGGAAAGTTGTAATCGACCTCACGCTTTATGCGAAAGAAAAGAAATAGAATGAACAATGGAGTTTACACAACCATAACAACGTAGCTACAGGGGGATGAAATGATGGAAACGATTTTTAAGCGCAGAAGTATCCGCCACTATACCAAACAACCAGTCACCGCGGAGCAAATCGACCGCCTGCTACATGCGGCAATGGCGGCTCCTTCCGCCGGGAATCAGCAGACGTGGGAGTTCATTGTCATCAACCAGCGCGATTTACTCGACGCGATTCCCGAGTTCCACCCCTACTCGTGGATGTGCAACGAGGCCCCCGCCGCTATTCTCGTTTGTGGTAATCTTCACCGCGAAACCAATCCCGGTATGTGGGTACAGGATTGCGCCGCCGCCACACAAAACATTTTGCTCGAAGCGACCGACCTTGGTCTCGGCAGTGTGTGGGTCGGTGTCTATCCCCGCGATGACCGTATGGACGGATTCCGAAAATTGTTGAAAATCACCGACCCCAAAGTCATTCCGTTCTCTTTGATTCCCGTCGGGTACCCGGATGAAGTACGACCGGAGCGTGATAATTACGAAGCGGGTCGCATTCATCGCAATGAATGGTAAAATGTGAGTAGTCAACCCACCACTACATTGGAATTCGGAAAAGTTTCCGCCGATACGTTTGAAAAAACGATATTTCCCCGCTTAGGTAGGAGTCGTCCACACGAAGTTCTCGTCGGGCCGCGTAACGGTGTCGATGTCGGTATCGTTTCGCTCGGCAACGGTCTGGTGATGGCGACGACGACCGATCCGCTCTGGGTCATGCCCGAGGTTGGTTGGGAGCGCGCGGGGTGGTTCGCTATCCAGATTATCGCTTCCGATGCCGTCACCTCCGGTCTCGAACCGAAGTACATCACCCTCGATTTAAATCTTCCCGCCGATTTATCGTCATCCGATTTTGAAATCTTGTGGGATGTCATTCATCGTGCGTGCGACAACATCGGTCTCGCCGTTATTTCCGGCCATACCGGGCGGTACGCCGGTTGCGCATTTCCCACCATCGGTGCCGGCACGGTTATCGCAATCGGTTCGGAAAAATCGTACATCACCCCCGAGATGGCGCGTCCCGGTGATGTCGTTATTGTCACCAAAGGAGCGGCACTCGAAACGACCGCCCACTTCGGTGTCACGTTCCCCGACCGAATCCGCGCGGCTTGCGGCGAAGCGATTGCTAAGGAAGCTGAGGCACTCTATTGGCAAATGAGTGTAGTGAAAGATGCGACCGTCGCGGCGAGTGTCGGTCTGCGTGAAAACGGTGTCACTACTATGCACGATGCCACCGAGCGTGGCGTGTGGGGAGGGCTGTACGAAATCGCGCAGGCATCACACGTCGGCATGGTGATTCACAAAGAAATGATTCCCATTCCTCCTTGTGTGCGTGCGGTGTGTGAATTGTTCCAAATCGACCCGTACCCCGTCAGTAGTGAAGGAACTCTGCTTCTCACCTGCCGTCCCAACAAAGCGAATGATGTGATTACCCGGCTATCCGACAATGAAATCGCCGCATCCATCGTCGGTGAAATTGTTCCCCGCGAACATGGAATCCATTACCTTGAGAACGGCAAACAATACGAATTAACCTACCCCGAATCCGACCCCTTTTGGGAGAAATTTACCGCGGAATGTGAGCGTGTATGACGATTGAAAATCAAATCCCGAGTGTAACCGACGTAGGTGAATTTGCCCTCATCGAACGCATCAAAACCCTTGTCGGTAGCGAGCTCCCGCCCGATGTCATTCTGGGGATTGGCGACGATTGTGCGGCAATTCGGGTCGCAAAAGACCGCGCGCTCATCGCTACTTGCGATATGCACTATGAAGAGACGCATTTCCTCCGCGAACATGACGAAGATGGCGCTGAAACCATCGGTCGCCGCGCCGTTGCTGTCAATCTCTCCGACCTTGCCGCGATGGGGGCGACGCCGCGCTTTGCCCTGCTATCACTCGGATTTCCGAAAAATTACGCCAGTGCGAATTTCGACCGGATGTACAAAGGAATGGTAGAGCGGCTCCGCGAATTTGGTGCGGTCGTTATTGGCGGGAACCTTACCTCCAGCGGCCAGCGGGTTGTCATCGATATTTTTCTGTTGGGGGAGGCGCACCCTGACCGCATCATGAAACGAAACGGTGCGCGGGCGGGTGACCGTATTTTCGTCACCGGACAAATCGGCACTTCTGCGGCGGGTCTGCGGATGAACCGCAAATATATCCTCGACCACGTCCCGCCATATCTGCACTACTTCACGCGCATCCACAACGAACCGGAGCCGCGCATCGCCTTCGGAAAATTACTCGCCGAGAGTAAACTCGCGACGTCGTGCATCGACATCAGCGACGGGCTTGCCGCAGATCTTGGGCATCTCTGCAGCCAGAGCAATTGCGGGGCGCGAATCGAGTGGAACCTTATCCCGCGCCATGCCGCGCTCCATGCGGTTTTGCCGCACATCGCGCCGTTCTACAAAGGGGTGACGGAAGAGGATTTGGTACTGCATGGCGGTGAGGATTATGAATTGCTTTTCACGGTGAGTGCAGGGCATCCGGTGCATAAAGTGCAAGCTGTAGCGGATGCGACAAAGACGGAAATCACGGAAATCGGGATGATGGTGGAATCCGCGCGTGGTATGCTGATTGTGGCGGAGGATGGCACTGAGCAGACGCTCGAACCCCGCGGCTGGGATCATTTCCGCCGGTAACCGGCAACTGGTGATGGGTATTGCACGTTTCCTAACGTGCGCTCTTATGACAAAAGTGACGTTTCAACGAGCTAAGTTGAATCGCAATAAGGGGTGTCCGTTATAATTATGTTATAATTATGTTACTAACAATGTTTAACCGGACAGCATCGACCTCCGAGTCGGTATCTTACAATCAGATAGGACAAACCATGTTATCAAAAACCGACCTTCTCAATGCGATACTCAAAGAGTGCCGCACGTGTATTCACCTTCACGGAAAAATTCCCGAAGGTGCGCTCGACTACCGCCCGACCCCGAAACAACGGAGCACACTCGAATTACTGCGCTATCTCTCCTTTTGTGGATTTGGTTTTGCCGATGCCGCCGTCTCCGATAATTGGGACAGCTATATGAAACTCGATGAGGCGGCGAAAACGATGGAAGCGCCGGACTTCCCGCAGGCAATGAAGAATCAGATGGCGCAACTCACGGCGTTGTTTGCTTCGATTTCCGATGATGACTTTGCGAACAAGGAAGTTGTCGGATTAGTGAATGAGAAGATGACGCTGGGGGTATTGCTACTCGATTCGACCTACCGGTTCATGGTCGGATACAAGATGCAGTTGTTCCTCTACATCAAAGCGTCGGGTGGGGCATCACTCGGTACGGATGATTGTTGGTTTGGGGAATGTGATGAATGATTAAAGACATACTTTTTTAAGCACACAATTCATCAAATACCAATAGTTTAAAAACCTACAGACTCCAAGGGCAATTCGTTTTTGCAAATCGGCCAAACGACCAAATTATTTTAGAATTGTGTGTTACTGTTGTATTTATCTATCGTTATAGAATTGTATTTTTATGTCACTGTAAATAAATTTTACACTTTCTTAAAGCAAAATCACGAATTTGATCCTGCAACCTCTTTCTAAATTTGACTTTGCGAAAGTTTATGTGAGATATTGTAAAAGATTTTTACACTTAACTTCAGGAGAACATCATGCCAGTATACAACGATCTTGCAATTTACTCTGCCGGGGAAACTGCATCGAATGTTGTATTTGCTTTACTCGATTGCCAAAGAAAGAAAATTGATTTTGCAGATGCACGTAGCACCTTGGAGAATGGAGAAGTATTACTTAACCAATTGTTAGTAGAAACAACTCACGGTCCACTTATAAACGGTGTAAGATTTGAACAAGACGAAAATACTTTAACCGTTTATGCGAATATTTATAACGATTTAAAAGTCTTGTCAAATTCCAAAAACACTAAAATGACTACTTTGTTAAATGAACACAAAGATTTAATCAAAGAAGCGTTAACTAGTGATAGTTTTGTCGAAACACATCCAGCAAACGTCGAAAAACTTATTGACTTTTTCAACGATCTCTCAATTTCTTTTCATAAACAAGACGACCAAGAAACTGAAGACTTTGAAATATCAGAACTTTAATCTACAGTTATGACAGATGAAGAAAGAAGAATTCGTGTAGAATCTTTTATACGTCGTGGTTGCCGTACTGATGATTATATTCAAAAAACAGTTAAATACCTCCATACTCTAAACTATAGTTTTGCTGCACCACTAATCTTAGCTAATGCTACAAGTAAAGCCTCAGAATTAGTTCGAAATCACATCATACTCACAGGTGAGGACACTTTAGCTTTAGATGCATCTCATCAAAAGTTGCTCCCAACTTTTTTCCAACGCTTAAAAACTTGTATAAGTAATCTCTCAATGTTGGCTGAAAATTTACGATATGTCCAATCAGCCGAAAATGATCGCATGCCTTGGAGCATGGCAGATGAGTTAATTTCTACGATTGGCAAATTACTCCCAGACGAATATTCATCAACGGATGTCGTTTATTTGCTAAGACCACAATGGCATTATAACTATTCTGTAAAACACAAAGATTTACGAGAGTATTACTTCATTAAATTAAAAAGCATATTTCCAATTAAGGAAGTTGGTGAAAAAAAAGTTAATGAAGCAATAAAAGATATGAACAAAAAATTTATCGTAATCACATTTCCAGCTTCAGAACGTATGAATACAATGAATCACGTTATTTTAGGACATGAAATTGGTCATATTGTTACAGATTACTTATTATCACAACCGCATCCGGATGACACAAATACTAAGTTTTCAACATACTATATGAATAAAATAAAAAAATTATTTCCAGAAGTTAAAGCCTCAAATGCACTTGAAGATAACAATGAAGAACCAGAGATAGTTATTGATACTTTTAAAGCATGGAAATACGCTTTCTCGGAATATATTTCAGATTATGTAGCTACTCGTTTATGGGGTTTATCATTTGCTACCGCTACGCTTTCTCATAGTTATATTACAAATGAAACGACCAAGCTAAAAAATATTGAAGGACATCCTACTTGGGATTCACGTTTACATATTATAAGTAAAGCGATAGAGGATATGAAATTACCGTTGGATTCGTTACTTAACAAAATTAATGAAACATTTGCTACACTAGGAAATGATACCTATGACCCCTATATAAAAACTTACTTTAAAGATGAAGATGGAAAATTAGATTTGGATTCTCAAAAAATCATAAAATTAATTAATTTCATTACAAGTTCGTTTGCATATGATAAATACAATTTTGAACCAGTAATTGTTGAAACATTACAAAAAGATCAAATAGAAGCGATACAAACAGCTTATAAATTATTCCCGGAAAGTGTAGATAAAGCGATAACAGTACTTGAGTCATTAGAAGCAGTTAAAAAGGAATTCGTAACTTTTGAAACTCTAAATAAACAACTTCCTAACGCTCTGATTGCTCTCGCAATGCATATTCCGCCAATATCCAAAAATGTAATTATTGAGAATAACATTGATCGCAAAAACAACCCTTCGTTTGATCCCCCTACTATATTTTTCGCATTGTGGATATTAAATGAATGCTCAAATAAAAATTATTTAGTAAAAGAAGAATTTATGAAAAATTTGAATCGTTTGGGATTATGGAGTTTTCATGCAAATCACTTGTACGAAAATTTTTTAAATACAAAATCCTAGGAAGTGGTCCATGGCAACGTTAACTCACAATGAATTAGTTAGAAGATTGGGACTACCCATTAATGACAAAGAATCTATATATTTAGCACCATTATTGGAACTTGATGATAGTGGAGATTCGCCACAAATTGGTGATTCTTCTATAGACTTACGTTTAGGATTTGAGTTTGTAACATTTCAGCAAAGTTCATTCCCCAATTTAGATTTATTTTCACGTAATTTTGAAAAAGAAAACAGAAAATACTTTACAAAAATTAAGTTAGAACGTGGTCAAAGTATTACATTGCACCCCAATCAACTCGTTTTAGGATCTGCTTTAGAGTTCATAAAAATGCCACTTGATGTAAGTGCTAGTGTATTGTCTAAATCTTCTTGGGGGAGATTAGGACTCATCATTGCAACGGCGCCGAATGTAGATCCAGGTTATAGGGGTTGTTTAACTTTAGAGTTAGTCAACATGGGTGTGGTACCTTTGCATCTTTATCCTGGTTTGAGAGTAGCTCAAATTACCTTCAATACAATTTATTTTCCCAAAAAATTAGATAGTGAAAAGGATGTTTATTCCAGCTATCAAGGTATATATGTTTCGCCCACTGGACCACAATTTCCAGTCTTTAGTCGTAACAAAAAAGATTGGGACTTCTTCTCTCCTCCTGAAAGATAAATTTGTAAACTTCTCAGATTTTTCAAATAGCATTTCCTAACTTGCTGAAACCATGCTTAATTTTTACTCACTTACTAAACCAACCCCCCGCAAACCCGCAACAACAATGGACAGGCAAGAGTGCCTGTCCTACGAAAAGAAAAAAGGCGTCCGTTACCCAACGGACGCCACTTTGAATGATCGCCACGTCACTACGGTAGCACAAGGTTGCTACCTTCGTTCCTCGCGAATCACGGGTTGGACAGGATAAATCCTATCCGACCGGAAAACTTACCAGCTTTGTTTTACTGTCAAACTCCCGACAAATGCCGTCTGATCGTGCCGGCTGTTCTTGTTCGGCGTGTAATTCACCGCCACGCTTGGCGTCACCGTTACCGAGCCCCACGGCACATCTTCCGACACCGCTAAATTCGCATCGCTGATGCCGCGCTTCTGGTTGCCGTTATCATCCACAAACCACCCCTGCGTCGAGTAGCCCGTCATTTCATTGAATACGAGCGGCGTCGGCAATCCGCCCACCGGTTGAGCGTACGTCAACCCCAGCGTCACATATTCCCCCTTCGCATCGGGATTGAAGCTGTGGTTCCAAATCAGCGATGGTGCGAGCGGTACATTCGGCAGAGCCGCACCGAATATCCCTTCATAGGCGGTATTGACGTTCGTTGGTACCGCCTTCTGCACATAATAATTCACGTAAATCATTCCCAGTGTCGTCTGCACTGCGCCGAACGTCTTCACATAACTCGCGGATAAATCTATCTCATCATTCCTGCGAATCACAGCTTCATCTCGTTTCGTCAACGCCCACGAGTACCACACATTCGCGCTGAAGCCCGTATTGCCCGCATACCACGTCACATACGGCTGGAACGCCGGTGCATGTTCGAGCAAATCAAGTCCGCGCCAGATATAGCGATTCACTACCGCACCGCCGAAATCGAGCGTCTTCGGTGCATCTTCCGCGCACGCTACTTGCAGGATAAATGCGCTGATGAGCAGAATGAATCCCAATCGTGTCAAAATAGTTTTCAATCCGATATTCCTTATTCAATACCCAATAACGACAGCAATGTTACCGCAAAAAAAATGTGCAGGCAAGCCGCCTGCACATGAATAGCCATGATAACCGCGATTATTGCGCTTCGGCGCTCTTCCGCAGGAATTCGCCGTAATGTAGTTCGATGCATTCCGGGCACATACCGTGGGTGAACTCCGCTTCGGAATGTTGGCGCAGATAAAGCTCCAGCGGTACCCACTCTTCGACGACGCGGATTCGTTTACACGACGCACACACCGGGAGGAACCCTTCGAGATACTTCAACCGTGCGATGGCGAACCGCGTCGTATAGATAACGAGTGTCGCGAGGGCAATCTGCAAAATGGTCTCCATCGTTGCCGCCGGCCAATTGAAGAAGTCGATTTTGTGCTTGATGTAGAATAAGTCGATTTGATTCCACCACGCCAGCAGAATCGAAAAGAAAAATGCGAATGCGATGTAGAATGTGATGCGAATTTTCAGTGCATCGCGATTCATCGTCACGGCTTTATGTTTGTGAATATGGGGGGTATCGTTGTTCATGGTTCTTCCAGTAATTAGGGTAGCAGATATCAATTTAAGCAGAAAAAGTGTAATTCAATAGCGTTTTCTCCCCGTTCTTTTGGGCAATCCGTGTCACACTTCACATTCCTCACCAGTCCAAACCACACAATCCGGTAGTGCTTGGAGATAAAAAGCGCGGAATTCGACTCCGGCATTCTTCGCTCTATCAACTGTTTCCGCGTACAACGGGTCGAGTTCGTGTGCCGCACAAACTTTACCATGGGCGGGGTGTTGAACGGCATAAACGATGGAACAATCCATCCCGTGTTGTTTCTGCTGTATCAATGTATTCAAGTGTTTTACCGCTCGTACACTCGGTGCATCAGGAAAAAGGAATTGATTCGTTGTTTCGTCGAACCACGTCACTGATTTTACTTCGACGAGTCGAAAGTGCTTATTGAACATCAGGCGAAAATCAAACCGGCTATCGACCACATTTACTTCCGGTTCGACTAATTCCGCCTTTCCCCACCCCGGTATTGGTTTCGTGCGGAACACTTTTCCCATTATGCGGTTCGGGAGCATGGTATCCACGCCCGCCCAGCCATACGGGGTCAATGATTGTATCCAGCGAAACGCCATTTTGTTGTCGGGAGTGGCAATCAAGCGGATTTTTGCTCCCTCTTCACACACCGAAGTCATTCTTCCCGGATTCGGACAATGGACGGTAGTTTCCGTGCCATCGACGAGGCGGACATCCGCGAGAAAACGGCGATAACGCCGCAAGAGCGTAGCTTCTATCAAAGGAGAGCTATAGGAGTAAGTAATAGAATTAGAATCAGGGAGCGAAATTGTAGGAGCGTCCGAAATTATCCCAACCGTTGCGAAACGTGCCGACACCACTGCTGTCAAGTGTTGCCTGCACGAAGGTGTCGCCGTCGATTGCAAAATTTTCCGACCAGCTTCCATCATCGTTACGATGAGAAGTCCCGGTGAATGTCCATTGAGTGGGAATACCGTCAGACTCCCACGTCAATACCAGCCCGTTCCATTGGTACAGTGCACCGCCGGTCGGAGGTGGCGCTCCACCCGGTTCGTCGAATGTCGCATAAATATCATAAGAATAATCGTAGAGGTAACCATCGGTCGCAACTTGATAGAACCGTTGCCCATACAGTACCGTACCGGTAAGGTGGGCGAGAGAATCCGGTGCGAGCCGTTTCGAAGCAATGCGATATGCATAAACACCGTTTTGTGCGGTATCACCGCCATATACTTCCCAGCGGTAAATCACGGAATCCGCGCGTGCGCTGGGAATCAGCCAGATATCGGGGACAAACCGCACCATCTCGGTTAAGGTATCGGGATTGCCCTGCCGTCGTGTGTAGTAAGAGCTATCGGATGGCTGAAGGCGGGTTGTGTCGCGCAATGGATGTGGTAGTGCAAATCCGCGTTGGAGGTCATGCACCAGACGCAACGACTCCCAAGTGCGTGCGAGAATGGCACGCGAGAGCCGCTCCTGCGATGTCCCCGACACGTATATCGTAGGCGGCAAACCTTGGTCTTGGCGACCCGGTGAGCACGAAACAGACACCATCGAAATGATGCCGAGTATCAGGTAAAATGCTACGTGTTTGCTACGAACGGTAAACTTCATGTATCCAAATCAAAATTCATTATGCTGTGAATAAGTGGTACGTACGGGTAGTATGAAAAGTTCAGCAACCCGGTTCCACTCTCAGTACATTTGAAAAGAAATATACCATAAGAAAATCGTTTTTCCGCGCGGTAGAGAGGCCTTATCTTGGTACATCCATACTATTAAAAGGACAATCATCCACCCGTCTGGGGTTAACTGAATTTAACCATGAGTTTTCAGATAAATAAGTATCGCGACCAACACCTTTTGGTAGTAGCAATTGACGGCCCTTCCGGCTCGGGAAAAAGCACGGTCGCGAAGCGGGTTGCCAAGCTCCTTGCACTGCCCCATGTCGACACGGGTGCCATGTACCGCGCTCTTACCCTCAAGGCGTTGCGTACGGGTACGGATGTCAATGATGGCATCGCATTAGTGGCGATGGTGGACAACACGGCGGTTGAATTTACCGCTGATGGCAGGACTTTGTTAGATGGGGAAGATGTCTCGAAAGCGATTCGGACGCCGGAAGTGACGGCAAACGTCAGCCCGGTATCCGCCCATCCCGCCGTACGGGAACGGATGGTAAAAATTCAGCGAACCGCCGGGAAAGAGGGTGCGGTATTGGAGGGGCGGGATACTGGTACGGTGGTATTTCCCGATGCCCGCTTAAAGGTATTTCTTCTTGCCGATGAAAAAGTGCGTGCCGAACGCCGTCAAATTGATTTGCGCAAACAGGGTATCGAAAAAAACGTTGAGGAAGTGATACTCGAATTACGACGACGGGATAAGTACGATTCCGAGCGGGATGCTTCCCCATTGCGGTGTGCGCGGGATGCGAAAAAATTGGATAGTACGGGGCTTTCCATCGAACAAGTGGTCGAAAAAATTGTCGGGTGGGCGCGTGAACGCGGTTTTACCGAAGCTTGGACAACAATTTAGATGAACAACATGCGATTTGGATATTGGTTCGTCAAAGAGTTTGCTCACCTCGGCCTGCGTATTCTTGGTGGCTTGAAAGTCGTGGGGCTTGAGAATGTGCCGCGTACCGGTTCATTGTGGATTGTATCCAACCATCAATCGAATTTCGATCCACCGATTGTCGGTTCGACTATTCCGCGCGAAATATTCTTTGCCGCCAAGCGTACGTTGTTTAAAGGATTGCTCGGTAAGTTAATTTCGTACCTGAATTCAATACCGGTAAATCGCACCGGCTTTGACAAAGATGTTATTCGCAGGTTGACCGATGAAGTAAAAAAAGGGGGTGCGGTTCTGATTTTCCCCGAAGGGACGCGGTCACTCGACGGTACATTTCTTCCGATTAAAGGGGGGATGGGGATGTTGCTACAAATGGCACCGGCACCTATCGTACACCTGCGTATCGAGGGAAGCTGGCGGATGGATAGAAAACAATTTCGAAAGGAACCATTGATAATTAATATCGGTAAACCGATACCGCCGGAAGAATTTCTTTCGATTGGTGAGGAACTGGATTCTAAAGAACGACATGCCGCTATTGCGAATGCAGTATTCGACCGCATTCGCCAAATGGGTAATGGAAATACTGAACGTGCCGCACGCTGAACCCATCGCAACCACTTCCCTTCCAACTGAAAAACAGTTGGAAATCTTAACCACTTTATACCGTGAAGTTTTTGGGACATCACCCACTGAGCAGACGGCGTTAAAAGGGGACGCCTCCTCGCGTTGCCTCTACCGTTTCCGCACTGGAAACAATTCGGTAATTGGTGTCTATGGGCCGAATCAATCCGAGAATAACGCTTTCCTTTCGTTTACCAACACCTTTCACCGTATGCATTTGCCAGTACCACTCCTTCTCATTGCCAATGAAACCGGTTATTTATATTTGCTCGAAGACCTCGGCGATGAAACCCTTTTCAAAAAGCTGATACGGCTGCGTGAAGCCGAAAGCGGACGGTTTCCTTATGCCACTGTGACAACCGACTATGAAGAAGCGGTAACGGTTTTGACAGAATTTCAGATCCAAGCGGGGACACAAATCGACCGTACCGTTTGCTATCAGGGAGATGTATTTGACGAAGCTGCGTGGAACCGTGATTTAGCATACTTTCTCGATAAGTTTGCCGAGTTACTTTCTCCCGGTTTTACCGAACGTACTCATGTCGAATCAGAATTTATCTACCTTCTTAAAATTTTATCGGATTACCCAAACAAACATTTTTTGTACCGGGATTTCCAATCGCGCAACATCATGGTAACTTCTAACGGTCTGCGGTTTCTTGATTATCAGTCGGGACGATTGGGTAATGTCGCCTATGATATCACGTCGCTACTTTTTGACGCCCGTGCAGATTTGCCGAAAGATTTCCGGCTACAAATGTTCGAATTACACACAAAATTAATGGTGGAAAGCGGAATACCGGAAACCGAATTACGATCCGCGTTTTTACCGTTTTCCTTGCTACGAATTCTGCAGGCGTTGGGAAGTTATGGCAATAATGGTATCTGTAACGGTCATCGGGAACATCTTGCATCGATACCTTTCGGTTTGCGGAATGCGCTATCGGTAATTGCAGAGGACAAGCGCTTAAGCGGCACTTTGCAATCTTTGACCGATTTATTACGTCGCATCGCCCAAGAGAAATCTTGGGAACAGGTTAAATCATGAGCAGTCCGTTGTTAATTCGTATCTACAGTTTCAGTTATTTATATGGCGTTCCGCTTGGCGATCCGACGGGAAATGGTGGCGGCTTTGTGTTCGATTGCAGAGGCATTCCCAATCCCGGCAAACAACCCGGGGCGGAACTGCTGACAGGATTTGACGAATCCGTTCGTGCCTATTTCGATTTGCATAAAGAAGCGGTATCGCCGTTTCTTGAGAATTGTTTGAATCTCGTTATTTCTACAGCAACTGAATATAACCGGCGCGGCTTTACCGATTTGCAGATCGCATTCGGATGCACCGGTGGCCGTCATCGCTCGGTCTATTGTGCAAACGCACTAAGCGAAACGCTGACAAAAGCGGGATACACTACGCGAGTTGTTCACTGGCAACTGGAGCAATCCGAAAAGAATTTTTTTACCCGTCGCGGTATGATACTCGGTGCCGGTTTCGGAACTCGATTGAAACCGCTCACCGATAATAAACCGAAAGTATTGGTTGAAGCGGGCGGTAAACCGATGCTCGATTGGTGTGCAGAGGCGCTAATTAATATTGGTGTGAAAGAAATCGTAGTGAATGCCCACCACTTTTCCGAACAGGTTAATCAGTGGGCGGAAGCATACCAATCAAAGCATCCCGGAATATCTATAATCGTTTCGAACGAACCGGAAATTTTGGGAACCGGCGGGGGAATCCGGCAAGCGGCAAAATTCCTGCACAGTCCCGAACCAGTGTTTATTCACAACGGTGACATCTATACCGAAATCGATTTAGAAGCGCTGTATGCAGTTCATCGTACCGGCGACTTTGTAACGTTAGCGTGCCAGGATCGGCCGGCTTCAAGCCACCTTCTGGTTGATGACGGAAACCGGTTATGCGGTATCACCTCACCAAAACAAGGCGATAGGGTTGTAACGGAACCGCGGGGTAAATTACGAAAATTGGGATTTACCGGTATCCATTTGATGAGTCATAAATGGTTGGAATGGCAATCCGGGCGTAATGATTTCTCAATCATCGACAGTTACCTGAAAGCGGTGTCGAACGGGGTTCCGATACGGGTGGTGGAAGTCGCAGGGGCATGGTTCGAAATGGGAAATCCCGAACGGTTGCGGCAATTAGACGACTATTTGAAAACGAAACAGCGCGCGTAAGCACAAAAAAAATCCCTGTCACAACGACAGGGATTTTTTTTGTGAATAAGAAATTACTTCTTGATTTCCGATTTGAGTTTTTCCAGTTCCGCTTCTGCGTTCTGGCGTTCGTTGATGGTCTTTTGTAAATCGAGATTCAAGAATTGAAGATCGCGTTCGCTATTCACTGTCCAGTCGAATAAGCTTTCGGAAGATTCGCGCGACAACCGTTCACGTAATGCTGCGGCACCGGCACCACGGCGACCTTGTCCTACTTTCGCAAAAGGATCGCTCGAGTAGAATGTGGTTGATGGACGGTAACGAATCACACCGGTCAATTGCCATGGAACGTAATTATCGACATCCTTGGCACCCGATAACCGAAGCATTGTGGGATCTGTAGTTTCCGAAGTCTTGTTCAACAAGAATTCGGGAGACAGCATCAGGTCCATACCTTCGTAAAGTTTAAAGTTCACGATTGGTGAAAGATAAACGAACGGTTCACGACTGTACACAGAAGAGCGTGGCGGTTTCACAAACGTCATACCGTGCACCTGCACGCCTAACGAGGTATTTGTGAACGGGTGCAAATACGCGACGCCGTACTGAATCGATTCCGCAGACTGGCTGAAACTGGTATTGTCGTTGTGGTCGATGAACGATACCGATGTACCGAAAAAACTGCTTTCATCGGGATAAAGCGGACGGTCGTACCACGACATATTCCAAGTTAAAGATGGTGCGTTGCCACCGCCAAAATAGGGATAAAGCGGTAAGTTGTTGTATTTCGCAACCCGGTAACGTACTGCAAGTTGGAACGAATGCGTCAGGTATAAATCCCCAACCGACATTGCCATATTTCCAAACTTCGCACGAATGGAAAGGTCGCCGGGAATGATATAGGTATCACCGGCTTTCGCAGTGTTGGTGTTGAGATTGATAGTATTGCTGCCCCAGTTGGGATCCATATACGTAATTTGAGAAAGTCCAAGTTCCACATTGCGGCTATAACCGAAATTCAGGTTAAGAGCACCGCTGGCGGTCTTGATATTTTTCTCATTACCCATACTTCCACCCCAAATCTGGCCGTGGATAGTAAAATCGGCAGCGCCGGGCGGCAAAGTCATTGCCGAACCAACCCAGTTGGTTCCCATGCCACCGACATATTCTTCTGCGGGTGCGCTTGAAGCAACTGCCAAAGCAAGCGCAATCAACGCAACTGATTGTTTCCAACCGTTCATGTCGCCTCCGCCATGAAAAAAGTGTTTGATTATAAACCAACTTACGCATAACCAGCGTAAGGTGTCAAGTCAATACTTGCTAATTTACTTTTTCGTTATGAAGAAAAGGTAATAAACGTTTGCAACTATTGCTAATTGTGCAACCACACTGACGATATCGCTTGTCAACTCTCCGAGCGAACCGGAAATTACTACAGTGTCCCCCGGTTGCATTTTCGGTATTAGACGGTCGTCTCCGGTCTTTAAAAACTTCTTGATGTTAATCGTAATGACTTCGGAACCGGCGGATGAGCTTCGGATTACTTTTACGTTATCCAGCCGGGCTTTCGGCATCGGGCCACCCGCTACCGAAACCAAAGTCATCAAATCAGTATTCGATGGTACTAAATACTGACCCGGTCGTAATACCAGACCCCAAATATTTATTGCCATCAGCAACTCATTTTGGTTGCCGATATAGTATTGCGCCCCTCGTTCACTATTCGTCCCGACGAGCGTTGTTCCTCCCGGAATTTCCTGGCCAAGTCCACCCATTTGTCCGGGTTGTTGACCTAACTGCTGCTGGGAGTAACCTACTGAAGCAAAATACGTACTCAACACCAATAAAATAAGAAAACACCTTATACGCAAGGAACTTCTCCTTTCGATTACAATTAAAGAATGATTATGATGCGAATATACCCGGTTTAACTAATTTCGACGATACCGTGCATATTATTTGAACTTGCAATTTGAACCTCTTTTACATATAACTTACGATAATTGGTAGAGATGTATGATTGCTTTGTTCAAAATCGTCGTAACATTGACTTGTGAACCCTGAGAGGGCAACTATCCTTTTATTCATCGGGATTCAGGTTTCGGATATGAAAACAACGCAGTAGCGACCGACCCGGCAGAATCTCCCCGCCAAAATTCGAAATAAACGACATAATTTCCGGGCAGCATTCTTCCACCGTTTATCAAATAACTGGTATCGGCACTACCGTCTTCGTTGAAACGAACATTAATCTGATTTTGATATTCGACTCTCGAATATAACCAAACGTACTGCAAACTATCAGTATTTTTTACCTTAAGGCTATAACGATCAGGTGCTTGCAACAAATCGGCGTAGGAATATTGCGCGTGGAAAATCGGTATTCCACCCACGGTATCGGCTACCGCAGCGTCTGCCTTCCGTATCAACCGGAACCGGTAAGGGTCGGATGAAGCGGATACGTTACCGGTTTGATCGACCGCATTAATCCAATACTCATACATAGTACTCGAATCGGTGGTATTATCCGGCTGTATCCGCAAATCGCGAACCACAAACAGGTAACCGGTCAGGTTTGCGGTTCGGGTTCCAGCAAGAATCGGCGAATCGTTGGTGTATGCATGATGGTAGTAAATCTGCCATTCTGCGACATCGTTGTCGGTCGGCGGCTGCCACATTAAGCGAATACCGTTCACCGCGTTAGGCCCTTGGTCGTATGGCCCGCAAACGGTATCGGACATGGTTATGTAGGTCGCCGATTGCAATAAAACCGGTTTCGCGGGTGGTACGGTATCTTCCGGTGAGGAGTTCTTTCCGCATCCGGTGAGAAGCGTGATTCCCGACAAGACTAAGATTGCTATCGTTTTTTTCATCGGATTACAGATGGAAAGAAACGCCGATCCAATGCTGATTACCGAGTTCCGGTTGTTGGAACGCATAATCAATCTGTCCTTTCCAGATGCGGATTCCCGCGCCATAAGTTTGCAAACCCTTTCGGATACCCATGCGAACGGAGAACCGGTGGTCATACGTGTATTCTCCACCCCAATTTACCCGATATTCATATTTCTTTTCCGTATTCATTTCAAAATTAAAATCGCTTTTGTAGTCAGTGAATGGTTGGGAATATCCGAGACCCCAACGTAAATTCAAGGGTATCGCATCTTCCACGCCGTTACCCCAATTGATTCCCGTGCGTGTAAAATCGTCGATTACTAACGCGGCATTCATATCACCCAACTTTTTAGCACCGAGTAAATCGTTCATCGAAAACCGTAACCCCAATCCACCATCGACGCCAATACCAGTAGCGGTCTTATTGTACAGCGAAGTATGAATCACTTTAACGTTCACACCCGCCGGAATTTCCAACGGCATCGAGAAATAACTCCACCCTAAATCTGCGGCGAAGCGATTCAATTTGGAAAAAGTAAAGAAGACGGCATCCTCGTTGTCGGTAGTTGTACTAACCGGTTGTCCTCCGCGTTCGCGGATAATCTGCTCGCGTTCTTCAATCGACTTATCGGAATAATCGGGCCATACCGGGATATTGTTTACACCCAATCGTATCCAGTGGATGCCGACAGCCGCACCGGTTATTGGCATTGCTACACCAACGACCTGATAATTTGCGAGTCCGTCAAAAAGCGGTACATACATTGCGCTAACTTCGATTCCCCGGATACGCGAAAGCAGGGCGGGATTCCAGTAGAAGGAAGACGCTTCGTCGCCGGTCGCCACCGCACCACCCATTGCGACTTGACGGGGACCGACACCGATTTCGAGAAATTCTCCGGCATAACGCGCAGCTTGCGCGTTAAATGCGGCACTAACGAGTATCAGTAAGAGCCATACCTGAGAATATCGAGTCGGCATGTTCCTCCCGGTCTTCTTTAGATTATTTCTTTTCACAACCTCTCATCCCCGATACGTAAGTGTTACCGCAGTTTCGCGAGTTTACCTTTGTGTTCAATCGTTTTCTGCCCGTTCTTTGCGATAAAACGGTAGAAATAAACACCGTTAGCGACTATTTGACCCTCTTCATCCCGACCATCCCATGTCAATTCCCGATAGTTAATGACCTTGGATTCGGTCTCATGCAAGGTACGGATTTTACGACCGGAGACCGTGTAAATCATAATTTCTACCGGTTCGGTTGTTTGATCGGTTAGGTTGTAGAAGAAGGTTGTTGTTTTGGGGAAGGGGTTGGGAAAATTCCCTACCCAATCCAATCGAAAATCGTTCACCACCACAAAATTGATTGAATCATTTGCCCGGTTACCGACGAGATCGCTTATCCATAACACCGCATTGTGGCGTCCGGCGGTAAATTGGTGATTGATAGTGACCGATTGCGTTTTACTGGTCGATAGTGTTGAAGGTAACGACATTTCATTTGGCGCGAGTGTATCGCCATCGACAACGCCAATGACTGCACCGGTTGCGGAAAGATCCAAACCGCCGTCATCAAATGCCATTGCGGAAAATTTTGCACCATGACGTACATAACCACCTTCAGAGAATATTTGTCCTTCTGCGGCAAAATGAAATGTCGGTGGTGTACGATCCTGATTATCGATAAGAGCGAAGGATTCGTATGCAGGTCCATCGTAACGGTTCACGCCGGTAGTATCGGTGCTGGAATTCAATATTTTCCATAAGCCGTTATGACTTCGTCCATGAACGCGGATGCGGTTACCAACAATTGAATCGGCGGTCATTTCAACTATAACGCGGGATAAGTGAACGCTGGAGTCGGGACACGTCATAATAAACCCGCGCCCGTTCGTGACGTTACCGGCATACGTAGCAAAGTGTAATCCCGCTTGTCCAAGTGTGCTGAACGTATCGACTTCCGATATTTGAAAAACAGCGGATGGCCGGTTCAGTGAAGCCGGGGGTATTGTGATTCGAATGTTCGGGGAAGGCGTATATGTGCCCGATCCCGTTCCACTTGAACTGGTTATCCAATAATTATTGTTTTGGATTTGGAAATATTCCCGGTTATCCGTTTCATCCGACTCATTTATAACGTTATCGAAATCGGCATCGACGACGAGGGTATATAGTCCGGGAGGATTCGGGAAGGGAAAATTAACCGTAGCATATTGATTGGCTGCTATCGGAGGCACATTTTGAAATACGGTTGCAATAGTGTCAGCTCCTTGTACGATCGCTAATCTTGCCCGGCTGCCTCCACATGAGATATTGCCATTATTATAGAGATGGTATGACGCCTCCAATGTATCGCTGGTATTCCACTGAAAGAATGGCTGATACCAAACGACATTTGGTTTTTGTACAACCGCTTGGAATGCGAAGGAATCGCTGGTTGCACTGCGTGAAGAGTCGTTGACCCAATGCACTTTGACGTACAGCGTCCTTAAATCACCCATTGAATGTAAGTCGGGTGATTCAAACCAATATTGACCGCGTGTCGGCGAAGGAGTACATGAAACTGTATCGAGTGCGATGGTTACATTGGAATCGTTATTGTTTTCCATCCAACGTAAATACATTTTCAAACTTGCTACCGTATTGGGATCGACTACTTTAGCGGCGAGACGGTACGTGGTATCGGCAAACAACTTCGCTGGATCGGTAATCAGGGAGTCAAGCATGGTACTGCCGTTGAGGTAGTTTCGAAGATAGACAACGGAGAAACCACGGGTTGCCTGACCGGTACTTGTTTGATAGAATCCGCGAATTGTTGCAACCGGAGTTACGAAATTGGAGGGTACGGTCATCGTCTCGGAAAACTGGTTGGAAGTAACGACAAAGGTAGTATCAACCGGATAGAATGGGGGATTATCCGACGAAGTTTCATTGTCGCGATACCAGCGGAATGATGCTGTGCCACTGCTGAACGGCAATGTAGCGTTTATCGTAACTTGATCACCGGCTTGAACTAAACTTTGCGAGATAGTTTGTTGAACGTCATTGAAAATGGGGAATCTTACGCCGGGGTCGCCAAGCAGCGAAGTAGCCCAGTAGGTATTTCCGGTAGCAGTACTAATTACCCCATCGTTGCTAATCGCATATAACGCTTTTGAGTCGGATAACAATTCACCGTAGGTTATTCCGGGATGTGCTACGAAATCCTCAAACATATAATTCTGGAATGAAATTCCCGGTTCGAGTAACCCAAGACCGGTACTTCCAAAAACACCAATTCCACCTTTGTGTTGGGCGAACAGAAATTCTTCACCCATCGTTGTTCGCTGGTCCACCAGATTGAACGTGACGATGAAACAGGAGAAGTTACAAATAAGTGGATATTTTCCTTGATTTGTAAGAAAACTGTTGATATAGGGTAATCGGAACAAACCGTTATCCGCCCAAATGTCGCCACCACCGTGTCCATTGTAGATCATCAACGAAGTCCCGCGTGTGAACAGCGTAACTAAATTTTGGGTAGCTAATCCAGTCGGACCGCCGTAAGCAGGTGCGGAAGAAATTGCAACCTGAAGGTTGTTGATATCGTAGTTTGGTCCGAGCAGTTGTTGATTGGACAAATCGTTCAAATCATAAATCGTCGGATAAGTGTCGCTTCCGGGATTAATATTACCACGAAGGAACGTTATTGTGTTTTGCCATCGTTCCTGACGTGGCATATTCTCAACTTCAAGAACTTTATCAAAATAATCTCCCGCCTCACTCACTGTTCGCGCGGAAACCCGGCTGATATTCAGGTCGGGAATAAAATCGTTATCCAATAACGCATACCACGTATCGGTTCCAACTGCTCCAACCAACGATACCGGCATCATCGGATGGGGAATAATCGAGCCGCCCGTTCGCGGTGCAAATTGTTGATTGAATTGTGCATCACCCAACAGCATGACTGTTGTGGGCGGGATGGTCCAATTTGCGACGGCATATTGAAGGAAGGAACGGATGGCGGATGGTTCAAACATCCCCTGTGAATAACGGGCAAAGATTTTTTCGACGTCAATCGCCATCGCGCCATGGAACTGCTGTCCTCGTATCGTAAGTATTTGAGATAATTGCGGTGTTTGTAACAGGTATGACGGCCCGATAACAAGATATTCCGCACCACCGCCGGGTGGATTGAGGAGTGAATCAGGAGCGATGAAAGCAAGCATCGAATCGGGAACGGATATTTTCTTCGCACCAGTTATCGCATAATATTCTGTCGGTACACCCGGTTCATCCTGAAAGTGTATGGAGTACCGTAAGCTGTTATGTGCGCCGACATAACGTTCCACAGTGCCATTGATAATGTCGGCACTACCCCATCGATACACTTGAATGTCAGGACTGGTAAAATTCGTCAACGTATAATCGAATAAAGTACTGTCTGTTCGAATATTGGATGGCGTGCCGATACGTACTTCATCGTTGTACGCCACCGGCAAACGCTGATAAGTGACTTCAAACCAATTCAGGGCAATGCGATTCGTCGAGACCGAATCCTGTGTATCACCGGGAGAAAAGATTGCCAGTGAATCATATCCATGCCGGAGATAGGTATTGTTGATATTGCTGGAAGAGGACGATTCGACAATACGTAAATCCTGCCCACCCCAATCAGTTCCGGGGCCAGTCCCGCTGCGTCCGATTTCCAAAGCGTGATCGGAAGAACCGTTCAGCAGCACAAATGCGTGGTGTTTGACACCACCACCCGTCAACGAATGAAGGGCTGCGCGAATTACGATTGGCGAATAATTCCCGGTATCGGGATAAGGCAAAAAGAACGGATAATTCCGAATTTCATATTTGTAAATACCAGCATCCCAAAACCACCTATCTCGCATCTCATCGGAAACTTCCGCCAAACTGGCAAAGTACGCATCCTGTTCAAAATGCAGGCGCAATGGGCCGGAATTAACGGTATAAAAAGCATTGGTACTCGTACTGCGGATTTGACCTGAAATCTCGGGAACGCGCATTCCCGGAACATCATTCCATGAAAGTAAATATGCCTTGTATTTTGTGTAACGGTTGCCGGTTAAGTCCGGTGCGTTTACGGTATCCTCCGGCATTGGTGGGCGACCAAAAAACTCGATTACTGCATCGGGGCCAAACGTACCGTTTTCGTCCCCTTCCACATGGATTGGTATTTGTTGTCCTTCGGAAACAAGATTGAGCAGATGGGGGTCGATAGATTGTATGGGAACGCCAAGTCGCGCCAATTGCGCACCGGTTACCCGATACACCCCCAATTTGGTCACATCAATACGAACATGCGAAACATTTCCGACTGTGGAAACCATTGGTGAGGTATGCAGTGTCGTGTGTAATGAGGAAGGTATTGTAACGGCAAGGGTACCGGATATTTGGCGAAGATGTTCCAACTCGGATGTGGTTGCCTGACGACCAGTAGCTGAACCGGAAGCACCCGGTTTTCCGGTAACTTCGACAACTATTCGCTTGATATATTGGATTTCGGTATTTTTTGCGTCATAACGTACCGGATAAATTGTCAAGGCGGCGAGTGGTACTCCCCGGTATGAACCGATGTGATTTGAAACGACAAATTGTGCCGGTTGAAATCCCGCACGGTCGGTAGGTGCGCGCATTACTACGCTGTCGTTGACGGTCAATGATGTTTTTAACAGCGAAGGGGTGGTTTGCCGGGCACTTTCAATTTCGATAATTCGGACATTGGGAACCCCCAATGTCCAAACAAAAGGGTGAATATCAGTAGGAAGGAAATAGCCGGATTCAAGCCGATTTTGCGAAATTCCGGTAATATTTACGGAAGATTTGCCGTTCTTGGTTTCAATCGTTGGTTCAGGGTATCGGAATTCAAACCGGAATGTATTTGCGGATTGTGCCAGTAGGCGCACTTCCGGCCGAGTAAGGACGGGAGCCGAAACGGGCTTCGTTTCAGTTGTTGCGGGTTTTGATGTAATCGATTTGGGAAGTTGCGGGAAAGCAGTCTTATTCGGGACAAAAAGTGTAGGCCGTTTTTTAACGGCAGCGCCCAATGTAAGGCCTGCAATGAGAAGCAACAGAATTAGCGAACCAGTGACAATGCGCGGTCGCGACGGTAGTTTCGTCACAACTATCCTCCGTACCAACTATTACGGTCTATTTACCGAGTATTCACAATTAACGAGCGACTCCGTTCCAACCGGCATCACCCGGGCGATAAGGGACACGTTCACAATTGGTTTCGAGTTAGCTCCTTGATGTGACTGAATACTAAGCTAATCGCAACTCCCTTGTGTGTCAAGTACTACGGTTATGGGTATGTGATTTCCGATTTGGGTGTTGAGAAAAGTCAATAAACGCCGTTTTTAACGTTTTTTCCCCGACACCGGTCATCATACACCGGTTCCCGTTTTCTACTTGGGCGTATAAATGATATATTCACAACATTGAATCTGATGTTTTATGCCTGAACCACAAAAAAACAACCACAGCGTGCGTAATGGATTGATCGGTATAACGGTCAGTATCGCTACGTTATGGCTTACGCTACGTGGTATTGACTACACCCGCTTACTTGATACGCTACCGCAAATTTCATTTATCACGATACTGCTTCTCGTTGTTGTCAATCTGCTCTTCATATTTGTACGTGCGTACCGCTGGCAATGGTTGTTGCGGCAAATGAAGCCGCTTCCAACCGTTCAGGTTTACCATCTTACGCAAATCGGCGCATTGGTGAATAATTTACTACCGCTTCGCATTGGGGAAGTGGTTCGTGCAATTTTATTGAAACGCCGGTTTGGTTTTTCGGGAGCGCAGGCATTCGGGAATATCCTGCTCGAACAGATGATTAACCTCATCGCTCTAATGTTGATGCTGATTGTAGCGATTTCATTCGGAAATTTACCGGACAAATTTCTCGGTTACGCACGGTATTCAGTAATCATTCTGGCGGTAATCGTAATCGCGGTATTGTTGTTTTTGAAACTACACCGGTGGAAATTTTCGAAGCCGGATGAAATTCACCGGAAGGGTATCGGCGGCCTCATCGAGCGGGTGACGGTTGGGTTGAACGGCATTTACCAATGGCGGATTTCGATTCCCGCGTTATTGTTGACCTTCATCATGTGGCTAATCAGCGCGGCAACTTTTCTGGTATTTGCAAAAGATTTTCCGAATGCAATCTCACTACCGGAAGCGATTTCGGTTAGTGTGTTTATCGCCATCGGTGGAACTATTCCAGCGGCACCGGGCGCGGTGGGGACATACCACCTCGCTTGTAAGCTCGGTCTGATGGCGTATGGAATGCCGGTAGAGCAAGCGGTCATCATCGCATTCCTCACCCACATTATTTCCTACCTCTGTAATAATCTCACTGGCTTGATTTCGATGCTGGCATTTAAACTACGTTGGCATGATTTACTGAATCTGCGGAAAGAAGAAATGTAACGGAGTATTCTTTGAACGATTCGCTCCTACTTGAAAACGAAACGTACAACGTGTGTATTATCGGCGTCAGGGAGCCATGAATGAGTAGGATTATTCGTCGATTCGGAACAAAAATAATTTTAGGATTACTGTTTTCATTGCTCGCAATGGAATCTCTCGCTCAGTCCAATTCACCCTCAACCACAAATTTTGCTGGCAACTGGGATGTAATCTTACATGTCCGTGATATCGGAAGTGTACATACCATACTCACCATCGAGCCGAAGAGTGAAGGGAAGTGGTGGGCGTATTCCCGTCCGGGAGCTCTGCGAGACGCTGTCGGTTGGCGAAAAGCATTCCTTGCGTTGCTATTCTCGCGGGATTATCCCAAAGGGTCATTCATCCACATTGACGACGGTACAACGATTCAACATAATGACACGTTGCAAGTCGCTGGAGTGATTTCGGCACCGGTATGGGGAAAGTTGCGGATGAATGGTTTTGTTGTGGGAAATAAATGGAAGGGGACGCTTTTTTCACTACGGACAGGAAAACCATACGCATTGATTGAAGGGGTGCCATTCCAGTCCCAACCTCCGCTGTGTAATTATCCAAAGATATTAGACACCATGCTTGCCACCACCCAAATTCACTACTATCGGCCCTCAGAACTGAACGATGAAAAATGGAATATTTTGCGAACAACGTTACGGGAAAAATTTGGAACAGCGCAAGATGATATCGATGCAATTATTGGATGCTATTTATCATTACAGAAACTTCAAACCTCACATTATGGCCTATACCGCAAGTTGGATGTCACATTACCGGAGATAACCGATGAAGAGAATCCGCTAGAATCGGCTCCAATTCGTTTTTCCATCAATGACAAAAGTATCGGCATTCTCACAGTAAAAAGCTTTGGTTTCGGCGACGACCCGATTGACAGTGTCTTTACCATTATCAACCAACAAAAACCCACATCACTTATTATCGACCTAAGGAACAATCCGGGTGGTACACTTTTGTCGATGGCGGTTGCGGGACATTTGCTGGACAAACCGGAACCGGCGGGTACATTCATCGGGGTGAAATGGTGGAAGAGCCACGACCGGTTACCGACAGCAGCCGACATAGCACAATTGCCGCTTTTAACGGAAACAGATATCGACACATTCTTTGTGCTGTTGCGCAAGTATGGCGGACTACGTGGTGAGGTTACACCAGACCACACAATTTATAACGGTAAGGCGGCGGTTTTGATAAATGGGAATACCGCCAGTGCGTGTGAACCATTAGCGTACTTGCTACAATCGACCGGACGGGCAAAAATTATCGGAGAAAATTCCGCCGGTGCGATGTTATCTTCCGAAGGGTTCGATATCGGTCAGGGGTGGGAGGTTTTGGTTCCGACTGCGGACTATTATACCGCTGATGGTAAGCGGTTGGAGGGGACAGGTGTCAAACCGGATATCGCGGTGAAATCGGATAGAGCGATGGATACGGCGATAAAATGGTTAGTGGACAATAGATAGTGAAGGCGGGGAGCATTGCTTCCCGTTTTTTTCTATATTGGTGGGTCAAGCTTTTATTGGCAACGTGAACAATCATACTATTTTGTTATCATACTTATGGTGAATAGGAGTAGTTATGAATTATATCAAACGAATCCTCAAATATTCTACTTTTGGTTTCCTTCTTCTCATTTTACTTTCATTCAATTCCTGCAAGACCACGACGAAGACTGTCACTGCACCGTATGAGTATACGTCACCGCCCGGTCGATTTATTTCACAATGGGATGTGGATGATGCGAAAGATACGGAAGTGTCAGTCCTCTGGTCACTTGTCATGTACCATCAAGATTTAGGCGAATACCCCGATTCGTTAGAAAAACTTGTTCAAGCTGGCTATCTGACAATAGATCCGGGCATACAGTATAAATGGAAATTTTACCTCGAACATGTTGATACGATTCCCCTTGGTATTACTGCGACCTATCAACCTTGGTTGGAGTATCACGATACCGCAATAGTATCGATGGTAATTATGTTTGAACAGGTGCCTGGTCAATGGAGAATCGTGTTGAAGAGTTTTGATGACGAAAATGTTCGCATCCTTCCAATCCCACCTTATCCGACCGCTGGCTATTATTCGTGGCAGGGACAAGGTGCATTACGAGAAATTGTTCTCACTTGCCAAGAATACAGTCAAGACCTTGGTGAAGACCCAATTAATTTCGCAGCACTTGTAAGTGGTGGATATATTAATTATGCACACTCGGATTCCACTTTATTGCGACAATGGAATTTTACTTGGGTTGGTAATACGCCGATTGATACAATGTGGGCAACTTCAACTTCGGCGATGCCGCTTGGCGCAGGGCATGTCGTGACATATATCCTCGCGACGCATGAATTTAAGGGGTACGGGATACCTTGATGAGAAGATACTACCTATTTTTTTTGTTAGCGATTGCTATGGTCATACCGTTCTCGGAAGCTACACCCCCAAGTGTTTACTTTCCACCGGGAACATTTTTTCTTAAAACCTACGAATGCCGATTTGCAACTCCTTTCCCGCTTATAGTAGAGGGATTCTTGGGATTTGCCTCGGACAGCTTAACATACGATATAACCCTCTCGAGCGGGATTCAACTCTTGAACGGTAATTTACATTGGTGTGGAAAAACCGACAAGCATGATACTTTACTCAATAGGGTTATCATACGTATCGACCAACCCGGAATCTATAGTACATCTATTGTCTTCGATGCGAAAAATGTTCGAGATACGGGAGTAGATAATTGGCCTCTTGAGCTTAAATTCCCCGTAAGAGATAAAAGATATTTTTATGTTACCGGAGATACAATCGCCGTTTTTATTGATTCTTTGGAAATGATGCAAAGGGCACGTGATTCATTAATATTATCATACGAGGATCTCCACCGACGAGTAATGAAAAGGTTCGCCAGCTTAGAAAATGTTAGACATGCAGAGTTAGGGCTTGTTGTAGGATATTGGGGTACACATCCAAAATGTCTTTTAGATACTTCGATTAATGAATTGAATCTGCAAAGAAATACCACGAATAATCAATATCATTTAATTCAAAACCACTGGTTGTTATTTCAACCCTTGCGCAAAGATTGTGATTCATTGGTTAAACGTGATACAATTGTTGCCGAAGCTTACATGAACCGCACATCAAAATTGAAACTTCAAATCGCTAATTTGGGTTTAGTTCACATACGTGAACTATACGCACTTGACCAGCAAATCCTGAAAACAAATCTATCGGAGTATGACTGGCCCTATCTTTCCGAAAAAAACCAGCTTCTTGCCAAACGAAGAGAATTGTTAAAAAAACAAATCGCACAGATGGATTCCTTAGGGTATTCCAGTCGGTAAAGGTAAACAGAGCATTGCTCCCCGTTTTTTTCTATATTGTGTGTATATCCGCTTGGAACTTACAGTAGTACCGATAATACTACCCGGTACAGAGGACGTTCGATATGAACCGCAAAGTTTCTCTTCTGATTACTGCCGTTTTTATTTCCATTTTTTTCTCACCTCGCCTTACCTATTCCGCCGCGATACAAACGACGACGAACCTGCCTTATCCATTCTTTTTCACCGAAAACCGTGGCCAATGGGATTCACGTGTGTTGTATAAATGCAATGCGCGAAATGGAATGACATGGTTTCTCGAACGCGATGGCATTACTCTACTCACGATGAAAGAGGATCGGACGAAAGCTCCAATCATCGATCCGATGGATAGAGATTTACCGGAGATGATGAGACGGCATCCGGCAAGGTATCCGATGAAGATTCATGCCTTGACGTTTCACTTCGTGAAGGCAACGGGTAACGGGCAACAGGCAATGGGGGAACTCCCGTGGCACAATAACTATTTCTTGGGTAACGACTCATCTAAGTGGGAACCAAATTGCCGGAACTACACGAACATTGTGTATCGCGACGTGTGGGATGGAATCGATATCGAGTGGTATGAAGAGAATGGAAAACTCGAATTCGATTTTGTTGTACAACCCGGAGCCGACCCCTCCCAAATCCGCATGAGTTGTGAAGGTTTGGAAGGGGATTTGTCTGTTTCTCCATCCACCATCCACCATCCACCGGCGCAGAATTGCGCTTGCCGACATCGTTAGGTGAATTACGGACAGCGTTACCGCAAGTGTATCAAATTTCACCCGATGGTTCTCGCAGTGAAGTCGATGCGAAATTCGAGATTACCAACAAGAATGAATTTAGTATCACGCTACCGAATGGATATCAGAAAGAACATACACTGCGGATTGATCCACTAGTGTATAGCACTTATTTGGGGGGTGCGGGAGACGATTTCGGTGTGTGTATAACAAAAGATGGTGAAGGTGGTATCATTGTGACAGGCGGGACATCAAGCACGAACTTCCCGACGACTACAGGTGCTTTGCAAACTACATTGTTAGGTAATCCATGGGATTGCTTTATTTCCAAATTGGATAGCACCGGTTCCAACTTAAATTTCAGCACTTATCTCTCACTTGGATTATGGACACAAGGGCATGCAGCCATAGACGACGGTAATGGTGGCGCAATCGTTACTGGAGGAACCTACAGTTTATCAAGATTAACGGATGTCTTTATCGCCCATATTAACAATACTGGATCACAATTGATTTATAGTTTGGTGCTTGGTGGCGTTGGAAATGATTATGGTGCAGCAATTATCGGCGATGGAAGTGGCGGAGCTATCGTTACGGGTGAAGCCGCTATCGGATTTCCAACTACAACCAATGCCTATGATACTTCTTATAATGGAGGTGGAGACGTTGTTGTGATACGGGTTAATAATGCCGGACAACTTATTTACAGCACTTTTTTCGGTGGTTCTGGTTATGATGAAGGAGATGCTCTTACTAGCGATGATAGTGCTGGTGTATTTATCACTGGGTACACTACCGGCAGATATCATACTGGAAGTTTTTTCCCAACAACACCTAACGCGTTTGACACAAATTTTCACAGCGATAATGATGCATTTGTGGTTCATCTAAATATCGATAACTCGCAATTATTGTACAGTACATATCTCGGTGGTTCGGGGGATGATATGGGATTGGGAATTTGCAGTGGAATAGATGGGAGTGTATACATTACAGGTTATACAGCAAGTAGTAACTTCCCGACTACTATCGGTGCCTATGATACTACTTACATTGGTGGCGGCATGTTTGGTGAAAACTGTTTCGTAACTCATCTAAATAGTACTGGTTCACAACTAATTTATAGCACCTACCTTGGTGGCACAGAAGACGATGTTAGCCGCGGAATTGTCAATAGTGACAACGGTAAAGTCATCGTTACAGGTTTTACATCGAGTAACGATTTCCCGACTACGAATGGTGCTTACAACCCTACCAGCAACGATAGTGTAGATTGCTTTATCAGTATGCTGGACAGTGCTGGTACTCATCTTCTTTATAGTACATATTTAGGTGGATCCGGTGCCGATAGAGGTTTTGGAATAACAAATGTTAGCAATAATAATGTCATAGTCGTCGGGTCAACGTCCAGCTCCAATTTTCCAACAACCACTGGTGCCTATGACACTACTTATCATGGTGGAAGCACAACATACGGTGAAGATTGTTTTGTGGCGAGGTTAAATTTGGTCGCCGATACGAGTAGTATACCTTTCGAGCATAATGTTTTCCCACAGTCATACGCATTACTCAATATTTATCCCAACCCGTTTAATCCGTCAACCAATATTTCCTATTCGCTACATAAAGCCGGTTTTGTTGACTTGCGGCTCTTTAACCTTGAAGGACGAGAGGTGCAAGAATTAGTAAAGCAATGGCAGCCAGCCGGTAGGTATCGTTATTTGTTTGACGGAAAAAATCTCTCATCAGGAACTTATTTCATTCGTATGAAAGCAGGTGATTTTGTGAAAACGCAAAAGATGGTATTGTTGAAATAATCGGTATAGGGCTGTTTTAGTGAAGGAATGTCGTATGGGAAGCATTGCTTCCCGTTTTTTTCTATATTACAGGTTCATAGAATTTGGAATTTACAGGAGTACCGATGTCGCTACCTGAGCGAATCAAAACTATTTTAGCCACCGACTGCGGTTCGACGACGACCAAAGCGATTCTTATCGAACTGGTGAAGAACCCGGAGACGGGTGTCGAGGAATACCGCCAGACCGTGCGCGGTGAAGCACCGACAACCGTCGAAGCGCCGTTTGAGGATGTGACGCGCGGGGTGTTGAATGCCGTAATGGAAATCGAAGAACTGCGCGGACGGAAATTTATCTCGACCGATAAAAACGGCGAAGAGTGTATTCTCCGCCCCTCCACCGACAAAGAGGGTTGCGATATCTATATCTCGACATCTTCGGCAGGTGGTGGATTGCAGATGATGGTAGCGGGTGTCGTCAAGCAGATGAGCGCGGAATCCGCAACCCGCGCGGCATACAGCGCCGGTGCCATCGTGATGGATACGCTCGCATCAAATGACGGACGTCTCCCGCACCAAAAAATTGAACGCATCCGCAAACTTCGCCCCGATATGCTCTTGTTGTCCGGTGGTATCGACGGTGGTACTGAAAAACACGTGGTAGAAATGGCGGAACTTCTCCGGGCGGCACGTCCGAAGGCCCGGTTAGGACACGGTTATAACCTTCCGGTGATTTATGCCGGTAATAAAGATGCTGCCGCGGAAGTTACGCGAACCTTGCAAGACACCGTCAAGCTTACGGTTGTCGATAATCTTCGTCCGGTGCTCGAACGGGAAAATACCCGACCTGCGCGCGACGCCGTCCATGAATTGTTCATGGAACATGTGATGCAACAAGCACCCGGTTATTCCAAACTGATGAGTTGGACTGACGCACCGATTATGCCGACACCGGGCGCAGTCGGCGACATTATGCAGGAAATCGCGAAACAGCACAAAATCAATGTAGTTGGTGTCGATATCGGTGGCGCGACTACGGACATTTTCTCCGTATTCAGCGGCCAATTCAACCGTACTGTTTCCGCTAATCTCGGAATGAGTTATTCGATATCGAATGTACTCGCTGAGGCGGGGCTCGATAACATCATGCGGTGGGTGCCGTTCGATTTGCCGGAATCGGAATTACGGAATCGAATCGCCAATAAAATGATTCGTCCCACTACGATTCCCCAGACCCGTGAAGAGTTGCAAGTTGAACAAGCGATTGCGCGGGAAGCGCTCCGGCTGGCGTTTGTGCAACACAAAGCATTTGCCGTGTCATTGAAGGGTGTGCAACAGGAACGGACAATTTCCGATACGTTCGAACAAACCTCATCGGGTGAAACACTGGTACGAATGATGGATTTGGATTTGATTGTCGGTTCGGGTGGTGTGTTATCGCATGCACCGCGACGGGCACAGTCGATGCACATGATGATTGACAGCTTCCTACCGGAAGGGGTGACAAAACTTGCAGTCGACTCAATTTTCATGATGCCGCAACTTGGTGTACTCGCTTCGGTAAACCATCCCGATGCCAAGAAAGCCGCAGTAGAGGTGTTCGAGAAAGATTGCATTATCTGGCTCGGCACGTGTATCGCACCGGTCGGTAATGCGAAGGAAGGTAAGGATTGCGTAACGGTGAAGGGAACAACTTCCAAGGGGCGCAGTATTGATATTACTCAAAACGTTGGTGAGTTAAAACTCTATCCGTTGGAATTAGGTGAATCGGCGAAAGTAACGGTCAATCCGGCGCGTGGATTCGATGTCGGAGCGGGAAACGGAAAGAGTTACGAAGTCGAACTAACCGGAGGTGTCGTTGGTCTCGCCGTCGATACCCGCGGTCGCAATCTTGTTTTCGACAAGAACACGCCAGACCGTCTAGGAAAATTGAAGCGGTGGGCATTCGACGAATAACTGTAGTTCGATGGATGAAATTAGTAGGGGAGAGCTCGTGAGCTCTCCCTTTTGCTCTTTAAGCGGTGCGGAATTTCTTGGCTTGTTCCGTACCTTGAAGGACACTCTACTGGAGACCCGAAATGTTTCACTCTACTCATCGCTTCTACATCTTGTGTGTTTGCGCGACAGTTCTCTTTGTTTCGATACTCGCATTCGCACAGATGAATCCCTCACCACCAGCGGGTATGCCGGGTGGCACAATGCGCCCGCCAATGCCCCAGCGTTCGCAACAAGCACCGCCTCCACTTCTTATCTATACAATCAGGAGTCCGTTCATTGCGATTCCGGGTAGTGACTCGCCAATATTCGTGTATTATGCCGACGGCCTTGTCATTTATCGCACACTCGGCAAACACAGCAAGCCATCATATATGTCGGTGAAAGTGGATTCGCTCGAAATGGCCGCAATTATGAAACGCTTGTTTGATGCCGATGCATTTTTTGAATTACACAATAATTACTCGCCATCAAGCGGTCTTAAAGATGAACCACTGCATGAATTATTTATCGCGGGACCGGAGCCGGCAAAGAAAGAATACCGCTTCAATCTGGTTACTGTCTATGGGCAACCGGATACGATGAAAAATGGTGGAGACCGGGATGATTCGCTCTTATGCCCACAGGCATTTCTTGATTTCTACAAATGGGTTGCCGAATACAAAAATGCTCAAGCAAAACCGTGGTTACCTGCGAAATTAGAAGTGGTAGTTACTGTTATTGACAGCGTTATGTCAACTACAACGGTCTATCCGGCAAACTGGCCGTTATTGTCATCGAAAGAAGTTGTGACACGCGGCCAAAACCAAAAAGTGTTTAGTGTGTATCTACCGGAAAGTGAACTGGGGACAGTACAAAAAATTATCAAGAATAAAGACGTAATGAAAGTCGAGGATAAGTTAGTAATGTGCCGCGAGATGCGCTATCCATTCCCGCACGAAATGATGGGTTTCGACCCCCGTAATTTTATGCAACAGCGGGCACAACACGGCGGGAGATAATCCGATTTCGAATTTTCACTCTAAAATATATGGGAGAAATAACAGCAAAAGGCGCGAATGTTTCGCGCCTTTTTCCGTATCAAAATTGTATCTCGTTACTTCAACAATGTCATCCGTTTAGTAGCCGCGTAGTCGGATGTGGTAAGCGTGTAGTAATAGACACCGGACGGCAGATGCGACGCATCGAAGGAGAACCTATACACATTCGCGGTATGGAAGCCGTCGGTAAGAATCGCAACCTGTTGACCCAAATTATTCGTAACGACAAGACGTGCAGTTCCGGCTTCAGGCAGTGCAAATGAGAATTGGGTCACGGGATTAAATGGGTTCGGGAAATTTTGCGTCAATGCATATTTATCGGGAACGAGCCCGGTCGCATGTGCAGACGGCATCGCTTGCACGACAAAGCGTTGAACACGCTCGATACCATCAGAACTGACATCGGCGATTCGGTAGTAATAGGTCGTGTCGTTTTGAACGCGGTTATCGATATAGGAATAGTCATTCGGTAGCGGCGTCGAACCGTGACCGGTAACCTGTGCAATGACTTCACCGTTGATGTTCGATGTTACCGAACGATAGAGATTGAAGTGTGCATTGTTGGTTTCAGTTTCAGTACGCCACCGCAGAGTGACTTTACCGTCGGCACTGATAGCTGAGAATGACGTCATTTCGACCGGCAAAGGAATCGGCGTAAATAAAATCGCCGTGTTATTATCCGGGGATGGGGTACTGTAATTCAGAAATTTCACACCGGCTACGTTTTGGATTCCGACCGTGGGCGTTCCCGGTGCACCGTTGATATGACGGTACTGAAAGAGAATTGAGCCATCTGCATTTAATACGATTTGGCAGGAGAGACGGCTTGGACCGGCCCAAGAAGACAAACTGTCGTACGTTATAACGAAACGCGAAGGCGCATTGAGCCGGGCGATGGTTACAGTAGATTGAGCATCGAGATACATATCATCAGCCCAAAAGTATAAACCATCCGGCCCGCTAATGGGGAATCCAGCGAAACTAAAGCTGCTATAGAAGCTCGATGTTGTAATATATCCATTCACACCAAGATAAAGCTGGGTAAAGTCATTGCCGTACAATTGGAATGGGAACTGAACTCCAATCGGGCCCGCGTTGCCATCATCCATATCGGCAAACGTAATCGTTGAATCTTCTACTGTGTGGTCAATCCAACTAAAGGTGGGTCCACCGGGTTCGGCTTGGTCTTTAAAGTAATAGGCGGAACCATCGCTACCCGCCCTCATCGTGGATGGTGGTTCGATATGGCGGCGGTTCTGGCGAATTTGAAGATATGTGCTATATGCTGCGGCTTTTTCGGCGTGTGTAACAGTTTCATCGCGTAGCATTTTTTCCGCTATCCGAGTATTTTCATCAGTTGCCGCGTATGCCATTGAAACAGTAAAGACGAGAAGTAAAGTGAAAATAAGAATCGATTGCAATCGGTTCATACGAAATCTCCGTTTCAGAACTCGGTGTTAAACGAGGTGAATTTGACCATCTTAGTTGGAAATTAAAAATCTAAGTGCTTGTAATTCAAGTTAAGTGCAAAGATATAAATAAGCCAGCACAAAGCTTTACTATTTACTCTGTGATTCTATAAAGCTTATGATTTAGATCACAAGTGTAAATATACCGAAAAGCAGTTTTATATTAAATGTTGAGAATTTTGGGATGTAGTGTCAGAGCTCGTTTGTGAGTACTTTCAAGTTAATCCGGTAAATCTCTCCAATTTGCTTCCCTACTCCCTACTGTTATTTGCTTTTTCCTTCGCTACGTATTATCTTGAGACAAGTTTCTGAAACTTGTAGTTTGATAAAGTGTGTTTGCGGTTTCCGAAACGTTCTGGCACCCCTTCCGTTCGTACTGAACTGAATGCGGGTGTTTCGTATAGATAAACGTTTACGAGGCAATTCGTGGCGGAGATTAAAGTCGACATCGGCGAGCGCATCAAGGATTTGCGTCAAGCCGCCGAATTGACACAGGAGGAACTGGCAGAACGCGCAGAACTTTCGAAGGGCTTTATCAGCCAAGTCGAGCGTGGTCTGACAAACCTCTCCATCGAGAATTTGGTAGCGATACTCTCCGCACTTGACGTCTCTTTACCGGAATTTTTCGCGACGCCGGTTGCCGAGAAAATCGTATACGGGGAAGAAGATGTAACTGAAGTGGACCGTGACGGAGAATTTCCGTTCCGGTTATTGGTTCCGGGGGCGGCGAACCGCTCGATGGAACCGGCGATGCTGACTTTGGCCGCCGGCGAAAAGACGGAACCGGAAAAGCCGTATAACGGTGATGAATTTGGCTATTTGTTACAAGGGCGGTTGAAGATCCATTACGGCGGGGCAACGTATCTGTTGAATGCCGACGAGTGGTTCTTTTATTCGGCGAAACACAAGCACTTCTTTGAAAATCCGGGTCCCGGAGAAGCAAAGGTGCTTTGGATAACGTCACCACCCAATTTTTAGGTAGGTTTTTGGTGGATAGTCGTGGGGAACGCTTCTCAATCTATCCATTTTTTACTACCTACCGTGTTTAGTAAATCGTGCCTCGCTGTAACCTATAGACAAGCGCAGGTTTGATATATTGAACAAGCAAGCGGAGTATCTTGCGTTTTCAAGCCGACAGTTCAAAATTAGAGGGGGATTGGTCGGATGGAGAACGAATAATGAGGGCACTCGGACAACAACTTTTAGTCGAACTGTATCATTGTGACACGATGATACTCAACGACGTCGATATGATTGAAGCGCACATGATGCAAGCGGCGGAAGCGGCTGGCGCGACAATCGTCGAACGTACCTTTCACCATTTTAGCCCGCACGGCGTGTCGGGCGTGGTGGTTATTGCGGAATCGCATCTTGCGATTCATACCTGGCCCGAATACGGATATGCGGCAGTGGACTTGTTCACTTGCGGCGATACGATTCTGCCAGATCCTTGTTTTGAATATCTCAAAGAAGCGCTCGGGGCGGAAAATTATTCCGTTACTGAAATGAAGCGCGGTATCCTGCAAAATGTAAAAGCACTCGAACACAAACCGTTATCGGCGGTGGCGTGATCGAAACATTGTTACCACAACCGACGGCGTGGTTTCTTGCCGCCGGGGCCGCCGAGGGGTGGACGGTTCTTAACGCATTCGATGGCGCACTCCTTGCCGGTGGCATCGGCGATGTAAATGTCGTCAAGATGTCTTCCATTCTTCCCCCCAATTGTAAACGAATTGAACCAATGAAATTACCGGGCGGCGCGTTAGTGCCTGCCGCTTATGCCGCATACTCGAGTACCGAACCGGGCGAACGCATCGCTGCAGGGGTGGCGGTGGCGATACCGGAGGACCCGTCGTTACCGGGACTGATTATGGAATATGAGGGGCGCGGTACGAAAAGCGATATCGAAGAACATGTCCGGGAGATGGCGCGGCAGGGTTTTCTTGCACGCGACCGTGCGTATAAGTCGATTGAGTCGATAGCGGTCGAACATAAAGTGATTCATACCGGCGGGGTATTGGCGGCAGTGGTGCTCTGGAAACTCTAAAGTAGTAAGCTGTTTATAATTGAAACGCATCCGTTAACCAACGGATGCGTTTTTTTATACTATCGTCACTATTTATGTTGTCAATAGTCTGAATTCATGTTACGTTTTACTACTACAAGACAACGTGAGAGGAGCGTGCTATGAAATACTTGCTTAGTTTTCTTTCGCTGGTTTTCTCAATCTTCTTTTTTACTTCTTATGTTTTCGCTCAAGACAGCACGGGTTTTCATGCTTTAGGTGCAATTCATCTCCCTGATCAAGCATGGGATATTGCTGTACAAGGTAATTATGCATACGTCGTATGTGACGATTCCGGATTGTGCATTGTTAATATCACCAACGTGCGCAGTCCTACATTAACAAGTCATCTCGCTTTAAGTGGTTGGGCGCAAGGGATAGCGATACAAAACGGATTTGCGTATATCGCGTACCGGTTTGGTGGGATTTCTATCGTAGATATTTCTTCGCCAACTCAACCCGTTTTGATGACTTCTTATGAACCGGTACCGATGAACGTGCGTGGTGTATTTGTACGCGATTCGATTTTGTATGCGGTTTCCGATAATTACGGTTTGTACACTTTCTCTATTTCCAATCCCGATACAGTACGACTATTGGGTTCGGTTAGTTTAGATGGTTACCGCGTGGTAGTAGTGGATACACTGGCGTATGTCGTTGGTACAAGATTGGAAATCGTAAATGTAAAGCGACCGGATTCATTATTTATCATAAATACCGCATCTCCTCCAGCCGGCGTCACACCTTACTTCCACAATCTGGCGATAAGCGGACATTTTGCGTTCTGTACGAATTATAACAGCGGTGAAGAACTGAATAACGGTATATATTCATTCGACATAACAGATGCATTTAGCCCCATTTATTTGTCATCGGATCGGCAAAATTTGGGAACGCGAATACATCAAGGTCCCTTTGGCATTGCTGCAAGTGGAAATACGATTTTTGAATCGTCGACGAACTACATCCAGATTGTCGATGCGAGTAACAGTGATTCTTTATATTTGCGTACCGAGTATGGTGCGGCGTTCGGACATGCATGGAATATCGTTACCCAAGATACATTTGTGTATGTAGCAACCGATTCAGGACTAAAAATATTTAGCTACATACAACCTGTTTCAGCGGTTAGACCGCGAAATGACGAAGTTCCGAAACAAGCAACACTCTTGGATAACTACCCGAACCCGTTCAATCCTACCACGACGATTCGGTATTCGATACCTTCACCGGGCTTAGTTGATTTGCGTGTTTTCAATGTAACAGGGCAGGAAATAACTATGCTGATTCATGAACGGGAAGCGGCTGGTTCTTACGCAGTAAAACTCGATTCATCTAAATTACCATCGGGGGTTTACTTTTATCGGTTAGAGACTAATCGCGTTATCGCGATGAAGAAAATGGTATTGGTAAAGTAACGGCAGGAGGATGTGGTTCAAAACAATTAAACCGTTATCTACATCGAGCAACTACAAAAATAGGACAGACAAGATGTCTGTCCTACGAAACGGGCGAACACGGGGGTTCGCCCCTACTGTTAGTGAACTACAGCTCGTTACATACGGAATTATTTCATCAAAACAAGTTTTCGGCTTCCGTTATAGTGTGCACTCATGATACGGGCATAATACACACCGCTTGGTAAGCTCTTCGCATCAAAAGTAACAATCCGTTTTTGTGAACCGGCTTCCCCGTAATACAAATCCTTCACCAATTCACCATTGACGTTAAAGATGCTGACGCGAACTTTTTCCGGCACTGCGAGTGTGAAAGAAATCGTTGTTGTCGGGTTGAACGGATTCGGATAAGCACTCAAGAGATTTAATCCTGTCGGGAGCGGTACGACGGTTGCCGTAGCTAACGTTCTGATGCTGCCGTCTAAATCGATTTCCGTTAACTGATAGTCATAAGTCGTTCCACCAACCAGTTGTTCGGTTTCACGCCAAACATAATCGAGCGGGGTGGCAGACCAACCATTACTTGATTCGCTGGGTACTGCAATCTGGCTTTCAATCGGCCCATTCGCTTTCCAGCGGTCAATTCGGTAGTGGTCGATGTTCACTTCGGTTTCCGTGTACCAATGAAGGACAACGCCACGATCATCGTTGGAAGCGGTGAATGATTGAAGGGTAACCGGTAACAACGCCGACGATGTGCCAAGCACCCAATCAGAAAGCGCATTGACATTATTGACCGTCGCTGTGAATACACCGTTGATGTCCGGGCCGGTAACGGTACAGTTCATGTATGCCCAATTCTGAGTTCCGTGTTTGTAACCGGCACGAGTGATTTGAGTAACCGGATTCGTTATCGATGGCGGCAAATCATTCGCTGTGAAAGAAAGTTTCAATGTTGCGTTGAAATTACTTCCACCGGTCGGATTAATATCCCACACCCGGTTTACGGCCTGGTTAGCGGGTAACACAGTATTCAACAATGATTGGTTCACTCCCCACAACGATATGGCATTAGCGCGGGTATCCCATCGCGAAGTGACAGCTGACGGGTTCGAAGAAGGAGAATTCACTGCGGCAAAAGTCACTCTTGTGGCTGGTTCATCTCCGGTCAAACTGTCGTTCGGGAAAGTAGGAATCCATGCCGTCGTGTCACCGGGACCCCCGGTGATTTGTAAATAACTATGCCAGTTTGGTTTCGTTGTACCATGCGCAGTTTCATAAGAGCTACTCAAGTAACCCTGCGAATTCTTAGAATAAATTCGGAACCAGAAGTTTGTGAACGGAGGCAAACTGGTATAGGTGTAGTTCGTCGGTGATAACGACAAATCGGTCGCCAAAACAGAAAAACCAGTTGACGCATTTGTCGTCGAAACTTGTATCTCATAGGAGTACAGGGTTCCGGCGGGACTTGGTGCCGTCCAGTTAATCCGCAAGGAGGTCATGTACACGTTGTCAATGGTACCATTCATCGGTGCCGGCGGTAGCGCAAGCGAAAGCGTTACAATCGGTGCAACAGTTGAGAATGCCGTTTCGGTGTTCGAACCATTACGGGCCTTAACGGAAACGTGGTATGTCGTAGCTGGTATCAGACCATTCACGGTATCGGTACTCCACGCCGCTAACGTTTGCCATACCGCAGAAGCGTTCAAAGTACCATTCGCTTGAACATATTGTGATTCGACTTGAATCGCATATTGTGTAGACGAAGTATTTGCGGGGCTCGCGGAGTTGGCCGGAGTGACAAGGAACGTGGTTGCGGTGGCATTGGCAACGGTCGGTAATGCCGGTGTATTTGCCAAGGCGTATGTATTATTCGCCGGACTTGGGGTCGCGGATAATGCACCTACCGAATTGATGGAATAGACACGGTAATAGCGTTGGGTGTTTCCATTCGGCAATCCGGTATCGCTGTAAGTATTCGTGGCAATCGGTGTTGAAAGCAGATTGTAAGTTATACCATCGGTCGAGTATTCGAGCCGGTAGGTAGCGCCCGCTACAGCAGTCCAATTCACGGGAATGGATGTCGTCGTAGGGGTGCCGAAAGTGATTGCCGCAGGGGTCGTCGCTAAAGTTGTGAGCGATGTGGTTGGCGATGACGCAGTTGTTGTGTCCAAACCATTTCTTGCTTTCGTCGAAACCACATACGTCGTGTTTTGGGTAAGACCGGTGACAGTAACTGCTGACCACTGCGCAAGGGTTTGCCAGACCGCACTTACACCTAATGTTGAATTCGCTTGCACAAATTGCGCACCGACCTGAATAGCATATTGCGTAATAGCAGTATTCGTAGTACCGGTAGCGTTCTGTGGTGTGACTTTTATCGTGGTGGCGGTAGGTGTGTCCACTGTCGGAACCGCCGGCGTGTTCGCCAATGTATAGCCGATATTTACTGAACTTGGGTTAGTTGATTGAATTGTGTCAACGTTTATCGAATATATCCGGTAGTACCGCTGAGTATTTCCATTCGGTAAACCGGTATTGGTGTATGTAGTAGAAGCTGTTGTGGTTAAATCCGTGTACGTCCCGCCATCGGTCGAGGACTGAAGTTTGTACGTAGTCGCTCCGGTAGCTCCGGCCCAATTCACGACGATTGCAGAAAGAGTACTCGCGCCGAATGTCACACTGGTGGGTGCAGTCGCCATCGCGGCAAAGGAACCTTCATCAGCACCGATATCGGGAGTTGTGAGGTTTCTTGTCATACCATCATAGTCGTTGGTAACAAGTCCTCCCGTACCCACATTTGAAACCGGCGAACCGGACGACGCCTGGATATGTAAATCAGTTCCGCTCACGAAGAGCGGGTCGCTGTTTAAGCCATGGGTGTCATACGAATGGCTTTGCCAAGCCGCCCAAGTATTGTCGGTTTCTAAGTACGCACCAACAAAACCGTTCGCATTCGGTGAATAAATACAATCGTAATCGATTGTCGGAACAGGAGCGTAATTTGCTGTATAAAATCCGTAATGTTTCCCCGTGCCCTGTGCCGGTGTGATGTTCGAGAATACGTTGTTTTTATAAATCACCGTACCTGCTACTAAATAATTCGCCGCACTCGAAAGGAACGTAGTAGCGTTAATCAAGACACTATTATGATAAACGTGTGATGCGGTCGCAGTACCAATAATCAGGATTCCGAACACACCATAACCGGGATTGGAGGTGCTTCCCGTGTGGGTGAAGGATTGTATGTTGGTCGTTTGCGTTTTCGATATACCATACACCATGTTGTTGTAAACATTTACCGAGCCCGCAGTGGGGAAAAGATAAATTCCCAATGCCGAGTGTGGCGTGTTTCCGGTACCTGTTTGTGCAATGTTATATACGAGGTTTCGTTCGAACAGGGAAGTACCGGTCAAATTATTGACACGGATACCACTGGCATCAAGATCTCCGATATTTGCCGCGGCACCTGTTTGAGCATTGGTAACGTTCGCAAACACGTTATTAGATAACGTCAAACTTGCGGGTCCATTTATATACGCACCTGCAATTGAAATGTCATCAGCAACACCGACCCCGATGTGACAATTTTGAACAGTATTCATCGAGTCACGGTAGGTTCCTACATTGCATGAAAGATATAAACCGAACTGAGCGTTGTGTACCGTTACGTTATCCAAGAGATTGTAACTGTTTGCTCCAGCCGCGCTGGTTGGGGTACCCGTCGCAGACGCGAATAGTACGCCACGTATGCTTGTTCCAGTCTTATCGAGGGTGATTATACAATTTTTAACTGTATTGTGTTGAGCGCCGCTCGTTAGCGTTCCGTTGTCACGGAAATAGTAACCGTACCGAATGGCATTTGCTCTCACTGCTAAATCGATACCATCGAACGTGATGTAATCACTGCCATAAAACCGCACTATAGAATTATCAGTAGAAGCACCCGCTACGATAGTTACAGTACCACCGGTGGCTTTTTGGAAAACGATGGGATTACTGCTGGTACCGGTCGTAACGACACTTAATGGGAATGTTTCAATTTTGGTCGGAACTGTTGAAGTATCCGCATAGGTGTTCGATGCAACAGTGAATGTAATAGGCCCGGCAATACCTTGCGTGTTCAGCGCGGAAATTGCAGCAGTGAATGTTTGGTAGTTAGTACCACCTGTCAATTGGGTCCGGTCGATGGTATAGCCGCCATTTAACGGCGTGGCTGTAGTAGTGATATTTGCCACAGTAGAAAAGGCACTGTTGGTGCCGGAACCATTTTGTGCTTCGGTGGAAATCGCATACGCAGTTCCTTGTGCCAAACCGGTCACCGTGATTGTTCCCCACTGCGCTAACGTTTGCCATACCGCAGAAGCGCTTAGTGTTCCATTTGCCTGAACAAATCTTGTCCCGACTTGAATTGCATAGATGGTGGATGCAGTATTGGTAGGAGCAGCAGAATTTTGCGGTGTCACCTGAACCGTTGTATTGGTAATATTTGCCGTAGTTGGTGTTGCCGGTGTATTTGCCAATGTGTAAGTGTTGTTTACCGGACTGGGGCTCGTTGAAAGTGCCCCCTGTGTATTAATGGAATAGACCCGGTAATAGCGTTGGGTATTTCCGTTTGGTAAGCCAGTATTTGTAAATGTGTTTGTCGCAACCGGTGATGAAAGTAAATTAAAAGTGATGCCGTCATTAGAATATTCAAGCCGGTATGTCGCGCCTGCAACCGCAGTCCAGTTTACAACGATCGATGTTGTGGTAATCGTACCGAAGGTGACGGCAGCCGGTGCAATCGCGTAAGTTGTAATCGAAGCCGTAGTCGACGATGCGCTGGCAGTACCTGATCCATTTCTTGCAATAGTAGAAACCACATAGGTCGTATTTTGCGCAAGCCCCGTTACGGTATCCGTTCCCCATGTAGCAAGGGTTTGCCATACCGCGGTAGCACCGAGCGTACCATTCGCCTGCATATATTGTGCGCCGACTTGAATCGCATATTGCGTAGATGCGGTATTCGCCGGTGATACCGAGTTTTGTGGAGCCACCATGAAACTTGTCGTAGTCGGCGTGGTTACCGTTGGCGCTGCTGGTACGTTCGCTAAGGTATAGGTGTTGTTAATGGGACTTGGTGTCAAAGATTGCACATTTTCATTGTTTATCGAGTACACACGGTAATAGCGCTGGGTATTGCCATTTGGTAATCCAGTATCATTATATGTTGTTCCAACAACCGGGCTGGATAGTAAAGTAAAGGTTACTCCATCCGTGGAGGATTCGAGACGATAGCCGGCAGCGCCGGTAACGAGACTCCAATTCACAGTTATCGAGGTTGTGGTTAATGCACCGAACGAAACGGAAGCGGGAGGAGGTAAGGCTGCACCGAAATTCCCTTCATCGGAACCGATATCGGGATGGGTTGCGTTGCGCGCAGTTCCTTTTAAATCAGTAGAAATCCACGAAATCGGAGTACCCCAATTACTTGCCGGAGAACCGCTATTGGGTTGTATTTGCAGGTTGATCGGATTAACTGCGCTGACGTATAGTGGATTTCCTTCATAGGAATGCAAATCACGAACGCCACCCTGCCAGTCAGTAAGAAGTTTTTTCGCGCCACCGGTATATCCGACACGTCCGTTCAGTGTATCTGCGTTGTAGAAAACATTGTAATCAGAGTTAGTAAGTGTTCCACTCGTGACGTAAATACCATAATGGGTAACACCTGCGTAACCCGTTGATTTGTTGTAGAGGATGTTATTCTGATCGGTTAGCGAACCGGTCGCGGTTGTTATGCAAGCATTGCTTACTGCTGTTGTGGTCGGATTCATTAAAATAGAATTGTACGCGAGGTAATTCGTTCCTGTGTTTACTGAAATACCAACCATACGACGATTTGCAGTGACAGTCGTACTGGAATGATCGATACCCCAGATTTGATTATTGTAGACGTAGCTATAGAAGGCAGCATTACCGTTTATATACATACCGTAGGCAGTACCGGTCGCGGCTGTGGTACTGGCAACCTTGACGTCATGGATGCGGTTGCCATAGATGAAACAGGAATCATTACCGGTAAGATCAATTCCATAGGGACTTTGATTCGCAGCATTTTCGTAAACGTGCTGGATATCGCAATCGTGGATAAAAAGGTGTGCCTGACCGCTGCCATACACACCGTAAGCGGAACCGGTACCGAAACCAATTGTATCATTGGCAAGTGCACCGATAGTCAATCGTCCGGCAAAGTTGGGATCGACTGATGTGGAACCGATTTCGTTTAAAGTGTCAGCGGGAGAATTCGGGTTGTTCAAATAAATCCCGTAGCGAACTTTTGAAATTTTCAAATTCAAGTAGTGATTGTAGCTATTGGTTCCGAGCGTAACGTTTGCTGTGCTGTTGTTCTGATAAATGCCATAGGTAATTCTCGCATCATTGATACAAAGCGTTATTGAGCAATTTTCAATGCTGTCGTACTGGCATCCGTTTGTAGCCGATGCATCAGACAAGTAATAACCGTATTCGATAGTATGTGCGGCTTGGGTGGAAATGTCAACTACGTTTATCCCATTGAATGTTACATAGTCCGCGCCGTTAAGACGCACGAGAAACTCACCATTGGTGTTGCTGCCGGTAGAAGAATCGGCTATCGTAACCGTTCCTGATTCCGGTTTAAAAGTTACACGGTTTGTCGCTGAAGCACCGGTTACCGCGGTCATCGTAAACCTTCCGGCATAGGTTCCGGGCCGTACATTAAACACGACACCCCCGGTACCGACACCATTCGTATTCAGCGCGGCGATGGCAAGGGCGAATGTCGCATAATTGGGGGACGTTCCGCCAATCGTCTTTGTTCCAGTCAATGGTTGCGAAAACGCAACAGCAACCAGTGACAGCAGCAACGTTAGTATAAGAGTCTTATTCAAGTTCATGATGTTCCTTCTAATCGAAGAATTCAAACAACACTAAGTTGGATTCTTCACTTTTTGTGATTTACTAATCACATTCCACTCAAAATGCGTTGACAATGATGTAAAATAATTTTACAGAATATACGCGGAAGTGGAGAGTGTGACAACTATGAACACGTAGGCGGATTTAAATATACCATATACATACAATCGGTATGTATAGCTATAACATGTTGTATTATAAATTATTAAGTAACGATTCGTTATGTATATTCATTATCAATACATAATGTAAGCTGCTTATATACAATATCATAGGAATGTGCATCTAATCACTCGCGATTTTTAACCAAATTGTCAAAACAACAAAACCTCGGGAGGTCAAATTAATCGAGAAGTTTCGTTTATAGATGTGCGATTGCGAGCACGATTGTTTCATTTGTCGAATTAGTTGATTCATTTTTGAGCGGAACGAAAAAATTGAATGCATCCAATTCGTGAATTTCACTTGGATAATAAGTGTGTAGTTTAGGAGTGATGCAGGGTGAATTTGTTTGATAAGTTATTTGTGAGATAACGCGGATATTGAAACATTAATAAAGAATTCGTATCCCGGATTAACTTTATCGCCGTTACAAACCGATGTATTTTAAGCCGCAGACTTAAATGTTTTGCGATGAACCCGTATTTTATCGATATCAACTTTAGAGGGAAATAAGAATGACCGAATACCGTGAGACATACGAAGATGGTTGCTTTCTCGGCTTTGCCGTCGAGGAAAAGCTTGCGAGTGAGCAATCGCAATATCAAAAAATCGAATTGTTCCGCTCTACGTCTCACGGTGTCGTGCTTGCTTTGGATGGATTAATACAACTCACCGAACGGGACGAATACGTCTATCATGAAATGATAACGCACGTACCACTACTGGTTCATCCTGACGCGCAGAAAGTGCTCATTATCGGCGGGGGCGACGGTGGTACGGCCCGCGAAACAGCGAAGCATGAAGAAGTACAGCATATCGACATGTGTGAAATCGACGGCAGAGTGGTCGAGTTATGCAAGAAACACTTCCCCTCGACCGCAGTAGGTATGGCGAATCCTAAGGTGCATGTTACGGTAGGTGACGGAATCGAGTGGGTTAAAAAATCAGCGAACAATACATACGATGTAGTGATAATCGATTCGAGCGATCCGGTTGGTCCGGGAGTAGGATTATTCAATTCGGCATTTTACGGAGAAGTATTGAGGATACTCAAACCGAGTGGGGTAGTGGTGGCGCAAGGTGAAAGCCCACTCTATCAAGTGAATGCGGTACGAAATTTACGGAAAGCGATGCGGGAAGTTTTTCCAATTACCGCGACTTATCTTGCCTCGATTCCGACTTACCCAAGTGGATTATGGAGCTTCGCATTTGCGAGTAAAGGAATTGAACCTTCAGAAATTGATCATGTTCGCGCCAAGGCAATCACGCAAACTTGTAAGTACTATAATGAAGCGGTTCATCGGGCGGCGTTTGCTCTGCCTACCCATCTTATCGAGGAGTTATCGTAGTGAGCGAAAACCTTCCGTGGTATAATGCTAATTTTCTGTGTGCGACTTCCGAATTAAAGGATTCAAAAATCGCCTTGCTTGGCGCTCCTTACGACAGCACGACGAGCTTCCGTCCGGGAACGCGCTATGGGCCACCGGCGGTGCGTACGGCGAGTTATGGGCTTGAAAGCTTTTCACCGGAACTCGACCGGGATTTGGAAGATATTTCATTTTGCGATTTAGGTGACCTTGAGCTTCCATTCGGAAGGCCGGAGCGGGCGTTCGATGTTTTGCGCGCGGGTGTGAAGCACATTCTTGATCACAATTTAATGCCTTTGGTCATCGGGGGGGAGCATTCGCTTACACTTCCGTGCGTGGAAGCGGTACACCAAAAATATCCAGAATTACATTTACTTGTATTCGACGCACATTGTGACCTCCGGGATGAATATCTCGAAGAGCCATTTTCACATGCATCGGTTATGCGCCGTTGTTGCGAATTGCTGGGAACCGAACGGCTGCGGCAATTCGGGATTAGAAGCGGGACAAAAGAAGAATTTGCATTCGCACGGGAACACAAATTACAATTGCCATTCACGAAAGTTGCCTTTGCGGAGACGTTAAAACGTATTGGTGAAGCACCGATTTATCTCTCGATTGACTTGGATGTCCATGATCCGGCAAGCTTTCCCGGAACCGGAACGCCGGAACCGGGAGGAGTCAGTTTTCGGGATACCTTTGAGTTGATGAAGTTGTTGAAAGGAAAAAACGTTGTAGCGACGGATGTAATGGAGCTCTCACCGCATTATGACACAACGGGATGCAGTGCGGTACTGGCGGCGAAAGTGATAAGGGAATTGATGTTGATACTGTCTTTTTAAAGAAGGGGTCGATTTGAAATCGATCCTTACTTTTACCCCTACATCCTCGACTTCTACAAGCTATTAAAGTCTTCCGAAATAGCTTTTTACATAAAGGAAAGCGCGGCAAGATTGCCGTGCCTTTCAATAACCGACCAAATTACTAATACTTGATTCTTGGGATAAATTCTGGTCGATACGAGATTGGTATTGTTATCGAATTATTTGGTGTGGGTATTGTCGTCGCGGTGATGCCTCTATATATGAGAGATGCACCGTTTCTTCCGATAGCTGTCAACGTAAAATTATTCACTCCTCGTCCAGATATAGTGAATCGGTCGCCAATCGCATCACTCCAAACTAAGTTGCCGCGAGCGACCGGTTTACCCAACATTAAAAAATCTAAATTTCTGAAGTCATTTTGGATTGCCGATCCGCCAATTACCGGAGGACGGCGAACCATGTATTGTGCCATCGTTATTATATTCATGCATTCCTCGGCAATAACTAATTCACTACTGAGCGTAGAATTCGATTCGATGGACTGCAGCAACATATTAACCGTTAACGGCATATCGGGACCAAGGTGCACCGTAATAGCACCCTGATTGGTATAGATAAATTCACCGAGTGAAATCCGCTTCCCTTCAACTTGTCCGGCCCACGTATATATACCTTGCCGTCAGTCGCCATGGACAAAATCATCGGGGAAATAAACCGAACAGGTGTCACCGTTCCACCCTCCATTTGCAAACGTAACGTTCTCATCGGGATCGGTGACGACAAATTGAACCGGAGTTGAATAATCCGTTTCAGTTTTGGATACAACACTTAATTTGATGCAAGCGGCACTTGACTGTGAAAACAGTAGTGTATCGTCAGTTTCTGCAGCTTTCACAGCAGTGGTAAAACACAGTATAGATATTACGGTTGTGAGCAAAAAGAAGTTCTGTAACAAGTTCATCGGTTACCTCAGTAGTTGGTGGGCTTTTAGAATGTACTTCTCCTGACGTTATTGTCAAAAACCAGCGATTCAAAAAAAGCGCGGCATGATTGCCGCGCTTACTCTGTACCTAACACCCAATACCCAAAATCTACTTCACGGCTTCTTCCCAGAAGTAGGCACTGGTATCGACACCGTGCTCGAATGCTTTTACCGAAAGCCATTCATTCGGGCTGTGCGCATTCTCATTCGGTTGTGAAAAACCGAGAAGAACAGAATCGAGACCGAGAATTTCTTTGAAGGCAGCGGTAATTGGAATCGAACCACCCTGACGAATAAAAACCGGCGTTTTTCTGAACGCTTTTTCCAATGCGCGGGATGCGGCATTGATGAACCGGCTGTCACGTTCGGTAATCACCGGTTTACCACCGTGGTGAGGGGTGACTTTAATTTTGCATCCCTTCGGGCACAACGATTCGACAAAGTTGATGAACTTCGTTTCGATGTCGTGGGGGTCCTGATCGGGAACAAGGCGGCACGATACTTTCGCCATCGCTTTTGCCGGAAGCACAGTCTTGGCACCTTCGCCGGTAAAGCCGGACAACAAGCCGCATACCTCGAATGTCGGTCGTACCCATGTTCGTTCGAGTGTCGTGTAGCTGTATTCGCCAACAAGCGAATCAACACCCAACTCTTCCGCATACTCTTTATCACTGTGGGGAAGTTTTGCCCACATCACCCGTTCTTCCTCAGTGAGTGGACGAACAGAATCGTAAAAACCCGGAACAGTGACAACGCCTTGCGGGGTCTTTAATTGAGCGATAATGCGGGCAAGTTCAAACGCGGGATTTGCGACCGCACCGCCATAGGTACCACTGTGTAAATCTCGGTTCGGGCCTTCGAGATCGATTTGGAAATAGGTCAATCCGCGCAAGCCGTAACAGATGGTTGGCAGGTCGTCGGCAAACATTCCCGTATCGGAAATCACGACGACATCCGCTTTCAATTCTTCGGTGTGTTCCGCACAGAATGGCACTAAGTTCGGACTGCCGATTTCCTCTTCCCCTTCGATGAGTAATTTCACATTGACCGGCAAGCGACCTACGGTATTCATCCATGCTTCCATCGCACAGAAATGAATCCACACCTGTCCTTTGTCGTCGGCGACACCGCGGGCAAAAAGTTTATCACCGTCCATCCACGGTTCGAATGGATTTTTGAACCACAAGTCGATGGGGTCAACCGGTTGCACATCATAATGGCCGTACAGCAACACCGTGGGTGCTTGCGGGCCAGCACCGAGATATTTTCCAGTGAGGATTGGGTGTCCCGGGGTGTCGTTCAATTTCACATTCATGAAACCGAGCGATTTTGCTTTCTCTGCGAGCCATTCACCACACGCGCGAACGTCGGGTTTGTTTTCGGCGGTGGTAGAAATGGTGGGGAACCTTAACAGCGTGAAAAGGTCATCCATGAATTTTGAACGATTAGCTTGGATGTATTCCTGAGGTGTCATGCCAGCTCCTTAAATGACGGTTTGACGTGCAACAATGTCGTCCGGAAAAACTCAAAATTGGACAAGTAGGAACACCTGTCCGTAATGAAATCGCAAACAATTTACGATTACGATGAACACAATAAAAATAAAAGAGGCGCACCCAGTAGACGCACCTCTCGAAAAATCGATTCATGCTTGAATCACAACTGGGGTGAAGTCGGGGGAGTAGGCGGTATTGGCGGGACCGGCGGTGTGTGAGTAGTCGTCGGCGGATGCCATTCCGCATGCTGTTGTAAATCCTTTCTACGGAGGTAGTGAGATAGGAAGAGTGCCGCACCAATAGCGAGCAATACTAAGCCGAAACCGAAATCTTTATCCCCTTCGAGAAAATTCGCAATGACGAGCGCTAAACCGGCAAGACCGAGAATTAGCGGCCATTTGTAGGGATTGTAGGGACGGGCATATTTTATCTGGACGGGCGCTCCCGGGTCGGCGGGGGTAATGACAACCTGTGTGTCGGTTGGCATAACGACACCTTGCTCGATAGCCGCCATCCGTTCCTGATGCCTCATTTCGTTTCGCCGTTGGGCAAACCGCAGTAATAACCAAGTGATGATTGCAGCCGCTGCGAAAAAACTGAGCGGAACGACGACCGCGATCAAATCGAGATGTGACTTGTGGAAAAATTCACCGTCAATTTTGGGTCCGTTGATAACGAGACCGGGCAATGAATTTGTATCGCCCTTCATGATATTGATGTCTGCGACGGTATCGTCGCCCACGATGACGACTTTGCTCGCTTTGCCATGAGCGGCGTCAATATTGATTTTCACTTTGCCGTTTTTGATAGAGTCGCTAATCATCGCCGTTCCTCCTCACAGTTAGTTCTTGTGTTCTAAACGGTATGAGTGGTAGCAATATCGAAAGGTTGCACCCGTTTAAGCAACTGGTAGGTATTTAGTGTCAGGTGTCCAAAGGCGAATATTATTGTATCGGGCAAGTTTACGCATTTTACCTGTTTAGGCCCCTTCGCTACCCCTGCAACTTGTGTAGGGGTACTTGACACTAACATCTTGCAAGCAAGAATCTTTTACCACGAACGGAATCAGTCGCTTGCATTTGAATCAATTAGAATTCGCACAACTTGTCGAGCGAGAGTCGCCGAAACTGGCGACCCTTATCGCCCGACTAATTCCGCAACGGTCGCGGGTTCCCGACCTATTGCAGGAATTATGGATTGCGGTTTGGCAGGGTCTCCCGTGGTTCCGGGGGGAAAGCGCGATTACGACCTGGATTTGGAAAATTGCATATCGGATTGCGCTCCGTGAGCGAATGCGACAAATCGGGCGAATTGATACGGCGGAATTACTCGAAGAGGTCGATGCCGACCCCGCTCTCCCAGCCGATGAGATGATTGATCGAGCAGACCGTATGGAGCGGATGCTGGCTTGTTTATCGCCATTACAACGTTCCGTGGTCACTTTGTTCTATTTACAGAATTTTTCGATTACAGAGATTGCGGATATTGTTGGACAGGCCGAAGGAACGGTAAAAAGCCATCTCCACCGCGCCCGCCAACGGATGATAACCGAAGCGAAAGTAGGATAACAGGGGCGATTCTGATTTGTAATTTCTTGATACCCGTCACGTATCTCGTTCAGAATCGTCGTATTTTATAGCTGAGAAAGTGCCTGATATCCGTATCAGTTGTTGTGAGGAAAGTATGAACGAACGCGAAGAATTTTCATTACCCGGCGACTTGGAGCAAACGCTTTCGAAGCCGCTCACACAGACGTTACCGTCCAGTGAGTTGCTTGCTCGACGCGCGATTGTTCTGAGCCGGGAGATTCGTGCTTCGCGCACCGAACGAACCGTACATGTAATCGGTGCAATACTATTGGGTGTAGCCATCGCACGGATGGGTGTCGAATGGCTGTTTGAACATCCGGTTTCGGGTGAATTTGTACTTACGATGTGGCGTTCAGTAGCGGGTTTGATGGGTTTGCAAAGTTGGTTGATTGTACTCGGAGGAGTTTTAACGGGTGGACTTATTTTCATGGTGAGTCGAGCTCGTAAAACGCTCTCAGAGTAAAACTCTGCATAATTTGCATCTTGTTTCGGGTGTATTGCAGGTACGCGGTAACGTATTTCGTTACCGCTATTTTATTGATTAACCGAACTATCTGTTGTTAAGGCGCATTGGTATGGGATTTTGGAACTTGTTAAAACAAGAGAAGTTATCAAAAAATGTTTGGCATTACAGTTGCTCATTAAGTAGGTAAGAAATGCCGCCTTTCTTGTGTAATTCTGTACCAGAATCCTAAAAATCGGGTATTTACGGTTACCGGGCGGTGTCAGTATTGCAAATACGGTTTATGCATAGTAACGTTACGAAACAGGCGGTCGGACATCCCGGCGCCAATCGCGAATCTCATACTGGAGGTGTTAACATGATGAAGTTCATCCGTAAGTCGAAAGGCTTCACGTTAATTGAAGTACTGGTCGTGGTGGTTATTGTGGCTATTTTGGCCGCGATTTCGGTGCCTATTTACATCGAATACGTACAGGGCGCCCGGGCCGCTGACGCACAAGCTACCATTGGTGCGATTTTGAACGCAGCCAAGATGTATGCGCAGGACCTCGGCGAAGATCCACCGGCAGTTGACGCACTTGAAGCCGGCGGTTATTTGACGCTTGATCCTTCGACCATTCGTCAGTGGACATTTACAATTATCGGTAACAACCCGATTACCCAAATTCAAGCGGTTTCCACCGGTGAAATGCGTGGTGGAGCGGGTAAAACCGTTACGCTTGATGTGCAAACCGGAAAATTCTATGGCTATGGTTTGCCAGTTGACAATAACAACGGTACCAACGGTTAATCTATAACCGAAATTATTTAACCGGTCTCATACCGGTATTGCAATTGGGAAAACGATTGGTCGCCATCGCACCGGTAAGTGCAAACTTACCGGTGTAACGGGTGGCCAGATTTTGTGAGGCGAGCAAGTGGTAATTGACGAACTTTTGCACTTCGCCGTAGATCAAGGCGCATCGGATTTGCACCTTTCTTCCGGTTCGATCCCGATGATTCGGGTTCACGGAAAAATGCGTAAACTCGCGCTGCCGGAACTACATCCGGACGTGATCAGGGAAGCTTTGCACGACATCTTAAGTGAAGATCAGAAGGAACGGTTAGAAGAGCAAAAAGAGATTGACTTGTCGCACGTTTTGTATGACGAGGATGTGATCCCCGGTAAGCTTGCCAAACCGAAGGCCCGTTTCCGTGTAAATATTTTTTCGCAGATACAGGGACTTGCCGCAGTATTCCGGACGATTCCCGGTGACATCAAATCATTTGAAGAATTGGGAATTCCCGAAGTACTCAAAGACCTTGCCATGAAAGACCGTGGGTTAGTGTTGTTAACGGGACCTACCGGTTCCGGTAAATCGACGACACTTGCGACGATGGTCGATCACATTAACGAGTATAAAAATCTTCATATCATTACCATTGAAGACCCAATTGAGTTCTTCCACAATTCGAAGAACTGTATGATCAACCAACGTGAGTTGGGCGCAAACACACACAGTTTCGCTAACGCGCTACGAAGTGCGTTACGTGAAGACCCCGACGTTATTCTGGTCGGTGAAATGCGCGACCTTGAAACCATTTCGTTGGCATTAACCGCCGCCGAAACCGGTCACTTGGTTCTCGCCACACTGCACACATCCTCCGCGGCCAAAACAATCGACCGTATCATCGATATTTTCCCATCTGGTCAAAAGACTCAGGTTCGTTCGATGCTTGCGGAATCGTTGGAAGCGGTAGTTTCCCAGAAGCTATTGCCGAAGAAAGACGGTAAGGGCCGGATAGTTGCATGTGAGGTTATGGTTGCGACGACTGCGGTTCGTAATCTGATACGTGAAGACAAGATTTACCAAATTCCGTCGGTTATTCAAGCCGGTGCGAAGGCAGGTATGCAAACGCTTGATCAGGATCTCCAACGCTTAATGGCGAAGGGTGTGATTGACCGCGATACCGCCGCGCATGTTGCCGATAACCCACGGTTGTTCGAAGTGAATTTGAACGAATAACTACGCAGTACGTGCGGTGGATGGTGCGCCGCATGAATGGTGGCATCACGTTGCGGAGTGGTTGATACACTTCCATAATGGAGATGCGAAACGAATGGATGTTTGAGAGAGGAGATGTATATGCGGAGCGGAATGTTACGCCGTGTGCTCCCCGTTTGGTTACGCCGGGGTAGAAACCGTGGAGGCCTTTCATTGATGGAAGCGTCTGCGAGTTTTCTAATTTTGAGCATCGCCGCAATCGGTACTTTGAAAACGTTTGCGCTGGGACGGGTAGGACTCGAAGGCGAATACGAATATAAGATGGCAGGTGAATTGCTACGTCAACGCACAGAATGGATTCTTGGCGTTGTTCATGCCATTCCTCCGACATCTGATAGCTGGCCGGCGATTTTCGATCAGGGTGATTCCCGCGGATATGCGGTTACCATCGATAAACGTGGTGCAGGACAAGCCGGACAAGGATTCGGCAATCCGCGCGATGTAACCGGCCTCATCTATTACGATGCCGTAACGGCAGTAGATGATCCCGAAACGACGAACACGAACCCGGATTGGTATCAAGTTCATACTTGGATTGAGTGGACCTCTTCGCAACCGACTACCTGGCAAGACGGTATGGCGGAAAAACCGAAAGGAAGGCGCGAAAAAATCGAGTATTCTGCCCGGATCGTACCGGTCTGGATAGATAGCAAGTAACCAGTGTGAACGGATGTGAAAGGGGTATGACCATGTATGCAAAATTCTATAGAAAACGCGGCGGATTCACACTCATCGAATTAGCGGCAACGATGGCACTTGTATCGTTCGCATTAGGTGGGTTCATGTTGCTTTGGGCGGGTGTCGCGAAACAAGAGGATCGAAGTTGGACGGAGCGCACCATCGATGCGTACGGCAACTTCCTGATGTACCGTATCAATCAGGACATGAAAAACGCATTTACCTATTCTTTATTTCGCAGTGGAAATCTTTACGGTATTGATTTAGAGACTGTCGACTATTCAAATCGGATACCCGATACACTTCGCATTCGGTGGCAGGTCCGTTCTAATGGCGATGCTACCCGTTGGCAGAATTTAAATAGCAGTACCAATATCACGAGTATGTTTAACGAGTTTTTTGGTCGTTCCGCTACGAATTTAGGTGCGAATGAACAGATGTATTGCACACAATTCAAATTGACGCCAGTCGGAACAATCGTCGGTCACGAACGAGATTTGGGATTACTGGACTCTGCAGGCGTGCAGATGGATCTTTCGCTTAAATATGTAAACTCTCATCCTCAGCTAACAGTCAATGAAGGATTGGGACGGAGCGATATCCAAATGACTCCCTATGAGCGCGTTTTCTCTTGGACTACGATGGTCTACATGCGCAATTTCTATATCAATCGGTTTAACGCTGGTAACGCCACGTTATTCTAATATATTCAGCGGTCCCGCATAAGGCGGTTCCGAAATGATGTGCGAATGCAGGGGTACGATGATGAAAAGAATGCTTAATGGAAAAGCGAACGGCGGCTATTCGCTTGGTTTTGCGGTTCCGATGGCGATGTTATTGCTGTTCAGCTCTCTGGCATATCTCAAGTGGCAGGTTTATTCGCAAGAGACCGCGCAACATCAAGTCGCGGTAACTCAAGCGTATTATGTCGCGCAAGCTGCAGTGATTTCCAAGCCGCTGGCGTTTATGCGCAATCAGCGTCCCGGCTTCAATCCTACCGCGGATATACCGTTCGCCGACGGTGACATTCCGGGTATGGGAAAGTACCTTCGCCCATTGATTTCTTACGTAACTCAAGCTGGTTTCCAAGAAGGACAACTTTATCAACGGCGCGATTACGTGCTCTCCGCAACCGGGATTGTCGACTACAAAAATTTCAAGGGACAAACGGTAGAAGTACGACGACGGTCGCAAATGTTGGTTCGGAAAAAAGAGTTCTCCCAATTCTTCTACTTCACCGATCAGGAACAGACTCGTTTTAATGAATTTATTTGGTTCTTTAGCGGTGACTCGGTGTATTCTCCGGTTCATTCCAATTCCGATATCGGTGTTCATCCCGGCGCATATTTTGGCTCGTTGGTAACCACCGCCGGACGAATTTTCTCGCCGCAAGGTTCAACTTTTGCGGGTCGTCCTGCACCGGGTTACTTCGAACATGTGAAGCCAATTCCAATTCCGGTCAAGGCAGATTTACTGCGGTCATCCGCAGCGACCGGCGGCAACTGGCTGAACACAAGCAATCAGCAATATGTTTACGGGTTGTGGTTCCACGGAAACCAAGCAACCGAGTGGCGCTGGCGTACCGGAACACCTAATCCGCCATATCTTGATATGAACCATACCGAAGGTGAATTAGCTTGGGGTACTTCCGGTGAACATGCGATTTTCTGCGATGGCGAGTTGTGGATTAGTGGAAGCATGCACGGTCATGTTGGAGTGGGTGCATCAGGAAACTTAAGATTGTACGACAATATTACTTACAGCGAAGGCGCTGCGGCATTGTATCCCTATCACGTGACTTTGCTAATGGATGACATGGCAACATTAATCAGCGAAGCTGCGGAACCCGGTCAACGACGCGAAGATCCATGGACGGGAATCCTAATTGCCAACACACCGGCGAATGGCCGTGAGGGTGGACGCGATGCGGCTCCCGCAGGGCTAAACGGACAATACCGCCGCGATATCGCAATACACGGCCAGCTCTTTGCACTTAATTCGAGCTTTACGTTCGAACAGCAGAACGATACATGGGATCCGTATCAAGCGCCGCAAAATTTAACAAATGACGAGCGCGGATATATCTATCTCACCGGCGCAGTTTGTCAGCACCGTAGAGGTTATGTTCACCGTTCGAATCACGGCGGTACCGGCTACTTGAAATCGTACCAGTTTGACCCGCGGTGGGACAAAACGAAGACCTCGCTTGTACAATATCCGCCGTTTCAAGTTGACTTGACTTCGGAAGGATTCATGAAATGGGATGTCCTCGGTTGGCAGGATTTACCGCGTCATGCGGGCGACGAACGCTCTGAATAATTTTTTTACTTAATCGCTCTTTGAAAATTTGTCATAGTTCCTGCTTGCACATGCAAGTAGAGTTCGCAAGATTTCGATTTGATGTGTAAGTACGGTTTTTGATGCAAATGAAGGTGTACTATGAATATGAAAAGAAAATATGTAAAGGCGGACTCCGGTTACTCGCTTGGGTTTGCCATTCCGATGGCGATGCTGTTGTTATTCAGTTCGCTTGCATACATAAAATGGCAGGTTTCTGAAAAGGAAACCGCGATGCAGCAAGTTGCCGTCACTCAGGCCTATTACGTGGCGCAGGCAGCCGTAATCGCAAAGCCGCTCGCATTTATGCGGAATCAAACTCCCAGTTTTAATCCGACCGGAGATATCCCGTTTGCCGATGGAACCATTCCGGGCATGGGTAAATATCTTCGTCCGTTGATCAGCTATGTCACACGAGCCGGATTTCAAGCAGGACAGCTATTTCAGGACAGGGATTACCTTCTATCTTCTACTGGAATTGTCTCCTTTAAAGATTATCTGGGACAATCGCACGAAGTACGCCGTAGAGCCCAGATGTTAATTCGGAAGAAAGAGTTTTCACAATACTTTTACTTCACGAATGAAGAACAAACCCGATTTGGCGAATACATCTGGTTTTTTAACGGCGACTCGGTTTTCGGACCAGTACATTCCAATTCTAATATCGGTGTACATCCAGGTGCGTATTTCGGTAGCTTGGTTACGACGACCGGCACTATCCAAAGTCCAGTCGGATCGACTTTTCGCGGACTACCGGCACCCGGTTATATCGAGCACGTGAAAGCGATTCCGATTCCGGTAAAGGCCGATCGATTACGTGAAGCTGCAGCAGGCGGTGGCGGAGTTTGGCTGAACACATCGACTAATCAGTATGTGTATGGAATTTGGTTCCATGGTAGCGGTGCAGATGTGTGGCAATGGGCAACGGGAACACCTAATCCTCCATTTATGAATGGTTCTCCGAACGGGCCGCCAATCACGTATCCACCGAATTCAGAATATGCAATTTTTTGCGATGGCGAGTTATGGATTGCTGGTTCGATGCATGGTTTGCTGGGTGTAGGTGCCGAAGGTAATTTGCGGTTAATGGATAATATTGTTTACGCGCAAGGAGTCGGTCCGGTATATCGCGCAACTTTGGGTATGACCGACGAAGCGACGTTGACTAGCGAAGCCCCGGAACCGGGAGCTCGCAGAGAAGATCCCTGGACAGGCATATTAATCGCCAATACGTGGGCGAACGGTCGGGAAAATAGTACACAGGGAAGTGACATCGCTATCAATGGGCAACTTTTTGCATTAAATTCAAGTTTCACATTTGAGCAACAGAACGATACTTGGGATCCTTACCAAGGACCCACGCCCGATAATCGCGGTTACATTTACCTCACGGGTGCAGTCTGTCAAGAACGTCGCGGCTACGTACATCGTGGCAATCATAGCAGTACAGGATATTTGAAATCTTACCAGTTCGACCCACGCTGGGATAAAACGAAAACTTCGATGGTTCAGTATCCACCTTTTCAGGTTGACTTGACATCGGAAGGTTTTATGAAGTGGGACATTCTTGGTTGGCAGGATTTACCCCGCCGTGTTGGAGATGAGCGCAACGAATGAGCGCGCTCTCTTGACTTGATCTTCGATTGACGTTTCGGAGTGTTGGTACATTCCGAAACGTACAATCAAAAATATTTTGATGTAGTATGCTTACCGCTTGAGATTGTGATTCCGGATTGAAAAAGATGCCACGTAGTTTGATGATACGTAAACAATTTGTTTTTAGTTATAATTCTTACAAGCCGGTTTAACCGGCGCCAAATTTTGGCATGAGGAACATCTTGATTTTTCCAACGGGTTTCGGTCTACCCCCAATTTCTGGCACTTTTTCTTCCGTCAGCTATTATTCACTTTTTCACCCGGCGGGCAAGCCCGATGGTTCGCTTGTGAAGCCGGATTTTTGTTGTATATTACGTGTGCGCAAGCTCACGCGTTTGCTGCAAGCCGATCTTTTTTGAGTGGGAGGCAAAGCTACGAATGGTCTATAAAACTTCACAACGATTAGGGCTGGATATCGGGTCACACAGCATCAAGCTGGTGTCCGCCGAGAAATCAGGCAACCGATACCGGCTTGGAGTCGCGAAGATAATCCCCTTGTACTCCGGGAATGAGAATTACGATTCTGAAGGCCCGAAAAAATCTATCGTATTACCCAAACTCGTGGAAGCATTCCAAGAGTTAAAAATCGTCCCCAAACGCGTTAAGTTTTTAGCGACGTGTGTAAGCGGTGCGAACATCGCTGCGAAAGAGATTAAATCTCTCAATATGGCGGAAGAGGAAATGTCCTCGGCGATTATGTCGGAAGCGCGGAAGCATATTCCGCTCGACGGTTCCGAGACAATGGTCGATTATCAAATTCTCGGCGACGATATACAGGAACCGGATAAAATCCGCGTTCTGCTTGCTGCGACGACGCGCAAACTTTACGATAGCCATCTTGAATTATTACGCGATCTCGAATTCAAACCCGGTATCATCGATCTTGAAGCGTTGTCTGGAATTAACAGCTGGATGCTCTTGAACGAACTCCCGGACGAAGGTGTGTATGTCTACCTCCATCTCGGAGCGCGCCATACGAGTTTGTCTGTTGTCGGACGTAAATCTCTCTTTTTTACCCGTGATATTCCGGTCGCCGGAAACACTTTCAATGAAGAATTGGAAGCGAAATACGGATTGAACTGGGCGGAAGCCGAAGCGGAGAAGATTGCAAAAGGAATGTCGCTCGACCGTGCGGTAAAAACCACGGGTACGCAACAGGATACCGGCAGTATCGCTCTTGCATCGCGTTCCGCTTACGATCAATTACGCGATGAAGTGAATCGTTCCCTCCGGTATTATGTAAAAGAAACCGGTATGAGCGATATCCGCATGTTTTTCTTAACAGGCGGCGGTTCACGGCTGAAGGATTTGTCCGATTACCTGCATTCGAAATTCAATGTACCGGTCGTTAAGTGGAACCCCTTCGAAATGATCGAAGGCGGCGACGCGATCCCACCGGACGAAGCTCCGCAGTACGCTGCGGCATTAGGTTTGGCATTGCGCGGAGACTGATACAATGGTTCGTTCATTTGCAATCAACCTTAATAAAAGTGAGGGCGCTGCGGAACGTGCGGCACGTCGCCGCAATCGTACCGACTGGATGCTGTTGGGTGTATTGACGTTACTGCTTGCAGTAGTCGCCTACCTCAACGTTCGCCAGACGGATGCCCTTACCGATATTGAAAAATTCCGCAATCAACGCATTCTCGAAGTCAAAAAACGACTCGACGAATTATCGAAAGAGGGTATTCAAGTTAGCCGCGACGACGTGGACAATCTTGCCCGTATCGATAAAGAACGCGTGATGTGGACAAAGAAATTAATGGCTATCACGGAAACATTGCCGTCGGATATGGCAGTGACCGGATTGTTCTATCATAATCGTCAGTTGCGCATCAGTGCAATCAGCCAAATTAAGAAAGATGAGAAGGAATTCGACAAGGTCGTCGCACTGCAAAACCGGTTGCGCGATTCTGAGCGTTTCTTCTCCGATTTCAAAAAGATTCAATTTGTTGAATCACGGCGCATCACTGTCGATGATCAGGATATTCTCCAGATGTCATTCGTAGCATCGCTTGAAGCCGATATCGGAGCGAGTAAAGTTGTCAATAAACGGGATGCCACCGAATCGATTTTGGGCGGCAGTAAGGGTCCCGCAGCATCTAAGATGCCGGTGAGGGGATAACCATGAAAAAACTCATTGTCGCCTTCATTTTGGCATTTGGTTTCGGAGCCGGCTTCTGGTACCATTACACATTCGCGTACCCGAAACGCCCGATATTGCTCGTAGCAAAGGCGGATACGCTCCGCAGTCTCAACGAGAAGTTGATTTCTGCGGAAATACTTGCCCGCGAATTGGATTTGGTCGCGAAGTTGATTGAACAAAACCTTGCAACTTCTGCGACGGACAGCTTAGCGGAAGACGCCAACTTAACGTTCATGAATTACATCACCGACTTACTCCGGCAGGACAAAATCGAAATGATAAAACTGGAACCGGGTAAGAAAGTCGCCAAACCGGATTACGTAAGAACGCCTTATAACCTGATTATTATGGCTTCTTACCGCGAATTCGGGCAATTCGTGAATACCATCGAAAAATCTGAACGCCTTATCACCGTGGAAGATTTCGATATCGATAACGACGTAAAGAAAGTCGCCCAACGGGTAAAAACTGGTGGTAGACTCGATGTCAGGACCATTCAGCTTAAAGTATCGACTTTAACGCTGATCAAGAAAAAAACGCAGGCGGATGCGAAAGGAGCATAGATTATGAAAGGGCGTGAACGTCTGCTATGGTTGTTGTTAATCATCGTTCTCTTTGGAATGCTCGGTTACGGCGGTTATAACACCTACAAAATTTCAGAGCGTATTACCCAATTCAAATTGGAAAACCAAACGCTCGCTACGGTCGGAAGCGATCCCCGCTTACACAAGCAGGTAGAGAAACTTGAAAAAGATCTACACGAACGTATGGAACTGGTTTACACGCAAGGGGAACGCGATCCACTTGATTTGATTCAGGTCGTGCGTACCCGCGCTTTTCTCCAGAAACTCGGAATTAAAGAGACGCTGGAAGACAACAACAAAATGCGGTTGTGCGCAACGCTTATCGGTGACGGCGGCGTTCGCTACGGCATCATTAAACTCGGTGGACGATCTTCGATTGTGAAGCCGGGCGATACTTTCAACGGTTACAACGTCGCGTCGATTACCGAGCGACAAATGGTGTTGGAACACGGTGGTGCGAAAGTGACTTTAATCAATCAACTTTCACCCGAAACCCTTATCGAGCAAGAACTGCTCTATCAAAACGCTAAGGGTCCTGTCAGTAACAATTGATCGATTTTTCGGTAGTATTTGGATGTGGTTAGGTTTGATAAGAAGTTTTCGTGACGAACAGGTTAGGAACAGAAGTTACATTTACTACGGAACAAAAAATGAATTTGAAGTACAAAGCAAGCAAACGAGTCGGAGCACACATGAAGAATGGTAACTTCCGTCGGGTAAGCCAGACAATTTTTGTCGGCCTACTGTTCGGTTTCGCGATGTCGGTCGCGTCTTTCGCCCAAACGGCTGACACTCAACAACCCGCTACTTCCCGGCTAAGCCAGCGTATTACGCTGGACGCGGATGACGCCTATTTGCCAACGGTGTTGGCGATATTAGCCGAGAAATCGGGTTACAATATCGTTACCGGTCCTGGCGTCTCGAAAACAGAAAAACTGACGATCAAGCTCAAAGACACTCCGATCGAAGAGGCGATGAACCTCGTCGTTCGTGCCGTCGGCCTTTCTTACGAATTGGTCGGTAACAGCTTCCTCGTAGCGAAACAGGAATTCATCAAGTCGGATGCGGGTCTTACCTCATACGTACTGGGATTAAAGTATGCCGATCCGCAACGCACGGAAGGAATGCTGAAGCAGATGAAAGCGACCGTTACCGTCGATAGCTCGAATGGTAAATTGCTTATTATCGCTTCACCGAAAGTGATTGCAGAAATCCGTCAACTCGTCGACAGCATTGACGTACCTGCCGGACAAATCATGCTGAACACCAGAGTAGTGGAAGTCGCCGTTCAGGACGAAGAAAAACTGGGAGTGAGCTGGGGTGATCTATCTCCGGTGAAGTTCCAAATTGCTGAAGGTAACGCCACGTCGATTAAGCTTGACCGCTTTGATAACTTCGGTGTGTTCTACCGTCAACAACCCGTTTTCAATTTCGTTCTCGACTGGTTGATCGACAATAACAAAGCCGACGTTCTCTCGAATGCACAGATTGCGACATTGAACGGTCGTCCGGCTGAAATCCGGGTAGTGGATGATTTCCCCTATCTGTATTCGACGACTCAACAGCAGTTTAATCCGCAACAGGCGAATGCGGTAACGACAGTTCCGACTGTTACTCTTGAACACGAACAAGTCGGCGTCATTCTCGGGATTACCCCGAAAATCAATGCCGATGGTTATATCACGACCACGATTTCTTCAGAAGTTTCGTCGATTTTCTCATTCATCGGACCGAATCAGGATATTCCGTGGGTAGTTCGACGTAAAGCATTGACGACCATCCGGGCGAAAGATGGCGAAACAATCGTAATCGGCGGATTACTTGGTGTCAATCGCCATAAGACGATCAACAAAGTGCCGTTACTTGGCGACCTTCCCTACTTTGGCGGACTCTTCTCGCATACGGATTATCTGAGCAAGAAGACCGATATGATTATCGAAGTCACGCCGACGATCTTGAAGGAAGGCCAGTACGAATACAAGAAGTCCGACCGGATTACTAATACTGTCAAAGATATCGTCAGTGACAAGGATTCCAAGATCATCAAAACTGAAGGTGATTCCCACTGACGATAATCGTTAAACGGGTGCCCATGTACCGAATCGCAATACTTGCGTTATTGTTGTTCGCTGGTTTCGGTGAGTGGGCACTCGCCCAGAATGGTTCTGACACATCTCACGCAAAAGAGATTGTCGAGCAAAATCGCTATTTGAAATTACAGAGTGCGTTCGAAGGCCCGATTGATTCACAAAAATATATCGTAGGACCCGGCGATGGCTTGGTTCTTTCGGTTCTCGGTTCGATTGAAAATTCGATTTCGATTTTTGTCGATCCTGAAGGATATGCTTTTATACCGACCGTTGGTGAGGTGTTTGTAAGTGGTTTAACACTTGCGGATGCAGCGTCCCAAATTGAGTCGCTTGCAAAGCAAAAATATTCAGGCGGAACAATTTCGGTGCGACTTTCCGTTCCCCGGTTGTTTCGGGTAACACTTTCGGGTTCGGTAAATGAAGCGGGACGTTATGTCGTTTCAGCAATGACAAGAGTTTCCGACTTGCTCGAAATGGCAGGCGGGGCCAAGTTCAGCGAAGAGCCGAAAGATACAACACCGGATGGCCGACCGATTACGCAGCCACCGAAGGCCGCGCCACTGCGCGGAATGCCTTTGGTTCACCGTACCGGCGATACCACCATCGTGGATTTGGAAAGCTTTTATCAAAACGGCGAACGAAGTGGTAACCCGTATTTGCAAGACGGCGACATTTTGGTGGTACCCTACTGGAGTAGTCGTCGCGGTGTAATCCGGATTTCCGGAGCACTTCAGCAACCGTTGGTTGTGCGCTTTGTCCCGGGTGACCGGTTGCGAACTATCTTGCGGCTTTCAGGAGGATTGGCTCCTACCGCCAAAGGAACGGTAGAGTTGTCGAGCATTGACTCTTCAACATCAAAACGTTCCATCCGTGAGTTTGATAAAGTATGGATGGGTTCGGGTGATCCGGGACCACAGTTACAACCGGATGATCAGATTTTCGTCCCTTACGAGACCGACCAACTTCCACGTGGTGTTGTCACGGTTCAAGGGGAAGTAAAGTTTCCTGGTGATTATCCGGTCGACGAAAAAACGATCCGGTTATCGGATGTTTTACATGCTGTTGGTGGATTGACCTCGTTAGCCAACACGGAAGAAGTACAAGTAATACGTCGCTCTTTGTTATCGATTCCCGATCCCGAGTTCAACCGACTCTACGGTTTGAAAAAAGACGAGATGAGCTGGTCCGAAAACGAGTACATGAAAGCCAAACGGCGGGACCTTGAACCGCGAATTGTAGTCGATGTAACAAAACTGGGAATTGGAAGTGTAGATGCCGGTGGTAATGTCGTTCTTTTGGATGGAGACATAATCCGGGTGCCGAAAAAGATTGTAACGATAAAAGTTCTGGGTCAGGTAATTAAACCCGGTTTAATCGTTTACACAGTAGGCAAAGATTTTCATTATTACATCGATCAATCGGGTGGCTTTACTTCGAAAGCGCGCCGCAGCCAAGTACGGATAATAAAGGCGCAATCGGGACAATGGCTGAAAGCGAGCTCTTCCACCCCTGTCGATGTCGGCGATACTATATTTATCCCCGAATCGGAAGATACCGACTGGTGGATGACTTATAAAGATTTTATGCTTGTTCTTTCTGAATTTGCAACACTGGCAATTGCATATTACACAATTGCAAAGCATTAGAATTTACCGGTAAATCCTTACAAAATGCTGAATTTAGTTTTGGTCTTGGTACCGGTAAAGTATATTGAGTGTAAGTAAGAAGATCACATCGGAATCAACACCGGTGTTTCTGTAACTACTGTTTTCAAACTATGCACAAGATAGGATTCTGAGATTGGATTGCTTGAGTAGTAGATGGCGCAAAGCGGTAGTATCACGCTTTGCTGATGTTAATTCAGTAACGATGCACAGGTCGGAGGACATAATGAAGTGGGTTTTGAGATTTTTACCCTTGTTGCTGGTCGTAATGCTTTTTGGCAGTTGCGATCGTAACTCATCCAGCAACCCCGGATCGAGTGGGAGTACGAATGGTACACCTACTACGATTTCTATCGCACCGATTTCGGCGATTCGAAATTTCCGTAATAGCAATGTCACGACAACTGTTACCGCGACCGTTACCGACGCGCGCGGCTCGGCAGTTCCGTATGCACACGTTGCGTTCGGGATTACGAAGCGCCCGACTACGGCAGCTTCCATCAGTTATGTAGCTGGTGACTCAACGGACGTTAATGGAAATGTTAGCGCCACGTTATCTGTCACATTAGACACAACTGAGACTATTACCGTTAACGCTCACCTGATTGCGAATTCGCAGATTTTTACGAATGCCGCTTGTCCGGTCGTGCTTTTGTCGGATCAAATCCAAAGCTTTAGTCTAACTTACGCAAGCGCGAAATCGGTACTGGTTTACCGACCGGGTGGAAGAGACTCCACTCAGATGATCGCGACCGTGCAAGACGACCAAGGTGGCGGTATTTCCGGTTTAACAATCGACTTCCAGATTATCCATACGGATACATCTTCGGGAACTCCATTTGTGACGCTCTCGGCGACAACGGGTACCACAGATGTGAATGGTGAATTGCGGATCTACATCTGGAATAATCCCAGTGCAAACCTAAATCGATTGGTTTCGGATTCGATAAGCGCTTCTATTCGGGGAATGTTGCAAACTTCTTTACACCGAACCGCTGGAGCGTTAATTCACGTCCAACCGTTGACGGCACCCGCGGATATTTTCCTGCGTTGGGTGAACCCATCCGATACGCTAATTTCTTCGGAACCGGGTATCGTTGTCGAACGGCAATTTGTAGTATGGTGTCAAGACTCAGCTCACGTTCGGCTACCGAATATCCCGATTTTACTTCGCAGTGAAGGCATCGGCTCGATTCCCTACATCACTTCGATTAGCAGTGCCGGACTCGATACGATTTCCTGGTCAAGTGATGGTACGTCACCCGGTCGTGTAACGATTACCGCGTCGGTCGTTCAAACACAATTCGCCAAAGTCGGATCGGGCAATGGTCCGGTAAAAGTGCTTGGACCAACCGCAAAACTTGATAATAGCGTCCCGACGGCATTGAATTTTGAGCATAACTTAAAAGCTCTTGCCCATCCACGCTTGCTTGGATTGGATCAAGTCGATGAGAACAATTCATTGACTACATCCATTACATTAGCCGTTACTGCACCAAGCAGCATCACGCGGCTCACGACTCAATTCCGCAGAATTCCACCGTTGATGTATTCAACCGGTCAGGATTCACTTGAAGTAAACGTCGTACTCCGTGACCAGAACAATTCCGGTGTACCCAATGCGTTGTTGACGTTCTCAACTGCCCATGGCTTAATTCCCGCAACTGCAACCACTGATATTTCGGGTTCGGTTCGCGCTTACTTAACCGACGGCGGCGATACAACAGCAGCAAGCGGCGAGTTACTTTACGTGCGTTATCCGGCGATGAACCTAACCGACTCAGCGCGGTTCTGGATTCGTCCGAAGCTGGATTTGGATCACATGAGTATCAATGGTCCTTCTTCGCACGTTGCGTATCCGGGCGACACCGTCAGCTTTACCGCGACCATCTTTTTGACTAACGGTAATTATTGCTATGACAGCACTCGTGTCTATTGGAACTGCTACAAGTCCGGCGTACCGGAAGGTGCGGTTGCACAGAATGGTATCGGACAATTCCAATACCCATTGACCCGAACCGGTAGTGGTTCTACGACAAACACATTCTATATGCGTAATGGTACCGGGCGGGATTCCTTGGTTGTAATGGCTTTCACCGAAGGCCGCGCTGATACAATCCGGCATTGGTGGTATTTCGACCATGTACCGGGTGTAGCAGTTCACCTATTTTTGTCTCCGCGTAATGTAGGTTTGGAAGTAAACGCTCCCGTTTTAACTCCAAATATCACTGCAATCGTAACCGACACTGCGGGAAACTTAGTACCTAACTCCCCGATTAACTTTGGTTGCGATAACGGAGTCGGGACTATTGTAAGAGGCGGTACTTCGGGGAACGGCGACACAACTTATGCAATTTTGTCGGCAGGTTCACAAGCCGGTACTTTCCACTACTGGGCAACTACCGTGAACGGCGCGACCGATACTGCAAGTTTCACTGTCAGCGCATCAACACCCCGTACGTTAACACTTTCGTCGGATTCACAAATTCTTCAGGTTCGTGGTACCGGCGGTAACGAAAACACTACGTTACATGCGATTGTCCGCGACGGCAATGGCAATCCGGTAGCAAATGGAACGTATGTGACTTACGTTATTACGAACGAAGTAATGTTCGACGATTCAACCGGGTTAATCACTACCCGACCCTACTTTGCTCAACCCGGTTTTGATAGTGCCATCTCGGTAACGAGCGGAACCGGTGAAGCGCTTGCCGTTCTCTCTTCCGGTACGAAATCAGGTGCAGTTCAAATTACTGCATACATTTCCGATGCACAGGGTAATCCAACGGCAGCTAACATTCATGCCACATTGTCCAGTGTGCAGATTGTTTCCGGACCTCCGGCATCAATCACCGTCAGTTACAATGCCGGTAGCGCCAATCAAGAAGGTGGTGGTACTTGGTCGATTTGGGTAAACGCAACGGTTCGTGACCAATATTCTAATCCGGTTGCAAACCGTTACTCAGTAACATTTGCCGTGACTCCGATTAGCTTGGCGCAAGTTGGTTTAGACACCGCCGCTACCGGTAACACTGGTCCGAGTAATCAACACTTACCCGGCGTAGCATTCACACGTTTGAGTTATCAGGGACAAAACTCCTTTGATACGGTGACGGTGACTGCTTCGGCGATTGGCCGCGATGTGAATCAACAACCGGTACTGATAACAGCTCCTTACCGCTTCGCGTTACCGTTACAACAAGGTTCGCTGCAATTGAATGTCTCACCGAACACCTTCTTGTTCAGTCGTCCACCAACAAGCTCTGTCGATGTCGACGTAGCGACTCACATGGTTTGGGCGAAAGTAACAGACGGTTATGGGTTGGATATTCACGGTTGCCCGATTTTGTTCAGCGTGCAACGTGGAAAATGGTACCGTACTGCGAGTGAAGCGGCAAACCGTGCATATAGCCCGGCAAATTCATACCGCCAGAGTGACAATTCCCAATCATTTCCGGGAACCAGTCCGGCGATTTACTGGCCAGTGAATAAACGCAAGACGGGTAACTATACCGTACCAGCGCAACCGTTAACGAGTTGGACTGATCCCAATGGTAACGGTGCTGCAACATTATACATTGGAGCGCTTGGTCCCTCCTTCGGTTGGCCGGGAGCGAACGGCCCAGTTGGTGAAGTGTTCCTTGATCCACAAACTGCGGAAACGACAAGTGAAGTGACTGCAATCGTTGAAGGTTATCCAAACATTCAATCGGTTCGAGTAGTCATCAACTACCAACGCAGTTAATCGATAACATTCATTCGGTTTTTCTAACTTGAGGTCGCGGGGTTTCTTCCGAAACCCCGCGTACCAAAACCGGGAACCTGTAGGATCTTATGTTCGAGAAGCTTGGCGAAATCTTGGTTCGTGAAAAGCTGGTTTCGCAGGATCAGTTAGGTAAAGCGCTTGCCGAGCAACGTAGCTCACGTGGCAAGCGGTTAGGTGAAGTTCTCATTCATCTTGGCTATGTAGTCGAAGAGAATATTACTCAAGGTCTGGCCGCACAAGCCGGACATGATTATTACAACCCCGACCGATTACTCGAAGCGAAGGAAGAAGCTCTCGCTTTGGTGCCGGAGGATTTTGCAAAAGAGCACGATGCGTTACCGCTGTTTACCGAAAACGGTTCGCTGGTTGTTGCGATTGCGGATCCCGACGACATCGCCCTTGAAGACAGTTTAAAACGACTGGCCAATACGAATATTAAAGTCGTAATGGCATCACCGACCGCGATTCACCAAGCAATCGACCAACTTTACGTACGAATTCGCAAAGCCGGTGAAGTTAAAGAGACGATAGGCGAACTTCAATTCTTTGCAGAAGCGGATTCCGACGACGAGTCGATGGTTGACATGACGAAGGCACAGGCGGGCGAAGAAGACGCCCCTATCGTCAAATTAGTCAACATGATTATCGCCGAAGCAATGAAAGAACGCTCAACTGATATTCACATTGAAGTGCAAGCAGAGCGGGTAGCGGTTCGATACCGTATCGACGGTGTTTTGCAAGAAGTCATGAGCCCGCCGAAAGCATCGCATGCCGGTATTATCTCCCGTATTAAAATTATTTCCAAACTGAATATCGCTGAACGGCGTTTACCACAAGACGGACGTTTCTCTATTAAGTCCGCAGATAAAGACGTTGACGTTCGTGTCAGTATTCTTCCGACAGTCAACGGTGAAAAAGTCGTATTGCGCTTGCTCGATAAATCGAGTTTCTCGATGGACTTAACTTCACTCGGATTTGAAGATCACGAGTTGAAGATTTTCCGCAGAACGATTAAGCAACCGTACGGCATGGTAATCGTTTCGGGTCCGACCGGTTCCGGTAAATCGACGACGTTGTACGCATCGCTGAAAGACATTCTTTCACCGGACGACAATATCACGACGGTTGAAGACCCTGTGGAATACCACTTAAACGGCATCAACCAAGTTCAAATCAAAGAGAAAATCGGTCTGACTTTTGCCGCGACATTACGTTCAATTTTACGGCAAGACCCTGACAAATTATTAATCGGTGAAATTCGAGATGAAGAAACCGCCGATATCGCCGTTAAGTTTTCACTTACCGGTCACATTGTATTCTCGACATTACACGCAAACGACGCACCGGCTACCATTACCCGATTAATCGATATCGGTATTCCGCCGTTCCTTGTCGGATCTTCGTTACTATTGGTAATGGCGCAACGTCTTGTCCGTCGAATTTGCCCGCATTGCAAGACGGCCTATCTACCCGACGAATATGAACTTGAAATGCTCAACCCGACCGAAGACGAAAAGAAATATTTCGAAGGAAAACAAATTTATCGCGGTAAAGGTTGTGTTCACTGCCGCAATACCGGTTACTTTGGACGAATTGGTATTTTCGAGTTGATGCGTATTACAACGGGTATCCGTCAGATGATTTTTGACAACCAGAATCAAGAAGCAATCCGGCAATCCGCACTCGCCGAGGGAATGTACTCGTTGCGGTTATCCGGTATTAGAAAGGTTGTGGCTGGTGTAACGACCATCCATGAACTATTGCGCGTTACGACGCAGGAATAATCGGTTTCGCTTTTCGCCGAAAACGGCATCACGATTTAATCATTGGCGATTGTAAGAAGGTTGAGGAGCTGGCATGCCCAGATACGCCTATATCATTACCGATCAGGACGGCACTCGCAGAGAAGACGTAATACGTGCTCCCTCGCAGAATGCAGCGTTAACCGCGCTAACTAAGCGAGGCGCGAAAGTCGTCAGTCTGAAAGAAATCAGGTCACTCGAAATCGAGCGACTGACGGTAGCCGAACAAATACAATTACAACTTTTCAAATGGCGTACACGGGTACCGCTAAAAGTTGTAGTGTTCTTTACGCGTCAGCTTTCGACGATGTTCTCCGCCGGTCTAACGATTGAACGTTCGATTTCGAACCTTATGGTCGAAGAAAAAAATCCGCGGTTCCGCAGAGTACTTGCCGACATCGCTAACGACCTGAAAAAAGGTATGTCGTTGTCCGATGCCCTTGCCCAGCACCCCGGTGTTTTCGATGGGTTGTTTGTTGCGACGGTAAAAGCCGGTGAAATTTCCGGCTCGTTGCACATCGCGTTGGAACAACTCTCCGACTTCCTTGAAGCTACGGAAGAAACCCGGCGTAAAGTCGTATCGGCGTTGACATATCCTATTCTCGCCATCGTTTTCATGCTTATCATCGTCACGATCTTAATTGTTTTCGTAATTCCGCAGTTCGCCGAAGTTTACGCAAAGTTCGGTGCCGGCTTGCCTGCGCCTACCCGTTTGCTCGTGAATTTCGCACAGTTGATTTCACAAAATTTCATTCCGGTCTTCGGAATGGTGTTGATTATCGTTGTAGCCGGTTGGTTGGTTTCGAAAACTGAACGCGGTGCGTATGCTTTTGACTCGATAAAACTGAAAATACCGGTGTTCGGCGCATTGATTGAATACTCAACGATGAACCGTTTCGCCCGTACCTTCGGTATTTTGATGGGTTCCGGAGTACCGGTATTGGAATCATTCAATCAAGTACAACGTGTTGTCGAAAATGAAGTCATCGGACGCGGTATCGTTCAGATTAAGCGAATGGTAAAAGACGGATTTGCAATTTCGATTGCACTAAAGAAATCCGGTGTTTTCCCATCCACATTGGTGCAGTTGGTACAGACCGGCGAAGAAACCGGTGAAATGGACAAACTGCTCGAAAAGGCCGCTTACTTCTACGAAAAGCAAGTGGATGCGATGGTCGAACGTATGACGTCGTTAATCGAACCAATGATTATTATCATGCTTGGTTCGGTGGTTGCCGGTATTCTGGTTGCAGTTTACTTACCCGTATTCAAGCTTGGTCGTGCAATCGGAAGAATGTAGTATTTGGTGTTTTGGATTTAGGGGCGTATCGGATACGCCCCTTTTTTCTTATCTTTCCTATGGAATTTGCGACCTGAATCAAAATGAGTAATGCATTCGAAATCTATCGTCAACTCCCACTGGCATTTTATCTCGGATGCACGGCACTGCTTGGTGTCATATTCGGCAGCTTTGCGAATGTGCTGATTTGGCGGTTACCGCGTAAAGAATCGATAATGAAACCGGACAGCCATTGCCCGCACTGCAATAAGCCAATCCATTGGTATGACAATATTCCGCTGCTCTCCTATTTGATTCTTCGTGGAAAGTGCCGCAGTTGCCATAAACACATATCGTTCCGCTATCCGTTGGTTGAATTAATCGTTGCCCTCGTTTCGATATGGGGTGTCGCTGTTTGGCAAGGGGATCCGACCCGACAAATTCTCGCCATCGTTTTGTCGCCAATTTTAATCGCACTTGCCCTTATTGATATTGAGTCGATGGAGCTTCCCGATTCATTGATAACTGTGATCGGTGTATGCGGTGTAGTGGCCGTTCCATTCGAAGCAGGTAAGGATTATTTAACCGAAATGGGTGTTCTTCTTGGAACAATCATCGTTCTGGCATTGCTTTGGCGATGGGCGTTCGGAGGTGAAATGACTCCAGAGGAAGAAGCGGAAGCTGAACGTGCAGAACCTACCATCAAAGAAAGATTCCTGTGGGGCGGTGGAAGTTTTGCATTCGGCTTACTCATGCTGTGCGGTGGATTCTTCGCATCATTCCGTATTGAGGGGTGGAATGCGCTGTGGGGGTTGTTAGTCGGTGGCGGCGGTCTATTATGCCTCTGGGGTTTATTCTTGTTTCTACAGGGACGTGAAGCGATTGGGTTGGGAGACGTGAAACTGATGGCGGCACTCGGTATTATCACCGGGCCGGGTCGAATTCTGATTGCTTATGTGATTGGTGCTATCTTGGGAATATTTATTTGGGTCATTCTGCGGTTTGCGAAAAAACAAGGTACCGATCAACCGTTCCCGTTCGGCCCGGCGTTAATTAGCGGTGCGTGGGTGGCGTGGATGCATGGCGAACAGTTCCTGCACTGGTATATGGGTTTGATTTTTTCCGGCAAATAACTTTGATTATTACTAACGGAAAACGCGGCAATCCTGCCGCGTTTTTTAATTTGTTTTTTCCTTCCATCCGGGGATTGTTTCGATCTTTTTCATTTTTTCGTTTAGGTCGTGAACCGTTTCCCGCTTAGATATCCAGTCGATTTGCCACTTTCCCTCTTTCAACATCTTGCGTTTGATTATCAGTCCATCGACACCGAACAAATGTAATGTCCATTTGGAAAGAAAATGAACGATAGGATAATCGAAGCCAGTCGATTCCAATACGACAACACCTTGATAGCCGATTCGACGCATCTTGGGAATCATCGTCAAACCGGCGCCGGAATGCTCCATCGTGATGTCGGAGAATATGGCAAAGAACTTTTGCGGATTTTCTTTGACTTTAGCCAATCCTTCGGTAGCGGAGAATGCGTGTTCTACCGAATAGCCGGCGGATTGAAGTACGGACTCCGTCCAGCGGGCGTAATCGCGGTTGTCATCGACGATAAGAATGGTGTCGGGCATGGTGTATGAATTTACTTGCGAAATACTGAAAAAGAAAACGGGACGGATATTCCGTCCCGTTTGATTCAATGAATTGAATGGATTAGTGCTGCAAACTCGAAGGAGTCTTCTTTGGCAGCACGGTTGTACCAACCTTATCGCCACTTCCACCGGGTGAAACATCGGTGATTTGATTGATAAATGTGATAGCATGGGTTGTGCCGTCAATCGTGCAAACGACCCACCAATCGCCGGTTCCGGTAGTCGGTACGGAAAGTTGCCGCACCAATCCCGATGCGTCATACACATTCACTACCGCTTGGCTACCAGTAATACCCGGCGAACCAGCGTAGCGTTTTACAAAATATTTATAAGTACCGGTAGTCCACTGATAAATGGTAATGGTTTCCGGGCCGGATCCCGAGACAACATCATGGTCGAGCGTCGCATACGGAGCACTTGACGAATCGCCAGTGCCTCCATACCATACTTCACCAGCCGTACTTGTGTAAGGTGTCAGCAAGTGGCTATCAAGATCACTTGGGTTAGCCGCCCACGATAGTACGAAACGCATTCTTCCGGTAGTTAGTTGTTGAGTCAACGAAAAGCTTTGTTGCACGGAATCATTCGAGACAACGCGTTCTATCGTGCGGGTTACGCTGGAGAAACCGGTTTTAGTTGCAATAAGCGCCCGAGTACCGGCGTGGATTGCAAAGGAATAATGACCTGCTGCATTGGTAATGGTGCTCTGCCCGCTCGGTATCGTTGTAACGGTTACACCGGATAACAAATTACCATTCAAAGCGTTCGTGATATCGCCATACGCGCGACCATCCGCCGCATTCGTTGCCGCGAGATAAAAATTCTGGGGAACGGTGTCACCGGCACTTACATAGAGCGTTGCATAAGACGCCTGATAGTTGGTTGCGGTGACGGTAACATTCGTGAACCGCGCAGTTGCACCGGCAATCGTGTATTCGCCATTGTTACTGGACGTGGTGCTGGGACCACCGCTGTCAGTTGAAACGGTAGCGTTCGCAATTGCAACTTGAGTATTTACATCACGCACAAAACCGTGAATCGTACCCACTGTGGTATTCGTTACTGTTATGCTGAGACCGACCGGAAAGATGCCGGTTGCTGTTGTGGTAACACTTACCGGATTCGAAGTGGACGCGCCGGAAGTACCAACTACCGACCAGCTACCCGCACTCAAACCGGTGATGAAAAAAAATCCCCAGCTATTGGAAGTCGCTGTGTTGGTTGTCGTGCCAAGGGTCGCATGAATTGTAGCGTTTGCAACCGGAACATTTGCACTACCGTATGCAACACCACCAATCGTGGCGCCGGAAAGTCCCGTGCGAATAAATCCACTCCATTGGTGTAAATACGAACCACCAACGGAGTCGAATACCATACTCGACGCATCCAAACTTAACACGTTGAAATGTGCCGTGTCGCCGGCATGAACTTGCGAGTTTACCGAAACGCTATCAACGAATACCCGTAACAGAGGAGCGGCATAGATGTAGCGACCGCTTTCGAATACCGACAAACTGTTTTCAATATGAGTGTGGGTAAAATGACCGTCGGCAAGGATAGTTAGCACTTGGCTACTCTGGTCAACTTGGACACCAACCGTTTCATTCGCGAATTGCACGCCTTCTGCAACTTGATGCCACACACCAACAAAATCGGCGGAAGAGCTTGGACTGGTTGGGTTCGTGCTGCTTGCCGGACATCCGATAAGAAACAGCGTTGTTGCGGCAAGTAGCGTTATCCCTATCGCATAGAGCCACATTCGGTTTTTCATTCGGGTTACTCCTTTCAAAAAGTAAGATTGAAATAATTCAAGGTGAGACAAAATTCTTTGGTATGATTAAGTATTTAATAAAGTATTGTTCAAATGTCAATTGGTATATCCGGTAAAAACAAGAAACAAAGAATGGTAGGTTTCAGTATGATATTGTGATACGATTTTTGAACACATTAGGCATTTTTAGAGGGAAATCTGGGACAAACCACTCTTAATTTTCAATTCACCGAAAAACGTCACCAGCCGACAAAATGACAGTAATTGACATAAAAATTGACATAAACCTCTGTCTCATTGGCAGTATCTGAGTCATGTTGCTATTAATGAGGAACTTATCTCTTTCAAATCGCGTTATAATTCCATATCTTAGCACTCTGGCACAACGATTGCTAATCCATTAACAGAAATCAAATGGGATCGGTTGATACTATCAACCGACTAAATCGAAAATCAAAGCGTGAATGAACGCCTACCCAATTAGGAGGATTAGCCATGACATTAGTGCGTTGGATGCCGCGTCGCGATTTAGTGTCGATGCAGCACGAGATCAATAAAATGTTTAATTCGTTTTTCGGCAGTGAAGCCACGGACGAAGTCGAGACCAACTGGACGCCGCGTCTGGACGTGGTCGAGGACAAAGATCATTACACGGTAATGATCGACATCCCCGGCATGCGGAAGGACGACGTGAAAATCACGCTGCGTGAAAACGTTCTGAATGTCCGCGGCGAGCGGACGGAAGAAGTGAAGCGCGACGGCGATACTTATCACATCATCGAGCGCCGGTTCGGCAAATTCAGCCGTTCGCTGACATTGCCGACCAACGTCATCGCGACCAAAATCGAAGCGAAAATGAACGACGGGGTGCTGGTTGTGACATTGCCGAAGGCGGAAGACGCGAAGCCGCGCGAAATCACGATCTCAGCGGAGTAACGTACTACTTGGAGGTTGGACATATTGTCCAACCTCATTTGATGTTCTTTGACAGTGGGTTGTAGTTGCTGGTTTCATTCCGGCAACAGCCGATTGAACGAAGCCGGTTCTATTATGAATTGTGGAGGATTCAGTATGCGGTCGATTACTATTCACTTCAACAAACCACGCGCCGAAAATGACGGTACGGATACGGTAATTCTCTACGATTGTAATGGAAATGTGGATAAATTTTTATCGGCATTCCGGGATTTTTTAGATAATGGAAACCCACGCGGCGTATTAAACATCAGTCATGCCGATCAAGAAGGTAAAGAGACCGAGAAAATTACGATCAATTTTGAAAACATAACTCATTTCACGCTTCGCGAAAAGGATAAAAAGTAATTTTTGTTCGGCAGGACAGATAAAAGAAAACGACAGTTATGGATAAAATCCCTGTCCACCGAAAGATTAACATTAAGAACAATGGCGCACTGAATCGCCTTTAATGATTTTCAAATTTTTGGACGCCGGCGAATAGTCGCCGGAAGAAGTAAGGATAAGTCATCATGCCGACCTACATCTATGAATGTGAATCGAATGCATCGCACCGTTATGAAAAGATGCAGAAGTTCAGCGACACCCCCGACACGGTCTGTCCGATGTGCGGCGGTGCCGTGCATCGTGTGATTACCGGCGGTGTCGGCCTCATTTTCAACGGCAAAGGATTTTACCAGACCGACTACAAAGGGGCGAACGCCTCGATGAACGGCGGCTCACACAAACACGAACACCACGACCACAAAGATTCCGAATCTAAATCAGAATCAAAATCCGACTCCGGTACCGATACCAAAGCCAGTGGTGGCGGTTGTGGTCCCGGATGTTCTTGTCATAACTAAATTTTTTTTATAACACGCGGCAAGATTGCCGCGTCTACGAAAATATCTAACACAAACACTCAGGAGGAGAATACACAATGAAACTTCCCATTCGCCCAATGGACGAGCGCATTCTGGTCAAACCAGTGGAAGAGGGAGAGAAGAAAACCGCAGGTGGTATCATTATCCCCGATACCGTAAAAGAAAAACCGACAATGGCGGAAGTCGTCGCACTCGGTAACGACGTCGAAAAGACCACCGAAATCAAATCCAAATTGAGCGAAGTGCTCAAGGTCGGCGACAAAGTATTGCACAGCAAGTACGGCGGGACCGAAATCGAGTGGGACGGTAACAAATACCTAATCCTGAACCGTTCCGATATCCTCGCCATCATCGGTAAATGAACAAAGTCATTGCGAGGAATACGCCTTTGGCGTATGACAAAGCAATCTCATAGTTATTAAAAGAATCTGAACGTGGGTATTGCCATCGATTTGTTTATTGCCCAATACCTAACACCCAAAACCCAATACCTAATTAGGAGAACATACTGCAATGGCAGCCAAAATTATCACGTATGAATTAGAAGCGCGTTCTGCGCTCAAGCGTGGCGTCGATGCCCTCGCGAATGCCGTTAAAACGACGCTTGGACCCCGTGGCCGCAACGTCGTTATCGAAAAGAAATTCGGTGCACCGACCATTACCAAGGACGGCGTGACCGTCGCCAAGGAAGTGGAAGTTGAAGACCCCATCGAGAATATGGGCGCACAGATGGTGCGTGAAGTTGCATCGAAAACCAGTGACGTCGCCGGTGACGGTACGACAACTGCTACCGTGCTCGCACAAATGATTTATGCCGAAGGTCTCAAAGCGGTTACCGCCGGTATGAATCCGGTTGACATTAAAAAAGGTATCGACGATGCAGTGAAGGAAGTCGTTGCCGAACTCAAGAAGATGAGCAAGCCGGTTGGCGGCAAGAAGGAAATCGCGCAAGTCGGCGCTATCTCCGCCAATAACGACGAAGAAATCGGTAACCTTATCGCCGACGCCATGGACAAAGTCGGTAAAGACGGCGTCATCACCGTTGAAGAAGCCAAAGGCATCGACACAACGCTCGACGTCGTCGAAGGTATGCAGTTCGACCGCGGTTACATTTCCCCGTACTTCGTAACCAATCCCGATGAGATGGAAGCCGTCCTCGAAGACCCGTATTTCCTCATCTATGACAAAAAAGTCAGCAACATGAAGGAACTTCTTCCCGTGTTGGAGAAAGTCGCACAACAAGGTCGCGCACTTTGCATCATCTCCGAAGATGTCGAAGGGGAAGCCCTCGCGACACTCGTCGTGAATAAACTACGCGGTACGTTGAAGATTGCGGCAGTGAAAGCACCCGGTTTCGGCGACCGCCGCAAAGCGATGCTCGAAGATATCGCCATCCTCACCGGTGGCCGTGTGATTAGCGAAGAAGCCGGTTTCAAACTTGAAAACGCGCTCCTTACCGACCTTGGCAAGGCGAAGAAAGTCGTCATCGACAAGGATAACACGACCATCATCGAGGGCTCCGGAAAGGGTTCCGACATCAAGGATCGCATCTCGAACATCCGCATGCAAATCGAGAAGAGCACCAGCGATTACGATAAAGAAAAATTGCAGGAACGCGTCGCGAAACTTTCCGGTGGTGTTGCCGTATTGAAGATTGGCGCGGCTTCCGAACTGGAAATGAAAGAGAAGAAAGCCCGCGTCGAAGACGCTCTCCACGCGACCCGTGCCGCAGTGGAAGAAGGCATTGTCCCCGGCGGCGGCGTGGCATTGTTACGCGCAGCGGTTGGCATCAAACTCGACGACAAGAACGTCGATGTGAAGCAAGGGAAGAAAATTCTCCATCGCGCAGTCGAAGAACCGATTCGTCAGATCGTCGGTAACGCGGGTCTCGAAGGTTCCGTCGTGGTGAATAAAGTACAGGAAGGGAAAGGCGCGTATGGTTTCAATGCCCGCACCCTCGTGTATGAAGACCTCATCGCGGCTGGTGTCATCGACCCGACCAAAGTTGCCCGCGTCGCATTGGAAAATGCATCGTCGGTTGCCGGTCTGATGTTGATGACGGAAGCGGTGATTGCGGAGAAGAAAGAGAAGACACCTCCAATGCCTGCGATGCCCGGTGGCGGCATGGGCGGTATGGGTGGCATGGACTACTAAGACGCACTACGAAAAAGGCGGTACGAAAGTACCGCCTTTTCTATTTCATACCAATGACTAATCCCAATACTTCGTTTAATTCCTCCATCCTTTTTTCATCTATAGTTCCTAAATTTTTAACAATTCTTCGTTTGTCGATCATCCGAATTTGAAAGCCGATTATCAAACTATTTTTGCTTAACCCTGCCTCACCCGCAGGAACAAATACTAACCCCAATGCTGATTGTTTAAAATGCCCAGCGTCTGTTAGTGGACAAATGATAACACCGTGAAATTTGTTATTGAGTATCCCCGGTGAAACAATTACACAAGGTCGAGTCCGTCCAGCTTGCTCACTGCCAATAATCGGTTCGAGATTAACGACGACTACGTCGCCTCGTTCGTACTGGTTCATCTTCGATACCATCCGCTGTTGTATTTTCCCATTCAGTAGCTACTTTTTTTAATAAAGCCGAGTACTTTTCCGCATTTGCTGCTAACTCTTCCAACTTTGCTTTTCGCTCTTCTTCAGCAATAGCGCGGGTAAGTGCTTGCCGACCAAACTCTGTCACGGTCATACCCTCCCGTTTCGCGAGTCGTTCTGCGCGTCGTCGCTGATCGGGTGTAATCGGAATATTTAACCGCGCCGTACTACGTGTATTCATAACATCTCCACAAATTATGACATAATATATGAACCAAATTAGTGCATTCCAAGTGGTATAACATTACAATTTGAATTACGAACAAGTGGAACGAAAGAACAATTTTATTACAGTTAGTGCTTAATGCATAGAATCTTGACAATTCTCTGCTTACACTCTTTTCCAATTTTCGTGTATATTGAAATGAAATCCCTTTTACACTACTGGTGAACTCAATGAACAACGCTTTATTCTTTTGCCTTATCGCAGGTTTTTGTTTTGGGACTTGGCCGCTGGTCGCGAAGTACTCCAACTTGAATGCATTTTGGGTGGCATTCCTTGTGCCACTGGGTACAACAATATTCATTTCGTTGGTAGCATTGCCAAAATTGTCGAATACATCTTCTCTGACAACGAAAGCGGTAGCGATTTGTCTGATTGCCGGTGTGCTGAATGGTATCGGTATTCTCGCCTATGGAAAAATCATCAGCAACACAAATTGGGATATTTCCAAATACGTTTCCACAACAGCGATTCTGATGATTTGTTTTACCGCGATTGGCGCACTCTTCATGTTCAAAGAGCCATTCACAACACAGAAAACCATCGGGTTTTTGTTTGCAGTTGCCGCAGTGTGGCTCTTAAGTTGAGTGTCGGAGTTTATCCGCCAAATTGTTCGAGATGATGATTTACGTGTTTGTAAATCAAGCGGCCCCACTCTTCGGGCGTTAATTTTCCAAACGAAACATGGGGCTCCCATTTTCCATTCAAGCCATTGTCATGCGCGGCTTGCAGGTTGCGCAAGAGTTTCTGTTTCTCAGTCTGGTACTCGGAGGTGGTCGGGGCTACAAATGCCTTCGCAGTCGGCGCACCTTTTTTTATCGGCATGTTGCTAAGTGCGATGGGACGAACAATCCAGCGGGTAAACAACGTGACTTCCGATGCCGGTTTGGTTATTCCGAGCGGTGCCTCCAGCGTGGCATTCAGGTGCGCAAACATCTGCGCCGTATTCATTTTCCCCCACAGCGGTTTATACTCGATTCGAATAGTATCGACCCGCCGCAGCATCTCTTTAAGTGACTCATCTTCGAAAATGGAAGGCATCGTCAACTCCTTTCGTTTCGGTAAAATTCATTCGTATATATAGGAAAGTATTTCCATTTGTAATATAATCGTTTTCAATTTCGACAATCCATACGGAGTAGGCAATGTCATTAGAATTCCCGACCCCTTACGAGCATGATCATCCACCGGTGGTTGATGTAAATGAAGAATTTTTAGATAAAATGACGTTCGGTCAGAAAGCCGCTGACCACGTCGCGAAAATTGTCGGGTCATGGACATTTATCATCATTCAATCCTTCATTTTATTGGGGTGGGCGGCATTGAATATCATTGCTTGGGCTAGCCATTGGGACCCGTACCCGTTCATCCTGATGAACCTATTTCTCTCACTCCAAGCCGCCTACACCGCTCCGATGCTGATGATGAGCCAGAACCGGCAAGCGGCGAAAGACCGTATCGAGGCACACAACGACTTCCTCATCAACCAGAAAGCCGAAGTCGAAATCCGCTTTATCATGGATCACCTCACCGCACAGGACAAGGCGCTCAAGGAAATTCACCGGTTGCTCGTCGAACAAAACAATATCGAGAAACACAAAGCAATCGTGTAAAAGGGTACTGCAGGTTTACCAAACTGCATCATGTTTGGATGAAAGCCGATTAGGAAATCGGCAATACCCCATCGTTTTGGACAACCCTCCGCTGAGCGGTATTTTTATACCATAAACTTTTCACTACCCGGAGCCACCCATGAGCCCCTTCATTAGCGGTAACCAAACCGCGAAATCCGATTGCTACGTCGCCTACGAACCACGCACGACCGGTGGTATCGAACTTGCGCTTTCCTCCAAAGTCGAAGCGCTGTATGGCGATGTAATCCGTACCGATACTGAAAAGACCATCTCTACGCTTGGCATCAAACATGGTAAATTCGATATCGTGGATAACGGTGCGCTCCCGTTCGTTTTGATGGCGCGTATCGAAGCCGCAGTCAAGAAAGCACAACCCGACTTTACCAAAGAAGCACTCCCGGAAATGCAGGCGCATTGCCTCTATAAGAGTAGCCGCGAACGATTTCGCCGAAGTCGACTCTACCTTCCGGGCGACCAACCAAAACTGATGCTCAACGCCGGTGTCCATAAACCGGATGCAATCATTTTGGATTTGGAAGATTCGGTAGCACCGCCGGAGAAACTTTCCGCACGGCTGATTGTTCGGAATGCGCTCCGAACGCTTGATTTTTTCGGAGCCGAGCGGATGGTGCGAATAAACCAAGGTGAATTGGGTCTGCACGACCTTGAAGCGATTGTACCCCATAATGTCCACCTCGTTTTAATTCCGAAAGTAGAAACACCCGACCAACTCAAAGCGGTTGATGCGAAAATTGCTGAGATTAGTAAGAAGTGCGGTAGAAAAGAGCCAGTGTACCTGATGCCGATTCTCGAAAGCGCACTCGGAATTCTGAATGCATACACCATTGCGACTGCCAGCCCGAACAATGTCGCCCTCGCGATAGGCCTCGAAGATTACACCGCCGACATTGGTACCCAACGAACACTCGAAGGGAAAGAATCGTTCTTTGCCCGGTCGATGATTGTCAATGCCGCACGTGCGGCGGGTTTGCAACCAATCGATACGGTCTTTTCTGATGTGAACGATATGGAAGGATTAAAAGCGTCGGTGTTAGAGGCGAAATCACTTGGCTTTGATGGGAAAGGGTGCATCCACCCGCGCCAGATTCCGACTATCCATGAGGCATTTGCTCCAGCACCGGAAGAGATTGAGAAAGCGAAAAAGATAGTACTTGCGTTCGATGACGCTCAGGCACGCGGTCTCGGTGTCGTCTCACTCGGAAGTAAGATGATTGACCCGCCAGTTGTAAAACGGGCATTACATACTATCCAATTGGCGGTGGATACTGGTTTACTTTCTTTTGATTGGAAAAAACAAATCTAAAAAAGTACTGGCGGATCCTCGCGACCGCCCTATGAATTGTTTAATCTAGCAATACTGATTATTACTCGGCAACTCTTAGGAGTAGTAAATGAGCGATACAAACAATGATATTGAATTTCTACAAAGTTTTGCTGAGAAGGGTTTTCCAATCGCGCAGTACTACCTTGGCGTCAGTTATTATTACGGTCAGTTATTGCCTTTAGATTACAAAGAGGCGGTGAAGTGGTTTCGATTATCAGCCGAACAAGGGAATGCAAACGCGCAATTTATGCTTAGCGGTTGTTTCGCATCGGGAAAAGGAACCACGCAAGATGGGGCAGAGTCGGTAAAATGGTTGAAGCTAGCAGCCGAACAAGATGATAAGCTTGCACAATGTGGCCTTGCTATCTGTTACTATAATGGTGAAAATGTGGGGCAGGATTATGAAGAAGCTGTGAAATGGTACCGACTGTCAGCTGACCAGGGTCATGCAGATGCCCAGTATTATCTTGGTATTTGTTATACTGATGGCAAGGGTGTAATACAAGACTATTCAGAGGCAGTGAAATGGTTTAAACTATCGGCCGAACAAGGGAACGCAAAAGCTCAGTATAATCTCGGCGTCTGTTATTATAACGGCCAAGGTGTTCCACTAGACTTTAAAGTTGCAGCTGATTGGTATCGTTTATCTGCCGAACAAGGGGATGCGATGGCACAAAATAATCTTGGTATCTGCTATTCTTATGGTAAAGGTGTTTTACAAAATCACGAGGAGGCGGCACATTATTTCCTATTAGCAGCAAAGCAGGGAAACGCACTTGCTCAATTTAGCCTTAGTGGTATGTTTGTATTGGGGTTAGGAGTAACGCAAAATTTTGCCGAAGGTTATGCTTGGATTACCCTTGCGATTACCAATGGTTCGACTGATAACCGAGAAACTTACAATAAAGCAAGAAGTGCTTTAGAACGTGCTATGACACTGATTCAAATTCAAGAGGGACAACGATTAAGTCATGAGTGGTTCGAAAAATACAAATCGAAAAGATAATTTTATAAAAAAGGGCGTGCTCAGCACGCCCCTACACAACGTACTGCAAACTTGTTTTACCCAACCATTTCCTTGCTAACGCGCGAAATATAGTCGAGTAGATATTTCAGGTCGATAGGCTTCGTGATGTAATCGGATGCGCCGATTTCTATTGCATCACGTGCCATGGTGATGTCATGAAGTGCGGTAACCATCACTACCACGGCGACTTTATCCACTTCACGAATTTTAGATAACGTTTCGATACCATTCAGTCCCGGCATCATTATGTCAAGCAAAATAAAATGCGGAGAGTAACTCTTTACAATTCCGATACTTTCTTCGCCAGAAAGCGCGGTACGGACTTCATAGCCGTTATCGCTGAGAAATTGCTTGAGCAATTCGCAGATCTCCGGTTCGTCGTCGACGACCAGTACACGTGCTTTTCCGGTATTGTCTGCTTTATCGTGAACCATTGCGATCCCTATACGGTTGTGACGGAATTATCCACAAACTTGAACTCCATAAAGTAACCGTCCTATTCATCGAAAACAAGAATATCAATCAAGATATATGGTTATAGCGCACATAGTACAAATGCGGTTTAAACACGCAAACATTGTACGAAGTATCGTTACAATTAGGGTTTACGTGGAATACCGCCTAATTGCCATTTTGGGTCGTCAAATTCGGTCTGTGCCATTTTTAACCACCGTTTTACCTGCGCGTTGCCTCCATCGGGTGGTATCAACCATGAGGATCGTAATAATTTCCCCATCGGGGAACGTTCTTCGCGTGGTTCGGGGGGTGAAGTCGAAGCTACTACTTTCGCTCGGGTTTCGAAATTGGAGACCCACATCACAATTTCCTCTTCATGCCCGCCAAGTTCCAATGATACGATAATTCCGGGAGTAAATTCGATGTAGATAGGGGGTTTGAATTCGAACTTCAACAATGCCAATGAATCGTTCCATTGCCGCAAACCGTTACGGTTACCGACAGTCGGTAATTGCGATTCGAGGAAGCGGGAAAGAAACGGTCTCAACCATTTTACGTCTTGATCGTCGGCGAGTCGCATTGCAATGCGGGCACGGTCGGCAGCAATCCGGCGATAATCGAGCATCCGCATCCAATCGGCAATTAAAGTGTCTTTTGGGACATCTCCAGCACTTTCGGACATATAAATTTGCTGATATTCCTGCCATGCGCCGATAGCTATCCCAAGCCGGTAAAGCTCTGCGATATATTCCCGTTGGTGGAGGGGAAGCTCTTTCCACCACGGTGGGCCGTCGCCGGTTTCCGCTTGTGGCGGCTTTTTCCCGCATCCGACGATTGTTAAGACTATAAGTAACAGAACAATAACACTGAAGAAAATTCTAAAGTCTGCAATATTCTTTTTTATCTTCATCGTTTTCTTTCTCACCTAATACTAAACACCCTCTGGCCAATCCTCGTTTTATCCTTCCTTACTCCACATTCGCATCAATTTTCGCGCCGACTCTTCCTCCGGACGACCGCCATATTCCTTCAGAATATACTCAAGGTCTTTGTTGGCATCGGCTTGTAACCCACGTTTAAACCTATTCTGCGCACGCTCCAGTAAAAGTGCGGGGAGCCGAGCTTCATTCGGAAAATGTGCTAACAGGATATCAACCCATTTCTCCCGCTCCAAAGAGCCGCTTGTCCAGACAGTTACCCGGGCGGAAATTTCACGGGCCGCATCATCATAAGGCGACAACTGTTGTTCGATATCATGGAGCACAGTGAATGGATGATGAAATATAAATTCACGCTCGCCTTGCCGTAGCAATGACGCAAGTGCAGGGCGTTTGATAACCGCATTCCATAAAATCCGCCAACGCATTGCATCGACGCTTGCGATGTCGTTAAAAGCCATACCATCCATCATTGCAATATTCTGAGTGACGATTGAATCAGGTGCAGCGCCTAAAAGTGTATTTAAGAATCCGAGAAGCATTATTGTTCCAGACCAATTCTGGATATCCGGCGAGACGGTAGTGAATGCTTCATTTCTGACTGCTTCTGCCCGTGTTAAGTCGCCCATAGTTTGCAAAACTTGTATCATAATGACACGGGTCTCGGTAGTATGTTGTGGTTGGGGATGTTTGAGCGCCCGGACTAACCATTGCATCGCTGTTTGAGGGTCGGTTACTTGGGTGCTTCGGGCTAATTGTTGCGCGGCAATTTCGGCATCGGTTTCATTGGGAAACCGGTCAATCAGCAATTTCCAGTGGTCGCGAGCTTTTGCTGAGTCACCTTGTTGCCATTCCAGTCGTGCCAACAACGAGAGGGTTTGAGGATTTTCAGTTTTCTGCCGGCGCATTACCGTTTCCAAAGCTACCCGCGCATTTACGGTTTCCCCTTCGGAAAGCAATTGCTGGGTCAGACTAATTAAGCGCGTTCCAATCGTATTGCCCAGCGAATCTGCAATCATTGTTTCCTGTACGGCTTCGGCAAACCGTTGTGCGTGAAAATATATCGTTGCTTTGAGTCCGGCAAATGCCGCTTTCGCCGCACGGTTAGACGTCGATTTTTCCGCAGTGTCAAATTCGTTATTGAGTATCGAGACGGTCCCGCTATCGGTACCGAATTGTGTCAACCAATACGTCCATTGTGATTCGGTTATTGGATTATCGATAACTTGCCGCGACGCTTCCGCAGCCGCGTCTTTCGGATTCATCGTAATCAGGTACAATTGAAATAACTGGTAAGTAAATAGCGTCGGATTGTTAAAAACTTTTCTTCCTTCCAACAACAACTTTACTGCTTCATCGTGGATTCCGTAATTCATTAGCACGTTGTACACCGTGTTGTAGCTGTTATCCGTACGGTTTTGGGCAATAGCGTTTTGCCAATGCGTGCGAGCCGACGAATAATCTTTTTTCATCCATTGGAGTGCGCCTAGTTCGGCTTCGATCTGGACCTTCATCACACCCGGTGCCGAGGGTAGAAATTCCTGCCACAATTTTTCCAACTCATCAAACTTGCGTAACCGGCCATAGACACGCCCTAAACTTATCCAACCGTTCGGATCGGAAGGATAGGTTGTTTTGAATTGTTCATAAATAGCGAGCGCGTCTTCGAGTCTACCGTTCTGCTCAAGTTGTTGGCCTTGATTGAGTAATCGTTGATTGGCGGAAATATGTGGTTCCGTTTGCGGGATGGGTGATGGCCGGCGTGGGAGCAATAGCGGTGCCGGTGCCGGTTCGGCACCGGCAAGCGCGGCGAAGGAAAGGATGACGATTAGGATTATTCGCATAAAATTTTGCTATACAGGAACCGAAGTTTACTACTCTGTTACCTCGTTGACCAATGGCACAAAACTAACACCGATTAAATTCTTTCGGGTTATCCCGCCACTTGATTTATTGATTAACACCAATTGTTGTACCGAACCGATTTTACCTACCGGAAGGATTAAACGTCCCCCTTCGGCAAGTTGCTCTATTAGCGCTACTGGAACTTTGGATGCGGTCGCGGCAACGATAATTGCCTCATAAGGTGCCTGTTCCGGTAATCCATTCCAGCCATTGCAGGTTGTTATTTTTACGTTATGATAGCCAAGATTTGCCAGTTGTTCCGCAGCCGTATTAGCAAGTTCTGTTACAATCTCGATACCAAATACTTGTTTCACAATCCGTGACAACAGCGCCGCCTGATACCCGGAACCGACACCTACTTCGAGCACCCGGTCTTCCGGTTTGAGCTGAAGCGCTTCCAACATATACGCGACGATATACGGTTGGGAAATCGTTTGAGAATATCCAATCGGTAGTGGACAATCTTCATACGCTTCCGGCTGTAATTTATCCGGGATAAATTTATGGCGCGGCACCTCAGTCAATGCGCGAATAACTTCCGGGTCGTTAACACCGCGCAAGGTAATCTGTTCCCGTATCATTCGCTCGCGGGCGTTTCGATACCATTCTTCGTCGTGATAATTCGACGGTTTATTGTTCGTTGTCCGTTTTCTCCGCCGCCGGTTCCGTTGGTTCGGAAGATTGTTGCAATGACTGCCAATAACTTCGAATCCGTTGCTGCCACAAGGGGTCGACTCCCATTCTCGAGAGCTCGAGTAACCGCTGCCGCAGTTGATTTTCGATTGAATTCGGATCATACGAAATAGTAACCCGACCGCCGATATCGGTCCCCGTTTTCGATTCCCGCTTTTGGGTATAATCCTGCCGTTGCAACGAACGTTGGGCGTCCAACAAGCGGGTGAGAATATGCTGTTGTAATCGCTGAGTACGGTCATTCACGATTTTATCATGTAACTGTTTTTCCGAATCTTTCATTTCTTCGCCAAGACCATCCAGCCGTCCTGTCAAATCGCGCATCTGCTTCGATTGTTGTTCGAGTTGATTCATCATATTCGAAAGCGCGCCTTGTTCTGCGGCTAATTGCTGTAAAGCGCTTCCCTGACCGGATGAGCCGCCGGGTTGAGAGCCGCCCGACATATCCATCGGATCACCGCTTGTTCCCGGCGTTGGCATCCCTTGTTGGCCAGCCATGTCACCTGTCTTATCGTTAATCTCCGCCTGCTTGCGCGCCATTTCCGATAACGCTTTCATCATCTCTTCATAACCGGTCGAACTTGAACTTTTTTCCATTTCACCTTGTGCCTGCATTAACCTTGCGGCGCCTTCGGTCATTTGTGCCCGGGCGGCGACTTGAGGTTGCTTCGCAAGCCCTTGTAGGCGTTCGGTTATATTTACAGTCGCGTTCTCCATCGTTGCTTCAGCACCCTGCAAATCGGCCAATAGACCACGGGGAAGAAAGAATGTTTCCCGTCCCAGCGTACCGATACTATCGATAGTATTTTGCAGGCCGCGGCGGATTGCTTCCTGTCGCTCTGCCATCATCCGCGCTTGCGGGGTACGGGCATCAAGGGCATTGTATTGGTCGGTTAGTTCCTGTTGTGTGTGGGATAATTCCAATAGTTCACCGATACGCCGGTTCATTTTATCGGCAAGGTCCTTTTTCCCATTTTCACGTAGTTTCTTATTCATCTCCGATAATTTTTGGGCAAGTTGCTCGGCACGTTGCGCACCCTGTTTCGATTGTTGACTGCCTGCGCTGGATTGTTGCTGTTGAAGCGATTTCGAAGACTCGCCCAATTTCTGCGAAGCTGCTTGATCGGGATTAGTGGCATTACTCAACGTTTGCGCATCGATAGAATCGAGATGGGAATTTTTTTCTGCATCCTTCGCCGTCTCGGCGGTTTGTTCTTCGAGCCCTTTACTTTCGTTTGCCAGCTTGCTTTGTTCACGGGCAAGCGAGTCCTGTGCCGCTGAATTATGTTTGAGTGAATCGATTGCCATGTCGTTTCGCCGCGCTTGTTCAGCGACTTTTTTCGACCATTGCTCCAGCATGTCGAGGCGGCGTTCCAAACGCAATTGTTCCAGCAAAGCAAGTGTACGGTCGAGCTTCTCTTTCCATTCCTGTTGGCTTAGTTTGACATCCTGCATGGCATTGCGAATTTGATTGGCATCAAGTTTTTTTAATGCTTCCTGTAATTGCTTGAGCGCGTCTTTTAACTCAGGTGATGCAAGCTCGTCCATAAGTTCCTGCAAGCGCGAAAGTTTTTCCATCGTCTCTTGGGCTGCCGCACCGCTCTCTTCCAACTTTTTGGAGAGTTGCCGTAAGTCCTTAGCTGCTTTTTCCGTTTTATCTACTAACTCCTGTTGCCGCTCGCCCGCAGTTCGTAGTTGCTCACGTTCTTCGTGTGATAAATCCCCCTTCCGTTTCATTTTCTCGGCAAGGGTTTCCAATGATTGCGCTACCCGTTCTCCGTTTTGCGACAACGATTTTAAATCGTTGGTAATCGCATCGTGTGAAGCATCGGCCTCTTTCATCCATTGTTCAAGCGAGGGAACCTTCATTTTACGAATATCCGATATACCGCGTCCGGGGCCGGTAACTGTGTTCTGGTCATAGGCGGAAACGAAGAACTCGGCACCATCATCCGGCATCAAATCGTACCTGCTGGCATCCCATTGGATAGCTGCGCCAGCGCTTGCCGGTTCGATTTTTTGCAGCGGGAGCTTTAAAGAATCCCAATTTCCGGGAGTGCCGCTCTTGATGCTGCGGAAGATGAGATATGCGGCACCGATACCAAAATCGTCATCCGCACGAGCAATAACGGGAAGCTGGAAATTTCCGGGCATATCGCCATCGACATCCGGTGATAAGAGTGTGACCCGCGGCGATTCGTCGGGTAGAATATCGAATTTCAGCAGTGGCGGTGGCGCACCGTTCCGACCGTTTGCATCCCGTAAAACCATTTGTAATGTACCGGCATTACGCAAAGTAAATCCCGTCTGCAATGACTTGGAGTCATACTTTACGCCAATAGTGTCGGTATGCTCTCCGGAGTGGAATAATAACATTACCGACCCGATTTCACCTGTTGTGTGTGCCGACCATTCGAGCTTTGTTCCAGCCAAAACCGCCTGATCGCTTCCCGTGGTGATTTCACGCGGAGGCATCCCGCTATAACCGGGCGGCGTTAGAAGCAGTTTGCTTTCACTTACCCGGATACGGTAAAACGGAGTGAAAGTACGCTTCTCGCCGGTAATTGAACCGACTTTCGGGGTTATTTCCAAAACGCCCGAAGCGTCAGTCAGACGTAGTTCGGTAAGGTTATTGGTGAAATGGAGCGGAATTGTTTGTGATTTTCCACCATTTAATTCGGTGACGAGCGCTTCTCCATCAGTAGGGGTTTTGCTAATGGCTTCAGCTATGATGGTGATAGTGCGTACGAATGGTTCCCCGAAAGCATATTCCTCAGTATTTTCTGTCCACTCGATCCGGTAGGGGGCGGGGGGGTGAAAATCGGTACCCGGGTGCATTAGCCGGGCAAACGCATCACGTCCTCCGGGCAGTACCAGACAAAACACAATGATAGCGATACCTGCACCAAGCCGCCGGTAGAAACGCTGTAAGGGTGTTTTATCACTCAGAAAATTGGCTGGATTCAATCGTTCAATTTCGGCGACAAGGCGTTCTATTGCGAGTTCTGCAAGTGGTGAGGGGTCGTCTTGCAACTCGACAGCGTTTAGTACGCGCCCATGTCCGCCAGGTAGGGAACGAAAATGGCGGGCAAGCGTAGAATCGTTCGGAACCAGATTTTGACGGCTTCTGAATAAGGCAAATAGGGCAAAGCCCAACCATGCGAGTAACGGCAATACCGCGAGTACGAGTAACGCCCAACGTACCGGCGAAGACAACCGGAAGAAGTTCTCAAGTATTAATGCGATAGCGCCAATAAACGGCGTGGAAGGGAGCGTCCACACGAGTGCACGACGAATTCTCCCGTTCCACCAAGCGGTACGGTACGCGGTTATCCACAGATGTAAACGGTCATTACGCATCTTATAAATACAGTATTTTTATATAAAAGTACGTAGAAAGCAGCTGTAATCCGAGTCCGAAACGCTTTTAAATTTGACAAAGTTTACAAAATCTTAACAAACCGGGAAATAATTTCGTATCTTCTTCAATGATTTCGTTTAGCACGCTTCCAACCACCCGTTACACGGTTGAGCGTTTATTTCGTTCCATAAACAAGGAGGAAAAATGTTACGCAAGGTAACAATTGTTACAATCGCACTACTTATGGTAAGTTCAATGGCGTTCGCCGGTGGTTGGTCGTATGGTGCCAAACTCGGCTTGAACATTGCAAGTATGACTTATGACCCCACCCTTCCGAGTGCGGTTACGGTTAAATCGCGTACCGGTTTCGGTATCGGTGGAATCGTCAATTACAATCTGAACGACAAGATGGATATCCGCACCGATGTTCTCTATCTCCAAAAGGGCGATAAATTGGATTATCCCGGTGGTAGCGGCGAAACCAAATTAGATTATATCGCAATCGATCCGACTTTCTCTTACAAATTCGCAAATTGGGATTGCAAAATTAACCCCGGCCATGCAGCAAGCGCTTTCTTCGAAATCGGACCGGAAATTGCAATCAAAATGTCTGCGAAAGATCAAGATGGTAAGAAAATCGACGACGCGAAGAGCTCCGACATCGGTTTGAATATCGGCGTTGGCGTAAATATTCCGGTTGGAATGAGCCACCTTACTCCCGAAATTCGTTATAACATGGGTCTTACCAAGGCCTATGACAAGAGCACGGGTACCGCCCAGAGTGCGAAGAACAATGGTATCCAGATTCTGTTTGGTTACATGTTCTAATATTTGGTTGTTCAGGAAAAAGTGCGAACCGTCTGGTTCGCACTTTTCTTTTTAGCCAATCAAGGCATTTTGCAGGTAACAAAAAAGTATTACGTTTACTCCAGCGTGCCCCTAAATGGTTTTTTTACCGGATATGGAAAGTAAATGAAGATAAAGACGACCCTATTTTGTTACATCTTGCTTGCAACAACTATTTCCGCATCGACTGTTACTTCCCTCATCCAACAATTTTATGAACCGGGTTGGAAACAAAGTAGTGTGTTGCGAGATGGTATTACGGTTTCGAGAAAACCGATACCGGGCTCGGATATTGAGGCCGTGATGGTTTCGAAACCAGTTACCATCCAACCGCAAACCTTAATTGGTGTGATAGAAGACGTCGCACACTACCACGATTTTTCACCAAACTCGAAATATTTAATCGAATCGAGAATCGTATCGGTTGACAGCACCGGTATAATCGGCTATGAGTGTCTTTCGGTTCCACTGTTAACGGATCGCCATTATTTTTTCCGGCTGAGAGAAGTTCGTGATTCGCTGCATCCAAACAATGCGAGAATTGACTGGAACCTCGTTCCACCTACGGCAGAACTGATGCAATACTTGAAGGAGCATCCCAGTAAAGGGAAAGATCCAATTTTGCTCGGGGAAGGTGCCGGAAGTTGGGAATGCCAGAATATCGGTAGCGGTAAAACAATCGCTTCGTACCGGCTACATCTCGCACTTGCTGGAAATGTACCCGATTTGGTCGTTGATTTCGGCCAAAAAGTCGGGGTAATTGGCTTCTTCCGTGACGTATTGAAAGAAACAATACGACGTGATGCCGCAATGAGTGCCGACTCAACCAAGCCATCAGTAATTAAAAATTGATTAAGCCGAATTTAGTTGATTTTTCGTAACCATTCCTTTTATTCAAACCGTACAATGATTATTTTGCAAGAGCAAACCCCCAAGTTTCTAAGCTAATGTCGTCCATACCAAAGGGGAACCTCATGCGACATAATGGTTTGAATATTGGCGAATTCTCTTTTTGTATTGCAGTTGTACTTTTCGTTTTTTCCGTCAACGCCTCAGCACAACCGTGGCTCAAATACGATGAGCAATTTACCGGTATTCCCCAAAACCAAATTCAACTCCAAACCCAAACGATGGGAACAGGACACTACCGAATTACCTTCTCACAACCACAAGTACAGACCGAAGCGTTTGATTACCAACAATCGAAGTGGACGTATGTAAGCATCGAAGGTGAAACTCGCCTTTGGCAGGAAGGAAAGCCCGCGTTGCCCGCAGTCACCCGTTCGGTTCGGATTGCAGATCGCGGCAGAGCAACGGTAAAAATTATTTCGACAAAATTCCACGACCTAAAAGTTTCAACAGTTTGTCCACAACAACCGATTCCCATCGAAGGGAAGCCGGAGTTGTCCGATAAGCAGCTTATCATAGAAGCCGGTTTGTATAAAACCGATTCGTGGTTTCCGACCGAAATAGCGGGCATAGGCAATTATGCCATTCTTCGCGATGCCAGAATTGGTTTACTTAGTGTTTATCCGGTTCGTTACAACCCTGTTCAGGGTGTTCTACGGGTGTACGATTCAATTGAATTAGAAATCACACCCAACAATCAACCCGGAGAAAATGAACTTTATTCCGCACACCGTCCCGTTCCCAGTTTCGCTCCGTTTTACCGCGACATAATCGGTGGTGAAGAATTATACGATGAAAGCATTGCAAGTAATCCGGGGCAAATACTCTTGATTGCCCGCAACGACGCTACTATCATCAACGCACTGCAACCGTGGATAGATTGGAAAACGCAAAGTGGTCGAAAAGTCCAGTTGGTGACGCTTCCCACTACCGTTCTCACTACACCGGATGTACAAGCGGTGATTACTTCTGCATACAACAATTCGAATCCACCGCTCGAATCGGTGATTATTGTCGGTGATGGCGGTACGATGGGTAATTTCTATGTGCCTACTAACTATAACTATATCGACGTAGGTAGTGGGTGTGACTGTTACGGAGACCACGAATACTATCAACTCGCAGGCAATGATATATTGGCGGATGTTAATTATGGACGATTCTCTGTCGAAAATTTACAAGACCTAAGAAAAGTTGTTTCGAGAACGCTCGTGTATGAGAAAAACCCCAGCCGTACCGACACTACATGGTTTACCCGGGGATGGGGATATGCCGGCTATATGGGTTATTACTCGACAACTTCGATTCGACCTGCCATCCGATTCTGTAATACGATGATGTATCAGCGCGGAATCACCGATACACTTTACGACGAACATATCGGAAATGTGAGTTCGCAATTAATTAATACCAGAGTTGATCAGGGGATAAATCTGTGGGCACACCGTTCCTCGAGTGGTGCGGATATGCACCCATCCGATGTTGTAGATGTGCAAAATATCGGTCATCCATACATCGCGTTTCACATCTCCTGTTCACAGGGACATTGGTACGGTGCGGGAAATGTAGGAGTAAACGAGGCGGAAATCCGACTCGGTATCCCTTCACAACCATTAGGTGCGCTTACGAGCATGGCGCCCGACGATCCAACCGGAGTAACTTATAATAACTGTCTTGCGACCGGGTGTTACTATGGATTCGGGATTCTTGGTGTCCGTAATCCAAGCTCATTGTATTTGGCGGGGAAATATTTTATGTGGCGGAATTTTGATGCCACTGTGCACATTCAGGCACTACAAAACAGTTACGAAAACAACCAAATGGGAGACGTGACTGCGAATATCTGGACTGGCGTACCACACACAATAACCGCAAACCCGCCAGCCGTACTATCCATTGCCGATGATCACCTCGATTTAGTTTTCACAGGAGCCCAGAACGATGTTCGCGGAGCGTTGGTAACCGCGTGGAAGAGCGATTCCAGCGGCAATATGGAAACTTGTTACCCCGCTTCTACCGATTCGAATGGATTTGTCCGACTGATGCTTACGAACCAAACTGCGGGGAACATGATTGTCACCGTGATAGGAAATCGGGTTGGACAAAATATTGTTCCGTATATCGATACTATCGCAATTCAATCGTCGCCCGTACAGATTTCAGCGCAAACGCCTTCGATAATCGATGACACAACGAACGGCAGGAACGGTAATAACGACGGCACTGCCAATCCGGGCGAAACGTGCGATTTTAATTTGCATTTCACGAACACTGGAAACACCTTGGCCCGTAATATAACGGTAACCTGCGCACCAGTCGATTCGGCATTACACGTCGTTCAATCGAATTTTCCCAATATTGATTCACTGGCTCGCGGTGACACAACAAACGTACATGGAACAGTCCTCGTTCAACTATCAAGCAGTATTCACAACAACGAAATATTCCATCTGCGTCTCCAATTAAATATTGGTTCACCCGCACAGGTTTGTACGCTTTATGTTCCGGTAACAGTTCATTCCATCGAATCGAATTATATTTCGTCGGCATTTTATACGAGTAACGGTACAGCTACGACATTCAGCCCCGGTACGACGGTACGGATGGGACTGACATTGATGAATCGCGGCGTCGCAACCGATTCCACCAACATATCTTTACATTCCCTATCACCATTTGTTTCCATAATCGATTCTAATTCGTATTTCCCAACCTTTCCAGCTAATCAACAAGTTACTACACCATCCGGTCAGCGATTTTCGCTAACTGCGATAAGCGATATGATGCCGGGAACACCTGCTCAACTCATGGCGGTTTTACATACCCGCCTGATGTGGGACACAGTTTACTTTTCCGTCCCAGTGGGTACACGACGCACCACCGATCCGACCGGGCCGGATGCATACGGGTATTATGCCTACGAAAACCTCGATACCTCTTACGAGTGGTTTCCGGTGTATAATTGGCGCGAGATACTTCCGGTAAATGGCGGACAAGGGACACGATTAGCACTTTACGATTCGATGGATAACCGCGATCAGAGCATACTTGTCGGTTTGCCATTTCCGGTGCAGTATTACGGTCGAGTGTATGATAGTATAACCGTGTGCTCGAATGGGTGGATGGCGTTCGGTTGCCAACCGATATACAACAATATGCGGAATTGGCATCTCCCTGCCGGAGAGGGTCCGCGAAATATTGTCGCGGTGAATTGGTTCGATTTTCTGTTCAGTCAAACGAATGAAGGGGTATTTGAATATTACGATTCGACGGCCCATACCTACACTCTCACATGGAAGGCGCGATTGGCGTACAATAGTTTAGCGGAAGAGTGTCAGGTTGTGATTTATGACGAACAATATCATGTGACACCGACGCACGATGCTGATTTGTTGTTCCAATACAAGACATTTAATAACACTGCGGCAAGAGTGTACGACGTCGATTTTTGTACCATAGGTATAGCAGATAGCAACTACCAGCGCGGCCTCGAATATACCTATTGGAATTCCTACACGCCCGGCAGCACGCCGATGGCGAATGGTGCGAATACTAACCGTGCAATATTATTTACGACATGGTCGCAAAATTCGGATGTTTCGCAGACACGTAACGAAATACGGATAAGCCATCGCATCATCCGGTCGTATCCGAATCCATTTAATGCAAATAGTCGCATCGAATACAATTTGCCAGAATCGGGAAGGGTGACGATTGCGATATTCAATATTGGCGGCCAGGAAGTAAAACGGTTGCTGACAAACTCATTACAAACCAGCGGCACACATGTTGTTAACTTCGACGGTAGTAAATTACCCACGGGGATTTATTTTTGTCGAATTACGACCGGGTCACGAGTTTATACAACCAAGTTGACGCTACTGAAATAGCAATTTATAAAACTAATAAAGGGGCGCATTCAACGCCCCTTTTCTTTTTTTCCATTGCCCTATGCCTAAAGCCCAATGCCCATCTTTTCATCCAACCACGCGGGAATTTTATCGAGTGAAACGCGCACTTGTTCGAGCGTGTCGCGGTCGCGGATGGTTGCGCACTGGTCGTCTTTCGTTTCGTAGTCGATGGTGATGCCGTAAGGTGTACCAACTTCATCCATGCGCCGGTAACGTTTCCCGATAGAACCACCCTGATCGTAAAACACTTTCCATTTCTTTTTCAGTTCTTTATATAATTGGTCGGCGATTTCCGGTAGTCCGTCTTTGCGCATGAGTGGGAACACGCCGGCTTTTATCGGTGCGAGGCGGGGATGGAAATGCATGATGACTCGTGTTTCCCCTTCCTGTTCATCCTCGTCGTAGGAATCGACCAATACCGCGAGCAGAGCGCGGGTCAAGCCCGACGACGCCTCGATGATGTACGGGATATATTTCGCTTTCGTCTCTTCATCGAAAATCGCCTGCAATTTACCCGACCATTCCGAGTGCTGCTTCAAATCAAAATCACTCCGGTTATGGATACCTTCCAACTCACTCCAACCGAACGGGAATTCGTATTCGATGTCAAATGCCGCTTTTGCGTAATGCGCCAATTCCCCTTCGCCGTGCTGATGGAAACGCAGGCGTGATTCGGTCAACGCTAACACATCGGTGACATAACGCATCCGTTCCGCTTTCCAATATTCGAACCACTTTTCGTCTTCACCCGGTTTGACGAAATATTGCATCTCCATCTGTTCAAATTCGCGGGTGCGGAAAATAAAGTTACCGGGGGTGATTTCATTGCGGAATGCTTTTCCGATTTGGGCGACACCGAATGGCGGCTTGAGCCGCATCGAATCGGCGATGGTGAGAGCATTGACATAAATTCCCTGCGCGGTTTCGGGCCGGAGGTAAATTACGGCGGCACTGTCTTCCACCGGCCCCATAAATGTCTTGAACATCAGATTGAATTGACGGATGTCAGAGAGGTCGCTCGAACCGCAATTCGGGCAGTACCGACTATCGGCACGGCGCGGGCTTTCCCCTTTGTCACCGCTGGGGAGTCGCCATTTGCGCATTGGTGCATCGGATTCATCGATTGGGAGTTGGTCGAACCGGTAGCGCGATTTACACGTTTTGCAGTCGATAAGCGGGTCGGTAAAATTACCGACGTGGCCGCTTGCTTCCCACACCCGCGGGTGCATCAGGATTGCGGCATCGAGTCCGACGATTTCGTCGTGTTGGCGCGTCATTTCGTCCCACCACAGGCGAGAGATAGTGCTCTTCAGCTCGACGCCAAGCGGGCCATAGTCCCAGCACGAATTCAATCCGCCGTAAATTTCCGACGATTGAAAAATGAATCCGCGGCGCTTGCAAAGCCCGACGATTTTTTCCATAATTTTCGAACGATCCGTTATCGGCATGTTGTTTCCTATTTATGTCCGCAGTCAATTAAATCGAATTTATCAAAGAATGCAAATAGGGGGTGAATGGGTAACGGGCAAGGGGCAACAGGTAACGGGACAAAAGATTTAATAAAATGGTAAAAGCATGGGTTTGTTTAGGGATTATCAGTATATTACAGTGACATCTTGTTTTACCCACACCGCCTCAACCACTGGAGGTTGCTATGTTGCGACTTATGTCTTGGAAAACTCATGCACCCGTCTTGAAACGATTGTTTATATTCCTCATGTTAATCATTACCATTTTAGGGTATTCAAATTGTAAGAAGAATGAACAACAAAGACTCTTACAATTGCCCGATTCTGTAAGACAGGAGATTCAAACAAAGCTAAGAGATGAGGTAATGATATATTTTGGAACGCACCAAGCAAACGGAGTGATTTATAGTAAAACAAGATCTTTAGTGCATATTAATCCTTGGGTACCGACTGTTGATGGAGATTATTTGGTAATTGCTGAATGGATAAAAGTGCCACCAAATCATACAAGCGGTCTTCATAAAGATGAAATAAAAGGAGCTACATCATTCGTATTTTCACAAAGCTTTAGACTAAAAGCATGTGAAGAGAGTGAGGTTTCAAAATCTAAGTAATTCAACTTAGTTAAACTCTGATTCAAACAAGGAGATTTAAATGCTGATCATGGATGATTTAGATGTACACAACCATTTAGTTGCGATTATAAAGCATGTAGCTACCGAATTGCATCTCTCTGAAGAAGATGCTTGGTTGCTTTCACCGCAAGATTTGCTCGAAAAGATTCATCAGTTTGATAAAGTTGTTGGCGCATCACTAGAAGATTTTGTTTCTAGCTACATTGAATGGTGGGAAGAACACAAGTATGTTGATCGAAACGGTGGTTCCCTAGATATTGACAAGATTTTGAAAAGAGACAAGACAAGAAAGACATTGCTTAATTCTTTGAATAAGTATAGTTCAAAACATTAGCTAGTAATCGCGAAACCTGGACATTTGGCAGGGCAGTGGAGATCTTTCTAACGTGATCCTTATTCATTCAGGCTTGTGAAAGGAGACAAAATGAGTTCCTCTAAAAATAAAAGTATAATGAGCAGTCGGTTGTCGTTGAAAAAAATACTGGATGAAGATTCGTCCCAATCAAACTCTAATAAACAATTAATCGATCAGATAAAACTGAAAAACTCTCTACTTCCTTCTAAAGTAATTGGACGGTTAGATGAACAAAGAATAAAAATCAATGGTGAAGTTTGGGATATTTATAAATATGATGCTGACCCGAGACCTAGTAACCCACATGCTCATAATGCTGATTCCGGTGTAAAGATGGATCTCAGTAATGGGCGGCAATATTTGAATAGCATTGAAATAGGTAAAATCAACCAAAAGCAGCTAAAAGTCTTTCGAAGTTTAGTCAATCCAAATATTCCTCTTCCTCCTTTGGAAAAATGAATACACTTTTGCCGACTACCCCAACCCATTCAATTCTACCACCACTATCTCGTATTCTTTACCTCATTCGGCGACTGCAAAGCTCGAACTATTCGACTTACTTGGCAGGAATATCGAAACGTTCGTAAATACGACGCAACCCGCCGGGACGTACCGCGTTTCATTTGATGGTAAGGCGCTTACGTCGGGTGAATATTTCTATCGGTTATCAGCGGGGAAATTTAGCGAGACCAGAAAATTAATGTTGGTTAAGTAAGAATTTGGGATTCAGGATTCGGGATTTGGTAAAAGAAGTTTGGAACCATATCCCAAATAAAACGGGCGCGATAAATCGCGCCCCTCTTTTTTTCTATCACCCACAACCTACTACCCACTACCCACTATACAACATCGCTGTCGGCAATCACCGGACCTCTGTCTGTCCAACCGATAGTGCATGACGACCGCACGGGGTCATGCTCAAAGAACAAGCGCCATCCCTCTTTCGCTGCTACTGGTAAAATCGATTTCTTTTCTTCAATCGTCGTCATCGGGAATAAATCGTACCCCATTACCCACGGTATCGGAAGGTGCGCACTCGTCGGTACCAAGTCACCGCAATACACTACGGCACCTTTTCCGTCACCGATACGTATAATCTGTTGTCCAATGGTATGCCCGTTCGAAGGAATGACGGTAATACCGGGAAGGATTTCGCGTTCCCCTTCCACCAAATTCAAGACGCCGGTTTCATACAGCGGGACAAAATTCTCAGAGAGGTAACTCGCTTTATCTTTTTCGTTCGGGTCGTTCGCATGTTCCCAATTCGCTTTTTGGACATGCACTTTCGCATTCGGAAGCGTTGGAACCAGTTTGCGGTTTGTGTCATAAGTAGTGGCACCGCCGACATGATCGAAATGAAGATGGGTAACAATCAGATCCGTTACCTCTTCCGGTGCGATACCATTAGATGCAAGCGCCGTCACCAGCGGGTGAGCGGATTGTTCGATACCGTATAGCTCCATTAACTTCGGAGACCACTTTTCACCGATACCAGTATCGATAAGAATGACCCGTCCATCACCGCGAATTAACAGTGTACGAAGGGCAAGCGGTATTCGGTTTTTATCGTCGGCTCCGATTTTGTCTTGCCAAAGTACTTTTGGTACGACGCCAAACATTGCACCGCCATCGAGTGCAAAGCGGCCGGTATCTACCCGGTCTAACTTGTAATTGCCGATTTGAACCATATTTGATACCCTTAGTGACTGACAGTCAATATTTTACCCTACTACTTTTCAGTATTATACTTGAATAAGATATGCTTAATTGATACGTAAGATACAACGGAAAACAGTAGTCGGAGTATTAACCGGAGAGTCAATGCGTACCATTTTAATTTTCTTTTATTGGATTGCCGTATTTGTTTTGTTAACGGGATGCGGAAAAAATACATCGACGCCTCCCAATAACAATCACGCACCGGGAGAGTGGCGTTGGCCGGAGAACGCCGGTTCGGACGGCGTGCAGTACGGTGCACAAACTTTAGTTACCGGTGGTTCCTTCCTGATGGGATGGAATAGCGCTAACGACCCCGCACCGGAATGTGGTTCGCTTGCAACACCAGTCAGCTCAGTAACCATCAGCAGTTTCTATCTCGATAAATATGAAGTGACCAATGGTGCTTTTCAATATTATGCCGATGCCGCAAATCCCCCCGATTCGCTTTCAGCGCCAAGTGTAACTGATCCTTTGGGTGGAATGTTGTATTTGGGACAACAAGTCCAAATACGTTGGTACGGTGCGACGGGTGATACTGAAAACTTTGCGGTGATGGGTGTGAGTTGGTGGGGTGCTGTGTATTATGCAAATTGGCGTAGCCAACTTGAAGGATTACAACCTGCATATAACATTTTTGATTCAGCCGGTGCGAAACAAATACGCTGGGATCGAACGAAAAACGGTTATCGCTTGCCGACTGAAGCAGAGTGGGAATACGCTGCCCGCAGCTCCAGCAATTCAAGGTTCGCTTGGGGAAACAGCCCGTTCTTAGACACAACATCATTGAATTGCCGGTGTGCATTCAAATCCATCGGCACCTTTACACCACAGATTCCGGGCACGATAGCAAACGCAATTTTTTATGGCAAAATCGGTCGTTTCAATGCCAATCCGAACACTCCCCGATTCCAATCGGGAGAAGGGCCGTTTCATAATTTCGATCTGAATGGCAGTGCTGCGGAATGGGTCTATGATTACTTAGGAGATTATACCTCAATACCGAAAACCGATCCGTGCAATGAAACCGGAACCATGCGTGTTTCTCGCGGTGGGAGTCAATTGACCGGTTCAAACCCTCAAGTAGCGGCATCGATTTATTATAGCTATAATCGTGAATACGGTTATCCAAATGTGCGGTATGGACGCGAGGGGCCATATCCACCATTTGGTTCCGGTTTTCGGCTCGCACGCAACCTGTAACGTGAATTGGTATTGAATTTAGAATCGAATACGACGCACAATTTTGTGCGTCGTTTTTTTATTTAGAACGAATAAAATGAGATACTACATAAGACCGTTCTCCATGACAAATCGAACCAATTCAGCAGTTCCATGCAAGTTAAGTTTCCGTAACAGATTTTTGCGATGTGTTTCAACCGTGCGTCCCGAGATTCCGATGGTAGTTGCTATTCGTTTGTTTGAATATCCCTTTCCGACGAGTTGTATCACTTGTTTCTCACGTTTCGTTAAGGTTCCCAACCGAACCTGATTTCGTAATTGGGTGACTTCTAAATTCAGGGCGATTATTGTGTCTTTGTACTCGCTGCTATCAGTGATATCGACACGCGCAATCAACCAGTGGATGGGGTTACCATGTGCGTCGTTTTTTACTGGGATTCCCTGAGAATGAAACCAGTGCATTTTATTTTTGGTGTCATATAAACGAAATAAAAAAGTGTTACTCTTGGTTTCTTTATTTCTGATTTTCTGCAAATTGAATTCCATTTGCGGTATATCGTCAGGATGTAGGCGTTCGACAAAAACCTCTCGCCAATTGTTCGATAATGTCTCAAACGGCAGTTGATAAAATTCCAACACGCGCCGATTAGCCCAAATCAAAGTTTGGTCTATAACATTGAAGTAGAAAATCTGAATCGGAACCAACTGGCAAGCTTTTATACAGTAATCTTCATGCGATATAAATTGATTATCTGAAATATTTTGCCTCACATATCTCCCCTATCAAATGCATATTTGATAAACTACACAAATTTTATCATCAGTTCAATAGAAATGAAGTAAATGTGATTCGTAATTGATATTAGCTTACTTATATAAGCGAAGATAATGTTCGCGATTCTCCATCAAGTGACCGGTAAGGTGCGATATCATGCGTCATCTCCACACATCCGATGTAATTTCCTTCGGTATCCCGTACGGCATGATAGGATATGTGCAAGAGCATCTCGTGCTGTTCACCGAATGGTATCCAAAATGCAGCGGTATCCCGTGTTCCAGCTTTCATCTCACTGAGGATTTGATTTACCAAGTGTACTGATTTTGGCGGATGGCATTGTTGAACTTTACGTCCCACAACTGATAAAGTCCTTGGAAACACCTTTTTTTCATAAACTTTATTAAAATATCGTACCGTATCATCGACATCGACAAAAGTCAATTCGACCGGTAGAGAATCCATCATCGAACGGATGGTGTCGGTAGTAAGGGTAGCCAATAAATCGACTCGGCCGCCACTCGCATGTTCCACAGCGGTGAGCAAATTTTCCCATCGTAATGTGAATCCTTCGCCACGGTAAGGGAGTTCGGAATCGAGGTTTCGAAACTGTTCGATTAACCAAGTCGTGTCATCGGTAGTAAGAACCCGGCGTCCCATCGGATAGAGAATATCATTTTCTTTCCAGATGTGGTCTTTGGTGAGAGCGATATAATCGCGCACATCATTACGATAATCTTCTATCGCTTCACTTTTCCCATCTTTTATGCTCATGGTGTAGGGAATTAGTTTCTGCAGATATTTTTTCTCCGAGTCATGCTCCATCAACATCACTGCAATCGGGCCGCCATTTGTCGGTACTCCCCGCTCACCAAGCCGTGGAAAGAGCGCTTCTTCTTCTTTGCGGTTGTGCCACCGTTCGCCGTACTCAAGGAGGAACTCGAGTAACGCCGCAACGGTTGCGGAATCAAAACCTTCCTTGTTATTTACCTGCTTTTCTATCATTACCAACGCCCGTTCGATGCGACCATGATCGCCCATCAGTTCATCCAGCCAATCTGACATTTGTACTCCCGATAATAAAGTGTGTGAAGAGATTGATGATTGAGTATAGAATTATCTGATAGAGCGGATATTCGATTACCCAAACCACAATCCCAATTCGCTTCTTCAAGATACCAACATAATTCGGTAGGAATTTGATATATGTCAAAGTCAAACCTCATGGTTCGCTATACCTTAGTAAACACGCTTCCAAGAGTAGGGAAGCAAAAGGAAAATCAGGAGGATTGACAATGGGTAACTATGCGGAACAGACTGTGGGTGAATTGGTTGCGGCAAAACCGGCACGCGCCCGATTCTTTGAAAAAATAGGTATTGACTACTGTTGTGGTGGTAAAAAATTACTGGGTGTGGCTTGTGGAGAAGCGAAGCGAGATGTTGTAGTAGTTGAGGCGGCACTGGAAGAGTTCGACCGGGTTATTCCTTCAACCCCACAAACCGATTGGACAATTGCTCCAATTGAAGAACTAATCGACAATATCATCGAAACGCATCATGCATATCTCAAGGATGAGTTACCGCGCCTATCGTCTCTAATCTCGAAAGTGGACAGTCGGCACCGTGAAGCACATCCTGAATTGAACAAGCTGCTCAAGTTGTATGAAGTGTTCAAAATAACATTGTCGGGACATTTACTGAGTGAGGAGCAAGTGCTATTTCCTACGATAAAAAATCTCGCGAAGGGTGCGCAACCCGGTACGAACGGTGAAGCGAAAAGTTCGCTCGGAATTTTAATTAAAGAACACGATGTCGCAGGTGCTGATTTACGAGAAATGCGCGTTATCACGAACGGCTATATTCCCCCGTCGGATGCTTGCAACAGCTACCGTGCTATGTTGGAAGGGTTGGAGGCAATGGAAAAAGATATCCACGAGCATATTCACAAAGAGAACAATATTCTCTTTCCACGCGCCAGTCAATTGATTCGATAACGACGACGAGTTTATTTCAGCAATACTATTTTTTGCTGGTTGACAAATTTACCTGCGCTCAATCGAACGAAATAAGTTCCGCTTGCTAACCGGGTACCATCAAACCGCATTTCGTGAACACCTGCGGGTAGTGCCGTTTGTAAAAGCGTTTTTACATTTCTGCCGGTTACATCGTAAATCGTGCACGTTATGTTTGAATATTTCGGAATCGCGAAACGAATAGTGGCCGAAGCGTTAAATGGATTGGGATAAGTTGGGTAGAGTTTGTATTCGTGTGGTAGTACAACTTCATCCGGCGCACCGTTTATGATGGCGGCAGTTATCGGTACGATAAGTGTTTCGGGGCAGGCGTTCGTAATAATTGTTAGTGTCCCCGTCCAATCGACTGGTGTATTAAATCCACTATCGATATCCGCTTGCACTGAAAGTTCCTGAATTTGGTGCGCCGGTATGGTCCCGGTTTGCGGACTCAAGCTCAACCAATTTTGCGTGCCACCCCCGGGATGCGGATTGGCGACAACATTGGCTTGCCAATTCATTACGGAAGTTCCGGTATTCATTAATATCAAGGTCGTCGAGTGTATTTCACCCGGCCCGGTTATAAACTCGAGCGAACTGTAATCCGTGCCGATTTCGGGACGGAGCAAATACGTATTGATCGTATCGGTTGTTGCCGAATCGACTTGAACGGTAAAAACAGTATCGTTTTCAAAGCACTGTTTCGAATACACAATATTGTAAGTCCCGACACGAGCGTTCAACGTATAAAACCCACTTGAATCGGTAATCGCCGCACTCGTCCCAGCTCGCACCAAGACACCCGGAACCGGAGGACGGGTGGAAGTCGAATCGCGAACCGTTCCCGTTAAAATTCCGTGTGGTAACCAGCGAAAATTTCCTTCATCGGCACCGATATCGCACATCGGACTCGAGCGAACGTCACCATCGAAATCGGTCAAAACGAGGTTATTTCGCAACGCCCCCGATTCAATTACTGTCGGTACATTGTCCTGAATATGGAGGTTACTGTCCGAAACGAAAGGAACGGTTACGGAATAACTCATCGAATCATGAACATCCCATGCTGATGAACGTAACTCGGACAATGTGTTATAATTGACGCTGTTGAAACGGGCAATGTAATGGTTATCCGATCCGTCGTCGGAACCAACGGAATAGACATTGTAATCGCAGTAGTCGATCAATGGATTGGATACATAGAGGCAAGCATGATAATTTGAACCGGAACCGGTGCGATAATTGACGAAAATATTACCGCTAAGGGTATCGTAATCGCGCTGATTGACGTCATTAAAATAGCATGAACTGTTATTGCTGGTCGATGTACCGGTAACATAAACGGTATTGAATAAATACTTGTCGCCATTACCGTGCGAGCGAAAGCCATGCATCGACTGCGAGCCATATTCACCCAAACGAACCATGTTATTACTAATGAGATTATTACGAATTAAACTCGATTGTGTTGAATAAATCCCAAACACATAATTGCCCATGAATGGGCCGATTTGGTTGGCATTAAAGGTTGAATTGGCGGCGTTCGCACCGAGATAAATTCCATACACCCGCGATGCCGAGCTGACAATTTCCGATGTTATCGTGTTATTCGCAACCGTCGTCGCTGTGCAGTTATCGAGGTAGAATCCGTAATCAGAAAAATTGGTAATATTACATCCCCGAACAATATTGCCAACCAATGAAGTAGTAGTGGAACTGTTGATATATACACCATACATCCCGCTGGTGATGTCGCAATTTAGTACCCGATTGTTGGAAGTGTTGAAACGTACGGCATTACTCCCGGTCGTGGTTGTCTGAATACTAATGTTACAGTTGGTAACAGTATTATTGTATGATCCGTCATTAAACCAAACTCCACTAATGTATCCGATTATACTCAAATGTTTCTCGTTAGAGTTTGCTTGCCAACTCCCGTCGAAGGTAACATAATTCGAATAAAACACAATTCCTTGGGCTGAAGACGTGTGAAAATCAAGTGTCACTTCGGCACCGGAATCGATGGTAAATAGCGCTGGTCGTGTTGAATCAAGTAGAGCATAAATCGACAATGGTGTTTCGTTATAAACTCCGTTCCGGATACGAAAAGTTACACCACCAATACCAACTCCAATCGAATCGAGAGCGTTTACTGCGTCGTGTATCGTTGCGAAATCAGGATTGCTGCCACCAATACTTTTCGTACCGGTCAGGGGTTGCGCAAAAACAAATTTTGCACCTGCTAATGAGAGAAAAAGAAAACCTACTACCATGAACCTTGAAAATCGAAACACGGTTTTCTCCTTTGCGTAAGTATGAAAAGGGTCGCAAACTGCGACCCTTTATCGAAATGGCTATCGAATCTCAGTTATTTCAAATATACCACTTTAAACAATTGAGATGCACCGGTTCCTTGAATTCGGCAGTAATATATTCCCGCCGAAATACCGGAAGTTCCCGCATTCCATTCGAAAGTATGAAATCCTTGCGACAGTGACTTTTGCGCTGAAAGGTAGACCTCTCTCCCGGAAACATCGTAAATCGCTATAGTTATGTTTGAAGTGCGGTCGAGCAGATACCCGATTCTTACCTGCGAATTAAACGGATTTGGGTAGGCACCCAACTGGAAAGATTTCGGTAGTACTTCACTAACGGCATTGGTTGTATCGATGATTTCAAAATTATTGTCACAGGTGTCGGAAACCGTCGGGTTGTAAATCGAAGTTATGCGCATCCGTGCATGAACGGTCGATGGATTATTTACCGACCACAATTGCTCGCCGTCATTTGCCGTCGAATCGAACAACGTCTCCCATGAATTAGTACTATCGGGATAATTGCGATTCAGTTCGATGCGAACAAAACCGGTTACGTTGGATGAGTTCCATTGAATATCCTGAACACTACCGGGACGTAAATGTTCCGACCCGTTCGGATAAGTAACGGCTATTGTCGGACGAAGAATTTGGAACATCGCTGACGTGTCGCGCAAAGTTAAAGCTGGATAATTACTAATCCTGATTGCTGTGTTGCCTGATAGTGGTAAATTTGGCTGCCAGACGAAATAACCGGGATTGTGATTCGTTATTCCCAAGACCTCCCATGTACCACTGGGATAATTCCGCTTGAGTTCAACGATGATGCTGTCCGGTACGTTGGAACTTATCCATCGTGTTGTATCATTCACACCTACCTGTATTGCTTGATTCTGGGTCGGATGTGTGATGTGCAGCCGGTTGACGATTTGGAAGGTGGTATCCGATTGATCATTCGCCGGGGTCACGCTTCCGAGTAATGCCATTACCACACGGCATGCGTTTGAGGTGGGGGTTACCACTGTCCAATTCATTGAACCATTGTGTACGGATGTTGTGTCAAGAACAGTCGGCAATCCTGTTGCCCGTTGTAAGCTAATAATGATGCGTTCGTTGGTAAGATATTGCGACGACCATGAAATCGTTTGCGCGGAACTAACCGGCCACATTTCACCACCGTTTGGAGCGACTATGTGAACAGTAGGTTGGACTATCGCGAAAGTACTGTCGGACATCACTGTTGTCGAATCGCCAAATCCGGTTAGGGTAACGCGCATCCGGCAAGTTGGTGCGACGGGACTGGTTACAACCCATCGGAACGAATCGGCGGTAGTATTAGCGATAAGCGTGGTCCAAGTATCCGACGGATATGTCCGGTTCATTTCGAGGCGAACAACACCCGGCATATTCTCTTGCCACCGGAAAGTTGTGGTATCACCTACCCGGAAATAGCTGTTCGCGAATGGTGCCATACTAATGGTGGGAGTGAGCGCAGCATTCGAATCGAGTTTCATTAGGATAAGTTTCTGGGTATTTGCCGCGGTGCCCGCACCGCCGGTTATATAGATATCCCGATTTGAATTAATTGCGATGCCTCTGCCAATACAATTGTATGAGTTACCATAGGTGCGCTGCCAAAGAGTGTCACCCGTCGCGGAGCATTTCCATAATGATATTGAGCCCCCTTCCTGACTGTCTGTCGAATTGGAAGTACCGATTACGTAAAATGTACCGTCGGTATTCAGCAGTAGTCGATGTCCATATTCGTTGGGAGCAACACCATAATCGTGTGTCCAAATATTTCGTCCGAGTTGATCGATCTTTTTTAGATAGAGATTTTTATTATTCGGTGAACCGGTTACGGAGTTACTATAGCCAACTGAGAGGTAGGTATTCGAATAAAGCAAATTATTTGTGATGAATATATCCGGTCCATTATCGTTGTGCCCAATGAAAGCGAAGCGTACACTGGGTTGGTTTAGTACACCATTTGGGAGCGATATTCGTGCAACACCACGGGTGAAAGTTGAAGGGGTTGTGTCGGTAGCAGTGAGACCTGCCACCAATGAAAGGGTATCTTGTGCATGGCGATACCACAGTGTGTTCCAAGCAGTACCATTATCGGTCGAATAAGCAAATTCTAAACCGTCATTGTTGGTTGCAGTATGACCTGCGGCGTAAGACCATTCGAAGACATATTCGGCTGAGTGCAGTCCGGTTGTTGTGATTGATGGGGTAAAAAGAGAATCCGTTTGACCACGCGCAGAATCGATACTACAGGGTAACCTCGCCCAATACGGATTTGTAAAACATGATGTCCAAGTGATTCCACTATCGGGGTTGCCTATCGTCCATCCATTTGGCGGAAACGCAGAATCAAAATTTGGTGACAACCGTACAATGTAATCAGTAAATGCGATATCTTGGCCATCATCGTTATAACTACCACCATACGTACTGTCCCAAACAACATTACCACTATCGCTAACGCGGGTGATCCAAATGTCAGAAGCAGCATTTATGGTTTTGGAGCCGATTATAACTAAGTCGCTTCCGGGATAATAAGATGTATCAGGATAAACGATTCTTGAAAACCGGTCATCTCCAGTACCACCCATTTTCTTAGTCCAAATTGTATCCCCGTTCGCGTGGCAATAAAGAATCAAACCATCGTCACCACGACCTGTGACGGCATTCTTACCGACAACAATAAAGGCATCGAACAACGGTTTAATTGCATACCCCTCGGAAGCAAGGTTGCCGCCATAAGTCCGAGACCAGAGTGAATCGCCGTTCGTATTTATTTTCATTACCCAGACAGATGAAACACCGCCATTCAATAACGAACCGCACAGGAGATAACCGTCGCCGATGTCACAACCGCCATAGAAATGCGAAGTCGCGGATGCGCCGTATGCATGTTGCCAGACATATTGACCTGCACTGTTTACTCTCGCGATAAATCCGTGAGTGTTGGCTTCACCGGCGATGATGACATCGCCGTTTGAACCTACGGGGAAGATGACTTGACCGATTCCAGTGCCGTTACCCGTTGGGGGATAAGTGATAGCCCAAGTTGAAGCGAGTGCCGGGAGGGAAAACACTGTAACGAAAAGGATTCCGACATACAAGGAAATTGAACAACGATTCATAGTAACCACCCTAAATTAAACAAATTGTTGATAATTTAATGAATAAAAATCAAATTACACAAACAATTGGTTATTTTAAGTGTGATAAATATCATTCGTCTACCACCAAAAAAAAAGACAGGTATGAGTACCTGTCTTTCTAAAAGTTGTTTCGGATAGATTATTTTTTTCGAAGTATGAAATGTACGCGGTCGTTGTGCTCACCACCCGGTAAGAACCCGACATCACCCAATGTTACCACCAAGCGGAAATCGCTTTTCTCTATCAGTGATTTTATCTCCTCGATTGCATAAATACGCTGCAGATGGTTTTCAGTGTATACAACATGTGGTTCTTCATCGCGTCGAATTTCAAAATCGTTATGATGGATGTGCAGTTCGGAGTCGAACCAACTATGACGGCGAAATTCAATACCATCCCGCCGGTGATGGTCGAACCAATTATTTAGATTTTTAACGCTATTGTGAAGCGTGCAAATATCGAAAACAAGTAAACCTTCGGGTTGAAGGGAGTTGGAGGCGTTCGTCAGAAAGGTGGAAATCTCACTCGGTTCGAGTAAGTAATTCAGTCCATCGTACACGACGAAAAGGTAAGCCAAATTCGGAAAGGTGAAATCTCGAAAGTCGGCGACGGTAAATGATATGGAGTGTGGTTGTTCTTCACTTTTTTTTTGCGCTGCGGCGATCATGTCCAGTGATTTATCGAAACCGCACACTTTATGCCCAAACCGGGAAATGCGAAGAGCGATACTTCCGGTACCGCACCCCCCTTCACACCACATACCGTTTGGTACCCGAAATCTTTCCGCGACCCGAATTAGATAGTCAGCCCATCGGACGTAATCAACATGCCACATTAAAACATCATACAGTGGGGCAAGGGTGCTGTAGGGTGTGCTCTCACGAATCTCGACACCTGCTACGCAAAGCGAAGGAGGTGCGATTTCGTGGCGAAATAACATGATTAATCCGTTATGACTTTTGCTCGTTGGTTAGAAGGAAACTGAGCGATTCAATTTCGAACGCCATGTTCTCCTGTCGTACAAAAATTCCTTCCGGAACATGAAGGGCAACTGGCGCGAAATTCAATATTGCCTTAACACCGGCACCAATCACTTCGTCCGCCGCATGCTGTGCTGCTTCTGCCGGTACCGCCAAAATGGCGATTTTTATACTGTTCCGGGGTACAAGCAGTTGGCTTTCACTCAAAGGATAAATCGTTAAATCCTGATGTTTGGTGCCGATTTTTTCCGGTGCACTATCGAGTAAAAGCTTGATATGAAAACCGCGCTGCCGGAATCCATCGTACGCTACCAACGCTCGTCCGATGTTGCCAACTCCCACCAGAGCGACATTCCACATCTTATTCAAGCCCAATAGTCGGCTGATGGTTTCGTGAAGTGACGCGACATTATAACCAAGTCCACGCCGACCGAATGCGCCGAAATACGATAAATCTTTACGAACCTGCGCGGCGGTGAGTTTATTTTCACGCGCTATCTGCTCGCTGGAAAGTGTGCGTTTATGTTGTTGGAGCGCGAGTTCCAGTGTGCGATGATACTTGGACAATCTTCTGATCGTTGCATCTGACTTCTTGTCCGTAGTCGCCATGTAGTTTCCCCCTATTGTTCGAATAAGTCGTTTTCGTTCTCTCCATCTTCACCTTCTTCTTCTGGCTCCGGTGCTACCCGCGCGATGTCGGCTATCGTTTCCCCTTCGTTCAAACGGATCAATCGCACCCCTTGCGTTGCCCGCCCCGTGACCCGAATCTGGTTGACAGATTGTCGGATAGCAGTACCACCGGTTGTAATAACCATTAAATCATCCGTATCCGAAACCAACATCAACGCTATCATCGGCCCGATACGGTTGGTGACCCGCACCGTCATAATGCCTTGACCGCCACGCCCTTGAACCCGGTACTCATCAAGCGACGAACGCTTGCCAAAACCGTGATTCGTTACCGCTAACAACGAAATATCCGGGTTCTTGTCGACATTCTTATCGACACAAACGCAACCGATCACATAATCATTGCGGTTGAGTTCAATTCCCTTTACCCCTTCGGTATCCCGTCCCATCGGTCGGGCTGTCTCTTCGTCAAACCGAATTGACTTTCCTTCATGGGTTCCAAGGATAATCTGCTGGGTACCGTCGGTCATCATTGCCTGAACCAAATCGTCACCATCACGCAATGATATCGCACGGATACCGGTTTTACGCTCAAATTTGAATTGATCTAAGGAAGTTTTCTTTATTTTGCCCAATCTAGTAACAAATACGATAAATTGCTCAGGATTAAAGTCCCTTGTTGGCAAAATTGCACGAATTTCTTCCCCGGATTCCCGATCGATTTGTATCAAATTGACGATTGGTGTACCCCGCGAAGCGCGGCCCATTGCCGGTATTTCGTGTACTTTGACTCTCAAACAACGTCCCTGATTCGTGAAAATCAGAAGGGTATCGTGGGACATTGCTGTGAAGAGGTGGTCGATCCAATCGGTTTCTTTCGGCTTTGTTGCTTGTAACCCTTTACCACCGCGGTTTTGACGGCGCAGGGTGTTGACGGGCATCCGTTTCACATATTGTTGGTGGCTGATGGTAACGAGCATTTCCTCGTTGGGGATGAGGTCTTCCCAACCGATATCACCGGTTTCAAGCACGACCCGCGTTCGGCGGTCGTCGCCATACTCTTCCGCAAGTTCGTGAAGTTCCCGTTTGATTTCTTCGCGCTGTTTTTCCGGGTGATCCAGCAAATATTGTAATTCGATGATTTGCTCACGAAGTGCCGTGATTTCATCTTCCAACTTCTGACGTTCGAGACCAGTTAAGCGGGAAAGCCGCATCTCGAGAATGGCTTTTGCCTGTTCCTCGGAGAGCCCGACCCCCTTCGTCACCTTGGCCATTTCCGGTGTAATCTTTAGCCGAGAAAGCAATGCCGCAGTCCGCTCATAGGCGAAAGCCGCCATCAAATTCTGCCGCGCTTCTTCAACTGTCTTTGCCGCGCGGATAATGGTGACAACTTTATCGATTTCATCGAGTGCGAGTCGCAAACCGAGCGCGATATGTAACCGATCTCGCGCTTTCCCTAAATCGAACTGCGCTCGTTTTATGATTACATCGAGCCGATGTTTTAAAAACTCGAGGCAGAGATCGCGGAGGGTACATACTTTCGGTGTACCATCGACCAACGCGATAAGTATGACACCAAACGTTGACTGTAATGTCGTATGAGCGTATAGGGCATTTAAGACGGTCGTTGCCATCGCATCGCGTTTTAACTCAATGACAACCCGCATACCGTCGCGATCCGATTCATCGCGAATATCGCTGATACCGTCGATTTTACTGTCATTCACCAATTCGACGATACGTTCGATTAATTTCCCTTTGTTGACCTGATAGGGAATTTCTTTGATGACGATACGCTGGCGGTTACCCTTTTCCGCATCTTCCACTTCGGCAAGACCACGAACCACAACCCGTCCGCGTCCGGTGATGTAAGCGTCGTAGATGCCATCTGTACCCTGAATGATTCCACCGGTAGGAAAATCGGGGGCAAAAATCGTTTCACTGCCTTTTGCCCGCGGAAGTTTAATAAGCTCTTCATTTGTTAATTCGGGATTATCGAGCAATGCTTCCAACAGCCAAACCACTTCGCGCAGGTTATGCGGAGGGATGCTGGTTGCCATACCGACGGCGATACCGGAGCTTCCGTTCACCAATAGATTCGGGAGTTTAGATGGGAGTACGGAAGGTTCTTTTAGCGTATCGTCGTAATTCGGAATGAATGCGACAGTGTCTTTTTCGAGGTCAGCTAACAATTCTTCGGCAATATGCATCAGCCGTGACTCGGTATATCGCATTGCAGCCGCACCGTCACCATCGACACTGCCGAAGTTCCCTTGTCCATCCACCAACGGATAGCGGAGGGAAAATGGTTGCGCCATGCGGACGAGGGTGTCGTAAATCGCGGAATCGCCGTGCGGATGGTATTTACCCATCACATCACCGACAACGCGGGCAGACTTGCGGTAGGCACGGCCGGCGCCCGCGCCGAGCTCCATCATGCCGTATAGCACACGGCGATGCACCGGCTTCAAACCGTCACGGACATCAGGGAGTGCGCGGGAGACGATGACCGACATCGAGTATTCGAGATAGGAATTCTTCATCTCCTCGACAATGTCAATCGGGAGATGATTTTCTGGTTCTAACGGTATTTGTTCTTTCATTTCTTCTTTTTGGTAAAGCTAAGAGAATCCGCACTCCCCTCACGTAAAACCGCTGTTCTACTGTTTTTCGATAAAAAAAGGAGACAATTGGCTCCAGAGAGTACAAGTGCACAAAGTATTGTGGGTTTCAAACCAGAAAAGATACGAAAAAAGAACAAATTTCACAAGAAAGTATTGAATAGTTATTAAGTGTAGAATAAAGTAATCATTAGACTTGTAGAAACGTTGTTTTATTTATTTTTCGCACTGTTTCCGAAAGCCCCCTACTATTTCGTAAATTAGGGTTGTCGGCATCTTAACGTCGGCAAGGTAGGTGAAGCATAAACGAAAAACATAAATTAGCGAAAATCGAAATCGTGGAGAAACCGGTAGCAGGTACGCTTCTGATTGCGCATCCTGTTATTCGCGATCCCAATTTCCGGCGGTCGGTCGTATTGCTGTGCGAGCATAATGAAGACGGAACGTATGGACTTGTGCTGAACCGTCCGACACCATTTCATCTTAGTGAAATCGTGGATGAACCGGTAATCGAATCGCCGATATTCCTTGGTGGCCCGGTACAACCCAATTCATTACACATTCTGCACCGCGTCGGTTCACGCATCGAGGGGTCGAAATCAGTTCGGGGACGCACCTTTTGGGGCGGGAGATTAGAAGCACTTGCACGAATGATCTCCGACAACGAAGCGAAACAAAGTGACGTGCGATTCTTTGTCGGCTACTCCGGGTGGGGAGAAGGACAACTCACCGAAGAGATAGAAAAAGGGGGATGGATACTCGCAAACAGCGATGACACGGTAATCTTCGATACCGATCCCCATGAGTTGTGGCGCGTATTGATGCGCAAAATGGGTGGCGAGTATGCATTGGTTTCTACCTATCCCGATGATCCTACGTTGAATTAAAATTGTTTGCTTAATGAGAAGGGCGGGTCTATTACCCGCCCTTTTTTTGAACAAATCTCAAAATCGTAGAAGAGAAGATTGCCGATTACATGTATATCCATTAATTTGTGAATAGTATTCAACCCACCTACACAATGCGAATGCACTATCTCATCCCAGAAGGAGGAGAAATGAAGTACCGATGGATTACCCTCTTCGTTTTTATATCACTTGCTTCCATGACGCAGTTCGCGCTGGCGTATGAAATCGACTTCTACACCTACAACCCCGATTTTACTTCCGGGTATTATATCATGTACAGTGGCGCTCCCGTTGGACAGGGCATACTGGTGCAAGTTATTCGACCAGGTTCCGATGGAATATTACATCCACCGACTTCAACTGGTGCTCCGAGTGGAACGAATGTGGAAGCGACAAGAATCGCTATAGGTGATGGCACACAAGAGGATGGTACGTGGGCTACGGTATTGAACGGTCATGTCGGTTCGGCAACAGGCGATCAACTTCAAGCCGGCACGAATATGTATTTCCGTGTTTGGTCAAATATCGCGTACGATGCAAGCTATCCGTTCCCTTCCGGTTCGCACTATTGCGATGGCGGCCCGTATGTTGTACCGGATTCGGTGCATGGAATCTGTAACCCACCAACCAGTCTTGGCCTTCATGACATCCAAGTAATTCCTACTTCGGCGAGTCCCAATTGGATGTTACGTCCTGATTTGGGGGACTTACCGGCATTGAGGGTAACGATTGGGGGAAATCTTCCACCCGATCCGGTTAACTATGGTTTGGTGTCGTTGGGTAATTATTACGATGTTACTTTTCATCTCGCAAATAACGGAACAGCTCCCTTACACGTCACCAACTTGGCAAGCACCGGCGATTATGCCGTACAAGGCAATACTTCTTATACCATTCTCCCCACGAATTCACAGGACGTAGTTGTACGATTTACACCTACCGCAACTGGAACAAGAACGGGCATATTTTCTGTTACACATGATGCCGTGGGTTCACCAACAACATTCAACGTAACAGGCACAGGTACCGGTACACCGTTCCTGTTGACAACAATCGGTGGTAACGCACCACCAAATCCGGTTGATTACGGTACGGTGCAATTGGGGAATGATAGTGACATTACCTTCCATCTCTCCAATGTGGGAACAGCTTCCATACTCATAGCGAACATGTCTACTTCGGGTGATTTTGCGGTGCTGGGCAATACCGGGTACAACATTACACCGGGCAATTCACAGGATGTGACAGTACGATTTACACCAAACATTACCGGTATCCGAGTTGGAACATTTTCATTTTCGCATAATGCACAGGGTTCACCGGCTACATTTAATTTGACCGGGAATGCGTATGGTATCCCTCGCGCACCGGAGAATCTTTCGATTACAACGGATGGGAATGACGCTATTCTTACTTGGTCGAAGGTGGATAGTACTGTGAATGGATTTCCGATTATAGTGGATGGTTATTTACTGTATGAACGAGCATCAGCAGAATCGCCGTGGGTGTTATTAAGTTCAATCGCTAATCGAAACGATACGACCTACACGGATGCCCATGCACTGTTATCCCAACCGATAATGTTCTATCGGGTAACGGCGTGGAGTGGCAGTTATTCATCCGACCGTGCACAACGCGCGATACCGCGTGATACGCCAGAAGCAGAAGTGCATAAAATAATAAGGTGGGGTGTTTCGCAATAAAAAAGGTGCGAGTAATCGCGCCTTTTTGATTTGCGAGGAATCTGTTGGCTAAGAGATGATTGTGAAAACTTCAATTTTGTTTTTTTTTACTTATAAGCTTGGTGAGATTATTTCAAATCCTTTCTCCCATAAACGTAATTCTCTTTCGCTAGCAGTCTTTAAAATTGCTTCACAGAAAGAAGTACCAGTACCATCTCGTCTAACGCATTTATAATAACCTAAACCAGGTGTATTAGTTTCTTTTACAGTTAACAAACTACCGTAGGGAAACTCAGCATTACCTTCCATTACAACTACGAGATCATTAATATTAAATGTATTCCTCATTCGCTCCTTTCAATAACTAACAATACCATATGGGATAAAGCTTATTTTGTAGCTAATTACAGATTACCCAATGCACTTCATCTCTTTATGATATCTCACTTTTATTTAATGGTAGTACAATATTGTACCACTATCTCCTACAGCCCAACCATTATTAGCATTTATAAATGCAACACAACGAAGTGACTTGGTTGTTCCGCTACTTTGTGTGTTCCATGAACTACCACCATTCGTTGTATGGAGTGTGACATTACCTTCACTGGTTTCAAGTTCTCCTCCCACTACCCAACCATAATTCGCATCAACAAATGAGACGCTAAACAGGTCATACGCAGTGCCACTTGATTGAGTTAACCAAGATGTACCGCCATTAGTAGTATGAAGTATTACTCCACCTTGCCCCACTGCCCAGCCATCGTTTACATCGGAAAATGCCACTCCATTAAGATAATTTGTTGTGCCACTTGACTGTCTAACCCAGGGTTCTCCTCCATAAGCAGTATATAGAATAGTTCCACTTTCCCCCACAGCCCAGCCATTATTTGCATTCACAAATTTGACGCTTCGGAGTTCATTTATTGTTCCGCTTATTTGTGTTGTCCATAATTCACCACCACTTGTAGTATGCAAAACAGTACCTAAACTTCCTACAATCCATCCAGTGTTTGAATCCGTAAAAGAGACGCTAAGTAGAGCCGTTGTTACTCCACTGTTTTGAATCATCCAAGACACTCCAGCATTCGTTGTATGCAGAATATCGCTCCCTACCACCCAAACTTTGTTTCTGTCGGTAGCGCAGATCCCATCATATTGGCCCGGTATTCCACTACCTAAATATAGCCATGATGCTCCACCATTAGTCGTACGTCTGCTATAAGAAAGTAATCTTTCTATAGCCCAACCATTGTTTTCATCTGCAAAAGCGACACCAATAAGTCTATTTGCTATTCCGCTAATTTGAGTATTCCAACTATGGTTAACAGGTAAATTGGGCGATGTTGAAGACGTAGTATTCTTTTGACAAGCAGTTGGAGATAACGAATTTATGAGTAGTAAACAAAAGAAAAACCATTTTGCTTTTATTTGGGACTTTTTAGTAAGCGGGTACATACAAACCTCCTCAAATCAGTAAGGTCGAGTAGTAGTTAGCAGAAGTGAAGTTGAGTAGCTACTTTAACTTTAAGTTATTAATCAATTCTAAAGTTATCAATATAAATTCGTCCTCTTTACTCTTTTCCTCATTGCCGAATACTTAACGCCCATTGCCCGCCTTCGGCACACTCAACCCCATTATTATCCCCAACGCTACCGACCACACTGCCGCAAGTCCAATCTGATATTCGCGGGGAAGTGAGAACGTCACGGTATGCGCCGGTATCCAGAACCAGAGCAATGTCCACCATGCTTTTTGGATGTTGGTAAAGTCGAGCCGCCACGACAAAAGATTCTCTTCGAGCCGATGAAAGAACATCATTTGCGGCCCGAACAAAATATTAGTGAGTACTGAGAGGATGAATGCGAACAAGATTCCTTCACTGAAAACTTCCGGCAACATCTTGTGCTCGAGCAATCCGCCGACAAACCCGCGCATCCCCGTAAAACCATATTTGATGATGATTCCCAGCACCGCCCACGCGACAATTTTCCCGGCAAGTATCGGCAGTGTGCAAGGCAGTGCGAATCGTTTTTCCCGCAACCAAAACGAAATCAATTCACCGAGTGTTCCGAGGATTCCGAATTGAATCATTGCGGAAATCATCGGATTTTCCGTTACCCATTGAATGTACCAATCCATGTTGTTCTCCTATTTGTCATTGCGAGGTACGAAGTGATGAAGCAATCTCATACGATTACAATGACTTTTATACAGCTTCCCGTAAACTCTTTGCAAATATCCAACCCACCACCGCGCATAACGCTCCACCGATTCCAATCGTGAAGAAAACGATTCGCGCCGAGTAAAAAGAAAGCGCAATTCCTGTCAGTGCTGACGACAACGCTGTCATCCCGACCACCGCAATCGCTATCATCGCGAATACCCGTCCCGTCAATTCACGCGGGGTTATCTCTTGTATCAATGATGCGCGCGGTACCATCAAAAACGGTATCGCCATCGAGTGAACCACAAACGTGATTTGCAACGCGAGTAGTGAATGCACCCAAAGCACCGGAATGAATGTCAAGCCGTCGAGAAACATTCCCATCAACAACAGTTTCCCTTTCGGTACCCGTTTCCCAATCCACAACATGACGAGCGTGCCGGTTATCATCCCGATTGCATAAGCCACTTCCGTACTTGCGTATGCTCCCGCCCCGCGCAAGAGTTCTTTCTTTACGAAAACAGGAGTACCGACATTCGCGGGTCCCATGATGAACAGATTGTCGGTAATTGTCAGAAGTAACAGCGGTAACAAAATCGGATGCTTGAGCGCGAATTTTAGAGCAGATATAATATCGCTCATTCCGAAGTCACTCGGCAACTTTCGCGTTTCTTCGTGCGGCACTTTCATCGCGAGAATGCATGCGAATGAACCTAAATAGAACAATGCATCTACAGTAAACAGATGTACTTTTCCGAACCATTGCAGTAGAATCGCCGCGACTGCCGGCCCTAACAAAAGAGAAAATTGCCACGATGTTTGAATCATCGTGTTTGCCCGCATCAACTGGTTGGTCGGTACGATTTTCGGTAAGAGCGCATCCCGCGCCGGATAGAAAAATACCGCCGCACACGCAAGCGCAAATGCGTTTATAGTAAGAACTGTAGGAGAAAGCCATTGGAAAAATGCGGCAAATGGGAGGAAAAGAACAATCGCGAAACGCAATAAATCCGCTGTTAGCATAACTTTACGTTTACTTCCGCGGTCAGCGAGTGCCCCGGCGAACAGTGCGAGGAACATCGACGGTAAATACGACGCCATCGCCGCGAATCCGGTTACAGTTTCCGAACCGGATAACTCCAGTACCAACCACAGCAAACCAATTTGATAAATGGAGTCGCCGCTCTGGCTAATAACTTGTCCCAACCAGAGCATTCCGACATTCCGGTTGGGAAACAGCCGCTGGATTCTTAGCGATAGTGCTTGCATTGCGTCAATTTGACTTGTATTTCTTCACTTGTCAAGCAGTTTGTATGTATCTTTTCTTATGAGCCAACCTTACCGAATCTCCAAATCCAAGTACCTTGCCGGTTTACAGTGCCATAAACTGATTTGGTACTGGTTCCATGCCAAAGAATTGATTCCGCAACCCGACGCTTCCACACAAGCAGTATTCGACCAAGGTAATGCAATCGGAGAATTAGCACGCAAGTGCTATCCGAATGGAATCGATTTATCGCAAGTAATGGATATCGAAGAGGTAATTGCTCGAACGAAAGAAGCGGTTAATGAGCGTCGTCAAATTTTTGAGGCGGGATTCGCTACAGCGAATTCATTTGCCCGTGCGGATATTCTGAATCCAGTACGAGATGATGAATGGGACATCATCGAAGTAAAAAGTTCGACGAATGCAAAATTAGTTCACAAACACGACCTCGCCCATCAACGCTACACCTACGAACGTGCCGGTCTCAAAATTCACAATTGCTATGTCTGCGTTATCAACGCTAACTATACTCGCGAAGGGGAGCTCGATCTCGATGAACTTTTTACATTAATCGATGTTACACAAGGGGTCGAGGAGTTACTACCGGCAATCGAACCGAATCTCGAACGGTTGCAACAGGTTTTGGCGATGCCCAACGAGCCGTATGTTCGAATCGGGAAACATTGTAATTCACCCAATCATTGCCCGATGCATGACATCTGTTGGAATTTCTTACCGACCGACAGCGTTTTTACGCTCACGCATGCTGGCGAACGCGCATTCAAATGGCTTGACGATGGTATCGCTGACCTCCGCGAGATACCGCTGAAAGCAAAATTGTCGCGGCTTCAAACGATTCAATTAAATGCATTACGAACTGAAGAAATTTACGTCGATAAAGCTGCAATCGCTGAATTTCTGAAGAAAATTCGCTATCCACTTTCATTTCTCGATTTTGAAACAGTCGCTCCGGCAATTCCACCATATTCCGGTGTCCACCCCTATCAAAACACACCATTCCAGTTTTCTCTGCATCGCTTAGAGTCACCTGATTCCGAGTTGTTGCAATATTCGTTTCTTGCCGACGGTACTGCCGACCCTCGTCCTGAACTGCTCGAAAAACTACAATTGTGGTTAGGAACAAAAGGGTCGGTACTTGCGTATAATGCGGGATTCGAAATTGGAGTATTGGATGCGGCAACGGTTCAATTTTCCAAATTCCGACCATGGTTCGAGCAAGTAAGATACCGGTTTGTCGATTTGCTGTCACCGTTTCGCTCTTTCCATTACTACCATCCGGCACAACGGGGAAGTGCTTCCATTAAATCGGTGTTACCGGCAATGACCGGACGTAAGTACTCCGATTTGGACATCGGTGACGGTCAATTAGCCAGCACAGAGTTCATCCGTACGCACTTTTATCCCGTTTCCGAGCAAGAAAAGCAAGTAGTGCGGGAACGCCTGCTCGCTTACTGCGGACTGGATACCGAAGCAATGGTTTTGTTGTTACGTGAATTGGAACAATTAACCAAATAACCGGTAAATTATCATCTTTGATATTGTTCCACGTACATTAACATCACTCTCGTATTACATACAGCTACGTTATTATTTGTGGGGAAGCTTTAGGATCTTAGGAGGATTCATGTTACGTAAGTATTCGATTTTATTCATTGGCGTGATTGCTGTCAGCTTGACGGCGCTCGTCTGGGCATGTGGCGGAAACTGTTCCAGTACGACTAAAACTGCGGCAATGAATGCGGCAGATTGTCCTTATATGGCACAACATGCCGACGCAAATGGTGCCGCTTGTAACGGTCAATGCCCATATCACAACAAGACCGCATCGGCTTCGGTTGCATTAACAGCAGGCTCGGACCCGGCTCCGGTGGCTACTGCCGACAAAGATTGCAGTAAGTGCGATGGCACCGTGAAAACCGCTGATACGAAAGTTACGAACGGTTCGAAATGCTCCATGCACGGTAAAACCGCATCAGGTGAGTGCACGATGAAAGCCGGTGAAACAGCCGCCGCCGCAACCACCGCGACCAAAGACGGCGATACAAAAGTTGAAGCGAAAGCCGCCGACAAACTTCCCGATGGTATTACCGAAGCGAATGTGTACACGCTTGCCGATGGCACCAAACGGTTTGTTTGCCCGGTGATGCAGTCCCACATGAATGTCGCCGACGCGAAAGACCATTTTGATTTTGAGGGTAAACGGTACTACCTCTGTTGTGCGGGTTGCATCGATAAGATGACCGCCGACCCCAAGGTCTATATCGACGCGTTAGTCGTACCGGCAAATGTCGTGAGGATGGATGGCAAGAAGGAAGTTTTTGTTTGCCCGGTATCGAAAGAAGAAGGCAATGTGACTTCGAAATCATTGTTCGTGGATAACGGTGGCAAGCGCTACTACATGTGCTGCAGCCATTGCCCCGACAAGTTCAAAGCCGACCCATCCAAGTTCATGCCGAAAACAGAAAAACCGGCAGACAATACCAAGTCGTAATCATTCATAGACGGAACACTCTTGTTCCATTATTAAGTGTGTTGAAAAAGTGGGAGTGTTGAACTCCCACTTTTTTGTTTTTCACAAACCTTATTCCCTATAACCCCTATCTTCCCGGATGCCCGTAAGTGTCCATTTGTGGTATCATTGTACGGTATTGCTCGTTTGTAATACTGTTGTGCCACAAACCCATTGCCTGCGCTAAAATCCATACACCAACGAATATTGTGCACATCGCTATTCCGATTTTCCTCACTGAAATGGGACGATAAGCAATTATGTCTTGGATTGATTCTTCACCAACCGTTGCCTTACTTTCGGTGCGGGGGATGATAGAAAGGCGTTCGACATTCAAAGCCGCCGGAACCGGACAGCTCGCGACGCAATCGAAACACCCGGTGCATTCCACCGATATTATTTTCGCTTTGCTCATCACCGGAAGCCGTGCCGGGCATGCCTTGTCGCAAAGGCCGCAGTCGATGCAACTTCCGGCAGTACGCACGACTTTAGTCGGCGACATCCATGTGAACAATCCCAATAGCGCACCGTACGGACACAAATAGCGGCACCACAATCCATTCACGAAAATGGAGCCGATAATCAAAAATCCCAATACAACGATTCCGACAGTTCCTAACCGGGTGAAGAATACTCCCATCTTGATATCGGCAACGTGATTGTAATCGCTGTAAAGAAAAGCATGGGTCCCCTCGAGACCCATATAGAAAATCGAACCAACGAAGAAAAATAGCAGGACATATTTCAGTGTTCCCAACATAAAATCGATGCTGTTCCACAACTTGAAATTCCGCCCGAAAATTTTTCGACCAAGCATTGCGAGGTATTCGGAAATGGTTCCTACCGGACACAACCAAGAGCAGAATGCTTTGCGGAATAGAAGCGAAATGGCGAGAAACGTGAGGAACAAAATCGTAGCGGCAGGATGAATGGTATTGAGCGTACCGTTCGAAATCCAATCAACAGTTCCCATCATACCGGTAATCGGTAAAAACCCATCCACACCCGTCGGTCTTGTCGTATGTAGGACAGACATTCCTGTCTGTCCACCATTTTCATTCGTCACTCCTTGTATAAAAAAGTAGAATTGAAACCCCAACACGACGCATAGCGCGACCATCGAGAGTTGGACGATAGTACGCCATTTGTAACGGCGCAGTTGTTTACCGCCCCACGTCTCAGCACGTCTGCGTAACAGGTCTTCTTTTTTCTTCTCTTTCGCCATTGCGACTAAATTTACCGCAATCGCTTTCCCCGTCGCATTCATTTGTCCATCTCCAACCTTTGTGTATAATATCGCAAAGTTGAGCGTGACTCGTTTTGACATTGGTCAAGTGCGGAAAAAGTGATTAGTTTGATAGTAATACACATAAATCTGTAAGTATATTCTCAAATCATAAGGAGTACTATATGAGCGCAAAGCAAGAGCAACAAATTATGCTTAGTGAGGAGTTGCGGACAGCGGTACGACTAATCAAGGCAGGACTCTGCGAAATAAGTAGAATCGACGGTGCTAATGACTTTTTTCATTTGCCGATTTTGCTCCTCTCATCTGGGATTGAACGCTTTATGAAAGTGGTAATCTGTTGCCACTACTTAGAATTGAATAAGCATTTTCCAGATAAGAGTATATTTCCAAAAGGGAAAAATGGGCATGATTTAGTGTGGTTATTAAACAAAATCACAAACGAATGTTTTTCTGATAATTATTTGAAAAGAATCCCTGCGGCACAAACTGACGTTAATTTTTTGCGAAGCAATGAACGGTTGACGAAAATTGTCAAAATCATTTCCGATTTCGGGCAAAGTGCGAGATATTATAACCTCAATGTTGTTTTGGGTGATTCAAATCCAGGTTTATCACCAGATCAAGAATGGGGAATACTCGAAACTGAGATACTTCAGGACGATCCAACTTGGAAACAAAGAATAGTTGATCCCCAACAGAGTCACTCTGTTCACCAAAAAATTAATAAAGAGTTAATGTCACGCTGTGAAAGGTTATTACAAAGCTTAAGCCGACTTTTTACGATTGGTGGGTTGGGCGAATTTGCACTGCAAATTTCGTTTCATACATCCACTTTTCTTTGTCTACAAGATGAATAATTTGGAAGCGGAGATAAAAAAGTAGAAACATGATGGTATGAGGATATCCATACTTGAATATACAAGATTCACTGGAAGTTGAAACTTGCGACCGGTTGATTACAAGTTCTGTCGAGTTATTACACAAAAAAATTGCAAAAAAATATAATTTCATAGTTCTCTTGTTAGCAATTCACAATAAGAATACGACTTTTCATTTAATATAGTGTTCCACATATCAAACTGTGGATTGAACAATTTGTGTCTCGAGGTGGTGTACCCAATCAATTTACTTTAAGAGGGCTATCATGATTGGAACGTACAATAGTTCAATTACTAGAGTGCAACCTTTTTTTCGGATGTTGTTTATGCAAGATTCAAGTGGACAAAAATGGATTCCGGAGTTACTCGCAGAATGCCCAATAAACAAGTCCTATGCGGAGGTTTTAAGTCATTTTGGCCGTGACATATTGAGTGAATCTTTAATTAAACGTAAGTATTCTGATAAAGTACTAAAACATCATGGTATTCCCGCAATAATTTTGGAGAAGTGTTTCGAGTACCGTTTGCCACCGCCCCGAGAATTTCTACGATGGATGATTAACAACTTTGAGCAAATAGGATGGCCGGATCACGGATGTACTAACTATAGCCAAAAAACCTTGGACTATATATATCGTTTAAGAGGCGATATGGGGCCCTATACAATGGAGAAAACTAAAGCTGAGACAATTAGTAAATTGGACGAATGGGGTATAGAGAGCAAAAAACTAAAATGGTGGGCATTTGAAGGTTTCACCTATATAGATTGTTACATTGAGAGCAGTCACTTTATTCTAGCGATAGAGGGAAAGCGAACAGAAAGAGTAATCAAGCGAAGTACTTGGTATGATAGACGAAACCAGATTATTCGTAATCTCGAAACAACACAACAAGACGCTAGGAGGAAAAAAAAAGAGTTTGCTTTGATTCTGATTACAGAAACTCCAAATGATCCGGTTACACTAAAAATCATCGAAGAGAGTCTTCCACATTTTACTTCAGAAGAGCGGAGCGAACTTCTGAAGCACTATCTGGGCAGTATCACCTGGAAACAGGCCTGCGATGCAACTGGTTTAGAATTCTCAGCTCTACCAAATACAACTGAAGATGCGATTAAATTGCTGGGATAAATATTTTCATTCCTTCGTACCACTATTGAACTTCCTGTTTTATATACCCATATTACTGTTGTGACGTTAAGTAGGGGTATCCATGATACTGCAATATTTACAGACTGCGCTGAAAAACGCGAAGTACAAACTGTATAAGGATGGTAGTTATTACGGGGAGATTCCCGGTTTTAACGGGGTTTGTGCGAATGAAGCGACCCTCGAATCGTGCCGGGAAGAGCTCGCGTCGGTATTGGAGGATTGGGTTCTCATCCACATTCACCAACATGTAGAACTACCCGAAGTGGACGGTTTGTCACTCACAGTGAAGGTGCCCACAAGTGCCGCCGCTTAAACCTATCAAACGACGCGAGTTCATTCAATATTTAAAACAACTTGGTTTTGAAGGGCCCTTTCCCGGTGGAAAACACGAGACGATGCGAAAGGGTACGAGATTTTTAGTGTTACCCAATCCACACCATGACGACATTTCTGGTGAATTCTTGTCGGATTTGCTTAAACAAGCAGGTGTGACACGCAAAGAATGGGAAGCACTAAAATAGAACCGGCTCCGTTTCTACTTTCCCCCACATCAGACACACCCGAAAAGCCATGACACCCCAAATGCCTCTCACCTCCATAACCCCAGCCAACGTCGATGAAACCGGTTTCTTCTGCTGTATGAGTAAGAAGAATAGTCCCGGCTACCAACGAAAGCTCGTATGGTTGCAGGAACGCTTTACCGAAGGTCTGAAAATTAAATTGTTGCCGATGCCAGAACGGGGGTTTATCGAATACATCCCCGGCGAATTTGCATGGCGTACCGTGAATGCAGACGGATACATGTTTATCCATTGTCTATGGGTCGTTGGAAAAAGCAAGGGTAAGGGTTTTGGTAGGTATCTGTTACAAGCGTGTGAAAACGATGCCCGAAAGTTGGGAATGGCTGGTGTTGCCGTAGTTGCAAGTCGCGCCAATTGGTCAACCAGCGAGAAGATTTTCCTTGAAAATGGTTTTCAGACGGTAGAAAAAGCCAAACCCGCTTTTTCGCTAATGGTGAAAAAATTTCGCGACGCACCTAATCCGTCGTTCATCCCGAAGATCGAAAATCGTGTAAGCCAGTATCAGGATGGGTTCACCGTCTTCCTTTCCGGTCAATGCCCCTACCTCGATGATGCTGTCGCTTCGGTAGAAGCTATCGCTAAAGCCGGGAACGAAAAATGTACGTTGATAACTTTACAAACTGCCGCAGAAGTACGAGCCCTCAGTCCGACAGCGTATGGTGTGTTTGATATTATCTACCATGGTCGGGAAATCTCTTACCATTATCTATATCAAAAAGATATTTTATCGCGTATTGACAAGTAAAAAGCTTAGGCATGCGTGAGCGATTAATATCCATCTTGTTTTGTTTAAAACCCAACCCAACGGCCAAACTTTATTCTATTTCCCGGTTTTGTTGAGCAACTTTTGTAGTTCTACATGCATCGCTTTCAGTTCTCCAAGCTCGGCTTTAATCAAAGCAAATTCCTCACTCGCGCGCTTTTCGATGCGTTCGCCGGTTATTCTCGTACCCGCTTGTAATACCGACAACAAAACCAACTGTAAGTATGCGGATGAGATATACATACAAACCGTTAACGCCGGAGGGAAAAGTATCGGGAGTGTTGCGATGGCACAAAAGAGCCAAAACGTGTGCATTTTTCCCAGTTGATCGATAATCCAAAGTGCGATATGCTCGTTAAGTTTGCTTAGAAAGTTCATGGATGGGGCCCCGCATTATAGGTTAATGAGTCGTGTTTCCCGTAACGACTTTCCTTTTTCGGCAAGATTATCACAAAATAATACGTTCAATTTTCCTACCGTACTGCACGACCGCCAGTGATTTGTGGTTGGATTCCAATAGGGAGCTTGTTTTCTCATCTCCTTGCCTATCCCCTCATCTCCCGTTACCTTATCTACTTACTCCTACTCAAACACGGAGGATAACCAGTGAAAAAATACGACGTTGTAGGCATTGGCGTACCGGTAACCGACATCTTTTTGGTCAATCCTGATGTTGTCTCTTTCTCGCTCGAAACGAGCGAAGCGAAGAAGACCTATGTCGGTTTGGAAACCGGCTCAAAATCCCCCTCCCGTATTCAAAATTTCACCGGTGGTTCGTCCGCCAATTCCCTTGCCGCGCTTGCCAATCTTGGTGGTCTGAAACTTGGTTACGTTGGTGTGGTCGGTACCGACCAATATTCTTCGATATTGGTGGACGACCTTGAGCACCGTGGTATCGATGTGTCAGGTGTTATCCGCAAACACGGTTTTCTGAGTGGTGTCTCGATTATTTTAACTGGTGGCGGCGGTGTCCGTGACCGCGCGATTTCCGTCGATCACGGAACAGGTGAGCACCTATCCCACCGCGATTTGGTTTGGGCGGAAGAAATTATTTCTGCGGCAAAATGGGTGGATGTGACTTCTCTTCCGGGTGTGTCGATACAACCGGTTCGCGAATTACTCCAAAAGCTTCGGACGAACGACGACCCGATTAAAGTATTCTTTGCCCCCTCCGCTTCGATGATTCACCGAAACCTCCCCGCTATTCAGGAGTGGGTCTCCGAATGCGATGCATTGGCAATGAATGATGAAGAGTTGATGTTGCTCACCGAAAAGCATAAACTCGATGAATGTTTCCAGTGGCTCACCGATCACGGTGCGCCCGCGACTTTCATTACCCGCGGTAGTTTGGGTATAATGCGCATCGAGAAACAGAACGTCATGACAATTGGTGTGGTTCCCCTAAAACGTGAGCAAATCATCAATACGACGGGAGCGGGTGATATCAGCGCCGCTTTCTTTATCCTCGGATTGTTGGAGGGGAGCGATCCGTTGCATACAATGCAAATGGCGGCTGTTGCCGGTGCTTTGAAAATTAGTTCTCCCGAATTGGGAGCAAAATCGGGACTTCCAACCCGCAAGCAAATTGAATCTGAATTATCGAAACACAAGAAAGCATTAGAACCACGAACATTCAACCCACAAAAGCAGGACAGCGGCTCGTCCCACGATTAATCGGAACCATCGCGTTGCTCGTACTCGTCTCGCTTTCATTCGCGCAGGTCGAGTTATCGGTGATTCGCGCCGGCGGAATGACCCCCGTTCCGTTGCGCAAGCACGGATCATTCGAACTTGTCGATGTCGCCGCACTCGCAAAATCACTTGCCATTGAAACTACTACCGACTCAAATGGGAATTGGTTATATGTTTCGCTACCACAGGAAATTTCATTTCGGGTTGGTAACCCGTGGGTTCGGGTCGGTACCAAAATTTTGCAATTACCGTTGCCGGTTGAACGCACCCATAATAATTACTGGGTTCCGTTGGGATGGGCGGTTACCCAGCTAACCGCGCAAGGGCTCGAAGAAGCCGTTTTTGATAGCAGCACGTTGTCATTGACGTTAAAACCCAGTGGTGCAGTTTGGAAAGGCATTCATGGGGAAACTGATGACGATGAGGTTGTACTTACCCTGCAATTGCCAAAAGGGCCTTTTGTCGAGACTGCACTTCAAAAAAACGTATTCACGATTAAAGTGACTGGTGCGAAAGTAGTCGATTCACTTTTTGCATCCGATTTTCCCAAAGGGCTCGTAACCACTAAAACACTTTTCAATGACGACCCACCACAAGTAGTACTTACGTTCAATAATGAAATTGCTACTGTCGAGACCCTCTCGACACGGTCGTGGCGAATTTCATTGAAAGAATATTTAGCAACATCAAAATCCGGTAATATGACACCGAAATTAGTAACCGGAGCCGCATCCACGAAAATCGATGAAGCCAAAAAACGCTGGCAGTTCGATTGCATCATCATTGACGCCGGTCATGGTGGCAAAGACCCTGGCGCTCGCGGCAACGGGCTGAAAGAAAAAGACCTTACGTTGGATATCGCACAACGTCTCGCCGAACTGTTTCGTAATGACAGGACGATGCGAGTCGTGTTAACAAGAAGTTCGGATTCGTTCGTTACTTTGCAGGATAGAGGAAAAATCGCGAACCATAGAGGTGGAAAATTGTTCGTATCCATCCATATCAATGCGTCACGCGACAAAGACGGCAGTGGAATAGAGACTTACTTTCTGTCACCGGCAAAAACTGAACGTGCCTTGGAAGTGTCGAAATTTGAAAATGAAGTAGTCCAACTCGAATCGGATAAATCTGCTTATGCCGGTATGACCGGTGAAAAAATGATATTGCTGTCAATGGCGCAATCGCAATTCCTAAAAGAATCGCAGAAACTGGCCGAAGATGTTCAGAAGGAAGCGGTAAAGCGAATTGGATTAAGCGACCGCGGTGTCGATCAAGCCGGATTTTATGTGTTGGTGGGTGCCAGTATGCCCGCGATTTTGTTCGAGTGTGCTTTTATCAGCAATAAACGAGATGCAAAAATTCTCGGAAGCACCGATGGAAGACAAAGATATGCGGAAGCACTTTATCAGGGCATTGCCAAATTCCGCGACACCGCGAAATAACCGAAAGCACTAAGGATGAAAATTTTAATCACAAACGACGATGGTATTCACGCACCCGGTATCCATGCCCTTTGGTCCGAAGCGATTAAGTACGGTGAAGCGACTGTTGTAGCACCCGCGCGCGAAATGTCTGCAATCGGACATGCTATTACGATTAGCGATTCTTTGCGAATCGAAGCGTATGACCGAAACAGTATGAAGGGGTGGGCGGTAACTGGTACGCCTGCGGATTGCGTCAAAATGGCGTTGCGGGAGATTGTTACCGAAAAACCGGACATCATTTTATCCGGTGTGAATCAAGGAAGCAACACCGGTTTGAATGTAATTTATTCAGGCACTGTTTCCGGTGCGACCGAGGGTTCTATTAGTGGCTATCCTGCTATTGCCATTTCACTCGATAGTTACAAATCAAAGGATTTTTCCGTAGCGGCGAAATTTGCAATGATTGTTGCCGCAAAATTGTTAGAGAGCCCGATGCCGGAATTTACCACGCTGAACATAAATGTACCAGCGTTAACGGAAAGTGAAATCAAAGGGGTGAAAGTCGGACGGCAGGGACGCGCCCGCTTCGAAGAGCTTTTCGACAAACGGGTTGATCCCCGCGGCCGGGTATATTATTGGATGGGTGCGGAAAAATTAGTCGTCAACGAACCGGCTGACGTGGACGAGACAATTATTACCGACGGTTGGATTTGTGTAACTCCGCTACAGCTTGACTTAACAGACTACAAATTGATGCCCACTGTCGAAAGTTGGAAGCTGAAACTGTAACGTGCGTTGCAAAATTAAATTGTAACAAGTAACACCACAATTAGTTTATAATAACTCGCAGTACCTTATTCCTAACTACTCGTTCCGGAATAATTATGCGTAGAATCATTGCATTCTTCTCTTTATGTTTTCTGCTTGGTATTGCCGTCGCAACTCCACGATGGGGTGAGTCGTTTGACTGGCTTGGTGACACCCTACAACCACGCCAACCGCAAGCAATGATTGCATTCGGCGACACGGTAGTATTCTCTTCCATTAATAATTTTTATGGTTATTTACAAACCGGATTACAACCAGATTCCTTTCACCAACTTTTTCAAATAAGTATTCCACCGACTACCTTCCATAGTTTTAATTATTGTTACTCAATTAATCATATATTACGAATCGGTAATCGGATACAATACGGTTACCCACTCGGCTCCATAGCTTGGAATGGAATTGAATCACCACTGTACCAAGGTGCGTCATTAGTCAACAGTCAATTCACCAACGACGAAGGGTTTTGGGGAACTTCATTTAGTTATGGCGGGGACCTGTCCCGGTTCAACTATCAGAATGGTTCTCCCCATTTCAGACCAATATGTGACCACAACTTTCTTTTCTACCGCGACAGTATTTTTAAGCAAGATAACGATGGTGCATATCATGAAGTTGCTTCGGATACTGTTGTAAGCGAGTGGGTTGTGCGATGGCCATATGCATATAACTTACACCCTAACACTCATACTGGTAATGTTTTTTATCTTGATACATTGATACCTGCAGTCGTAGGACAATTCTCCACTAACCGAACTGGTTTCATTAAAATCATTAATGATACAATGATAACAGTAATAGGCTTGTTTTGGGAGTGTTGGTCGTTGACGAACCCTCGTCAACCGGTTTCGCTTGGGATAGATACGCTTACCGATCATTTAATTTGGTTGGAGGATACTCCAGTTGATAGTTTGTGGTTTGGCTGGAGTTTCCATCGATATACTTCACCGTTTCACACGGATTCGACGATTTTCAATTTAATTTCTTTTCGTAACGGTGTAAGGAACCCAATAGTAGTGTATAATTACCAACCTCCTGATTTGATCACATCTCCCAACAATGGTATGGTTGCACGAACAGATTATGGATGGATCGTACGAAGTGATGCGTCGTTTGAAAGTTTATCACTTAGAGCGACTTCAAAAATATTTTCCTTACAACTTCGATATACTTCTTTAAGACAACCTTATCTCGATACGTTGTGGTATTATCGTACTCCATCGATCTTTAAGCATACTGAATACACCAGTTCCGAAGAGGTAATTTTGGGACCAGTAGTTTCAACTGAACGCCCACGAAATGAATCTCAAATACTGGTCGACTATTACGATTCTACAATGGTATTTGTGATGGATACATCTGGTGCAAATCATCAAATTCGCTGGTTTTTACCGAAAAGTGCTCAATATTCAGGGTTACAAAATATTCTTTGTGATGGCGAGAACATCTTGTTTCGAAAGCCGAATAATATGGTTGTTCGTTACCATTGGAGTGATTCTTTGTGGATGATCGACTCGCTGATTCGAGAACCGAATTTTTTAGTGTACTTTCACAACGATGTATTTATCACGCAAAATCAACATTCAGATACTATTCACTTCTATCGAATCACCGGAAATACAGCTATTTTGGAATCAGTAATAGCAAGAAGTAGTAATGCAATCGATTTTCGATGCTACCGTAACGACCGTTGCGTAGTTGTAGAAAACAGTACAAACCTTCGCCTATACACAAGGCAGAACAATACATGGACTCGGAATCCGGATTTCATAATCCCAACCACGCTTCCAGAGGTTTATTCTCGTACTACCGCACAAACAGATACGTTGTTCGATTGGAATAATTCGGTGTACTTGTTACCCGATACAGGCTGTCCATACTTGCTGATTCCTACCGACACTCTTTTAGCGAATAACAATACTCTTGGAACGATGGACTTCCAACGAGATTTAATCTTAATTTACTGGCAAGGAAGTAATCGATTGCCTACACTTTATCAGTACAGCAATGGTACCTTGATAAACCGTGGAAGTTTCATAGACGATTACAACTTAGGAGCGGGAGATCAAAATAATCTTACTTACGCATATCTGAATGGTAACACGATTGTTTTCATCGGTAATAGTCGTATCAGTACTTACGCGATCCCGCCTTACGATTCTTCACCCGAACATGACGGTAGTTTGCTAAAATCATTCGAATTAGGAAACCCTTATCCTAATCCTTTCAATCCATCAACTACGATTACTTTTGCGTTACCTAAAGCTTCGAACGTGAAAATAGAAATTTACAATGTCTTAGGTAAACGAGTAAAAACTGTAATTTCATCTAAGTATTTGGCAGTAGGTAGATATTACGCAAGATGGAATGCACAAGGCTTTTCTTCTGGTGTTTATTTCTGCCGTATGGAAGCTGGAGCGTTTTCGAGCACGAAGAAGTTGATGTTGTTGAAGTGACCCAATGCAAATCGATCCAATCCCTGAATACCCCATCACCGATACCCTCGACTTGCACACGTTCAACCCGCGCGACGTCAAAGAGCTTATCCCCGAATATCTCATCGAGTGTCGGAAACAAGGTATCCTCGAAGTCCGCATCATCCATGGGAAAGGAACCGGCGCTCTCCGCGAAACCGTCCATGCCATCCTAAGTAAGAACCCTAATGTCATCGAATACCGCTTGGCGACCGATTCCTCACATTGGGGTGCGACAATCGTTACACTCCGCAAGTAAAGCTAATTAACGTACGCCGGTTGTTTCTACTATGGTATCTCGGCACTCGACCCAGAAAAATCCATTACAGTCCTCAAAGGACTTAAACCTATCAAAATCGACTTTTAGAAGGTATGAGTGAAAACATTCGAATAATGAGCGAATATTTCTCTAAGAGCAGGTAAAAGGGGCAAATTTGCACAAAGCAGGTATGTTTTTTATTTTTGGAAACTCTGAAAGGAAGAACGAAAGCAAAGTAATTTTTGGCTGAGAAATTAAAATAATCGCAAAAAATGCTTAATAATCTGCGCATATCCTATCAATATTGAAGGTCACAAGATTTGCTTTTATTTTAAAAAAGTGTTATCGTTTGGGTCTTAGTGATGTAGATAACACCAATACTGCATTAAACGGCTTCGTTTTTTATGCAGAATGTTTTTTTTTCGTTTTGTTGTTATAACTTGTTCGGTAAGATGGCAAGACAAACGAGTGTAAATTTGTATCGGAGATTACGTATTACTACGGTACCTAAACTGGAGGCAACCATGAAACGCGTATGCATATTGGTAGGACTTTTATTACCGATTTTGCTCGCGACTACGGTGTTGGCTAACGATTTCGTTATTACTCAACCTTTGGTCATACCACCGAACACTGTGATGACGGTGTCACCAACCGATCACTACGCCTTTTCAGGCGCTGGTCAAATTGTTGTGTCGTCAAACGCAACGCTCCAGTTCCTTGGACGGACGGAACACAATTTGCCTTCTGACGTTGCTTTGTTTACAAGTGATGGGTCGATGGCACAGGATTGGCCGATTATAGACGTTCAAAATGGCGGCCAAGTTATTGGTAAGCATGCGCAATTTACCGGATTGCCGGTAGCAATTCGCGCAAATTACGGTAAAGTAGTGCTCGATTCCGTTGGGTTCCTCTACTGCTATTCCAGTCTTTATGTGCAGATGTTCCGGGACACTATCGCACTGACCAACAGCACGATTACCGGTGGTTACGTTGGCGTGAGTGCAATAAGTGATATGTCGCCCACCCACTATTTTCTGATGCAGAATTGTGTCATCGAATTATGTACTGATACCGGTATTGAACTTTTCAAGATGAGTCACGGTTTGATTGACCATTGCAAGGGTCAAGGTGTCGATGGCGCAATTGGCATCTTCCTGCAGGGTGTCGTTTCTCTTGATATTTTATACTATTCCGGTTGGGACTGGAGCGGCAACATTGAATGGCTCGATTCCAGCCCGCATCTTGCTTACGATTCGCTTGCTCACAGTGGTAGTTTCGGTATTTGTGCTTCCGGTGATTACATCGGCGCACCTTATGCACGGATTGACCACTGCTATATCGGGCACAATGGCTGGGAACAGGGAGTCGGTGGTGTCATTACCTATGCCTGCAGCCCCATTTTTTCCTGTAATTCGTTCGACCGAAACGTACCATATCAAGTATATGCTACCGGTAATTCCGCACCATCTTTTTACGATGCGAAAAATGGTAAAACCGGTTCAAATGAATTTCATGGTACACCGGGCTCCACCCTCGTTTACATTCAAGATGCCTATCCTTACTTTCTCGATGGACAAAATGAATTTGCTCTCGACGATGGCGTAGGCCACTATATGCAGAATGGATCGATGGCGCCCAAAGCCGCCAAACTGAATAAGAATCATTTTGTAAATGGAATTGATATTAGCTTTTTCCTTCCGTCTGCAACCAACCTTTGGAGCATTGGTGCACAAAGCGCGGGTGCGGCTTGTGGCGAGTCTATCGGAGATTATCGAACTGATGTCGGTGGAAAAGTACTTTACGGTGATGCATTGTTGGCGGCGGACTTAAAAGACAGCGCTGCCGTAAAATACACCGAGTCAATCGATGAGTGTGGTGTAGATGCCGACGCGGGTGCTGTGGCGTTTGAGAGATTATCCCAGATAAATACCAATCTTCCGGTAGTGACAACTGCTGACATGACTACTGCGAAAGAGTTTTTGTTATCGTATAAGTATGATGCGTCTGCGAACTTTACGACTTCCGATTCGATTAGGACGGTTATTCTCGCAACCGGTAATTCAACGGACTCTGCACGTGTCGCTTACGACGCGGCTGTCGCATTGTTACTCCAAAATACATCAAGTAAGGCGAATGTCCAGACCATCGTAGGCCAACAGCTCCAAGTCCATCAACGACGGGATTTGTTTAATCATATTCTCACGCAAAATAAGATTAACGCGAAACTGAGTAGTTACAGCACGAAGTTGCCGGAAACGATTCGCTTGTTACCGGTATATCCCAACCCGTTTAATGCGACAACACAAATTCGATTTGATGTAGCGTCTGCTTCCCGAATTAAACTCGCTGTCTATAATGCCGACGGTCGGCTCGTAAAACTCCTTTCCGATGCTAATTATGAGGTCGGCAGTTATCGTGTCGAATGGAACGGTCGTAATAATGCCGGTTCTACTGTCGCATCGGGTGTTTACTTTATCAAGATGCAGTCGCCAAACGGCATTTTAACAAAGAAAGCGATTTTACTGAAGTAATTCATTCTTGTTCTTTGAAAAAAGGCGGAACTGCGGTTCCGCCTTTTTTTTCAATTTATTGGCAGTCAGAACTATCGCTTTGGTTTACGCGTAAAATAGTTATATTCTCTTTAAACTCAGTAGGACAACCACAATGCTTGATGTGCTATCGGTAATACTTGGCGGCGGTGCCGGATCCCGCTTGTATCCTTTAACCAAATATCGTTCTAAACCCGCGGTACCGATTGGCGGCAAATATCGCTTGATTGATATTCCCATCTCGAACTGCTTGAACAGTGGATTACATCGCATTTTCATTCTTACCCAATTCAACAGTGCTTCACTGAATCGCCATATCCACCACGGCTATGCCCTCGATTCTTTTCGCGATGGTTTTGTCGATATTATCGCCGCCGAGCAGACACCCGATAGCAACGCATGGTTTCAAGGCACTGCCGACGCGGTACGGAAATCGTTAAAGCATATTCGTCCGTATCGAAGCCGGGAAGTATTGATACTAAGCGGCGACCATATTTATCGCATGGATTATCGGGAGATGATTGAACAGCACCGCGAACGGGGAACACAGGTTACCATCGCGGCGATACCGGTGGAAGAGGAAAAAGTACCGGAGCTGGGAATCTTTCAAATTGATAACGCTGGAAAAGTGTTGGATTTCTACGAGAAGCCGAAAGACAAAGCACTCTACCCGCAACTGCGGATTCAACAACCGGTACCCGGAGACACCCGGGCTGATTGGAAAAATCGTCCATTTCTCGCCTCGATGGGAATCTACCTTTTCAATAGTGAAGTTTTGGAAAAAGCCCTTGCCGACGGGACAAAACTTGATTTTGGTAAAGAAGTAATTCCTTCCTCCATCCACCAATTTGATACCGGCGCATTCGTTTTCAACGATTACTGGGAAGATATTGGAACGATTCGAAATTTCTTCGAAGCGAATCTTGACTTATCTCAACCAAATCCGAAGTTCGATTTGTTTGATCCGCGTAATCGTCTTTTTACTCGTCCCCGTTTTTTACCGTACTCGAAATTGAATAACGTAACTGCGCAACGTGCGGTGGTTTCCGAAGGTTGCGTGCTGGAGGGCGTTCAATTGCGGGATTGTTTGATCGGGTTGCGTTCTAAAATCGAAAATGGTACCCGGTTACAACGCGTTCTAATGATGGGTACCGACGATTATGAATCAGAATTTGAGATGGCGCAAAATCGCATATTGAATCGACCACCAATGGGGATCGGAAGGAACTGCGTTATCGAAGAAGCGATTATCGACAAAAACGCCCGCGTCGGAAACAACGTGAAAATACGCCGTCGAAGCGTCGGCGAATCCGAAAATGGTGAAGGTTGGTGTGTACGCGACGGTATCGTCGTTATCGAGAAAGAAGCCGTCATCCCCGATAATACCATCATCTAAAAAAGTAGGGGCGTAATATCATACGCCCCGGACTCAACAAAATATCTCGTTTCTCACGAACCGAGATCAATGCATCTCGATTTGTTCGACTGAATTCGCGGTAGCTTTCCCCAACCAAGTTTTAATCGCATCCCGTTGGGCTTTTATCGACTTGTCGGGACCGGTCGCTTTGAAGAAATACGGCCCAGCCGGTGTCTCTACGATTGCGCCAATCAAACGGTAGTCGTTCTTTGCACCGCCGCCACTCATCATCGACGCACCCATATTGCCCGCCACTTCCGCATAAGTGATTTTTAATTTACCTGAAGATGTCGCAGAGGACGTACTTTTATCCTTCTGGTCGGTAAATTGTCCGAACCATCGCTCTACATTGGCGTCAACGCCACCGGCATTCCCACCAAGGTAAAAGACATAACATTCCGCCTCATCGGCGTCGCTGCTTGCCTTCGGTAACTTGTATTGGGCAAGCCGCATCGTCGATGCCGGGGTAACCTTCTTCCATCCGCGAGGTAAGTTCTTCTCGAGACCTGCAATGTCGATGCCCCCCTCGGTTGGTGCACTCGGCGGTGGTGGGATTTCACCGGAATTGGTTCCCATCTGGCCACCCTGTGGTTGGCCAACGTTGGGGTATCCGGGTGGCAGTTGTGAATTGCTCGGGGTTGGCTGATTGGACGGATTCATCGATGACGGTGGATTTCCCTGATTGGTCACCTTGAATTGATTGTCCTTTTTGCACGCGGCTAAAAGAAAAACAACAGAAAGCATGGCTAATACTGAGATACGAAGCGGCATCGGTTCTCCATTCCTTGATATTGAGTTATCTTCCCGATTTGTAACACGATAGACCAGTTTTTACTGCCGAAATAAGCAAATATGCACCAAAACTGTGATACGAGACGGAAGAACCAATATCAGAAATCCGAACTTCATTCGCAATATGCAAACAAAAGCAAAAACCGTTGCGTACTCATTATGACAATGAATTGCACACAAACCGATAGAATATTTTTATGTGCAATAGCTTTTATATCGTTTCACGAAGGTGGTGGGGCTACTCCTTCATATCAATAATAGTGAAACTGTTTGTTAACTCTGTTACCGGAGCATATCTATGTTGGAAATTGGCAGTAAGGGGGAATACGGTACCCGGGCAATGGTTTATCTTGCGCGGCGTTACGGACGTGGTTCGACATCGCTGACGGCAATATCTGAAGAACAGAATATTCCACGCCGGTATTTGGAGCAACTTATTTCGACGCTTCGCAACGGTGGATTTGTTCGTGCAACCCGTGGTGCGGCTGGCGGTTATGAGTTGGCAAAACCACCGTCGGAAATTAATCTTTACGACATCGTTTCCACTCTCGAAGGGCCGTTGATGATTCATGAATGCGTCAATGGTTCAAATGGTTGCTGCGTTTTAATCGAGGAATGTGCGGTTCGCGACGTTTGGATAAACGTACATAAAATTATTCACAACGAGTTGAAAGCAGTTACTCTCGAAGAATTATCCAAGCAAACTGCGCAGAAGAAACATGACAGATTGTGGAACGGCTACTCTTTACCCAAAATCGAAGCGACACAACATACAGCTTAATGTGATTTGGATATTAGGTATTGGGTTTCGATTTGTGCTCAATACCTGATTTCCAGAAAATTATTCCGATGGAAGTAGTTTACCAAAAAGTCTTAGGGGGAACAGCGGCGGGGACCGTACACCGGTTTCTTTGCTCGTTGTGGATACGCGGTGTCATGTACCAGTCCGCACTCGATCTTATTGTACTCGAGAACGGCGGAATTGAACGATACGCCCCCCGCAAACTGGTTCTTAATCATACCGATTACACAATCCCGGCGACCAATACCGCCACCAATCTGTTGCACAAGATGCTTGATCGTACGACCGAGAACGTATCACTATAGGGTTCGGGCGGATCTCGCAACGAACGAGCGGAGAGCTTGATTGCGAGTGTATATTTAGGTTTGCAGCAGAATTGGCGTTAAATAATACTTCGCTATCGTTTACCTCTCGATTTTCAAGTATCGCCAAACCTGCCGACATCATCGAACATGGAAATTTAAGACATGACTAACGTACTACAAATCGAAAATCTTCACGCGAAAATCGCGGGTACCGATACCGGTATTCTAAAAGGTGTCAACCTTACCGTGAAGCAAGGTGAAATCCACGCATTGATGGGACCGAACGGTGCGGGTAAAAGCACGTTGAGTTCCACAATAATGGGTCATTCGACCTACGAGATAACATCAGGAAAAATAACGTGGCAGGGAAACGACCTCACTGCGATGACGACCGACGAGCGCGCACGCGCCGGGCTCTTTCTCGCGTTCCAGTATCCCATCGAACTGCCCGGCGTTACGATGTTTAATTTCCTTCGCGCGAGTTACTCTGCGCTGCACCCGGTACCCGAAGGGGGGAAACCGATGGGTGCGGTAATGTTCCACAAAAAGATAATCGATGGATTAAACTTCCTTGAACTCGATTCGTCGTTTTCTCAACGGTATTTGAACGACGGCTTTTCCGGCGGTGAAAAGAAGCGCTGTGAAATGCTGCAGATGAATATTCTACAACCGAAAATGGCAATCATGGATGAAACTGATTCGGGTCTCGATATCGATGCGTTAAAGATCGTTGCGAAAGGTGTGAATTTATTACGCAGCCCCGACTTCGGCGCTCTGGTAATCACGCACTATCAACGATTGCTCGATTATATCAAACCCGATTTTGTCCACGTATTGATGGATGGCAGGATTGTGCGCACGGGGGGACCGGAACTGGCGCAGGAATTGGAGAAACGCGGGTACGATTGGCTCCGCGTTGAATCCGAACAGGGGGTCACAATTTGAGTAACACGGCTGAAACGGAACAGGAACTCCTTACCGGAACGGAATCCTACAAATACGGATTCCACGATGAGAACGCACCGGTCTTCAAATCTCAACGGGGGTTGAACGAAGAAGTAGTGCGCATGATATCCGCTAAGAAGAAAGAACCGGAATGGATGCTTGAATACCGGTTGAATGCTTATCGCGAGTTTATTTCGAAACCGATGCCGAATTGGGGAAGCCCGATGCTTCAGACCATCGACTTCGATAACATCTTTTATTATATCCAGCCGACCGAGCGACAAGGCGACACGTGGGAAGACATTCCCGCTTATATCAAAGACACGTTTGATAAACTGGGTATCCCCGAAGCTGAAAAGCAGATGCTTGCCGGTGTCGGTGCACAGTACGATTCCGAAGTAGTCTATCATAATCTGAAAGACCAGTGGGAAAAACTCGGTGTAACATTTCTCGATATGGACAGCGCATTGCGTGAGTTTCCCGAAATCGTAAAAGAGTATTTCGGAACGATTATTCCCGCATCGGATAACAAATTTGCAGCATTGAATTCATGTGTGTGGTCGGGTGGTAGTTTTGTGTATGTACCAAAAGGGATACATGTAGAAATTCCACTGCAAGCGTATTTCCGAATTAATGCGAAAAATGCCGGTCAATTCGAACGTACGCTCATCATTGCCGAAGAAGGTTCGTTCGTTCATTATGTCGAAGGTTGTACCGCACCAACGTATTCTTCCGATTCACTGCACAGCGCAGTCGTTGAAATCGTCGTAAAAAAAGGCGCTCGCGTTCGCTACACCACTATTCAGAATTGGTCGTACAATGTATTCAATCTGGTGACGAAACGCGCGATGGCGTACGCCGATGCACGGATGGAATGGGTGGACGGAAATCTCGGCAGTAAACTTACGATGAAATATCCGTCAGTGTACCTGATGGAACCCGGTGCCCACGCCGAAATTCTTTCGCTGGCGTTCGCAGGTCCCGGACAACATCTCGACGCCGGAATGAAAGCGATGCACTTCGCACCGAATACAACTTCCAATATCGTTTCAAAGTCCATTGCACGTGGCGGCGGACGATCGAGTTATCGCGGCATGGTCAAAGTCGGTAAGGGTGCGAAACACTCGAAATCATTCACTCGTTGCGATGCATTGCTGATCGATGATGCCTCACAATCGGATACTTATCCCGTCATGGACATCGATGAGAGCTCTTCTGAAATCGGACATGAGGCGAGTGTGTCGAAACTCTCTTCGGATCAGGTATTCTATTTAATGTCACGCGGATTAAAACAGGAAGAAGCCGAAGCGATGCTTATTGCCGGATTTATTGAACCGATTGCACGCGAACTACCGATGGAATATGCCCTCGAATTAAATCGCTTGATACAACTTCAAATGAGTGGATCGGTTGGATGAGCACAACGACTAATACTTCTAACTGGCGTCCTGATGAAGCACTGCTATCAGCAAAAAAACGAGAACCGGATTGGGCACACGACATACGTCGTGAAGCCGCAGAAAAATTCGACGACCTGCCACAACCTACGCGCTTCGACGAACCGTGGCGGCGAACCGATATTTCCATTGTCAAGTTCGATAAATTCAATACATTTTGGGATTCACTTGATAGTAATGAATCGGTAGATTCACTTATTCCTCAGGATGGATTTACCCGACTTCATACCGGTCAGGGAACACAACCTGAAAATGGCGCTTTGTTTTTATCAGGTAGCGAGGTCACGCCTTCCGTTCCAGGTTTGACTGCGATGCCTCTCGCACTCGCGCTCCATCGTATCCCCGACAAAACTATCGCACCTTATTTGCAGTTCGTGGAACACACATCGTTCGATCCCAGTTTATACCGGTTTCAAGCAGCGGTTTATGCGTTTCGGAATGCCGGTTGTTATGTCGATGTTGCTCCGAATACAAAATTAGAAATTCCCCTTGGTTTGGTATCTACGCTGTTCACCGAGAACAGCGAATTGAATTTGTTGAACATTATCCACGTTGGCCGTGGCGCTTCATTGGAAATCGCCGAAGAATTTATTTCACCCGACGATAAGCGTCAACTTCTTTCGCTTACGCATACCCGGATAATACTTGAGCCGGAAGCCAAGCTCCGGTTTACCACTCTTCAAAATTGGGGAAAAGGTGTCTTCCACTTTGGAACCCATCACATAACGCTGCTGGAAAATGCTGAATTGGATTTAGTCTGCGGTGGATTGGGTGGTCGGATTGCAAAGTCGCGTATAATGGTAAAACTGGCTGGTGAAGGTTCGCGGGCAAAAATTGGCGGTTTTATTGCGGGTGCTGGTCGTCAACACCTTGATCATGATACAACACAACGTCATGTCGGACGCCGTACGACCTCAGATTTATTGTTCAAAGGTGTCGTAACTGACCGCGCACGTAGTTTGTACCAAGGGATGATAGTTGTCGAGAAGAGTGCGCAGAAGACTGATGCTTACCAGAGTGTCAGGCACCTGAACCTATCCGAAACTGCGCATGTCGATGCTTTGCCCGGTTTGGAAATTTACGCTGACGACGTTCGTTGTACCCATGGTGCGACGACAACACCCGTGGATGAAGAGGAAATCTATTACATGGCATGCCGGGGCTTATCCCGTAACGCCGCGGAAGAGTTATTAATCGAAGCGCATCTCGAACCGATTCTCGCACGTATTCCCAATCGTGAATTGCAAGATCGGTGCCGCGATGCCGTTACACTGAAACTGGTAGGACATACAATTTAGGTGTCGAGTGTTGATGGAGTAGACAATTACAAACTTACTTTACCCAACACCTAACCCCTAAAATCCAACACCCGAAAGAAGCATGTGGACAACCGTAGCACTACTGTCTGAAATGAATGAAATTCAACCTCGCCGTGTCGAAGTCGACGGCGAGTTTTTCGTATTATTTCGTAGCGGGGAAACGGTGTACTGTCTCCGCGATGTATGCAGCCATGCCGAAGTACCGCTGTCGGGTGGAACTTTTGACAAACGAGGTTACATCGTTACCTGCCCGCAACATGGTGCAAAATTTGACGTGAAAACCGGTAAGGCGCTTTCGATGCCGGCGGTATCACCTGTGCAGGCAGTTCCAACGCAAGTGATTCAGGGTGAGATCCAAATCTATCTCGAAGACGAGTAACATGTTTACTAAAGAACAATTACAAAAAATTCGTGCCGACTTTCCAATTCTTTCACATACTGTGGGAGATGGTAAGAGACTTGTCTTTATCGATAATGCCGCTTCGACTCAAAAGCCGGAACCGGTACTAAACGCTATTCGTCATTTTCTGAATTATTCTTACGCCAACATTCATCGCGGTGTGTATTCACTCTCGGTCGCATCCACCGAAGCGTATGAGAATGCACGAAAGACGATAGCGAATTTTATCAATGCGAAACATGCGACAGAAATTGTATTTACCCGGAATGCCACCGAAGCGGTAAATCTCGTGGCTTACGGTTTTGCCCGCAAATATCTGCATCCCGGTGATGAAATTGTACTAACCGAGTTGGAACACCATGCTAATTTAATTCCGTGGCAGCAAGCAGCGCTGGCTACCGGTGCCCGCATTGTTCCGGTCGAATTCGAACCTGACGGTTCGATTGACCCTGAAAAAGTTATCGGGAAATTTACCCCGCGCACCAAACTATTGGCGATTAGTGCTTGTTCGAACGTTTTTGGCTCGATAATCGATTTAGCTCCAATCATTGCCGAAGCTAAAAAACAACGGATAACCGTCTTGGTGGATGCCGCACAGTTGGTCCCTCACTATCCGGTCGACGTACAGAAGTTGGAATGCGACTTCCTTGTCGCCAGCGGCCATAAGATGCTCGCACCATCCGGTACCGGTTTTCTCTTTGCCCGACGCGAGTGGTTGGCTCTGATGGACCCGATGTTGTTCGGTGGCGATATGATAAAAGAAGTGTGGATTGATCGGGCGACATGGGCGGAAATCCCAAGCAAGTTCGAAGCGGGTACACCGAACATCGAGGGGGCAGTCGCCATCGCGGAAGCGGCAAATTATCTATCGAATTTTGGAATGTCTGTTATTCACGAACATTGTGAAGCGCTTGCCCGCGATGCGGCAAAGAAATTGTCCGCACTTCCCGGTGTTCATGTTTACGGCACGGATAACCGTAGTGGTATTGTGAGTTTCACGTGTGAAAATGTGCATCCTCACGATTTGGCAAGCTTACTCGATCAGGATGGCGTAGCAATTCGGGCGGGCCACCACTGCGCGCAACCGCTGATGAGGAAATTGGGAATCGCCGCAACTGCACGTGCTTCGTTCTACCTCTACAACACGCCGGAAGAAGTAGATATATTAGTAAATTCAGTGGAACACGCCATCAAATTCTTCAGCGGTAAGCTTAAGTAAAAATTCCAATCGATTTATACAAAAAAACGCGGCAAGCTTGCCGCGTTTTTTATGAGCAAAATAAATACTATTTCGCCGCTACCGGTCTTGCACTCTTGTACATCGGTTCCTGTTCCTGCAATGCCTTCAGTTCCATCTCGTCGATTAAATACGAAGGCGAAACCATCGACACCATTGTCGGTGTGAAGAACACGGTAGGTTGGTAGAAATTGTGCAATACCTCGTCGTTCCCTACTGCTGAAATATCGCGCAGCGAGCGAATCGAGACTTCATCGAATTGCAATCCGCGTACCGGTTCAAGTCGTCCATCTTTTTCATACACCTTATACATGATGGTTGGAGCGGTTAGCAGTTGTTTTTCCGAATTGAAATTCATATCTGCCCACGAGTATGTTTCGGCAAGTTGTGGATCGCTAAGTTGTTTCACCAATATGCCGTATTCCGTTCCGCTCTCACGGCACATCGTCCGCAATTTCTCGATTAGATTCTCGTAAGAGACTTCACCTTTCGCATTCACGAAAATATTGCTGACGGATGGTACGATCCACTGGTTAGCCAATAACCGCGCGTGTCCATTCGATTTCGGAATTTTTTTCATTGGGACGCGGGTTGTCGGTAACGACACCAGTTTACCATTTTCAACCAATGTCAACTTTTGCGGCTTCACCCCTTCGTCGTCTGCTAACCGGTAACCGATTAAATTGGTGTTATGCCATTTCTGAGACAGTGGGTCGTCACTCACGGTCATAAAATCGGGAAGCACCCGCCGGTTCAAGCGTTGAGCATATTTCCCTGCGGGACAACGTTGCTCGATGTCATCATCGGTTGCAATCAATTTGCGGTTGGGTGTCAGGTTGTACAAAAAGACCTGGGATAGCAACTGAGCGGCGGCATCGTCTGTGAACACGATTGGCCCGGAATATTCGCTAAGCGAATTTGCGCCTGCCATTGCTTCCAACTCATTTACCATTTCGTTGACACTTTTTAACAACTCAGCGCGTGACGGGAGATTGTCGTTATCGCGGGCATAAAAACGCCGAAATGCCACAAGGCGCTGTCCATCGGTCGCTTGCGCCGTTGCCGAGATTTCCAATGATTGTATTTGGACACCGGTAAGGGTTTTGCTTTGCTCGGAATTGAGATACCGTTTGTTCACCATGTTGCATGAATACGAAGCCCGCCATTCATTGACACCGGCATGTTGTTTTACCGTGTTGCAGATTGCGCGGATGTTCTCTTCCCACTGCTTGGTGTCGGCAGTTAAGGTGACCGGTTCTTGCATTAAAACGGTCGTATCCGCAGTAGTATAATCCGCTAAACTATCCGTGCCGGGATGCGATTGATAGTAAGAATTTTTCTTCCCCAAATTCTCTTGCGCATTTTTATATGCTTTGTCCGTACCGAGCCACAAATGGTGTCGAAGGGTACTGTATTCATCCTCGACCGGAAGGTTTCGCGGTGGGTTATACAAATCGGTATAGGATCCGGCAAACCATCCATTATCCCGCGCCATCGAACCAACCCGTACTTCCATCGTGAGATATCGATTCTTAGTATGGCTGGTTTTTGTCAGTGCTCCGTCTTCCCCTTCGATTGTCACGGACTCATTATCGGAAACGCGATAAGCGGCGAAGTACGGTTTCGACATCCCCTCGATGGTCAAACTGTCCATCGTGCGATGCAATTCATCCGCCATCGCTCGAAACACGACATCCGGTGCGGCATAGGAAATACCGGCTAAACAAGCAAAAGCTAATGTGATAATCAATTTCGTTTTCATGGTTGCCTCACATTCCTTTACCGGTAGTTGGTTGACCGAAATTTGTTGACGGCGGTGGCAGGATGGGTGGTTTTTCCTGACCCTTCTGCCGTTTTTCGACCTCTATTTCCGAAACAAGAATACTCGGTGAGGAAGCCGAAACCGGCACCATACCCGATTCCGCGCCGCATGTTCCATTGAATACATCAGGATCGTTACCTGCCATAATTATCTTGCTGAAACTCGTCAGCGGTGTTCCGACAATATCGACACCGCGTACGATTTCATCCGGTCGTCCGTCGGTGTACACCCGGTAAACCAATAATGGCAATACCTTAAACGCTTGTGGTCCCTGCCGCCGGGTCATCGTAAAACCACCAGCGATATCATCGAATATTAAGCCGTATGGTTTGTCTTGTTTTTTACATTCCTCGATGAGCATATCACGTAACCGGCTATACGGCACCGATGTGTCGGGCACCATCATCAGGTTTCCTTGACGACTGACGATAGGATATCCTTCCTCGCGTCGTCCGTGGGCGTTACTTGCCGGAAAATTTTTAAGCGGCGAACGCGAAGTAAGAAAGTTCTTGAGAGCGCCATGTTCGACAACGGACACTTTCTGCGCCGGAACCCCTTCATCGTCGTATTTGTAATAGCCGCGCAAATCCGTCATACCTAATTTTTGTCGAGTTGGATCATCGAACACATTGATGAACTTCGGCAGAATTTGTTCATTGACTTTCTTGGTGAAAGTCTGCCCTTCATTGGCGGCTTTTTGTCGATGTCCTTCAATGCGATGACCGAAAATTTCATGGAAGAAAACGCCGCTTGCACGGTTTTTCAAAATTGCCGGGCCTATGTACGGTTCCACTATCGGTGCACTCTTCAACGCTTTCAATTCTGCCAATATTCGATCGGCGGCGGCGGTAATAGTTTCTTCCGAAGGGAGGCCGGACGGTTCGTAACAAGAAAATTGTTCCATCCGTTGTAAATCCATCCCATCGTCCGCCATCCCCGAAATTTGAAGCGACAACACGACGTAGTGGTGTGTCTGCCGTATTTTCGCTCCATCGCTGTTGACGATGTATTCAGTTTCATTCGTGATATTCAGAACGGTAGTCGCGCTATTCACGTACGGTTGGCTGGCGAGGCGAACGCCCGTGCGTTTAATGATATCGTGCCATTTCGCCGTATCGAGTGTCGATTGCTGGATTGGTTCTTCGTACTGCTGTGGTGATGAATCCGAAAAATCGTCGGCGCGGTCTTCTTCATTTACTTTCACTTGTTTATTCGTTAGTACTTTTGTCAGGCGCTCTTTTGCTTTCTGGTAGCGGTACTCGGTCTCATTCCAGAGGGCAAGTTTCATCGCAAGCGTATCGTTGTCGAGCGGGAACGCCTGATCCCGCGGCATCTCGAAATTGTCCCGGAAATTGTCGCTTCCGCGTAATTCGTGGGTATTGTCGAGCGATTTGGAACCAACCCGCAAATCAACGGTGAATGACCGCGTATGTGATTGGCGGGGGTCGTTCATCCCACCGTCGGTGCAGTTTAAGCCAAATGTGCTTTTGTCATACACAGTGTATTGGAGATAGAACATCGGTGCTTTTTTCGATGCACTACCCAGATTGGTTACCGACCGCGACAACTCCGACTGGAGGGTGGAAAGAACTACGTCGGAAGCGAATGCAGTAGAAGAAAGCAATACGAGAGCAATTAGCCCGGCAATGATTTGAAAACGTAAACTCATAGCTACCTCGATACTAAGATGATTTCGAAATATTTTATGTAAAAAAAAAAAAGAAGGGGCGCATCAAAATGCGCCCTTTTATTACCCCTTCACTTTTTCCACCACATTTGTGGAATGTGCCGGTTGTATTTTTTCTGTTGGGGCGATGTAGTGTTTCGCATTGTTCACTGCGATTGCCGCCTCGCTGAATCCGGTTGAGATGAGACGAATCTTTCCCGGATGATATACGATGTCCCCGGCGGCAAAAATACCGGGAATATTAGTGGACATATCAAAATCGACAACGATACCGTTACCGCGGATATTCAATCCCCAATCTTTAATTGGGCCCAAATTCGTTAAGTACCCGATAAAACACAGAATCGCATCGACCGGAAACGTCTCTTCTTCACCGGTTAAATTGTTGACGATGGTTGCCGCTTCGACATGCTCTTCTCCATGAATTGCGCGAAGTTGGTATTCCGTTTTCACCCGCGCGTTCGTTTTCATCAATTCAGTAACATTCATTTCGTGCGCTTGGAATTTTTTCATCAGATGAATTAGCGTCAATTCTTTGGCATGTGGCGCCAGCGTAATTCCCCAGTCGATGGCGGAATCACCACCGCCGATGATGAGCAACCGTTTGCCGTAAAACTGTTCCGGATCGTGTATTACGTAATAGACGCCACGGTTTTCCAATTCACCCGCATCTTTTAAATCCAACTTACGGGGAAGAAACGCACCAAGACCCGCGGTAATAACAACCGAATTCGCGTAATAGTTTTGGTTAGCGGTTGCGAGTACAAAACCATCCCCTTCCGGTGCGACCCGTTCAATTCGGGCACCGAGTTGAATCGTCGGCGAGTAGCGTTTCGCTTGTTCCCGGAGATTATTGACCAATTCTTCCGCTAAAATCGCGGGAAAACCCGGTACATCGTAGATTTTCTTCTTTGGGTACAACGCTTGCAACTGACCGCCGGTTTGTCCCATACTATCGAAGATAGCGGTCGTCATACCACGCAAACCGGCGTAAAATGCCGCATACAACCCAACTGGGCCGGCGCCGATAATTGCTACATCTGTTCTGGGGGAAGTAGGTTCGGTGGGGGAAAGCGCCATGTTTAATTCTCCTGAAACAAGTAACGGTCAAGTTCGGCCTGTAAAAGGAGTTTGTGTTTTGCCTCTTCTGCGGCAAGCTCAAGAAACATTTTACGGGTAGATGGATTCTCCATCTTTTGTGCAAGTGTGGTATAGACGCGTTCAGCATCGACTTCGTGATGCAACGCCCACTGTATCGCCTCAATCGGACTGGCGTCGGGTGGTAATTCCTGACTCATTTATAAACCTTTCGAAATACACATTGTAGAGAGAAAAGGTACACACTGGCACGTTTCTTAGCAACATTGCTTTCGTACTTCATTTAGGTATAGATAGTAGTATGAAAGCAACAGGTTTCAAGAAATACCCTTATTCGTATACATTTTAATCACAAACTACGTATAATTTAAGTGTCGAAGTATCGGGCGGTAAACTATGTCAGAACAAGTAGAAGAAAAATGGATTGAACCTAATTTCAGGTTTTGGGATAAACTTGTAACCGAACGTGGAGAGGGCTGGAAAGCATTTTGGGGCAGTGAACAATCACTAACATCGAGATTTGATGTATTTATCAACCACTTTCCTTTGAATGGTGTATCAGTCATCGACATCGGGTGTGGATTTGGAGATTTTTGGGGTTATGCTAACTCGAAAGGTATTGTCTTCGCAAGATACCTTGGTCTAGACATTCATCAACGAATGATTGAGGGAGCGAAACGAAATCATCCCAAAGCGGAATTCAAATTATTGAATGTGCTCGAGCAAGATCCGCCGTTTCGACCCGACTATATCGTCGCATCGGGAATTACTACCGCCAAATTGGAGAATTACGAAGGTTATATCGAATTAATCTTTCGGCGGTTCAATGAGTTTTGTACCAAAGGATTTGCAATCAATTTCTTAAGTACGCAGTCGCAAAAACCGGATACGATTAGCCAGTACTTTGATCCGGCATGGACGCTAACGCTACTCCAAAAAACAGTCGGTTGGCGATGCAACTTAATACACGATTACAAACCGAATGACTTTACAATACTTTCTTTCAAAGAGCAATAGGGAACGACGTGGTCAAACTTTATACAAGTAAGGAGACCGTTCGAAATTTTCAATAGAAACGATAAATAAATTGAGGTGTTCGCGTTTGTGTGGGGGGATAATGCGCGTAGCGATACATCAACCAAATTATGTTCCATGGTGCGGCTATTTCGCAAAGATGGCTGTCAGCGACGTGTTTATTTTTCTTGATGATGCTCAAATGCCCGGTGGACAAAGTTTTGTTTACCGGAACCGGATTCGTGATGGTGAAAACGAGATGTGGCTTTCGGTTCCGAAGTCGTGCAAATTCGGAGACCGCATCAATGCGGTTAAGTTTTCCAATCAAACGTGGAGTCGAAAACATTTAGCTACATTACAAATGAACTATGCCCGAACACCGTTTTACAATGAAATTATGTCAATTATTACCCCCATTTATCAAATGCCGGGGGATACGCTTTCTAACTTTAATATCAGGTTAATCCAAACCATCGCCGCTTATTTGTCTTTGAATTGCAAGACGTTTATCGCAAGTGATCTTCAAATAAACGGGGTCCGTGAAGACCGGTTAATTCGATTGGTCAAATCAGTAAACGGAGATGTATACATAAGTGGGAGCGGTGGAACAAAGTACCAGCATCCGGAACGTTTTGAAGAAAGTGGGATCGATTTAATCATTTATAAGTACCAACAAATCGAGTATATTCAATCTCAAGGGCGGTTTCTGCCAAATTTGAGTATTCTTGATGCGCTATTTCATTTGGGTAGATCTGCAACCAAACTCCTCGTATTAAACGGGGAAAATGTTACAACTTTTGCTTAACACATTGTAAACTATCCGAGGAGTCAGGATGTTCTGGTCGTTGGAAATAGTCATTCAATTAGGGATAATCTGGTTAGCAATTTGGCTGTTCGTAAGGGATAGGATGCCGGGTTTCTGGACGATTCCGTGGTGGGGTTTCTTGGTAGCGATTGGTGAGGCAGTGGGACTCTTCGCTCTAATTATGATAACAGGTTATCGTGAAAACTCGGTTCTGAACGATGTGTTTGCTACAATTGGTGGTGCGATCGCACTCTATTTGGTTTGTGTACGCGAATACCAACTTTGGAATGCGATAAAAATTACCGTTTCCTTTTTAGCCCTGAATTTTGTGATGACCGCTATCGTTGAATTTTTCTTTCCGTATTGAATTTACTCATCTTCTTCACGAAAACGTCCCGCAATTCGGTAATTTTGTGGTAACGTAACCAGCAATGATGCCGCGGCATACACGAAAGATGCTCGTTTAGATGATGCCGTTGAGCGATACCACCGTTCAAGTATCGCGACGGCGAGCATTGCCATCCCACGCTGAGGAACCGCATCCACCCGTGCTGCACAACGAACCAACACGCCCCAAAGCGGATCGGATTCGCCACCCGATTCTATCCATGTCCGAACAAACTTCATTGCCGCATTTGCTTTTCCAAATTCAATTAAAATTGGTAAATCTGAAAGTGATAGCGATTCAGTATCGGCTTGTGCATCGGGGAGCTGTTTAGTTAGTGGGAGAATGTGAAGCGTTTTTTCAATCTCGTGTTTCAACGAATGCGCAATGGTTTGATTTTCTTCTTTGGTGATTCGTTCACCATCTACCGCAAATAACAACGCAATCAACGTATCGAGTTGTGTTTCGTCATCGAGCGTATAAATCGCTTGCGCAACTTTAAATTCAGCTTCATCTATGCTATCGTTTGTTTGGTTTGTTGCTTCAGTAACAGGAAGGGACTCAAAAATCGCAAGCAGATTTTCTTCCAGAGCTGGGACGAATTCGATACCGCAGGTTTCGATAATTTTCAGCGCAGAGCTCACATAGTGAAATGCGAGCGGTTGTTTCGTTTCCGTAGCAAAAGACAGCCATCGTTCGCGATAACCTGTGAGTAGTGTTGTAATTTCTTTTATAGAAGCGCTTTTATTTTCTACTGCTTCCTCTTTAACCGGCGCTTCGTTGATTAATAACGAAACGGATTGTAAAAATGGAAGAACCGTATCCTCGAACGGAAGTTCCTTTGCTAACTCTATTGACGTTGCAATCGCAAGCAATGAATTGGGCAACAACGAATCGGGTCCTTTTACCGGGACTGGCAACCCCGCTTCCAACAGGACGGACGCGAGGTGCGAAATCGGATGTCCCTCTTCAAACAGGAACATCATCTCGTCGATAGCCGCTTGCTCGTCACGGTTTGCAATAGCTTCCCAAATTGGTTCCGAATCGAAACCGGGAAGGGCACCGAATGCGGGCGATTTTTTCTTACTTGATTTATTTTGTGTCATTGTCGATTCTTCATCTGTAAATTGACTGTCCAAAAAGTTAGTGCGATGAATATCGCCGGATAAATCGGTTCCCAACCGAACCAATAATTGCCATTGTTAATATGCTTCGACATCGTCCATGAAAGTGATACGACGAATGTTGCAACCATCGCCCAGAAAGCCCCGTTAGGCGTCATCCGCCAACGTTCCCGCCAACTCGAAATGAGCGGCAATACGAGAGCCGGACCAAACACCGAACCAAAATCGCGCCAAATTTCTATCACACTATTATTAAGTGATGCAATCAATGCGGCTATCGCGAGCGACAACACCAATCCCAATTGTGTTAACCGGGTAAGGCGTTTTTCCGACCGTAGCCGCTCCGGGAGACCGCGCCAGAACAAATCACGTCCTAAAGTTACCGCGGCAAGAAACGAATATGAATTTACAGTGGACATCACTGTTGCGAACATCGCCGTCCAGAATAACCCCTTCAGCAATGGGGGCAACAACGCATCGGCGAGTACTGCGTAACTCGTCGTCGCTTGATCCAATTTCGGGAATAGTGCTCGCGCATACAAACCTGCAGTCGTGGTAAGAAAATCGAAAACAAACCAGCATGCAATCGAGATGAGCATTCCGTTCCGCGCGGTCTTGGGAGATTTCGCCGCAAAGCTTCGTTGGTAAAATGCCGGTTCAACAAGCGTCACCATCGCAATAAAATACCACACCAATACTGCCGCTACCGGTTGCCCTCCGGTTGGTGTGAAATTCGCCGCCGGGACGTGTTGTTGCAGGTACGGCAAGCCGCCGAGCGTATAGATTGCAACGACCACCAACACAATAAACCCGATGAACATCAGAAGGAATTGCACGATGTCGGCATACACCACTGAACGCAATCCACCGGTGAGGATATACACCGAAGATGTCAGAATAGCGATTACGAGTGCAATCGGGAATGATAATCCAAATGCCATCTGAACGAGTGTGGTTGTCATCAGAACGTATGCACCGGGAACGATATTTAGGAACAGAAAACTTGCCCCTAATATCGCCGATGGTTTCCCGTATACCCTATCCAATTGGTCGGGAATGCTCATCAACCGCGCTTCGTTGGCTGTGCCGGCAAGTTTGAATGCGAAGATTGCTGCATATAAATAATAGGGAACGCCGAAAACGAACCAATTCGAGAGACCGTATAGGTAGGAGTATTCACCGACGCCGAGGATGCCGCCGTAGAACGAAGCTACGGTCGTGGCGACGAAGGCGGGGAGCGTAATTCGCCGGCTGGCGACGAAGAAATCTTCGGTACCGCGTTTGGCACTGCGGAATGCGAACAATCCCGCAGTCATTGCGACAACGAAGTAGCCGACGATTACGGCGTAATCGGCAAATACCAGATGGTATTGGGTCATTGGGGAAAAGGTAAACGGGCAATGGGCATTGGGCAATGGGTAACGGGGAATAAGAAACAGGGGAACACGGTAATGCCCATCGCCGTGTGGGCACACTTTTAACTACCACCCACTACGCAGATTGCTTATCTTATAATGACCATTCCGGGCTGACGATGCACTACCGACTATTCCTTCCACTTCTTCTCCTCTTCGCTATCGGAAATCTTTTTGCCCAACCTCAAGCCCCGATTACGTGGGGACAATTCCGAACGATTTCAAATGGTTTTCAAACAGGTGAATATGGCTTTATTACTCCTTTAGCGGTCAAAGGAGACACTATTGTTGAAACAGCTTCTTGGCAAGGAAATTATTTACACTTCGGCTTAGTACGGATAACCGGTAACAATGGCTTGACTTGGAGCCCTTGGCACTTTTTGAATGATACCAGTAATCATAATTACATCTCAAGTACTGAACGACCGAGTCCGGCGATTACCAGTAATGGTATCTTAGTTGCCAACACAACCCACACACTTCCACCTAAATTCGGATTCTTTCGCAGTACCGACTTGGGCCAAACCTGGCAACGTCCCAATACCAACAATGCCCATTTCTTTTGTGTTCACTCGTGGGTAGGCGATACTATCATATTTGGTGACAGCGATTATCAGGGTCCTATCGATACGGCGAGTTGGATGAACAGCAGTAATTTGATCTCGCAATCGTGGTTACGTTTTTTTAGTGGTTTACCCAATATCACCGAAGAATACACCAGTTTTAGCGGCAATCATCAATGGTTGTTCGGACTCTGCGGTTTTTGTAATGCCGGTCCTTACGGACCGAACCACGTTGCTTTCCAACGGATGTCCTATACCGGACAAACCAGTGGACCCTATCACACTTTTATGGATAGTTTAGCGTTCAGTGTTGGTTTCAGAACCGAATTCGATGACGACGGCAATGGCGTGCTGGCTGTTTTAACTGACACTGTTCCACCAATTCCCAGTTATATGGCGGTTACCCGTTTCGTGAGCCACGATAATGGTAATACGTGGTCGACTCCAGTAACTATGACACCTAATCTAAGTGCAGGTGGCAGTTTAGAACCCGCACTTGTCAAACATTTTCAACACCGTTGGGCAATCGAATGGTTGGATACAGATCGAACGGTGAATCCTCAACAATATCATGTTGTAGATAAGGTGGCATTTTCACCGAACCGGGGAAACTTCTGGTATCCACCAATGGAAACTACATTAGGGGATTCTTCGGTGATTGTTCATTATAATGAAGCACTAGATATCGGATTGAATTATATCCGTTGCTATGGTATTTATCGCAATTCGGTAGGATCCTTTTTTTACCAAAAAGAAGGTGTCATTCACCCTGATTCGATTCTCCCCATTATTGACAGCGCTATAACATTTCCCACTTCGCTTACTGCCGATTCTTCACTTTCAGTATCCGTAAATTCCACTGACAACGATTCAATCTGGAATGTATTATTGGTCGTAAAACGTGTCGGGCAGCTTGATTCCTTGGTTGACACGCTTCATCATGACACTCTGAACCATTATACATCTCGGTTCACGGCACCCCGTGACAGCGGAGAATATTCTTATTATTACTTTGCTGAGGATTTATGGGAGAATCGCGGATACTTTCCCGACAGTGCTCGTACAAATCCACCGCATTTTTGGGTCGGTCCGGTTACAGCAGTTAAAGAAGTTCCGCAGATTCCTACTTTCCCATTTATTAAAATCTACCCCAATCCCGGCAACGCGACCTTCACTATCATCGGTTCACTTCCACAAAACCGCCAATCAGCAACACTGACTATCTACAACTTAGAGGGGCGCGAAGTGTTTCATTCGCCGATTCACCAACCGGTAACGGGTAATCGCAATTTCCGGTACGTTTGGTTGGGACGCGATAATTTCGGTATCACGGTAGCATCAGGTATTTACTGGTGCCGTGTCGGTACACTTCCCCCCATGAAGATAGCCGTCATTCGTTAACCCGGTTTTCACCGAATCCTGAATCCCAAATCCCGTATCCCTCTTTTCCTATTCCCCAATCCCCGTCCTTCCCGTTGCCCGTTACCCATTTTTTTTATAAACTACAGCAATTCCTTGGGAGAAAACGGATGAGACGGTTATTCCTGTTTATTTGGCTCGGTATCGTAATTGTCGCACGCAGTGCTGAACCATTGTCGCTGACCATTTTTCATTACAACGATGAGCACTCGTTCAATGCGCCGAAAGCCCTGAAAAACCACCGCACCGGCAAAATTGACACCGTCGGCGGTTCGGCATATATGCTCGGGCAATACGAAACGTGGAAAAAAGAGTGTGAACGTTCGCTATTATTCGATGCCGGCGATGAATTCACCGGTGGCCCGATTAGCGCCATGACCCGCGGACAAAGCCAAGCGGAAATCCTGAATATCCTCCATCCCGACCTGATGTGTGTCGGCAACCACGAATTTGATTACGGACTGTCGGCGCTGAAAGCGTTCCAATTCATGCTTGACAGTGGTATCGTGCTTGCTTCGGCAAATCTTGTCGAGAAAGAGACCGGTAAGGCGCTGTTTGTTTCCGCGAAAGTATTCAAACGTGGTGGAATTAAAATTGCCGCCATTGCATTTACCACAGAAGACCTTCCCGGCTTAGTCAATCCAGTTGGTCTCACTAATGTGAAAGTGCTTCCCATTCGTCCGATAGCGCAGGCATTTGTGGACAGTATGCGCGGTAAAGTCGATGTAATTGTCGCTGTAACCCACGAGGGGGTTGACGAAGATTCCGTACTCGCGAATGAAGTAAAGGGTTTCGATCTTATCGTCGGTGGGCATAGCCACACCCTTCTCGATTACGATGTTATCGTAAATGGTACCCGCATCGTGCAAGCGGGAAGTTATTGTGAGTACCTCGGGCGGGTCGATTTACAGGTCGATACCGCAACCCACCACGTAATAAGCACCAAAGCAAGAGTGCAGGAACTCGGCCCCTCCTTCGGAACAACATCCGATGCAAGGATGGCGGATGTTGTCGCATCCCAGGAATCAAAAATCAGTAAAGCCCTCGACGAGGAAGTTGGTACGTTGAAGTCCGATTTCCAACGCGCATTCAGTGCGGAATCGAATGTCGGCGATTGGGTATGTGAAACCCTGCGCAAAAAGATGTCCACCGATATCGGTCTCTATAATTCCGGTGGTATCCGTGTAGATATTCTCGCCGGTAAAGTCCGCAAACGCGACCTGTGGGCAATGGAGCCGTTTGGGAACGGTATCTCGAAAGTAACCGTTCATGGTAAGGATTTGTTGCGGATGCTTCAGTATCGTTTGAACCAAAAGGGAGATTTCATTCAGACGGCTGGTTTGGCGGTATGGAGCAAATGGAACAAAATCATCTCGGTAGAAGTGAATGGAAAGAAACTGGAACCCGAAACCGCTTACACAATCGCGACCAACAGCTATGTCGTAGCGCAGTGGGATAAGTATTTTGGCTACACGCTCGAACCATCGCAAATCGTCGATTTGGGCACTCCTACCCGCGATGCGCTTATCGAAGAATTTCAGGAAGAAAAAACCGTCGATGCCAAAGTTGGAAATTGGTGGCATTTTGAAAAATGAGGCAATCACAAGCACTGTAACACGAATATCGCTATTCGTGTTACTTCTTGTTTGCGCTACGGGTTCTTTTGCATCCGGTGTTCCTGATTCACTTACCCATTCCGATTCTCTGATTGTAACGAAACCCGAGATTGTAAGTAACTCGAAAAATTGGTCGAAGTATTGCGATGATCGCAAAGGCATGCCGATTACCACCATCGTTCTCCATGCTAGCTTCGATCCGAAGCACCCGGAAGACCTGACTTACCGCCGTTTGCACAAAATTTGGGACAGGTATCACGCTTCCGCAAATTTTGTTATTGAACCCGACGGGTGTATCATCGAAATGGTTCCGGTCACCGAAGCCGCACGCCATGCGTTATATTCTAAACCGAACCACAATCCATTTTCTATCGGAATCGAATTATTGCATGTTTGGAATGGTGAGGGGAGCGAGCGGATACCTTACTCAATAAGACAACTTGAGTCATGCCGAACTTTGGTAAAATGGTTGCGTACGCAATTTGCAATAACGACTGTTACAAGCCATCGTGCGATATCCACCAATGGTAAAAAAGACCCGAATATGACTCCCGATGAGTGGAAAATTGCCGCGGACAATACAACCTTTCCCGATCCATGGCCGCGCACTGAGTCAAGCTGGGAACCCGATCCCAAAGATCGGTAACACACAACACCTCATCCCGGAACAAACTACACTTGAAGAAACTCATCCAAAAAATTCGCGAGATGTCACGCAAATCATTGATGCGGAACATCCTTTGGCTTTATGGTGTCCATTTCGTGAATTATCTCGTCCCTTTCATTACCGTTCCCTATTTGACGCGCGTCCTCGGTTTGGGTGGCTGGGGCTTGTTTGCTTTGATTCAAAGTTTCGCGATGTACCTCATGACCATTGTCGAGTACAATTTTATTTACTCCGGTACCCGCGACATCGCCGTCGCACGAAGCGATTTTACCCGCCGAAGCGAAATTCTTTCTGGTGTGATTGGTGCGAAAATCCTTCTGAGTGGGATAGTGGTAATTGCTTCTCTCATCGCAGTATACACTGTTTCTTCACTAAGCACACACCCGCTGGAATTTTGGTTGGGAATTGTGTGGGCAATAACTCTCGGCTTCAACTTTCTCTGGTATTTTCAGGGTCTCGAAAAGATGCAAGTTGCCGCTGCGCTCGATGTGTCGGCGAAAATACTTGCTACCGTTGGCGTATTCATTTTTGTGAAAAGTTCCAATGATGTCGGTACAATCTTTTTCATTTACACCTTCGCCAACATTCTCTCGATAATTTTATCGCTGACATTGGCATACCGCGAAGTACCGTTCGTTAAACTTCGATGGAAGTTAACACGCGAAGCGATGCAATCCGGTTCATCCATATTTGTCGCGCGAATGTTTTCGACTGTCTATTATACCGCCAATGTCTTTATTGTCGGAATTTTCGCACAATCGCAAACGGCGGGTATCTTTGCTGGAGCGGACAAATTAAGCAAAGGGTTCGCAGCGCTGACAGGCCCGATTACATCCGCCCTGTTTCCTCGGTTGAGTCACTTATTTCAGAGTGATCACGAGAAAGCCCGCAAACTATTTCATCAAAGTTCCGCGCTCATGTTCGCGATTGGTGTTGTGTTAGGCGGATTGATTTATTGGATTGCACCTATCTACGCGAAATATTACCTCGGCCCCGGTTACGAGGAGACGATTGGCGTGATTCGTTGGCTTGCTCCATATTCACTCTTAGTAGCATTGAATAATCTCATTGTCGTGCAATGGATGTTCCCGCTCGGCCTCGACAAAGTGTATAGTTACATCACCGGACTTACAGTCGTCGTCCATATCGCTCTCGCTTGGTGGTTTATCACTTTGTATGGTGCGATTGGTATGGCGTGGGCAATACTCCTAACTCAGGGATTTGAAGTGCTTCTGAACAATGTCGTGCTGTGGGTTCGCCGTGTTCATCCGTGGCAACATACCGTCATTACTGCACCATGAAAAACACTTTCCCTTTTTCTGAACTCGAAGATCGTTTCGCGGCTCCCGCTCCGAATCGATTTACCGAAGTGCTTTCGAAAAAACAAGCGAGCGGTGACAAGATTGTCGATTTAGTAAATCCGAATTGGTATGAAAACGGTTTTGCTTTTCCCGATGAGTTGGTTGATGAAGCATACCGGTATGCGCTGACACAAACCCGCTCCTATCGGCCCGATTCGCGCGGAAATATCGCACTGCGCGAAGGAATTGCGGAATGGTACGGGCGCCGTGATGAATCGGTTCATCCCGATTCTATCATCATTACACCCGGAAGTAGTTTCGCATACCTCGCACTCTTTCGGCTATTGGGAACGAATGCGGAAGCGATTTGTCCACGGCCAAGTTATCCGTTATTCGAAGATATTGCCACCATTGCCGGTTGGCGAGTAACTGAATACCCTCTTGATTCAATGAACGGTTGGCGAATTGATGCCGAGCGGTTGGCCAACCGTATTTCGAAAGACACTCACGTAATCTGTATTATTTCTCCGCATAATCCAACCGGAGCAATTGTATCCCATTCCGAATTGAAAGCGATTGGTGAAGTTGCGACCCGATTGCGCATCCCGATTCTGTTTGATGAAGTTTTTTGTGAATTCAGGTTTCGCACCGACGACAGTGGCGCTCTACTTCCTTTTCCCCGCCCATCCGAAACGGATTTTCCGCTCTTTTTTCTTTTGAATGGATTTTCAAAATTATTTGCACTACCCGGGCATAAAATCGGATGGATTATTGCGCGTGGTTCCGATAAAGACGCCTGCGCTGCTTCATTACGAACGCTCGACCATATCCTTGATACATTTCTTCCGGTAAATGAAGTGGCGCAAGCAGCCGCGGCGTACATTCTGAAAAATGAAAATGGGAATTTTGCCGACGAAACTACTCGTGAATTATGGGAGCGGTTGTCGCGAAATCGTAGTATTATTGCGCGGATTGCATCAGACACCGGTAACCAAGTTCATCTACCCGATGGTGGTGTCTATTGTATCATCTCCCTGCAGGATGGAATCAGTGCGGAGCAGGTTGCTATCGACATAATAGAAAAAACCGGGATTGTAGTACATCCCGGTTATTTCTACGACCTGCCTAATGAAGCGCTTGTCTTCACTTTTCTCGTGGATGAGAATGTTTTGGAAGAGTGTCTTCCCGTTCTATTCGACTTCCTGAATAAATATGCTACTCGTGAAGTGTAACACTTAATTGTGATGGTTTCTTAGTACGGTGTTCCCGGACCGATGCCCGGTGCATTACCACGAATCCAATTGTTGATACGAAGCCGATCGAACTGTGAAAGCGAAATTCCCAATTTATTTTTAGGCGGCATCGCTTCTTTCAGAACAACCATTTTGTAAATTTTCCAAATGTTGTCTCTGACAACAAGGTTGCTCATAAAATTTAAGTCGCCCGATGTTTTCGATAATCCGTGACACTCATAGCAACTATTGACAAAAATGGTTTTGATTTCTTTATCCCAAGTGAGTTCAGTCGGCTGATAACTTGGTTTTGCGGTGCAACCCATCAACGACAGAAGGATTGCGCACGCCATGATGCGTTTCATAAAATTAACCTCTAAAATCCATTGGTAAGATAGTACATAAATTGTGTTAAAAAAAAATAGCGATAGAGTCGCAATAAGAGTAGGGTAGATTTTCGATATTTCGTTACATTGGATTTCAAAATAAAGGGGCACAAGATTCTTGTGCCCCATTGAAATGAAAAACGCTCAAGAAGGGTTCTATTGTACTTTATAGAGCACTCCAAAAACATTGGCGGAATAGCTATTGACATTATCGTTGTACAAACTACCCCAAGTCATGAAATCTATATAAGCCCGCCGAAATATGCTTGTTTGGAATACCGGAATCTTTCCCAAAATCCTAAATTGATTGCTCCCAAGTGAATCAAACGGCAAGCGGGTATCGTTGGAAAAGGCGCCGTGCGGTTGAAAATGAAAAAGTCCACACCAGTGTCCTGCATTTGCCATCGTTACATCGACACGTATCGAATCACCACCAATAAAAGTAGGAATTGAATCAGTCGTTAACCAATAATCCAACGGATACATGATCGGTAAACCGATTTGCGTCCAACTACCCCAAATACCACCGTTTCTGGGTTTTCGGTAAAGTGTCGCGTAAGCAATATTCGGTAATGTACTTCCGTCGGTTCGTCCCTCAATTTCGGTGACTTTTACCAATCTCCAACTAAGTGCCGGTATTGAAGTACTGTCGATACGCCAAAAAACCGCTTTCTTGTTGTATGTATCGACAAAGGGTTTTTCGATTGTTTGCGCGGGTGAGCCGTAAATGACGCGCATCACACCATGCACAGTGCGGGTCATGGTTACATAGGCGACATTGTAGTTGAGTGAATCCAGTCTAAATGTGTGGCTGATGGAATCCGATTGAATTACGCGGCCCCAACGGGAAGGAGTAATTGAAGTGTCCAACTGATCGATCGAGAAAGTATTGCTGCCACTATACGCATTCCCTTCTTCCAAATCGGCAAATGAGAAATAGTCGGAATACTCGTTCGAGATGAGTTCCGAGATTTGCTCGTCATCACTCGGAATGGCAGTTAATGGTGCATTCGCATTACTCTTACAACCGATAATGATGATTGAAAAAGCAAGTACTAAAATGACGAACCAAACGCATTTGCTCATACTTTCTCCTTTCGTTTCGGGCGTTCGTACCAATCGATTCACAAATGAATCGCGAACTTGTCGCTATAATCGAGTAGTATTCAAAATACTCAATTTTATCAACGTATGGTACAAGGTATATAATCAAAAAGGAAATTTAACTCGCCAGCGAAACACTTTTATAGAACCTTAGGTATAAGTGTTGGTGCCGACACAAATATGTTTTTATTATAATAATATATTGAAAACAACGCTTTTCGAGTTCCCTTTCCCTTTTTGATATTTTCGTCTGTTTAAGTGAGATTTAACGATAAGTAAAGCAGTCTCTGTTTTTATGTACGCAGTATAATCGTCTTTTATGCTTGTAACTCACCAATTTTCAAGCTCTTTTAACAGACTACCTCTCTAACGAGGTAATCCGGTTTACAACACCTAAGTGGTGAAACATGAATACGGAATCCATCGAGAAAGGTGCTGAACGCATAAATCGACTTTTACCGGACTAATTAAGGAATTATAATGATTGTAGGAATTCTTTCACACATCGAATAAGCTCTTCGCGAACTACTTTTATAATAAAGGAAATGAAAGTGCAAATCAGAACTTTCGGGAAAACGACTACTGGACTGATTGGATTATTTGTTTGGACCGTCGCAGCATACGCAATAAGTCTCACCGAGTATACCTATCCGGTCAGCAGGTCTCAGGATGCGTATGTCAGTGGTAATTTTAACTCAAGCGGTTCCAGTCAGGATTCGACCCAAACTTCTTATAATCTTGGCGGTACTGCATCCTATAACTACTTCTTCCGGTCGTTACCTCTCACCTACCAATTCAATACAACGGATAACATCGCGATTGCCCGTTCGCCGCAACTTAATGACCCCGAGAAAGGTTCGTACAACTTCGATTTCTCTGCGCGTGCGAACAAATACCTTTCCAATGAATCGAAAATATTCGGTTTTGGGGCTCTTCACGCAAACTATTTAAAGGATTATGCCAATCAACACGCATTCCCTACCTATGAAGATGCTACTGCCGGCGCGGGTTATGGCCGAACCGTAAACGCGACTGTATTGAAGCAGGCAATTCGGATGTCGGATGATTTCAAACGGTTTTTCGTGACCAAAGGGGATATACCTGATGATGTTCTACTGAAATTGGCAAGAATAATTGATAACGAGAGTGAATACTCTACAATGTATGGGCCGCTTGAGTACCGAAAATATTGGTATAACGATATGGAAGATGTGCTGAAAGATTCCGGTGTACTGATTGGTGATCGCCTCGGCGCGATGGGGATTTTACGCATTCAGGAAGTACTCGACGAGCCGACCGGAATTCGTACCTATGGCTGGGAAGTTCGCGCCGGTGTTGGAGTTGTTTTACAGGACTATCGAGGTGAAAAAGGAAATCCGTTAGTAAGCGTCGAATACGATTGGTCGCGCCCGGTTAGCATCACTTTGCAACTGAACAACAGCATTTACGCCAACACCGTGTTTTATCCGTCCAGCAAGGACTCTGCATCCATTTACAACCTTGGCAACAAGTTTCAAATCTACTACGAATTCAGCAACCGGATTCACTGGGACAACCAACTCAACTTATTTGAAACCCTCCGGACGAAATCAGGTCAAAAAAATGCTTTCACTGGCCAGTTGAGTAGTACGTTCCAGTTTTACATCGAGAACCAACTCTCGTTTAATACCGGTATCGTGGTTAATCGTAACGATAACGGTATCGATATTCCAATCACCAACTGGACACTCACCTCCGGTATCAATTACCGGTTACGATAGCGACGGACAAAACGGCAATGTTATTCTATAAAATCGTCAAGTGGACAGCCCGTATCTTGAGTATATTGCTGTTTGCATTCTTTCTTGTGTTTGCGGTAGGCGAAGGGGTACATCCCACTAACCTGACGACACGCGAGATGATGATGTTTTTGTCCCTCTTTATCAGTTTTGCCGGAATGATTTTTGGTTGGAGACGTGAACTGTCCGGCGGTACGCTTACGATTGCCGGGTACATCTGTTTTGTTGCCATCGAAGGTCGGTTTCCCTTACCCGGTTGGTTCAATCCATACTTTGCCGCTATCGCATTTATCGGTTTGCTATTCATACTTGCCGGATGGTTGCAATCACGAATTAAGCCGGATGCGGTTAATTCGACTCAAGAACCGGCGAACACGTAGTAACTTTTTCACTTTCGCACTGACGAAAGGTGACGGGTTATGACTGAAAAATCGTATACGACCTTGCATTGGGTAGCAAGAATACTGAGTATCCCTTGTTTTATACTTTCCGTTATCGCCTTATATGTAGTAATGACCGATCCTGCATCTAACCTACAGGTAATATTTAAACCGGTATCATTTCTTCGATGGATTGGATTTATTTTAGTGCTGATAGGCGTATTTGCTACCCCACTGGGATTACTATTGGCTTGGCGAAGGGGAGCTGTCGGCGGGTGGTTATGCTTAGCCGGAATTTTATTGATATCTTTAGTTGGCATTATCGTTGACCCATTGACTATGCCATTTCTGGTACTTTTTTTCTGGCCAATCGGTATTCCCGGTTTGCTTTTTGTTATCGTGGGCAAGAATCGGCCCATAACAATTGGCGGACAAACGTATAAACGACCTAAGTCGTTAACCGCTGTTTTATCTGATTATTTCCGTAAGTAAGGACTTTTGTATGTTTTCACATTTTATCTTGGTTTGTATCGCGATAAGTTTTTTCGCTGCGCTTGCCAATGCCGCCAATTATGACGAGCAAATTAAAAAGAATCTTGATAGCGCCAAAGCGAATCGCAGCGAGCTTGAAAAAGCGATTGCGTATTTCGAAAAGAAGGGTGACCCGCAACAACTCGACGCGGTCAAGTTCCTGATTGCGAATATGGATGGTTCGGTCTATTGCGAATTTGCCATCTTCGACACCAACAAAAAAGAGATTCCTTTCCGCGTCCTCGATTATCCGAATTTTGATTCTGCACAGAAGGCATTAAACGCCATCGAGAAGAAAGTCGGCGGCGTGAACTTCGACCGCAAGCAATTATTGAAAGACCTTGAAACGGTAAAAGCCGATTTCCTGATTAAGAATGTCGAGTTGGCTTTCAAAGCGTGGAAGAGTAAACCGTGGGCGAAACACATTTCGTACGAAGTGTTCCGCGACTACATCCTTCCCTACCGCGACAATATCGAACCAATCGAAGAATTCCGCTCCTACTTCATCGACCGTTATCCCGATTTAGCAAAGTCGATGAAGGATTCTACCGACCCGGTCGAAGCGGCGGCGGTAATTAATACTGAACTCAAAAAGATATTCACATTCGATAGCCGCTACTATCTCCATCCCACCGATCAAGGTCTCGCCGAAATGTTGCAGACGCATTTGGGACGGTGTGGCGACATGACGAACCTCACCGTCGAAGCAATGCGCGCCAACGCAATACCGGTCATGTCCGATTATACCCCATACTGGGCGAATACCGGCAACAACCATGCATGGAATGCCGTGATGGATAGGAGCGGTAAAGCCGTACCGTTCATGGGGTGTGAAGCCGACCCGTATAAGTACAAATTGTTCAATATACCCGCGAAGGCATACCGCAAAATGTATCCACACCAACGCAATTGCCTCTCATCCATGTTGACGAAAAATGAGCGTGCACCCGGCTGGCTTGGCGGCGATAAATACATTGATGTAACCCGCGACTACACAACCGTCTCCGATGTGACCCTACCGTTGACCGATACCACTCCCGACAGCGTGCGTTTCGCATACCTCTGTGTTTTCAATTCCGGTGAATGGAAACCGATTCATTGGGCGACGTTGAAAGGTAAGAGCGCTCTCTTTTCCGATATGGGACGCAACGTGATGTACACCCCGGCATTCTTCTATAAGAAGAAAACGGCGAAAAAAGATTCATTGGCGAAAGCCGACCTCGAAATGACCGGCGATGCATTTATACTGAAGAGTGATGGAACAATGCGCTTCCTGAGTGGCGACACAGCGAAGAAAATGACGGCTGACCTGTGGGCAACCACGAAAAAGACTTTCGAGAATGCGACTGAGAACAAACGTATCTGCGGGCTCGATAGTGGTGCGACGTATGAACTGTTTTATTGGAATCGCGGCTGGCAATCACTCGGTACAAAAGCATTCACCGATAAAACGAAACCACTCACGTTCGATAAAGTCCCCGCCGACCGGCTTTATTGGTTGATAAAGAAAGACGACACGAATCCCGATGACCGCGAGGAGCGAATCTTCACACTCGATGATGGCAAGATGATATGGTGGTGAGTTAGTGGTGTTTTGAGATTAGGTGTTTTGGAAAATGTAGGGGCGCGATTTATCGTGCCCTTTTACTTTAAATCAAGAAAGGATTCAAGTCAATATTCGGTCCTTTATTATATAAGTAATAACCACTTTGCTCCGAACGGATTTTAACATGTGAATACATCCTATTATCAGCGTCAGTGGTATTAAGTAGAATTATCCAATTAACAAATACCTCGATAGGTATCAGAATAAGATTTTTTTCATCTCCACATCCGAATGCGACATATCCTTTAGTTGATTCCTCAAGGTATTTTCTTTGATGTGGATGAAATGCAAACCAGTATTCTATATAATCGTTATGGTCATAGGGTTTTGAAACCGCACATGTCAATCGCATCGAGTTATCTGGCGACGCATACGAAGTACGTGTTTGTTTAATAAAAGGTACTTTCAGTTTTTTCTCTATTCTTTTGATACAGGCTTCGTGGAAAGATACGGGTTTGGATTTTTCATTGCTTCTATCATCGGATTTTTCACTGGTGATTTCGGTAACTTCTTGTTTAATGTCTTCAGTTGCTGCAAACACTAATTCTATAATGCTATCAAGTTTTGTGAATTCGTGGGGGATAAGTACTTGAGAGATTTGTTTTATGATTTGAGGATTTTCAATTTCTTCTTTCAACGACATTAAACGAACTAGTGCATCACAACTTATTACTCTTGTATCCCATGCATAACGTGATCCTCGGATCTGCGCTTCTAGATTGCTAGTGTCTTTGTGTCCATGCCCAAGTACGATGAGTATAGAAGAATTTTCATTATTTGCTATGCCTTTCGCAACCAATTCACGCCGATATTTTGAAATTGTATCTAGTTTGATCTGGTAAGCATCAGTTGTTTTTACTTCAACAATTACTATATGGCCGTCAGGGAACTCCCATAATCCGTCAAAACCTATTTGTCCAGTTATTCCATGGTAACGACCATAAGTAACCTTAAAACCCAACCGTCGACCGATTTGGTTAACCAAATCTTGTAGAACATATCCAGAATCCGTAAAACTCTCTAGTAAACATTGTTCAACAAACTGCTTTAAGATATTTGAAGGCACAAGTGAAAGAAAATCTCTAAATTCAAGAGATGTTGTGTTATTATCTCTTAAATCGCCATCACCTGCAATGGCGACAATTTGATGTACTTTTTTTCCTTCAATCTGTTTTCTTGTTTTGTTCCAAATTTCCACCAGTGACATAGTATCCTCGAAAAATTAATTGGAGTTAGACCGAGCATCTAAAGTTAGTCGTTTAAAGGTAAAATATCACCCTTTCCTTACAAAATGTTCCATCTTTTCCGGTATCTCTAACGACAACTCGACGAACCCTTTATATACCCCATTCTCATACCACGGGTGTTGGTAGATGAGCTTCTTGATACCGTTTTTTTCGATGGTGTACGCATTCGCTTTGCGTGACAGGAGCAACTCCGCAACCTGTGTGCGTGACGGTTCAGGATGGCACTCAAGCAAATTAGTTCCCAGCAATGCCGTACCGCCGTCCTTCTCGAACGTCTTGAGCGATTTGTCATTCATCGCGAGAATGACCCCCTCCGTATCGCAAACGGTTACCGCCCCCGCGAACTCTTTTACCCACGCCGACATTGCCCGATTCATTCTGAACTCCTAAATTGTTTCCATAGAAAGTACAGTCCGCTTCCGATTGTTACAAATATCTTTCAGCCGTTTCCCGAAAGTTGCCGAATGAACCGAATGCGCAAATCGACCGTGATTATTTTTCTGCTGGTCGGTCTCTGCGCACATGCCGCCGGATGGGAAGATGCAATCGAGCGCTCGCTACTGCGCGGTATCGGTCGTCCGATGCCACTCGGTGAACTGGTCAATCTTCATCGTTCCGCCGTCACCCTTCCCGATCCGCCCGATATCGCACCCGGTAAACTTATTTTTCCTCGCTTGAATGACCGCCGCTTATTGCAACTGCGAATCCAATCCAATCCCCCGTTAGCGGACGCCATCCGCTACTCTGTAACGTTGAATTCCGCCCAAGCCGATTATTCCAAAGCGTATGGTCGTGCGAGTATGGCGTTGTTGCTATCTCTTTACTCGGTCGCGTTTACCGATACCACTTCGGCAAATCAGGCGTGGCGGCAATTGTTGTTATTACCGCCACCACCGACCAGCGGCGGCCCATCCGAGAATGATTCGAGTTTACCGTGGGGTGATTTGCTCGAAGGTTCGAGTGCGCTTGCCGATGCCGCGCTTGCCTTCGACATGCTCCGAATCGGTCGTCCCGTCGATGAACAAAATGAAATCGCAAGCACATTGATTCACGCATCCGAGCGCATACGGAATGGCGCGGAACTTGTCGGACCGAATAACCACGCTTCCTCAACGGGCGCGAATCTTGCCGTTGCTCTGCTCGCACTTTCCAATTCCGATTTTTCCCATCGCACCGGTGAGCGGCTCGAATTGTGGCGCGTAGCCGAGCGATTGATGCAAATCGGTCTCGCCCAAGTTGGGTCGGATGGTGTGTACCGTGAAGGTCCCGGTTATGCGCAAGTCGTTTTGGCAGACGTCACCCGTTTGTCGATTCTCTTGCACGAGCATGGTGGCGGAAATCTGTTGCATAATCAATTGCTACATCGTTTCGCCGTAGTTACCGCGCAATTTAGCCGCAACAATGGCGCACCGCTTCCGTTCGATGACAGCCGCCCCGTCGGACGAAATTTGTGGCAGGAAGTCGCGGTGTTATTACCGAATGAGCCGTTGATTTCGCAATTGTCCGCTTCGACTGCCTTTGCCTCCGTCCCCGAAGATTTATTTCTCATCGCACGTTACACGGCCATCAACCATTCCACGACCGGCATCACAACAACTGCAAATATGTATCGCGATGGGGGAATGGCAATCGTGCGAAAATCCGCTCCGATTCCGTGGCTTGTCGCAATGACCGGAGAGCCGCGTAACCATTGGACGGGGCGGCATGAGCAAATCGATCCCGGTAATCTCGTTTGTGAAGTTGGTGGCGCTCTACGCATCACTACCGGTGGGTACGGTCCCGCCGGTGTAAATGACACTGACCGTCGTTATTGGCTTTCCGGTGAAGCATTCAGCGCATTCCTTGTCGATGGCGATCCTCTGCATCAAACCGCCGATAGTGATGAAAATGAAAATTCACCAACATGGACAGGCGTTACGTGGGATGAGAAAAATCTCCTCGCCCGTCAAACATGGAATCAATCCAATCATGCAATTTCGCGAACGATGTTAACCATCGGTGACCGTGTTGTAATTATTGACTGCGACCATTCTAACATTTCCCATAGCACCGTCGAATCACAATTTCAACTATTGGGTAATGTCACAACGAAAAATGCCGGAAATTGGATAGTGGGCAAACCGGGTACATCAGATGCACTTCAAATCGGGTCTATCCCTTCCGAATTTGGAACCATGCGCGAAGGCATCGTCACCGAAAACACCGAGCGTTCCGACAAAACTACTCGCTTGCGTTTACCCATTTCACCTATTCAATGCACCATCCTTACTCCGGGCGATTCAAACGCAACTCCCATCCAACGCTTTGCCAACGATTCTGGTGAAGTGTTACGATGGACAGACAATACCGGCAACAGTTGGCATATACAGTTGTGTAGTACCGATTCGATTCACTCTCTTCTCATCCAAAGCATTAGCAATTCCGGGATCGAGTATTCATACTTCGAGTCTGCCAATTCAGCTAATCCCGGTTCATATCAACTACATTTGCGTGACAAATTCGGCGATGCGTTCTATCCTGCTCTTCTCCCGAATGGACGGCGCGATTCCGTTTCACTTGTCCGTTTTCGCAATGAAGCAATTGTGTCACACGATACTTCCTATTTCATAAATACCGATGGTTGGTTTGTTTCCGGTTCACCCCGTTTCCGCTTACAGGAAACACTTCCACCGCCACGACAATCGCGTCTGGCGCGACTCGCATCCGTTCATGATAACCGAACTACTGGAGAACATTTACAATCTTGGAGCCGTGACGACCGCGCCGCACTCGAAGCTGAAATCGCCGATTCACTGGAAGCGAATCTTAGCAAAGGAGCAGATTCACTTGGTGTCGGTCGTACCGCCGCGATTGCAATGGCGGTAATTGATGCGACGACTGACGGTTTTGCCCCCGGCAAATTTCGAATCCCCTTCGACACTGATGAAAATTTGTTTGACGATTCGAGTAAATCGTCGCGAGTTCGTGTACGGGGAAAGTGGGGAGGGGGTCTCGAACTTGACCATGCGCGCTACGATTGGCAGAATAGTGAGGAACATTGGGCGGTGGAACGTTCCGCGCCATTTCACAATTACGAGCGATATCAAGCGGAATGGGGCAATCGGTCCTATGATTTCTCCGCCAACCACGCTGACGGTGACCGTTCCGGTTTCGATGCCGGTTATCACCGTGAGAGTAACGAGATTTCTACCCGGGTCGAGCGTTTAGCGAATAACCGTTTCACTCTGCAATCATTGGGAAATTTGAATGAGTGGCGGTATGCATTTCGTGGGAACGATTCTTTGCACGACCTCACATCGCAATGGTTGTTTCATTCGGGAAATTCAATCGGCCGTATTGGTGGGGAGGTAAGCGATGATCGAACTCAACGTGCAACCACGGGGAATAGTTGGATTGATTTCGATTTTCCTCATGCGTTGCATCTCTACTCATGGTCGAATATTTCCGGTTTCACAAATCGACTCACTCGTCTGGAACAATATTCTTCGCCGTATCAAAATTGGTTCATTCAGTACGAATCACAGAACCAAAATTTAACCGAGCTTCGGTTACGTGGCTACTCCCCACATATCCCATTTACGAATCCGCAAGCAACACTTTTTTCTTTGCAATGGAGCGATTCCCATAACCCTTGGGTACAATATGCGAAAGTATCGACCCCGGATACCCGCACTGGTGTTTGGTCACTCTTTACTGAACGTCCTGATAAACGCCAGTGGGGTACCGAATGGCAATGGAGTGCTCTCCCGTGGATAACAGCATTCCGCATCGCCGCACAAGACCGACTCGATTGTGGCGCATGCCAGATTGCCTACCTTGCCTCCAAATCGTCTTACACTTTGGATGTAAACCGCGATCCTCAGTTTACCGACGCGACTGCGACTGTCGGTATTCACGAATCAAACGTATCAATCGGTGAGTGGCGTATCGAGTGCGGATGGCACCAGCCCACTGTCGATTGGTTCCATACCCAAAACTCAGGCATCGCGGCCGGTGCACTCGAGCGCCACGAACAATCTTCAACCGATTGGGGACAACGCATCGTTTGGACTATCGGACCCGGCGAGGAAAAGAGTGCCGAAGGAGGAATTACAATTCGTTGGTGAATTTCTCCGTTACCCTTTTCATTGACGATGAGAATTCTCAATATTTCCTCCGATTACAGTGTATTGCCCTTGCCTATCCCTATCGAATCTGCTACTTTCGCTCATTATCCTGAGGAGCCAAAAATGTTTAAAATGATTGTTTTTTATCCAAAACCAACCGATACGGAAGCGTTTATCGCTCGATTTTTAACCGGACACGAACTGTTGTTGCGCAAGCTTCCCGGTTGCACGGACGTGCACCTGAATATCATCGATAAAAATCTTATTGGTGAAAGCCAATATTGGGCATATTCGGAAACCTGTTTTCCGACGATAGATGCCCTGAAAGCCGCGCTCAAGTCCTCGGAAATGATGGCGTGCGGTACCGATGCGATGTCATTTGCAACCGGTTTTGTTGTCACCACGGGTCACGCGGAGGTACACTCGTGAGCGAGCGCCGTTATGTAGGTAAAGACCCGGCTTCTTTCGGTTTCGAATCAATTCTTTACACCAAGATGGACGGTGTTGCAACGGTAACGCTTAATCGCCCAAAAGTGTATAATGCCCTGAATTGGCCCACCTTGCGCGAAATGGCGGTCGCATTCGAAGACGTTAGTTGGGATGATGCCATCGGAGTTATGGTGTTGACCGGTGCGGGCGATAAGGCATTTTGTACCGGCGCGGATTTGGATGAACAATCGGACGAGTTTCTCAAACGGCCACGCGATTATTGGAAGTGGATGAATGCGTTCATCGAAGCGCACGAACGCCTGAAAAACATAGGCAAACCGACCATTGCCCGGCTTAACGGTATGGTGGTTGGTGGTGGAAACGAATTTAACATCGCTTGCGATTTTGCTGTTGCCGCAGATGACATCTACATCCGTCAAGTTGGCCCGGCACGCGGAAGTGTTCCCGCCGGTGGTGCTACACAATGGCTTCCGCTAATTGTCGGTGATCGTCGCGCCCGCGAGATTCTCTTTTTGTGCGAAGAGCTCTCTGCGCAGAAAGCGCTCGATTGGGGCCTTATCAACGAGGTTGTACCGCGTGCTCAACTTGATGAAGCCGTTGCCCGGATGGCGAAAAAACTGTTGCAACGTCTTCCCAACGTTACCCGCTATACTAAGACACAACTTAATTTCTGGCGTGATCTTTCGTGGGGTCTTACTATCCAGCATGCGCGTGATTGGCTTGGTGTTCACAGCAATTACCCCGAAATCTTTGAGGGTATGCGCGCGTTTAAGGAAAAGCGTCTCCCGAATTACAAAGCGGTGCGTCGCCAATGGGCGGAAGATGAATCGCCGGAATATTTGTGGGGTGCCCCCGGTGAGAAATGTCCGGCATGCGGTATGATTGTACCCGGAAACGCTAATTTCTGCCCGCACTGCGGTTACGAGATGAACCACGATAAATAAAGTAGGGGAGTAGATGAACGAACAATTGAAACATTTAATACTTACGAAAAATGAAGCAGTCGCTGTAATCCAACTCAACCGTCCGAAAGTGCTGAATGCGCTCTCACTCGAGTTGATGGATGAATTGATTGCGACCCTTGAACATCTCGACAGTGACGATTCGATTCGTTGCATCATACTTACCGGTGACGACCGCGCCTTTGCCGCTGGTGCCGACATTGGTGATATGGCAACTGCCAGTGTAGTCGATATGGTGAAACGGGATCAGTTTGCAAAATGGGGGCGAATCCGAAACATTAAGAAACCGTTGCTCGCAGCAGTGAATGGCTTTGCCTTAGGTGGTGGTTGTGAACTTGCGATGTTGTGTGATTTAATCGTGTGTGGTGAATCTGCGAAATTCGGCCAACCGGAGATCGGTATCGGTGTTATGCCGGGAGCGGGCGGAACCCAGCGCTTGACCCGCGCTGTCGGTAAAGCGCGTGCGATGCAGATGGTGTTGACCGGTAAACCGTTAACTGCTCAGGAAGCACTCGCCGCCGGGTTGGTCGCGAAAGTAGTACCACCTGAATTTACTTTGAAGGAGACAATTTTACTTGCACACGACATTGCCGCGAAATCACCATTGGCTATTCGCCTCGCCAAAGAAGCGGTCAATGCCGCGTTTGACACAACATTAACTGAAGGTCTCCAATTCGAACGCAAAAACTTTTATCTTCTTTTCGGTTCTCACGACCAGAAAGAAGGAATGGCGGCTTTCCTCGAAAAACGCAAACCGAAGTGGACCGGCGAGTAGTTATCGAGTTTTGCACAACATAATTTGGAGCTATTTTAGGATAACAACTATGTAATGCAAAGATGGATTCATGAGTAAACTCGCACTTCGTCTCGGCTTTTTTCTCGCCATCACTCTGCTCTTCTTCGAGATTTTGTTTCGCACACCGCTGTTACCCGCATCGAATATGCCTTTTAGTACACAGGACCCGGTTTATTTTATTCCCACTTACGATGCGACTAAAACGCGTGATGGTCTCTATACTTCGGGAAGTCTTGCTCAATTTCGATTGAAATGGCGCATTAATAACGATGGTTATATGTATGCCCGCGATTTTCTGCCACCGGAAACACGAAATGCATCTTGTATCGCGATAATTGGCGACTCGTATATCGAAGGTCTGGCAATTTCTTACCGGTCGCATTTGGCAACCAAGTTACAGGATCTGGTGGGAGATAGTTTTGCTGTGTACCCCTTTGGTGTAGCCGGCGCCCCGCTGTCCGAGTATGAAATGATTGTGCGTTATGTTTGTGAAAAATACGATCCCCAAATCATCATTATGTTCATCAGTAAGGAAGGAATCGAAAAATCTATACGCAACTATTTTTACGAAACGCGGATGCTCCAATATGAAGTCAAGCAAGATTCGATTCAAGTTTGCCTTCCGATATTTTACCCTCCCAATACCTATCTCCGATTTCTGAGAAACAGCGCATTCGCGCGATATATAATTCTCAACAAAGAATTAATGTTGGCAAATTTCGCTCGCTATCGCCGTAACGTTCCGGCTCTTATTCCTCTTCCAGTAATGAATGAAGCTAAAAACCAACACTTTTCGCAGGAAGTGACGAACAGAATTGTAAGAAATCTGGTAAAATTAGCAGGTACGAGAAAAATCCTTTTTGTAGTCGATGCGGATCGTGAAGCCATATACCGTGATCATAACCGACCTTCACCTATTCAACCCTACTGTTATTTGCAAAATGCATGCATTGGAACACCTTGCGAACTGTTAGACCTCACGGATAATTTTTGTCGCGAATATCAACACAATCACGTACGATTTAGCGAGGGAGAAGATTATCATTGGAGTAATTATGGGCATAGCATAGTCGCAAATGCGGTGTTCGAAAAATTGAAACAGTTGGATTGGCTATCGAACGTACAATAAAAGGTGTATATTTGTCGTTATACCGATCACTCAGGAACATGCTCAAACCTATCATACGGACACTACTTTTCTTCTGTTTCTTCGTTGTCTTTAGCGAAATACTGTTCCGGTCGTCCGTCTTTACAGCATCACAAATTCCTTTCACTAACCAAGAACCTGCTTATAAACTGCTGACATTCGACACCTCCAAAATACGCGATGGTGTTTACACTGCAGGTGTAGCCACTTCCTATCGAAGAAAATGGCATGTCAATGAACAAGGATTTCTTTATGATAAAGATTTTGTTCATAAAGAAACCCGGAATAAACCGTGTATTGCTGTGATTGGGGATTCATATATCGAGTCATTGGCCGTGCCCTGCCAAAAACAGTTCGCAACGATTTTACAGGATTCTATCGGTGATTCACTTGTCGTTTATCCGTTTGGTGTTCCGGGTGCCGGTTTGTCTGAGTATATGCAAATCGCACGATATGCAGCTGAAAATTTCGATCCGGAAGTTTTTATTTTCGCGGTGACGGTCGAGGATGTAAAAGAATCGTATCGAACTGATTCGAGTGAACCATTTTTTTTAAAGTTTAACTTTGTCAATGATACTATAATCGAATGTGCCCCTACGGGTATTGGTCCAAATCCACTTACACGGTTTCTGCGTGTTAGCGCTTTTTCACGTTATTTGTATTTAAATTTGGGAGTAAAACCAAATCGAATCTTTCACATGCGGCCGTACAAGACAGTTGTGACTACGAGTGAAAGCAGTCCTTTTACCTCCGATTTAGATTACAAATTGCAACGCATTGCAACACATATTGTGAACAAACTTATTGCTGAATACCCCAAGAAAAAATTCTTATTCGTAGTCGATGGGAATCGCCAAACCTTATATAATACATACCGTAAACCGCCGCCGTTGGCTGAATCACGTTACCTGAAAAACGCATGCAAAACCGACAATTGTCAAGTACTCGATTTGAACGATAAGTTCGCTGATGAATTTTTACGAACTCACCAAATGAATAGTTTCGCAACAGATATCCATTGGAATGATATAGGTAATAGATTAGTCGCAAATGCCGTGTTCGAAAAATTGAAACAGTTGGATTGGCTGTCTCAATCCGAGTAACTTCCGTATATTCTGTTCGTTCTAAGATTCAACCGGAAAGGATATGGCAGAAACTTCAGAACTATTGGAAATCCTTCTCCAAAGTGCATTAGGTCGAATTATTCATCCTGATAAGTTGGCACAAGTCGCTCCGTTTGCGCGGTTGAAAACATGGAATCCCGAAACAATTGTTTTTAACGAGCAAGAACCCGCGACCGGCTTTTATGTGGTAAAGAGTGGGGTAGTAAAACTTGTCCGATATCGGGCGGATGGCCGCGAACTGACCGTCCACTTTGCCGAACCACCGCAAACTTTTGCCGAAGCCGCGATTTTCCTCGGTCGTTTTCCGGTAACTGCCATCACTGAATCCGAATGTGAATTGGTCTTCATTCCCAAAGCCGTAGTGATGGAACATCTTGCGTCTGACCCCGAATTTTCAAAATATCTTTTACGAATGATGGCGGCATGGCTGGAGCGATTGGTGGCAAAAATGGACACGGTGGTGCAAAATGATGCAAGCTCACGCGTGATACGATTTTTACTAAATGAGAAATCTGAACAGATTGCTGACAAAGGCGAGCGTGTTGTCTTATTGCACTACAAAAAAGCCGATTTGGCCCAAATGCTGAACATGAACCAGGCGACCCTTTCCCGTACGTTCAAAAAATTGCACGATGAGGGATTAATCGATGTAAAAGGAAGAACCTTTATTCTGCACGACCCCAAAAAGTTGGAAACGCTGCTACTGCCACCATTGGATTAACAGCGAAACGCAATTAAAGCGGCAATGGTGCAGCAATGTAGGGCGTGATTTATCGCGCCCGATTTATTTTGTATCTTCAATTACTCTTTAGAAGTAAGGTTAAACAATGTCAGAAGTACGTGTACGATTTGCACCTTCCCCAACCGGCTATCTTCATGTCGGTGGCGGACGCACTGCGCTGTTCAATTGGTTGTGGGCGCGCCATACCGGCGGAAAATTTCTATTGCGCATCGAAGATACCGACCAACAACGCTCTACCCCCGAAGCGGTCGAAGCAATTCTTATCGGAATGAAGTGGCTTGGTATGACCCCCGATGAGCCGGTCGTGTACCAGATGAAGCGTCATAAAGAACATGTCGATTTATGTTATGAACTAATCGAACGCGGAGCAGCGTATGCCGATTTTTCCGATCCCGCCGCTGAAACTGCGAAACGGGAAGCTCTCACTGCCGAGAAAAAGCAATACCGTTACGATGGCAGTGGCTATCGCGATATTCCACAAGCTGACCAATTAAAACGTATGGTGCAGGAACCGGGACAATTTGCGATTCGATTACGGATTCCGGAAGGTGTTACTTCATGGGATGATGTCGTTCATGGCAAAATTACCGTTAATCACGCCGAACTCGACGACTTCGTAATTCTACGTCGCGATGGTACACCGATTTATAATCTTGCGGTTGTATCTGATGACCATTTCCAGCGCGTCAATTTAATTCTGCGCGGTGATGACCACGTTTCGAACACACCGAAGCAAATTCTTATCTATCAGGCAATGGGGTGGGATGTCCCGCAGTTCGGACACCTTCCGATGATACTTGGCCCGGACAAAGTAAAACTGTCCAAACGGCATGGTGCGACTGCCGTCGGTGATTATGGAGATATGGGATTGCTGCCGGAAGCAATGGTAAACTTCCTTGCGCTACTCGGTTGGTCACCGGGTGATGATACTGAGGTGATGTCGCAATCTGATTTGATAGACCGCTTCGCGCTCGACCGCATTATGCCGAAAGCCGCGGTATTTGATATGCAGAAGTTGTTTTGGCTGAATGGTCAACACATCGGTCGAAGTGAAGCAACTTTCCTCCTCGAAAAATGCGGTGGAATGTCCGCATTTGTAAAACCGGGTGATACTATCCCCATAGAAAAAGTTTTAGCGTCGATTGAATTGTGGAAATCTCGTGTCCGAAAATTAGATGAGTTAGTTACTTCAACTAAAATTATGTGGGAAGATCCGACTGATTTTGAACCGGAAGGGGTGAAGAAACAGCTATCCGACCCTAAAGCGTATGAGCGGTGTGCAAAACTTGCTACTGCATTCGAATCGCTTACCGATTTTACCCACGACAACACTGAAGCGGCACTACGACTTTTAGTTGAATCCGAAACCGCCGAGACTGGCGAGAAAGTTGCCGCCGGTAAATACATCCATCCTTGCCGGTTACTCCTTACCGGTCGCACCGTCGGGCCCGGTCTCTTCGACATCGTTGTTGCAATCGGAAAAGAAGCGTGCGTTAGAAGATTGAGGCGGGCTGATATTTAAGAAAAAAGGCGCGATTAATCGCGCCTTTGGCTTTTCAGTAAATTAAAGTTTTATCCTATCTTTCGTTTCCGGCTTAAACTTCTTCTAATTTCCTCTTTGCGAATTTCGTTACCGGATCTACATCGTACACATCTTCCAATTTGTAATTGTACGCATATCGTAAACGATTGTCGACATCGGTGTGCCAGATCCATTCGCACGCATAACAGAATTTATTTTCGGGGTGTTCAATCGAATTAAATAATTTCGGATCGTGAACGAGTTGGCGTAATTCATTGTAGGTCGGTGAATTCCAGATTTCATATATTGATGGCTTAGTTGTGTTTCCCAAATACGGAACGATTTCCAGAGGTTTAACATGTTGGCCGATGCGATGCATGCAACAAGGGTAAACATCACCTTTGTAACTCACCATCATAAAGAAAAACGGCCAATAGCATTGCGGTAAAACTCCCGGTTTGCGCGGTCGTTCAATTTTAACTTGTCCAAGATCGACATCGACGAAATTATGTAATACCCCCCAAATCGCGGAGATATGTTTGACTCCGATGGAATGTAATTTTGCGACGCAAGGTTCTAATTCGGTTAGGTTGTGCTGGTATTTAACGATTTGTGCTTCAATAATCGGAAACTTTGATTTTTCCTCGCGCTTAATTCGAACTAATGTTTCGAGATTCTTACATACCAGTTCGATATCTCCGCCAATCCTTGTTTTAGCATAACTTTCCTGTCGCAAACCATCCACACAAACTGTAATAGTCGTGAGGCCGCTTTCTACAATTCCCCGGATTTGTCCATCGGTAAAATGGTAGCTGAAATTGGTACTGATATGCGTTCCAATCTTCGCTTTCCTTGCAATCTTGCATAACTTGAGTATATCTGGGTGCATGAAAGAATCGCCCAAGTGGTACAATGACAAATTTGCTGTTTTCTTTTTTATTTGTTCGATAATGGAGGAAAATTGGTCTACCGAAATTTTCATCGTTTTGTCGAAGGAGATTCCGTTTAAGTTGGTATTCGATTTTTCGTCGGCATGAATACAAGAGAGGCATTTAAGATTGCATAGTGGCGTGATATCAATTTTGACGCACACCGGCATTGTCTTGAAAACCTGCTTGTGCATAGCATAATTACAAATTGATAAAACCATATTTGAGATTTTGGCAACGGTCGGGTAGGCAAAATAGCGGTAAAATCGACGACTGGCGAAATCATACAGAGTAATCAATTCATGGAATTTCATTTGAATCCTTCGCAAACGGAGAAGAAAACACAGTACAAAGTCACACTTCTAAATAGAATATAAAGTAAAAAGACCAGCCGTACGACTGGTCTGATTACAAATCAAAATTATTCTGTAATTACGGAAACTATTCCCCCGCTGCCGCTCCATCCCGCCGGGGATCGCCGACACCTACTTTACTGCCGTCCGGCATGAATTGGATGGCTTGTGCACCGCCGAAGTAGTTATCCATCGACCCTCGTTCGCTCAATTTCCACCCTTTCTTTTTCAGATTATCGAGTGTTGCCGATGGTATTCGTGGTTCGTATTCCAACCGTTTTCCATTCGGGAAATAGCGTGGAGCATCCATCGCTTCATTCAACGGCATATTGAAGTCAATTAGTGCTACCAGCAATTCCACCATCGTAGCCGGAATGCGCGGGCCGCCCGGCGTGCCGGCAACCAGCCACGGCTTGCCGTCTTTCAGGACAATTACCGGAGACATCCAACTAATCGGACGGTGATTCGGTGCAATCGAATTTCTACGTCCCGGACGCCAATCAAAATCAGCGGCATGGTTATTAAACAGAATTCCATCTTCACGGTCAAACATATCGGAGCCGAAGAAATAATTAATCGATTGCGTTGCCGAGAGTAAATCTCCCGCGTTATCTGCAATTACGAGATGAGTCGTATTGCCGTGTGCCGTAATGGTGTCATACGGAACCGCTCGTTCGCGGGCACTGTCGAGTGGCAGCTTGGCAAATGAGCTGTCGATGTGGCTGTCGCCGAGAATGTAATCTGTCTTGACCGAAACATATAGCGGATCGCCGCCCCACACATAACCGTCAGTCATCCCTTGTCGAATCGCTTCCGCGACTACATGGATGAGTTCTGGTGAATTCCAACCCTTGGCTTTCAAATCCATTTTTTCAAGAATTTTCAGTGCTACAGAAACCGCCGTACCGCCTGCCGATGGCATCGGTAGAGTATAGATATCATAGCCGCGATAAGTAATCTTGAGCGGTTGGCGTTCAATTGTCCGGTACTTGTCCAAATCGGATGCGGACAATGCCCCTCCTGCGGCTTGCACGGTCTTCACGATATTATCGCGCATCGGCGGTTGCCGGAAAAGCGTAAAAGTTTGTGCAGCACCCATTGCGCGGTACGTCTTGGCGAGCCCCGGAAGTTTAATTCGCGGATTGACGATTGGTTTTAATTCTTCATCGCGGCTAAGGTACAGATGGTTCAATGAATCGTCGGAGGCGAGCCCGTCAGCGTGATCGACAATCATCGCTTTAAGTTTTTCGCTCGGTACGTAACCGGTATCGGCCAAGGTAACTACCGGTGCGAGCAGCGCGTCCAGTTTTTTTGTGCCGTATTTCTTATAAATCGCGTCCCAACCCAACCATGCACCCGGTGTGACGATGGCTGTTCCTTTGGTTTGTAACTTCAAGCGAAAACTATCTGCTGGCTGATAAAACGAATCGGGTACAACACCTGCTGGTGCCGTTTCACGGTAATCGGTTACGCTGACGAATTGGGTTTTGGCATCGTAGTATAAACAAAATCCGCCGCCACCAAGTCCGCTGGCTTGCGATTCTGCAACCGAAAGGGCGGCAAGTGCAGTAATCCCCGCATCGGCGGCATTACCGCCGGTGCGTAATGTATTCGCCGCGAGATTCGAGGCAATCGGATGGGCGGTAACGACCATTCCCGATTTACTCATGAATGGTATGCTTGGAACAAATTTTTGCGTGCTGTCCGGTGCTTTTACCGCAGGTGGCGTCGCCGTAACGGCGGTTCCTGCGTTGGTGGCTTTCGGAACTGCTTTTTGTTCACTGCTGGGTTTGGTTGTCGCACTCTGAGCGGTTACTTTCTTGGGAATACCCATCGCTAAAACAAAAATCAAACTCAGTAAAATAATATTCGAAAGGATGCGCTGGTGGCGCAAAGCTGGAAAATTCACGGTTGCCTCGTACTGATAGCATTATCGATGTTTTGCGCACTGCCGGTTACGGCTGCTGCGCCTAAGCTGTTAATGACAAAAGATGAATTACAAAACCGGATGCGGGATGCTTCCAGTGAAATGGCCCGTGTCTTGACAATAGCCCACGATGCGCATTTACGGCTGGTTGGGCCCATCGATAAAGAACGCGATCCCAATCTTACCGGTTTGATCGGTCCCGATGATTCGCCCATCGTATCCACACAGGGTCAGCTTACCGCAAAGCGGACGGCGTGCGTGCCAGACTTTGCCGCTTTGGTCACACGTTGGTTGTATGAAGTTGGTGTTCAACCGGAGGACAAAGTAGCGGTCATCGCGACGGGAAGCTTTCCCGGCTTTAATATAGCCGCAATTTGTGCGATTCGAGCAATCGGCGCTTCTCCAAATATCCAGTTTTCGCTTGCCGCGTCCGAATACGGCATGACCGAGCCGGATTACACATTGCTTGATCTGAACCGGGAAATTCGCAATAAAATCAAGGATTGGCCCGACATCGACGTCGTGACCTATGGTGCCGGGAGCGACCGTGGGTATGCCCTTCCTCCGAACGGAAAAAAGACCCTCGACCGTGCCTTTAAGCGGAACGACAAAATCCCCTTGGTCACCGGTTCGCTCCACGAACAGATAACAACCCGGTTGAAGCTCTTAGAGGATAAAGGCCCGTACCGGGCGGTAATTTTTATTGGTGGTAATATTGCCGCGTTAGGTACGGAAGAAATGAAAGATGTGGGTGCAGGTTTGTTGCCCCGTGATGTCAAAGTCGATTCGAACCTAAAAGAGAGCATGATGAAACAATATCTTTTGCAAGGCACCCCGGTCATCTATCTGCATTGGTCGGAACATCTGGCGAAAGTATGGGATATCCCCTATGACCCCGCACACTTGCCTAAACCCGGTAGCATCGAAAAAATATTTGATATAACAAAATAACACAGGATTGCCGTCAGTAAACGGAAAAAAAGCACTCCACCACGGAGTGCTTTTTTGTTTAAAAACGATTTTCACTTCAACAATGTAATCTTTTTCGTAGATATAATCTCACCAGACTTCAATCTCACAAAATAGACACCGCTCGGCAGTTCGTACCCAGTAAATGTTGCGCGGTGCTGTCCGGCACTTACTTTACCGGATACCAGCGTCCTGATTTTCTCACCGATGCTGTTGTAAACACTGAGTTCAATTTCTCGCGGATGGTCGATAGTATATTCAATATCTGTCGTCCCATTAAATGGATTCGGGTAGTTATTCACAATCGAACAAGAACGCGGGATGTACTTTTCTGTTTCGCGAACGGCTGTGTTGGAAAAATGTCGAAGGTGTGGAAAAGCCGCCGGATTGATTATATAGTCGTTACGGATTTGTTCTGTGCACACACTCCTTACAACAACCGAATTTAAAGTCAGGTCGTTTGCTAACGTATATTCGGCAGACGCACACCCACCGCTTTTGTCTAATAGATACATGACATACAGAGTATCATCATTCACAACTTCCTGTACCGAAGGAAACATTTCGCTGTTTGCTGAACCGGATGGTTCACCGTGGTTTATTGTGTTGGTTAAATTGGTGGCCATACTCCAATTATCGCCGTTATCTACCGAAACACTCGCCCAGATATCACCACACGGCCAACCATTCGCACTGGTATCGTTTTGGGCGTACCGGGTAAAAACACAATACAAATTTCCATTCGTTCCAATCGACAACGAAGGGCGTGAAATAGTCGATTGGTATGCCATTGTAATGTATCTTAGGCTCGACCACCACCATCCATCCGCTACAATATCAAAACTATCCGGCCGTGTCTCTGTCCAATGCCAAAGGAAGCAATGTGAAGTCGTGAAACCTCGAATTATATTACCGCCAGTGGTCATCGTATCGGGGGGACCTAACCAAAGGCCACGTGTAATAAAAACGATGTGTAAATGATCCTGATTGTCGAAAATCATGTTGGCATCTTCTGAACACCATAAAGTATCACCGGGATCATTTTCGTTTTGATATAATCGTGAACGTGTAATATTCCTCGGTGTGTCAAAATTCCAACTGACTCCATTGTTGGTCGATTCAAGTAAATAGAGATCATTAATTCCATCGTATGTGGATTCTGGTTGATAACCATTATAAACTGATTGCGCCCAAGCCATTACGACTCGATTGGAAATACGCGATGCAGCTAATGCGCAAATACCGAAACTTGTCGATTCTGCCGGTGCGAAGGTTGTAAAAATGGATTGTGAAGTATCGCCTACGCTGTAAAATAATTTACAATAATCAGCATCGGAACGAGGATACTCCCGGCTGAATATGATGGGACGGTTATTCCGCGCGATTACCATATTGGGCCAGATTATCGAGTCTGCCGGTGGATTGGTGCTGTTTGCTATCGGATGTTCACTGAATCTACCTGCTGGGTACGCACTATCGACTGCGACGGTAGTTGTGTAACCAAGTGATGTACCCGGTCTGTGAGCGGTGATAATAGCATACCGATGGTTTTTTAATCCGATGCATGGGTAACCTGCACTTGCACCGTTGAAGAGAGTGATACCATTTACCGCCAGCCATTCGCTGTATGGTGCACGGTGATTGTACTCAATGACACGCGTACCTCCTACACTCGGTAGATTCATCCAAGTTGCGTGCAACCCGCCGACCGCATCGTACGCAATTCTGCGTGGTGAACACCCGTAATCGAAGAAATCTTGATACGTAGTACCAATAACCGTTTGTGCGATGGAGATACTGAAAGCGCACAAGCAAGCGAGTAATAAGAAGAAGTAACGCATACAAACCTCCACTCGGGTTGTACTTCGTTGTCTGTAATAAGGAGGAAATGCAAATATTTATACTTATAGAATGTTACAGCAATTTATTTCCAATTACAACCGTTTTTTTTATGAATTCAATTTTTTGCTTCGACCGATAAACGAGAGAACTAATGTGGTAGTGTTGGCAAGACGTGTAAACTAATACTTTCTCTTAATTTCCACAATCGAGTTACCGAATTGTTCCGCGAAGACGACAGAAGTATCATACCGTTTACTTAGGTATCGTGCAACAGAATCTTGGTTCATACCAGTGAGGTCTTTAAAATTTGTCCACTCGTTCAAGCTATTGAAGTAGTTTGTAGATAGAATTTCTTCTAAGTAAACTTTTGCCCCCCGCTTCAATGAGTCATCAAGATCCTTCGATAGCTCATTGAGAAAGTCATTTTGGTGAGAGCCGCAAGAAACGATTAACCTGCTGGAATTTCTGTTAAAGAAAGATAAGTAATTTCCCCACTCACTTATGTGTATTAGAATGTCTGCCGATGATGTGTGCGCTTGAAAAAATTCCATTTTTTTCCAATCTTCTCCACCCTCTTTTAACGTGAAAGTTGGTACGGGGTAAAAGAAATTACAAATCAATAAGAATGAAGAAAAAATTGGTAACGGTATGAAATACCAGTAATACTTAATACTCGATACATAATAATTTTCAGCAACAACTAAACAGGACTGGGTTACTAAAAATGGAATAGCGGAAAGTGAAAATTGTGGATCGCTCCCTAACCAAAAAACATTGAAACCCAAGATGCCGACGATACCGGCAAGATTACTAAAGTAAATTGTCCGGGAAAACCGATTACGTGGAAATTGGAAAAAGACAAAATGTACATAAAATATAATTAATAGCCCTATGAAAAACTTGACTATTTCCATTTTGGCAATGGCAAGTCCGCTTTGTTTATGAATCAGTAATTTTATCCAAGTTGTAACGTCGGTATGTCCAATAAATGCGTTTAAAAGTCCGGATTCGGCGCGTAGAATATTGGTCAACGAAAATTTCTGTAACTCTGGACTGAATCCCCTGATACTTGGATGGGAACTAAACCAGGTAACAAATTCAGTTACAGAAAAGTGTCCAATTTTCGTGAAAGAAGCGAATCCGAGAATGAATAACGGTAGTAAAATTGAGCCGATTACATAGAATAAAATCTGTTTTTTCTTTCCGTTATTCTGGCCGTAATTGACTAAAAGTATGCAATAAGCAGGAAACAGCATCGCGCAATTCAATGCGTACAGTATAGATAAAACAGTTGTAAACATTGCAAGAAATGTGAGTAACCAAGTCGCACGATTACTCTGATAAAGTCGAAGTGCCGAGAGATACAATAGTGTGGAAATAACAAAAAATTGGGAGAGAATGGCAGATTCGACTTCGCGGCTATGCAACCAATGAACATAACTGAATGCTAAGACGAAACAGGCAAATATAGACACTCGAGTTGGTATTCCTACGTTTTTAAGGAATATAAAAAAAAGTGCGATGGATAAAGATCCCACCAATGACGTAAAAACTTGTAGTGAGAGAAAAAGAGGAATTTGCAGACCAAGTATTTCATTAATTCTACCGACCAAATGCAGTGTCGTAGTGAGAAATAAATGTTGCGGACGAAGAAGTCTGACAAAATCTGTTGCCCAGTGTACTTCGTCGATTGCATCACTGTTGTCGGCTATCTTGGTCGGCATCGTGAGAAGATATACAATGAATACTGAGATAAATAAAAAGAATGAAATTGTTATTGGCGATTTCTTGATATTCAGTTCCATTGTCATCACCTTGGTTGATTTCGATGAATTCGATAACTAAGTTCGAGTTGGGACGAGAAGATTTGATGGAGGCATTGTACGGCGTATGTAAGGTTGTTCTGCACCGCCAATTACAAATAATCAAATTGAAAATGAATTAGGTATATACTTTAGATAGTATATTTCCTGATTATCAGTCGCCAGCCGATATGTTATCAACGTTTGTCTCGAGCATGGACTAACGGACCAGAAAAAAAGGAGAAATTCATTCTTTTATATCAAAACAATTTAATGTAGTTAATTATCATAGTACAGTCAACACGATTGATGGTTTCCACGTTCTGTTCCGTTTTTAGACTTGAATATTTCCTAATCCCATCAACACTCGTCCCGCCGCTTCGTCTGCGCTCGTATCCTTCCGCTTCGCGATGCAGATACCGAACGGTTCGCTGACTACCCACGCCTCTTTATTTTCAAAAAATGGTGCAAATCGCTGCATCCATTCTGCGACCGCCGGATGATTCAAGTTGTCTGCATCCTCCGGCAACTTGGCATCGAGCCGCGCTTCCCGCTCTTGTATCGAGATATGCCGTATCCCCGTTCGTTTCGCTTCGACTCGCAACGACACCACTAGCAACAATCGTTGTACCGCATCCGGTAGTTTTCCATAACGGTCGCGCATCTCAGCACGAATTTCTTCCACTTCAGTAATGTCCCGTGCTTCTTCTAATCTCCGGTAAACTTCCACCCGCTCGAATACTGTCTCAATATATTCTTGTGGTAGTAACGCCTCACCCGGTAATTCAATCCGCACCGGTGCTTCTTCCTTTGCGAGCTCAATCGTATCCGGGTCTTGTCCTTCCCGTAACGCTTGGATAGCTTCTTCTAACATTTCCAAGTACAAATCGAATCCAATTGCCGCAATCATTCCCGATTGTTCTTTCCCCAACAGATTCCCGGCACCACGTAATTCCAAATCGCGCAGTGCCACATTGTATCCCGCCCCCAGCGCATTGAATTCCTGCAATGTCCGTAGCCGCTTTCGTGCATTCTGCGTTACCGTGAGTTGAGGCGGTGTCAATAACCACGCGTATGCTTGCCGGTTACTTCGTCCAATTCGCCCTCGTAACTGGTACAATTGCGCCAGTCCGAGTGTATCCGCGCGATTAACGATAAGCGTGTTGACATTCGGCATATCGATGCCCGATTCCACAATCATCGAACTCAGCAACACGTGATATCGCCCTGTCATAAAATCGAGCATGATGCGTTCCAATTCGTGCGCGGGTAGTTTCGCGTGTCCCATTGCGATTTTGATTTCGGGAACGATTTGTTCGAGTCGCATTTTTATCTGCGGCATCGTTTCGATGCGATTGTGAACAAAAAACACCTGCCCACCCCGCGATGTTTCGCGTAATATCGCCTCACGGATGAGACGGTCGTCAAACGGCGCCACTTCTGTTTCTATCGGTAGCCGGTCTGCCGGAGCAGTGCGGATATAACTGACGTCCCGCGCACCGGAGAGTGCCATTTGCAATGTGCGTGGAATTGGTGTTGCCGATAGCGAAAGTACGTCCACTTCGGTACGTTTCCGTCGCAAATCGTCTTTCTGTTTGACACCGAATTTATGTTCTTCATCGACAATCACGACGCCGAGTTTCCTGAATTGAACATCCTTACTCAATATCCGGTGCGTACCAATCAGAATATCGACTTTCCCTTGTCGCGTCTCTTCTAAAATCCGCTTGGTATCTTTCGGTGAAGTGAACCGCGACAGCACCTCGATGTTTGCGCCGGTATATCGGAACCGGTCGCGGAAAGTCACTCCGTGCTGTGCCGCGAGGACGGTTGTCGGGCAAACGACTCCCGCTTGCTTCCCTTCCTGCAGCATCTTCCACACAGCCCGCATCGCTACTTCGGTTTTTCCGAAACCAACGTCGCCGATTAGCAATCGATCCATCGGATTCGGCGCTTCCAAATCCTGTTTTATCTCTTCCGTCGCCGTCATCTGGTCAGGGGTATCTTCAAATTCGAATGCCGCCTCAAATTCATGTTGCGATGCCCCATCCGGCGTTGCCGGCGGACGTTCGACTACTGCTCGCGTTGCATACAATTCGAGAATCTGTTTTGCCATATCGCCCGCCATCTTGCGGGCTTTCGTGCGAAGGTTTGTCCACTCCGCGCCGCCGATTTTCGATAGTGCCGGTTCGCCGTCTTCCGCGCGGTACGGTTGGAGTTTCGAGAATTGCTCCATCCGCACATACACCGACACGCCACCATAAAAACCTATCTTGAAACAATCCTGCTCGCTGTCCGCAACCTTGATTCTTTCAATACCGTCGAACCGTCCCACCCCGTGATCGACGTGAACAACGTGGTCGCCGCGCCGCATCCCTTCCAGTTGCCGTTTCGCTTCACCCGTCGGTAGGAACTTACGATGACGCCCCCGCCGCCGTGTTCGACCGAACAATTGATGCTCGGTAAACAACATCAATTTCGCTTCCGCAATCGAAAATCCTCGATGAAGTGAGGGAACGAGTATCGGCAATTCAGTCAGCGCTGTGTCTTCATGTTCATCGAATAAATCGTAGAGCCGCTCCCGTTGCCGTTCCGAATCACACAGCAAAAACGCGTTCCAACTTTGCGCTTTCAACCGCCGGAATGCCCCTTCGAATAAATTCAAATCACCGCGAAATTCTTCCAACGGTTGTCGTTTTATCGGTATCGTGACTTCTTCCGAGTCCGGTAGCCGCGGTAATCCTGCCGCGGTATTTTCTTGTTTATTTTCTTCCTCATTTTCTTCAGAAGAGAGTTCATCTTTTTTGAATGTCGAGAATTGTAATTTCCCGAATCGTCCCATGGCGGCAACGGCGTCTTTTGCCGGCAAATATGGTGCATGTTCGATTTCAGGACGTTCGATAACGGCACGGTGCCAGTCCCGCCATGCAAATGATACTCCCGCCGCATCCGCCACCACCACCCGAGTCGTCTGCGGTGAGAGTTGATTCAAGATGAACGAGTTATCGCTCGTGATTGGGGAGTGGATTCGAACTTTCGCCGTTTGCACTTCTTCAACCGACCGCTGTGTGTCGGCATCGACCCACCGTAGTGAAACGATTTCGATATCATCCAATTCGATTCGTAGAAACCGTTGTTCACCCCATCCGAACAAATCGAAGATACCGCCGCGTCGCGCAAATTCTTCCGGCTCCGATACCATCGTTTCCCGTTCGAATCCAGCATTTACCAATTGTTCCGATAGCTCTTCCGGATCAAGTAAATCACCGATTTTGAACACGAGTGGTGGTTTTGGTTCAGCAATTCCTTCGAGCAAAACCACTGCTGGTACGACCACCACCACCGCACCGCCATTCGCCGATTTCGATGCAAACAACCGTTCCAATGCAATGGCGCGCTCGCTTCGCTCATTTGGTGGTGCACCTGCGGAATCACCCGGAAACGCTTCCCGCTGTGGACACAAAAACACTTGGTCGGGACACAAACTCATCAAATCATCATGGAGCGCTTCTGCTTCCGTCCGGTTCGACGCAATCGCTACGATGCGCTCGATACCGCGTGCATCCGCTTCGTGCAATGTCATTGCCGTCAACAGTGCCGGAAGTGAATCGGTTTCACCGGGGATGCGGGTCGATAGTCCGCGCAGAGTGCGTTCGACTGCGCGATCGATTGATTCGCAGTGCAGGGAGGGGTGGAGTGCTTCTAACAGTGTCATGCTATAAAAGAATCTTTTTGTTGATTTGTAAGAAATCGTCAACTACAAAATCCCCACAGTGCGAGAGCACAGGGGGGACGGTTGGGTGTAGTAATATAAGAAATGTTAACGGAATTGCAACTCAATAAAAAGGGCGAGTGTTGTTCTCGCCCTTTAGTGCTAATTGACAACAATGTCAGGGATGCAGTGTTATCGATTGGTTGTTAGTGTTCGGTAAATTGAACTCTATTCCATTTCGCCATGTATAATTCGGATCGGTAAGACCGGAAGTGTGGCCATAAATTACAGTGCTACTGAATGCATTGTAATAACCAAGTGTGTATGTTATACCGTCCGAGGGAATATTTGCCGAAGTAGAAATTTGATAAGATGTTTGGTAATTGACGTCGAATTGATAAAATGTGTAGGTACTTGTATTCCTTATTTTCAGGAGAAAATATGTGGAAGGAACGTTGAAAGTTTGGCGATAAGTGGTTACTGAATCCACATTAACGGTAAAAGCACTCCATGAAAGATCGAGACCAAGGACCACGTTGCTACCGTTTCGTACGGCAGTCTCTGCAGATATAGTTACGGTATGTGGATTGTCTGCATAATGATAAGTAGTACTGTCTCCGGGTAGAATTCCTCTGATATCATTACCAATTTGACAAACAGTTGAATAAGGTGCTTTGTTTACACAAACAAAGTCCAGTGTTCGATGTTGTTGTGCAGCAGTCAGAGAGATTGATTGATTTGTACCATTTCCTAAGTTAAAGTCGGTGCCTTGGTGCCAAATTAATGATAGTGGCGAAGGCGAAACCAAATGAGCATAAATTGCCGTTCCTGACGAACCGGGGTAAAACCCTAAGCTACCTTGAGATCGCACTGCTCCACTGGATAAATTCACGTTTACCGTTGATTCATTACTGGCTAAGTAATTCACTTTTATTTGATCAATTACATAACCAGTTTGGTTCTGTATGACGAGGGCAAAATAGTTTGAATTCAGGTTAATCACATATCGTGAATTTGTCGAGCTAACGTTTCGAAGCGTATCTACGATAGGAACTGAAGTGCCGATCAGCTGATTGTTTCCATCTAAAACATAAACATGACCTGAAAGGGGAATAGACCCGGGATTATCGTTATAATGTAGAATGATCGAATCAGATGGATTAATAGTTCGGTTTGTGTCTCGCACCATTATTTCTGCAATACCGAGAGTATTGTTTACGATGTGGATATCTGTTGGTTGCGGGGCGGGTGCAGTAGGCGAGTTAGAGCTTTTCGAACAACCAATTATTAGCAAAACAGCGAAGAAAAATGCCGAAACGAGGTATTTCATTGCTAGTCTCCTTGAAGGTTAAATACGTTAATTGCGTATTTGTAGTTCCTAAAATATGTGAATAATTATTGTTGAACAATAATAAATTGTGAAAAATAAATAACACAAAAATTATCTTATTTGATCTATTCCGTCAGTATCGCATGCACCTTATCAATCAAATCATCCACCATAAATGGTTTCTGTTGGAACGAAAGTTTCGTGTCAGAGAGTTGTGCAACCATATCCGATTCATCGTAACCGGAAACAAATAAAACCGGAATCGTTTTATTAAATTCCCGTAGTGCATGGTACACGTCGATACCACTCATTCGCGGCATCACAATGTCGAGTAATAATAAGTCGTAGGTCTCAGTACTCAACTTGTGCAAACCATCTTCACCGCCGCCCGCTTCATCCACCGTGAACCCGATTGATTCGAGCACGTCACGTGTCAATGTGCGAACCATCTCTTCATCATCCACGATGAGTACTTTCTTCGCAGTCACGCTCCACGGTTCGTGGTACACCTCTTTCGGTGCCGCTGGTATAATGTGTTTCGCTTCGTCGGAGATGGACGCAAATGCGATGGTCACGCACGCTCCGGCATTCGGACGGTTACTCAAATAAATTTTTCCGTTATGCCGCGCGACGATTCCAAATACTGCCGCCAGTCCCAATCCGCGTCCTGTCCCTTTGGTTGAGTTGAATGGTTCACCCGGATGTTCAAGAATCTGCGGTGGGAATCCCGGCCCGTTATCGAACACGCGTAACCACACAATTTCCGTATCGAATTCATTATGTTCCAGTTCCGGTGAAACTGCGCCATATCCCGTCTGGAATGTTATCTGTCCTTTGCCGCCCAACGCTTCACTCGCGTTGATGCCGAGGTTCATCACGATTTGTTGTAGCTGAGTATCGTCGATAGCGATGCGCGGTAGTACCGGATTAAGTTGTAATGTAATATCGATATTTGGGGACATCGTGACGCGAAGCAGTTGCTGAACTTCTTTCACAATCTCATTGATATCCACTGATACCACTTGCGTCGAACCGCCGCGTGCATAAGCCAGTAATTGTCGCACAAGTTCCGCGGCGCGCTTCGCGGATTCGAGAATCACCCGAAGCAACGGCAGGTGCGGCGATTTATCACCAATACGCTTCGTCATTAAATCTGCCGTTCCCATGATTCCGACCAACAGATTATTGAAATCGTGCGCAATCCCACCCGCAAACCGAATAACCAATTCACGGCGTTGCGATTCTATCATTTGTTCTTGTAGGAATCGACTCTCGGTGATATCGCGTAGCATTACCAATCGCTCGGTCGGCGAAATGGGAATGATTGTGATGGAATACGTCAACCGCTTGTTGCGAATTAAATGCGTTTCTTCCAACTCGGTGATTGACGATGGCAATTCAAGTAAATGTTGTCCGAATTCACCTAAGTATTCATCGAGCCGGTGTCCGATTAATTCGCGTATCTGCCCGCCGAATAACTTACTGGCAGATTTGTTCAGTCGTCGCACAGTTCCATTCGATGCCAAAACAAAAATCGGGTCTGGTATCGCATCAAAAGTCACCACCCAATTTGAACTTGCTCGCAATAGGGCTTGAAGTAACCGGGTATTATCCAGAGCGAGCGAAAGTTGTTCCGAGAATGAGCTGAGTAGAAGTAGTTGCGATTGACTGAAAGCTGCGGGATCGGAGTGTCCGATGAACAATATCCCGAGAACGGATTTTCTTGCCGTCAACGAATGGATAGCGAACGACCGAATCCCCAAATCTTCGATATGTTTGATTAATTTCTTCGGGAGATATTCGGATGAAGTGACTTGTGAGCAATAAATCCCTTCTTTCCCCTCACGCATGACTTTGTGAAGTTCCGGTCCCAATGCCTCGATTTTACTGGTGTCGATTGGGTCGCCGTATAACGCCTTCACTGTCACATTACGAACCCGCATCTGTTCTGGATCGAATATCAATACTGCACCATGCTCCGCGGAAACGGTTTCAAGGATAAGTTGCAGTGCCTCGTCTTCCAATCCTTCCACCGCTGAAACCGGCACAACTGGTTTGATTGCCTGACCGGGAGCCGCGGGCGTGGTAGTTGCGGTGTCACCCTGTAAGATTTTTTGTTCAATATTCTCAGCAGTCACCCGCGTCGCAAGCAAACTGGCAAATTGGTTATTCGCCGCAAGTTCTTCGTATGCTTGTCGCAGTGCATTTTCATTCGAGCGCCGTTCGGTAATATCGGTTAACAACGCGAGCGAACCTGAATATTCGCCATGTTCGTCGAGGAACGGTGTCGCGTTAATTTTAACTGTTCGAAGAGTACCATCGCCTCGCCGAATAATCGATTCGTAAGACGAGGCAATCTTTTTCCTTCGTGCTATGTTCGCTTCTGCGATAACTTGATGTTGTTCGTCCGGGAATAACATCAATGCGGAGTGGCCGACAAGTTCTTCGTTGCTGTATCCGACGATTTGGGTCGTTGCCGGATTTACTATCACTATCGTTTCGTCGGGATCGGTAACAATCACACCGTCGCCCAATTGATCGATTAGCGAGTGGTAACGTTGTTCGGCGGAAATGGTTTGGCGGTTGAGGCGAAGTAAATCAAGCTGACCGCCTATGATTCTGCTGAACAATTCGAAAATATGTGCTTGCTCGACATTAAATGTTTCCGATGCGCGAATCGGCTGGCTTAATACGATGACGCCCGCTGTTGCATTGTTACGGTCTTTTATCGGAATCGAAAGCAGGTCGTGGAATAATCCGATTGCCTCATTTTCCTGTGCTTCGACCGGAAATTGGCTGAGCATCGACATGAGTGGGAATTCATCGCACACGTCTCGTTCTTGGAACAAATAGCAATTGCCAAATTCAAAATTCGGTTGCAATACCCGTACGAATTCTTGTTCTACAGCACCACTTTGGAATTGTTCGCGGATGTGTTCTTCAAGTACTGTACGTTCACGATGGTCAGCGGTAGCATGGATAATGCTCATCGCCGGAAGTTGGTAGGATGTGGGGAATAAAAATCCTACTACGAACTTATACAGCCCCAATCTCGATAATTCTTGTATCGCCGAATCGAATACTTTCTTCAGCTCGTTCTGTGCCGACAATCGTGAAACCGAATCGAGTAACTGCGCGAGTTGTTGGTTCCGTCGCCGCCAGTCACGCATCGATTTATTGGTCGCGGTGGCATCGCGGGTAATCATGATTCCGCCGTTGATTTCCTCATTAGCGGTGTATTGTGGAAGGAATGAGCTTTCCAGCTCCAGTACGCGGTTCGCTGAGAAATAATGCCACGCAACTTTTAGAAACCGTTCGCCGGTGTAAATCGAAGTGATATCGGGGAGAAAATCATTCGGATCGGAATGCTCCAACAACATTTCATGTATCGAAGTAAATGCGGTACTTTTCTCCTGTATCGCAAACAAATTTTGTGCTGCCGGGTTCATTTTCTGTATTTCACCCGTCGTGTCCCACATGACGATAGCTACCGGAGTATTGTCGAAGATTTGACGAAAAGCGGTATCCGATTCGTGCGCCTGGTGAAGCATCTTGTAAGTTTCAGTACGATCTTCGATATGAACCAGAACGTATAGTTTACCATCTGCCCAGATTCGGCTTAGTTTGATCTCTGCCGTAAAACGTTCGTCGTCAATTCTTTTGCACGGTACTTCTGAGATTGAAAAATCGTTTTTGTCTAAGTCTACCTGCGCTCGGAACTCACTGACGATGCTCGGCCAATATTCCGGAGAAATAAAATCGGAAGCATATAAACCGGCAAGTTCGTCGTGAGGTAATCCGAGAATATGCCCGGCCGCAGGATTGGCGTTGATAATTTTGCCATCCCGGTCTTCGATTATTAAACCATTAGGGTTGAGTTCAAAGAAACTGCGGAATATCTCGCTGAACCGGATTTGTCCTTTTAGGTTCAATCGTTTGGGGAAATTGACGGTTTTATTCGTATCATCGGAAGCAAGAAATAGTATCAGGACAGTCTCGTCGGATTGCGGATAAACCGAAACAAATCCTTTGGTCAGAATGCCTTCCACAGGTTGTAAACGAAGGGCTTTGCCGCTTTCGGCAACCTGTTTGATGACGGTCAAAAGTTGAAAATCTATGTTACTCAATCTCGTAAAGATGCTAAGCGAGGAAATACTGTCAAAGGCAATAGCAGCCCCGTTGCGCGAGACCGCTTCCCCCGTCTTGGTAACGATCCAAGCTGGTTCCGGAATAGCACTAATGGGTTTTTCCGCTATCATTTGTTTTATCTTGACTTCCATAAGCTTTAAAGAATGTACGTTTTCCCCGTTCAATCGTCAATGGAATCTGGATGATTTAGGATAAAAACCTATGTTGCCAGTCACTTTATTTTTGGAAGCAGCGGCACAATACCCGTATTCACTCGCCCTTCGGACGCTCGGGTCGAACGGCTATTCTTTCACCTATGCACAATTATTGGACCGGGTTAAGCGTGTGTCCCACGCCCTTCGGTCAGAAATTGCCGAAAAAGGGGAACGGGTCGCATTGGTGGCTGAAAATTCACCATACTGGGGTGCCGCGTACCTGTCAATCATCGCTGCCGGTGCTACCGTCGTGCCGTTCGACATGAACCTGCCGCTGACGGAAATTGATTTTATCCTTCGTGATTCCGGTGCTTCTGTAATTGTTGCTTCCGAGACCGCTTTCGCTAAAATGTCCGCGTTACTTACTGAATCTTCAATAAAACGAATTCCAATCGCTGGCGATTTCCCTGCTCCTGAAACGTGGGAAGTCGGTGGGTTTGCCGAAAATGCCGCATTGGTCTACACCTCGGGTACGACCGGTGTCGCCAAAGGCGTAATGTTGTCCGGTGAGGCGATAACGTCGAATATTACCGGTGCCCGTGACCGGTTTCAGGTGGCCAATGAAGAGCGTTTCTTTTCCATTTTACCGCTTTACCATACATACGAATGTACCTGCGGTTTGTTGCTTCCCCTATCACTCGGGGCATCCGTTTCCTACGCCCGTTCGCTGAAACCGAATGAACTGTTGGAAGATGCCCGCACCGTGCGTCCCACCCTAATGCTCGCGGTGCCGCTTATCCTCGAGAAAATCAGAAACGGTATTTTCCGCAAAGCCCGTGAAACAACCCCGATACGCCATTGGATGTTCCATACTTTGCTTCGGCTTGGTTACCTAACTGCTAAACATCCCGGGGGTGGCTTGGGAGTTGGGTTATTCCGGTCGGTTCGCAAACAAATGGGTCTCGACCAAATAAAATTGTTGGTTAGTGGGGGGGCGGCACTTCCCCATTCAATCGAACGTGATTTTATGGCGCTTGGGTTTCCCATTTTGCAAGGGTATGGATTAAGCGAATGCGCGCCGCTCGTCGCCGTGAATAGCCCGTGGCAACACCGTTTCGGGTCGGTGGGGAAGCCACTCGGCTATGCCGAAACCCGCATCGAATCGCCGGATTCTGAGGGTGTTGGAATGCTGTATGTACGCGGCCCGATGGTGATGAACGGGTATTGGAATAATCCCGAAAAAACCACGGAGGTAATCGACAAAGATGGTTGGTTCAAAACCGGTGATTTAGGGAAAATTGATAACGACGGCATGCTGTATATCGTGGGTAGGCGCAAAGACGTTATCGTCACTGCCGCGGGTAAGAATATCTACCCCGAAACGCTCGAGCAGGCATTGCTCGAAGATGAACGTATCCTTGAAACTGTCGTCATCGGTCGTCCACGAAAACAAGGGCAGGGGGAGGAGATTGGCGTGATTATCGTGTTCAATCCCGATTGGATTGCCACCGAATCCGAGTCCCATCGAACCTACACCGACGAACAACTACAGCGATTGGCGGTAGATATCGTCGCCAAAGTCAACGAGGGGCAACCCGACTATCGTCGCATCACCCGTATTGAAGTTTCGAAAGAGGAATTGGAAAAAACCAACACAAGGAAGATTAGAAGATACAAATACAAATAATTTAGTTATATTGTTTCATAACGTAGTACCCCGATATTTCAAACGTGATTTACAACTGTAAGGGGAATTACAATGAAAACCTCGTTCTCTGCCTTACTGGCAATCGCATTTGTATCACTATTCTTCCCTTATTCCGCAAACTCGCAACCCACTGAAGGATTGATCGCATACTATCCTTTGAACGGCAATGCCAACGACGCCAGCGACTTCGGGCATAACGGCACAATAATCGGAAATGTTTCGGCTACAAGCGATCGATTCGCGTTCGTAAACAGCGCAATGCATTTCTCTGACAGTACGAGTAGAATATATGTCCCCTATACATCATCGTTGGATGTCTCGACTGTTTCGGTCAGCGCTTGGGTGAGAATTGATCAACTAACGAATTACATTCAAACATTTGTGACTCGATGGCACAACGATTCTGAACCTGCGTATGTTTTTGCTCTCGAGATTTATACTTTAAATGGTACTGCACCATATTGTTATCCCAATTTCGCAATAGCGTTTGATAACCAGCAATATTCAGTTTATCGTTGTATCAACCCGACACCCATTACCGTAGGAGTATGGACACACCTTTGTGGCACTTTTGATGGAACCACAGTAAAATTGTACATTAACGGTCAATTAGTTCACTCTATTACTGCTATTGGCGCACTGCAAAACATAAACTCACCGTTAATGATAGGAGCCCACGACTATAATAGCCCAATACACAGCTATTACCGAAATTGGACGTACGGTTCCATCGACGAAGTACGGATTTACAATCGTGCCCTATCCGCGACAGAAGTGATGTCGTTGTATGGCGGAATTAATGTTCTTCATCCCACTGGTGGTGAAACTTTGATGCTTGGAACGCGGGATACTATTCGTTGGATTTGTGGTTCGCCCTCACCGGCAAATGTATTTGCTAAAGTCAATTACAATTATCCCAACGGCGATTGGGCAACGATAATCTCTTCGACCCCCAACACGGGACAATATGTTTGGACAGTTTCGGGGCATCCGACACAGCATGCCCGGATAAAAGTCGTGTCTACCACTAACCCTGACAGCTTAGGTGTATCGTTCTCCGATTTTTCAATTATCTCTTCTGTAAATGTCGAATCACCGAACATACTCCCGTCAGAGTTGAATCTTACTGCGTATCCGAATCCGTTCAACTCATCCACAACAATTTCATTCAGCCTACCAAAATCAGGGAACGTTGAACTAAAAGTGTATGACATTCAAGGTCGTGTCGTGAATACTTTGATGAATGGTTGGCAAAACGTCGGAGAACAGCGCGTACGGTTCGACGGGAAAGCGCTTCAATCTGGAGTCTATGTCTATCGGTTAATTGACGGTAATCAAAAATCTGTCGGTAAAATGATGCTCGTAAAATAAATTAGTCGTCATAAGAGGTTACTTCTATTGAAAACGCGGCATCGTTGCCGCGTTTTTATTTTCCTCTTTTCACAAACGCCCGCGCCACCTCTCTAAATTCTTTTATCAATTCATCTTCCCCCTTCACCACACCGCCGCGCATCAACACCTGCCCACTGGCGATTGTCGTATCAACGATTCTTCCATTGGCGCTATACACAAGATTGCTAACATAGTCGTGATCCGGTACCATCGCGAAATCATTTTCATTCACCAGAATAATTTCCGCCAGTTTTCCCGCCGCGATTTCTCCCGCATCATATCCGAATTGTTTCCAACTGTCCACTGTCGGCATCCGCCAAATGTCATGCGCCGCCCCTTGCTCCGGGTCACCCCATGCGTGCTTCTGCAATAGTGCCGCAATCTTCATTTCGCTAAAGAGGTCAAGTGAATTATTCGAACCTGCTCCATCCGTCCCCAACACCGGCACAATTCCCGCCTCTTTCATCACCTTCAAATTGAATGGCCCACCGACGCACAATTTCATATTGGACGACGGATTATGAATCACCGTAACTCCATGTTCCGCAAGCAACGCCCGATCCCGCGCATCCACATGAATGACGTGTGCCGCCTTCAATCGTGGCGAGAGTGCACCCAACGAATGCAAATATTCTACTTGCGATTTTCCTGTTTTCTTGTGGCAATCATCCACTTCCTGTTTCGTTTCTGACAGATGAATATGCAATGGAATAGAATTTCTTGCGGTAAATTCCGTCGCCCACTTCAACGACCCTTCACTCACGGTATAGAGTGCGTGCGGCCCCACAGCGAATTTTACATATTTCGGATAAAGCGATTTTGATTTTTCGTACAACTCAGCATTTTTTGTTTGTTGTTCTTTCGCCCGTTTTTCATCGAACAAGTCGATAAACACACCGGATAGAATCCCGTGCAATCCCACCTCTTCCACGACTTTCGCGCATGCATCGAAATGCCAATACATATCGCAGAATCCGGTCGTACCGGTTTTAATCATTTCGAGGCATGCCAGCCGCATTCCCCATTCGACAAAATGTTCGGTAATGTCGGTTTCGAGCGGCCAGATTTTTTCCTGCAACCATCGCATCAACGGAACGTCGTCCCCGTAACTGCGGAATAGCGTCATTGCCGCGTGGGTATGCCCGTTGAATAGCGCCGGGAGCGCCCGCAGTGTTTTCGCACCGTCTATAACTTCGTCGCTATCCACCGGCATTGCCAGGTCATGGATAGCGTGAATTTTCTCACCGCGAATTTCTATTGAAACGATTTTGTCGTGAAGAATAACGTCTTTCAGCCAAAGGGACATTCATTACTCCAATATGGATTTAGCAATATCGTAACGTTACTAGCCGATAGGCAACCGCATTTATTAAAATTTGGTCGTTTTTGGTTGCGTACTTTCGGTATCGGCCGTACCTTAAACCATATCTAATCTTGAATTGGCTACTTGCTCCAACCACCGGAGGATATTATGAAAAAGTATCTTCATTTCTTCTTTTCTTTATTCATTCCGATTTTTCTTCTACTCCCTCTTACCGCCAGAAGTCTCGATGGACGCAATTTTATTGTGCAGAATAACGTCTTTCAGCCAAAGGGACATGAATGAGCTCCGGTGAGTCTAGTGCAATATCGTGTTGGCACTGGGTATTGTGAGTTGGGTGGCAGGTTTTTGATAGTGGGTTTGAAACTGATAAGATTGAAAAGTAATTTAAAGTAGAGGAGGTGAATAACTTTCCATTCTCCAATCTACCCTTGAACGAAACCGATAGCTTAAAAGTGGAGATAGTCAAATGTCCCATAACACGAGTTGCAATAATTGCAAGTCAATCTTATATGAGATGCTCAGGATCAATTTCGGAACTATTGAATACAAATACCCGCCAAATGTTCCAACCCATCTTGAATCATTGGAATCCTTTACTTCGAAAAGGACGTACAATTTTCTGTGTAAAATTTATAATGCAATAAGTAATTATAGGCAGTTCGATGACTTCGTCAAAATGAAAAGTTTACAACGTTGTGATATATTTCTACCTGAACTGAATTGTATTGTGGAAATAGACGAATCGCAACATTTCACTGCTGCTCGTGCGATTTCATTGTCGAGTTATCCCAAATCGCTTGTTCTTGGGTATGACAAAAAACAATGGTTACAATATTGCGGTTCATATAACCGAAAGGACCCAAACCCACCTTATCGTGATGAACAACGTGCATGGTATGATACGCTTAGAGATTTTCTTCCTCTTCTAAAAGATCTAAATCCGACTATACGAATTCACATTGGAGATATTCCGTGGTGTTCACTTAATCCCAAATCAAAACGTGATAGAGTCAAATTTCGAGAGCTAGTTTTCGTTAACGAGCAACTAAAGAAAGGCAGAACAAATGGCTAAGATCGTAACAAAGAGAAAATCTGATACGTTAATTACTCGTTTGGTGATTCACTTCGATGAAAGTAGTCATATTGATAATGCTTATGGTTACAAACCAAAAATTGCATCCAAAGTATTAAATTGGGCGCTCAACGAGTTGATACCTATGGATCATCGTTCACGTTATTTGGTCACGTGTGGTGGTTTTATCAATGCGGATTTGCCTTCTGAACTCGCGGACGTAAAAGTTATCACTTCGGTTAGCAAGAAAGAAATAAATGCTATAACGAACTTTGTTGAAAGTATTTGTCACTCCGCTATTGACATTACATTATTGAGAAAGCTATCGAGCAGGTTCGAGTATCTTACATTAGGATTTGATTTATTTGAGAAAAATAAACGCATGAGAGAGGTGCAATTAGTTACTTTAATCGATTTACAAAAGAACTTGTATCACTGGACAGGTAAGTTCTATCCAACTCCTTCAGAAGAAAAATGCTTGATCCGATTTCCAGAATTGTCTTCACAATTTATAAAATGTGGCAAAGATCGCGTGTTCGTGATGGGTTGTCATGATCTATCCGCCTTCAATCCACGCTGTCAGAAAAGGACGGGAGGGTGGAAAAGGGAGTTACGTGATGAAATTCAAAATTTGGCTCAATCCTTCAAACCGAATATTGCACTCCAACACCCGCACAATACGATAACTTATCGTACATGGAATACTTCTTGGAGTGGGTTAAAGGGACTGGTTCCGACAGTCACGGATTATGTTTCAGGAATTCGATATGGTTTGAAACATGAAAATAAAGAAATGACAATCAGTGATGTATGCGAACACTCAATGGGAGGTAATGTCATGGATTTTATGATTCGTGAGGCAAAAATAAAAACTATACTCAAGTGATATTGAAGATGCGAATAGGGTGTTTAAGACGAAGAAGTTCTCCGTTATCGAATAAAATTGTGGATTTTCGGGTAGGCGCGATTCGCGAATCGCCCCTACCTATGCGTTGTCCTTTCCAAATTCCCAATTACGAACCCGACTTTTACAAAATTCAACGGAATTCGTGAACCTTTGCTCCAATACATGCAAAGGCTTGCCCCTTCCCCCTTTCCTTCCTTACCATATAATTCATTATTGGGGAAAACCGTGGCAAAATTAGGAACACTTACTCCGCTCGGTACCGGTGGTTGGATGGCAACCTCCGAGCGCGAAACTGCGGGCTATCTGTGGGAACACAATGGTAAATTAATTCTACTCGATGCGGGTAGTGGCATTCGTCGCTTGGAAAATCCCGATTTACTAAAGCGCTTTCAAGGCCACGAAAAAATTTATCTCTTCCTTTCCCATTACCATCTCGATCACGTTGTCGGCCTCACTTACCTCGAACGTTTTCTGCTCCCGTCGCAAACACTCGTTGTTTGCGCACCCGACCGTATGCTCGTTTATTACGACCCGGAAGAAGCGATAAATAAAATTCTTTGCATGCCGCTCTATCCGAGGCCGTTGCATTTTCTCCCGTTCCATTCCGAAATCCGCGAACTTCATATCGGCGAAAATTCCATCGACGGTATCGATGTCACCGTTTGGCCGCAAAAACACAGCGATGGCTCCATCGGTTTCGCATTCGGAAACAACCTTGCGTACGTCACCGACACCTCCGTACTCAATCGTGCGCTTTCTTCCTGTAATGGTGTGCGCTGGTTATTACACGAAGTGTATTACGATGAACAAGACGTTGCCGAACTAAATTCGAGCAACCGTTCCGGACAAATCGGGCATCACAGTATCGACACTGAAACTGCCGAATTCGCTCTGCAATGCGCCGCCGGAAAACTAATTCCCATCCATTTTCATCCCGGTCATTCCAAGGCACGTTTCGATGCGCAAATTGTCCGGCTCGAAGACTCTGGTCTCGATGTTGTCGTACCTTATGATAGTATTCCTATCAGTTTGTAATTTTATTTTACCTGTTGCCCGTTCCCTGTTGCCTGTTACCTAAAATGATTAAAGCCGTCTTATTCGATCTCGATAATACCCTCATGGACTTCATGAGTATGAAGCGCGCGGGTGTCGATGCCGCCGTTACGGCAATGCTCGATGCCGGATTACCGATTGCACGTGAAGAGGCTGAACAACGTATTTATGCAATCTATCACGATAAGGGAATCGAATATCAGGAAGTATTCGACCGCTTTCTCGAACGATTCCCATCACCCCAACCAAAACTGCTCGCCGCCGCCGTCAGTGCATATCGTAAAGCCCGCACTCATCACCTGCAAACCTATTCCGGTATTCGCGAAACGCTTGTCGGTCTTATCAAGCGCGGAATCCTCCTCGGTGTCGTTTCCGATGCGCCCCAGAAACAAGCATGGTCGCGCCTGACCGACACCGGTCTCGAAGTCTTCTTCGATGCCGTCGTTGCGTTTGAGGACACTGGCAAACTAAAACCCGACCCGCTTCCATTCAAGACTGCGATGGGGCGCCTTGGTGTCACCGCCGCACAAACGATAATGGTCGGCGATTGGCCCGAACGAGATATGCGCGGTGCCGCTGCATTGGGAGTTATCACTATCTTTGCCCGTTACGGTACTACATTCGATATCCACCAATCCGGTGCCGATTACGAGTTGAAACGACCAATCGATTTATTGGAAATTGTCGATAAACTCGGTGTACCGCGAAACGTACCACCTCTTAGCGGTCAGGAAAATTTATTGTAGTGGACCACAATCCCGATTTAAGTTAGTACTTTGAAGTAGGGATAAGGACGTAAAATGAAAAACTGGGAATACGCCACGGTTCGCACCAAGGTACTATCTTCGAAAGCAGTCGTCGAATTTCCTGATGGCAGGGAAGAAGTGCACGAAAGTATCTTAAAAGCACTCAATGCGCTCGGAGCATCAGGTTGGGAAGTTTGCGGTGCGGCGGAAAATCAACACACAGGTCAGCAACTAACGATTTTCTTAAAACGTTAGGTATCGCGAGTTTCGATTACCAGGAATATTTCAGAGGTTGTAAATGGCATTTACCGGTGTAGGAATCGACGTTTGCACCATCGAGCGTGTTGCTGAGTTGCTCGGCACTGACATGGGTCAATATTGGATGGACAGAATCTTCACTCCTACCGAGCGGGAGCGAATTAATACCCGTTTTCAATCCGATACCGGTACCAAAAAAGCCCGCCTTGCCGTCCACATCGCCGGCCTCTATGCTGCAAAAGAAGCCATCGGAAAAGCCACGCATAAAGGTCTCATGGGTCCCGGGCGCCTCGCTTGGCAAGATGTCGAAATCCGCCACACCGAAGACGGTGCTCCTGAAGCGCATATCCTGAACGGCCCGTGGGCGGGACGAAAAATCGATGTAAGTATCAGTCACGATGGCGGTGTCGCTACCGCTATCGCCATTCTATGGGAATAAAGTCATTGCGAGGTTTCAGCAATTTTGCTGAAACCGAAGCAATCCCATAGTTGTTTAACGAATCTGATTTCTACTAAACCCGACTCATTACGACACCTACTATGATACCTATCCTTTCCAATTCAGCAATGCGCAACGCCGATAAGCGCGGTATCGAAGAGTTCGGTATCCCGTCCCTCGCTTTGATGGAATCCGCTGGTCGTGCTATCGCAGACGAAGCGAATCGCATACTAACCGCAAGCACCATCGCGAATCTATCCGGTAAACGAATTTTCGTCCTCTGCGGAACTGGAAATAACGGTGGCGATGGTTTTGTCGCTGCCCGCCATTTATTAAATCGTGGTGCGGAAGTTTGGTTGCGGCTGGTCGGTGATCGTGCGAAAATCGGTGGCGATGCCCTCGCCATGCTTCGCCCGTTGGAGCACTTACGAACCGCGAAAGGGTTGCATGACAGTGGTAAAATCGAGACCCTTTCCGAAGTCGAAATCGAAACCCTTTCCTATATCCGGTTCGACATCGCAATTGATGCTTTATATGGAACCGGGCTGACCGGCCCGGTGCGTGGTGACTCACTTCGTGGCGTTGAATTGTTGAAGCGCATGCGGTCTGAACGTGTGTCTCTCCTTGCTGTAGATATCCCCAGTGGTCTCTCCGGTGATACCGGTGAAATCGCGGGTTCCTGTGCGGGTGCCGATACTACCGTCACCTTCGCTGCCCCTAAACTCGGACACATGTTTGAGCCCGGTCGTTCCTTATGCGGAAAATTAATCGTCCACGATATCGGTTTACCTGAAGAGTTATTGCAGAAAGAGGCAACTGCCTTTTCCTCATCACCAATTGATGTAAAAAAATTTCTTCCCATAATTTCGAGTGACGCCCATAAAGGGAAGCGCGGCAAATTATTCATTCTTGCCGGTTCCATCGGTTTAACCGGTGCCGCCGCTCTTTGCGCAAATGCCGCCGTCCGTTCCGGTGCCGGGTTAGTCGTGACCGGAACCCCGGAAACTGCCGAAGAGACCGTTGCGTCTAAGTTGATGGAAGCGATGACAGTTCCCTTGCCTGACAAAGATGGCAAATTATCCGAGCAATCTGCCCGAGCCCTACCCGAATGGAGTGGTTGGGCCGATGCATGGGCAATCGGTCCTGGTCTTGGCCGGGCAGAATCCGTTTCTGCAATCGTACATCTTGTCTGGGAAAATGTTGCTTTGCCAATGGTCGTGGACGCTGATGCGCTGTTTGCGCTATCGGAAATTGCGACCGCGAACAAGCGACTACCTCATGCGAGTGGTCTCAGGATTCTGACACCACACCTCGGTGAATTTGCAAAGTTGTCAGGTGTCGAACCGGAAGAGATAAAGCGGAACCGTCTTGAAATCACTTCTGAATTTGCTAAAAAGTATAATGTCGTATTACTCCTTAAGGGTGCTCCGACAGTAATTGTCGCTCCGGATGGTAAAATATGTATCAATCCCACCGGAAACGCTTCACTCGCGACTGGGGGTAGTGGCGATGTTTTGACCGGTATCATCGCCGCGATACTTGCCGGAATGCAGGCGGCAAATGCTGTCGATGCTTTTGGTGCCGCGGTAGCCGCTGCTTGGATACATGGCAGAATCGCCGACCGGTGGATTGAGCAAGGGGGTGTTGTAAACGCATTCCATGCGGATTGTTTATTAACCGGTCTTGCTGGCGCGTTTGCCGAGTTACGCTAAGTTTTTTACAGGAAAAAATGGGTTCCGAAAAAAGAAATTCTGATATAATTTGGGGTTGGTTGTGGGTATCGTTCGCATGGATGGCTCTTTTAACCATACTTTCCGCAATACCCGGTAAGGCGATGCCTCATTGGGATGTATTGTCATACGATAAGGTAGTTCATGTATGTTTCTATGCTCCACTCGGGTGGTCGATAATTTCTTCGTTGGTTCGCAAAGTGGATTTCCGGTTTGGTGTGATGATGATGGTGGTAATGCTATTTGGTGGAATCGATGAAATTCATCAACACTTTGTACCCGGTCGAACTATGGATGTATGGGACTGGGTCGCGGATTCTATTGGTGGGATTATTGGTGGGACATTTTTTTTATTATGGGAACATTACTGGAACAAACGTAGCGTAAAAATCACCTGATTCGATGGAATCGAACAAATTCAGTTTACTACTCAAAAAGAAAGAAGGTTTGAAATGGCAGGGTCGGTTAATAAAGTCATTTTACTTGGTCGGTTGGGGCGGGACCCCGAACTCCGGTACACACCAAATGGCGCCGCTGTCTGTACGTTCTCCATTGCAACCGATGAAAGCTATACTGATCGCGACGGTCAAAAAGTTGAACGCACGGAATGGCATAATATCGTTATGTATCAGAAGCTCGGCGAGCTTGCGCATCAATACTTGAAAAAGGGTGGACAAGTTTACATAGAGGGTTCAATACGCTCACGTGAATACACCGACAAAGAGAATATTAAACGAAGGGTATTTGAGATTCTGGGTAACGAAATGACGCTTTTAGGTGGTCGTCCCCGTGATGACGATTCTTCCCATTCTGAAGGTGATTACAATAAAGTGTATGGTTCCCGTACCTCGTCAGGACCCACTGGGCCGCGTGGTGATGCTTCCTCCGGGAGTGCTACACGAGGTGGAAAACCGCCACAACAAGCGCATCAAAGCGATGCGCCACCTCCTGAAATCGAGGATGACCTCCCCTTTTAAGTGATTTTTACACGACATCCGCAAAAACAATTACTTACAGAAAAACATCAATAAATTAAAAATTTATTGATGTTTTTTGTATAAAAAAGCTTCAAATTTGTAGATTAATTAACTTCGTACCTAACTTCTATCTACTTCAAAGTTTCGATCTATCGTTGCTTAGAACTGACGACCCTGACGTGATTGAAATTCCTCCTGGAAACCCCTGTGAGTATTTGATTTACAGTCACTCGTTTTACCGCCCAGAACATTAATTGAATCTGGAATACCCATCCCCGCTGAGAAGTAAGGAGAGTTCCTATGAATTTGAGTAAATGGCTGTTGCCGTTACTGTCTCTGTTGATGCTCGGTTTGCTGATTGGAACCGCGTTTGCAAAAGACATACCGGTTCTCACCACCCAACAAATCAATACCCAAAAACTGCTCGAACAGAAGAGAATTGATCAGCAACAATGGCAATACGATAATGATCACCCTACCGGCCCGGTACGTGTGATTCGTGAGCCAAGTTCGATCGACGAATTAAATTCCCTGATAACCATTGGTACCGGCGCCTCCACCCAACGGTATCCAATGGCAAATTATTACGGCTACGAACGATCCGCTGCACTTTACACTGCTGCGGAAATCGGTCAAGGCGGTGCGATTTCTACAATTGCTTGGTATCCCACTTCGGTATCTGCAGCCGCGATACCGATGGTGATTTACTTGAAAATGGTCCCTTCAACAACCACGACCATATCCAGTATATCGCATGCGTCGATGATTACCGGTGCAACCATGGTTTGGACCGGAACCCGTGCGGCGAACAATCCCACGAATGCGTGGTATACTTTTACTTTGTCCACACCCTTTAACTATGATGGCACGAGTAATCTTATTGTGATTGTGGAAGACAACTACGGTAGTAGTGGAACTGGTACTTCTACCGTACCAGCTGTTACGTATACCACGGCTACAAATCAATTCGGGTACTTGCAACAAGACTCCTCAATACCGACCGGTAATTACATCGTCACTTCCAATCGCCCGAATATTCAATTTAATGTTGGCGTAGGTGCGGTGAGTATGCCAAATCCCATTAATGGTGCCGTAAGTGTACCGAATAATGCCGTGCTGTCGTGGTCGGCAGCAGGTGGTGCCCTCAATTACGATGTCCTGTTGAATACTTCGACACCACCGGTTACGGTAGTTTCCCCGGCACAAACGAGTACATCCTACACATCGCCTTCGAATCTCTTGCCCAATCAGCAATACTTTTGGCAAGTCATCGCACACGATGCATCAAGCACCAACGCGGGGCCAATCTGGTCGTTTACAACAGCTTCGGGTGCTGCTCCCGTTGCCCCTTCTGCCGGTGTCATCGACTCGGTATTAGATGCTTCAGTAACTTCGTTAACTGTCCATTGGACAAGCAATTCCGCGGGAGCGGAAACCGGATTTTATATCCTCCATTCGACTGATGGTGTTACCTATAATTTCCTTGATTCCGTAGCAACAGGAATTCTCCAGTATACCCATTCCAGCTTAGCGTATAACACTCACCACTATTACCAAATAAAAGCGGTGAACAACGGAATCGCATCAGTAGGTTATACTGCAGCGGATGGCTACACCTTGGCGAATATCCCGGGAATGCCCGCTCTGGTTTCTCATAGCATTTTGTCAATCACACTTAGTCTGAACTTCGGTGCCAATCCATCCGGTACGCAATTCGCTCTATACGATGCAAATAGTAACCGTTACGTTCAGGCAAATGGAACGCTAAACTCTGCGCCGCTTTGGGGAACTTCTTCTCAATTCGGTACAACCACAACGATTAACAGTTTAGTACCAAATACAAATTATGTATTTGAACTCAAAGCGCGGAATGTTAAAAATATTCCAACAGTTTATTCCGGTTCGGTATCGGTAACCACGAACAATCCGTCTTCCCTGCCATTGTTCCAGAATTTTTCTGGTACATTCCCGCCGTTGGACTGGACAGTCAGCACGACCGGAACATCATATCCGATAATACAAGTAGCTGGTACTCCGGCATGGGTTGAATGGAATTGGTGGAATGCGCCAAATAATCAAATTGACAAACTTATTACTCCACCTATTTCCACTGTTGGTGTATCGGTAGGAGAGATTTCATTTAATCTCGGTTATAATGGCAACACAACATTCCACGATACATTGGAAGTCGCTTATACCACCGATGGCATCAATTACACGGTTTTCTGGAAAGCATGGGGTACCGGAACCGGTATCAATGCATTGAATGGTGGCAATGGGAATACGCAAGTCCCGCCGACCATACCTGACACCCGCACTATTGCATTTCCCGGTGCCGCGCTCGGACAATCGAATGTCCAAATCGCATTCATCGGAATCAGCGCGTACGGAATGAACTGCTATATCAATAACGTGAGTATCTCTGCTGTTACTCTACCGCGAATTGCTTTCAATACTGTGCCGGCGATCTACGGATTACGACCGGTAAACAGGCCTGCAAGCTATATTAGTTACGTGAAAAATTCAGGTGTGGGAACACTAAGTGTCTCCGGTGTTACAACCGCACATGGTGCGAATATTACGCCAAGCTGGACGACGCATACGATAGCTTCTGGTGATTCCGCAGCAATTACTTTAACATGGCTTCCTCTTATGACCGGATCGTTGGCGGATACTGTAATCTTTACTTGCGATGGTACGAACAATCCGGGTTTGTTGCCTGTCAATGGAACCGCTCAGGTTCCGGTAACAACCATTACACAACCGTTTACAACCAGTATCCCAACCGATTGGACAGTCGTTAATAGCAACGGTTCGACCTATCCTTGGGTATACACAGCTACCGGAAATGGTGGCTCTAATGGCGCTGCATATACCAATTTGTACTATTCGTCGAACGTTCTTGGTGCGAAGTCTGTTCTTTGGACTCCTTTGGTAAACACAATGGGTGTACCGTTAGCAAACATCACATTCGATTGGTGGATGAATAGCACTTATACCGAATCCGATACCATGTATGTCGTGTATTCGCTCGACTTTGGTAACACATATACACCAATCTGGTGGCGTGCGGCGAACGGAACCGGTGGTCCTACCGGAACTGATTTACGAACGACGGCAACTGGGACTTATTACAGTACTCCGGTAGCCACTGGATGGGCGAATGGTATAGCTTCAGTTCCCGCAGCGGCGTTGGGACAACCGGCGGTTTTGTTCGGTTGGGTCGCCGTGAAAGGTGCTGCAACCAGTTCCAATTCGTCTTATATCGGTTTGGACAACATCACCTTTGTCAATCTCGGTGTTCCGCACATGGGTGTGACACTACCGGGAGCAACGTCGAATATCAACGGTATTTCTTATGGAACTCATGTCGTCGGTTCGGTGAATCCGCTTACTTTCACGGTTCGCAATATCGGTTCCAACTTGATGAACATCACCGGTGTCGCAACCAATCATCCGGCTACGCTATCGACGAATATGAATATACCACTTTCGATTAGACCCGGTGATTCTACTTCAATTACAGTAAATTGGACGCCCGCTGTTGGCGGTGATTATACCGACTCATTGACGTTGACACACAATGGCGATAACACTCCTTACATCATCCCGGTAACTGGAAGTGCATTAGCAGTACATCAGTTTTCATACACGCAGGGATTCTCAAGTGCAACACCTTGGCCACCGGCGGAATGGCAAATTATCAACCCGGACAATGGATACACTTGGGTTTGGTATTCACCGCAATGGGCACGGATAAATTTCTGGGGTTATAGTAGTCATCCTCAATTGGATTATCTCGTGTCACCGGTTTTTACAACCGTTGGGATGACCAACGCGGCGGTTGACTTCGATTGGTCTTATTTATACGATTCCAATTATAACGACTCGTTGGAAGTGGCGTACACTACCGATTTAGGGACAACTTGGAACCAACTCTGGCTTCGCTGGGGACATGGTACCGGTTCGGATTCCTTACCGGCGGGTACGGGTGCAGGCGATTCGAACCCTGCATCTTCGAATTACGGTCATGCTCACATCCTGCTTCCGGCTGGCGCGTTAGGACAATCGCAAATTCAGTTCGCATGGATCGGACATAATATGTACGGTCCTGACATATTTGTGAGCAATATTGCGATGTACAACGCCAATACCCCGTTAATCTCTTTCAATCCTACCACAGTATCGTTCGGAAATCAAGCAGCGGGTGTAGGAAATGTGTCTTCGACAGTTTACGTGAAAAATACCGGCTTGTCTTCCATGCATATTACGAATGTAACTGCTGCAACCGTCACGCCAAGCTGGGTAAGTAATAACATCGCAGTGGGTGACTCTGTTCCATTGACGGTAACATGGTCGCCGACACTGTCTGGTGCGTTTGCCGACACCTTGGTATTTACATCCAACGCGACCGGTGGAAATAAATTACCCGTTACTGGAAACGTGTTTGCTGCGGTTGTACAAAATCCGTCGTTTACACCAACTTCCGCAACGGCGGGAAGTACCTTCACGTTTGCTGGTGACTTCGTAACCTACTTATCGGATTTGACAATAGATAATGTCGACGCAGTCGTCAACGGAACAAGCTACCCGTTGGTTTACGCGAGTGGTTCAGTGCCCGGTACAGAGCACTATACCGGTTCGATAGTGTTATCGACAATCGGTATGCCGACTTATTATCTCGTTGCGTATTACCACAATTCAGCACTTGTGAATGACTCAGCAAAAACGGTGACTATGAATGGCCCGTCGGTTCTCCCGCCACAAGTCGGTGGCCCCGATGCTTTTGGTTATTCCTTCAAGACCAGCGTAGCTGAAGGCGGCCCGGTCTTCAATTGGATTAATCATACCGATGCTGCATATCAGATGACGAGTACCGATTTCCCGACTGGCGATGATAATGCTTCGGGTATAATCCCATTACCATTCCCGTTCACAATCTACGATTCAACATATACTTCGCTGTTTGTCGGAACCAATGGCGATGTCGTGTTTGATCAGGTAGGAAGTGTGCCTTCGACCTCTCCCGTGTGGTTGAACGGAGCGCGCGGAATTTATGTATGGCCGGGTGATATGATTACCGCACCGTACAGCAATGCAACCAATTCCCGCGTGCGCTACGAAGCGTTTACTTCACCCCGGATGTTCGTTATTACCTATGATAGTTTGGGTAATTACTCAACCGGTGCGAATCGTGTTTCGGCGCAAATAATCCTGTATCCGAATGGTAAAATCGTACTTCAATACCGCGATATTTCCAATTCGTGGAGCGGTCGTGCCATCGGTATTCAGAATACGGACGGTTCGATTTATCTTGCTTACGGTTCTTCGGCAACGTTACCGACGAACAATATGGCAATCGCTTATACACCTCCGGCGGCGATTTCGCTTAGCGGTAGTTTGGTTAATTACGGCTATGTGCTTGTTGGTGGCAATAGTTCCGCGACTGTGTATGTTCGGAGTGTCGGTCAAGTGGTGTTGAATATTTCGAATGTCGCAACTTCTTCGGGAATTACTCCAAGCTTTACTGCCCAAGCCTTAAATCCCGGAGATTCGGTCGCATTAGTGCTGAATTGGAATCCCACCATTGATGGGGCATTTTCAGGGAATGTTGTCATTTCGTCGAATGCATTCAATGGTTATTCCGATACAATCGCGGTGAATGGTGTAGCTTACCTCCCGGCAGGTGTGCCCGCAATCACGATTTCCTATACCACTTTGGACAATACAGCCCACATTTCGTGGGTTAGACCGACTGGAACTGTATCGGGATACAATGTTTACCGTCTAAATTCAAGCGGCCTCTTTGAGCCGACGGCACTTCGATTAATTTCGACAATAAACGATCCCGACATAACCTCCTATCTCGATGTTAGTGTCACGAATCACTACTATTATCGTGTAACCGCATTCAACTCGGTTTCTTCTTCCAGTACTGCCGTCGTATCTTTGTCCAGCGGATCGCAAATGCGAAGCGGTGCAGTAGGAAATACGCTGACTACTACATCAAGACCAAACGGTAGGGGTGTTTCATTCGATAAATCGAAAACCAACAGTTCTGACAAAAAAGGTATAACTACCGATTTGAGACCCGGTAGTCTGAAAAAGTAGTTTATTTGGAGAAACCTCCCCTCCGAGTTGCTCGGAGGGGAGGAAATCTCTTAGCTTAGATGGTTGTTAACCCATCTCTTGGAGCTGAATCAACATAAAACCGCCCTTCATATAATCTAAATTTGCCATGAGAATATTGATATTGCGATTAAGTTGGTAGATACACACTATAATCAAACAGATTTTACCCCAATTGAATTGAAAGCTGGAGCACGGTTTTTTTCATTTAAGTAGGTTGTTCACTTGCATTCAAGAAGTTGCCTCAGTATCGTATCCTAACTTCGTGTAGTGCAGAGACGTAAAAGCTTTAACACAAATAGGAGGTATTATGAAGGTAAAGGCGCTTGCATTAATGCTGGCGATCCTTGTTGCGGGGTCCGCATTTGCATTGGAATCGGGTCCATCAAATCCCGTTGGTTTCTTTTCAATTACGGTGAATCGTGGTGCGACAAATACTTACAATTTAGTGAGTTTTCCCACCATACCGGCTACTGCAACCTTAACGGCCACGTTGGCAAATCAATTGCCTTCCGCACCGTTAGTGGGTAACAGAACGGTTATCGAGTGGTTAAGCAATGTCGATGGTGGATACAAAGCCGCCACGAAAGACAATTCGGGTAATACATGGTCCAGTACTGCTATTCCGCCGTTAACGACTTTGGAATCGCGTAAAGGATACTATATTCTTCTTAAGACCTCTTCGCCGCAAACCTCCTATACCGTGGTAGTTGCCGGAGATGTCCGCACGACAAACTGGAACATGGACTCGATTAAATTCGGGTACAACATGGTCGGTTCCGTATTTGCCGCTTCAGTGCCTCTTAACAGTACACTTCTTGCAGTCGCGGGCGGCTCGCGTCTACAACGCGGTAACTCGCCGTTATTCGCGGCTGGAACTGCCGATAATATTAGCTACTTACAACCATATCCGGCCAGTAGTTTCATCACTGCGTATGTGAAAAATGACTATACGTTTAATTCGTCCAGTATTCCTGCGCTAACTACATTGGATCCGGGTAAAGGATATATCATTCTGCGTAGAAGCCCGACTGGCTCTGGCGTGCAACCGCGTTCAAATTTCTTGTGGCCGGATTATCCCGTACCTGCGAATTCGAGCAGCAGCGATGTATATCATCCGTCTAATGGTGGAAAATCGGTCGCATCTGCACCGTCATCTGCTTCCACAAGCCGTGTTGTCACAACTGCGAAGCCAGTGGTAGCCACACCGTCGGTTACAGCAACGACGACTGTGAATACGAAAGGCGCGTCAGCACCAACGTCGGCTCCGGTAAAAGCGAAAAACGCACCGGCGGCGAAATAAGAGTTTTTATGTAACACGGAATGCATCGTCTGCATTACTGTGAATAACTTGTATTACTCTAATTGTTCTATAGCATCAGATTTTTATTTGGAGGAGAAATGAAAAGACTGTCATTCAGTCTCGGTTTTCTACTGTTGCTGTTGGCATCGTTTGCCTTTGCACAGCCATACGGCGTAGACGTATCGTCGTTTAGTCAGGACGGAACAGATTATTACTTTACAAATGGTGGTAATCCGGTTCCATTGGGCATGTTGGTTCAGTTCATTGATCCGGGTGCTAACCATACCTTAGATCCAGTGGATGTGTCTGCTGGAAACCTTGGTGGTGTTACCGGTGATGACCGAATTATCGGATCCTCTGCCATCGGTGATGGTGGATATCCCGCTGGCGAGTATTACGAAGTTGCAGGTATTACTGCGACAGTAGGTGGTGCTACCGGATTGCAGGTTTTGACCGGTTCAAACATCTACATTCGTGTATGGTGGTCGGTTGACCGCTTTTTACCAACGCCGTTCCCCGGTGGTTCGCTTTATGCGGATGCTGGCCCGTTTGCGGTTATTGACGGCGCAACAGCACAAAATGGTGGCTTTATTACCACCCAATTTACCGGTTCACCAGTTTGGCAACAAGCAGGTTCAGGTGGCGCACCGGCAGTCACCGTTAAGATGGCTGGCAACGTGATTGCAAGCGGCGCAACGCTTCCCTTCGGTCATAGCGTAATTGGCACCCCGGTTCAGAATACCCTTTGGGTAATCAATACTGGTACTGCTGACCTTACCGTTGGTAACTTCGCGACAACTGGCGATTACGGCACAACTTCTGCGACTACACCGATTCATGCGGGCGACAGTGCTTCCTTTGCGATCCACTTTACCCCGACTGCTACCGGTGCCCGTCCCGGCACGTTCTCATTCACCTCCAATGCGGCAGGCAGTCCTTACACATTGGTGTTGAGTGGAACCGGCGATCCCGTACCTGCTCCCGCATTAGCGGTAACAATCGGTGGCAACCCGGTTCCGAACCCGGTTGACTACGGTTCACTTGTATTGGGTAGCCATGGCGATGTGGTATTCCACCTTGCGAATACTGGCAATGCCCCGTTACACGTGTCTGCACTGGCTGGTTCCGGCGACTATGCTGTTCAGGGATTGACTTCCTATACAATTAACGCAAGTAGCTCGCAAGACGTAACCGTACGCTTTGCACCGTCTACGACCGGTACCCGTAATGGTAACTTCACCTTTGCGCACGATGCCGCTGGTGGCTCATACAGCGCCGCATTAACCGGCGTTGGCAGCCCGGTTCCAGTTCCGAACGTCGCCGTCACAATCGCTGGCAACTCGGTTCCGGATCCTGTGGACTTCGGTTCGGTTACCTTACCGAATACAAGCACTATCACGTTCCATATTCAGAACACTGGTACTGCAAATTTAAGTGTTAGCGCGTTGGCAGCGACCGGCGACTATGCCGTTCAAGGTGCGACAAGCTATCCGAACATCACCCCGTTAACTGGCGTGAACGTTACTGTGGTATTTACACCGTCGACGACCGGTACCATTACTGGTACTTTCTCGTTCACGCATAATGCCGCTGGTAGCCCGTACAGCGCGAACTTGACTGGTGTTGGCGTTCCCGCAGCAGTCCCGGGTTTAACCGTGGATGATGGCGTAAACACCTATGTTTCCGGTGGCACGCTTAACTTTGCAAGCACCCCGGTAGGCCACACGTCGAATGTCTTATTAACGATTACCAACTCTGGTACTGCACCGTTAACGCTTAGCGGTTTCTCTGCTACCGGTGCATTCCAAACCACGACCCCGGCAAGCCCGGTGGCTCCCGGTGGTAACGTTTCCGTAACGGTATCGTTCTCGCCGCTTTCAATTGGACCGGCGTCTGGAACCTTCTCATTCAGCCATAATGCGGCTGGTGCAAATCCATTCTCGTTGACGTTAAGCGGTACTGCTAACCCATACCACAATAACGTAAACAATCCGAATGGCCCAGGAACTGGCTACCACGCTACGTTCCCGAACGATCCGGGTACGAATGGCTTACCGCCGTTAGTATTGGACTTCGGTACCCCCGGTACCAACCCGTCGAACCTTGACTGTATCGTTCAAGACACTCGTTATATCACGATGCCTGGCAACATTCCCGGTTTTGGTGGCGATCAACCGTGGGACAACAACCTGACCATTCACCGTTATTGGGATATTACCGCTACCGGTGGTGTTGGTTGGACTTGTACCGTTTATTTCTACTTCACCAGCAATGATTTACCGGCTGGTATTGTAGACCCGACCGCTGTACCGCTATATGCCTATGCATATAACACCATTTCCCATACATGGTCATACTATGTAGTCCACGTAACATTGTTCCAAGCCGGTTCACCAAATGTGTACCAAGGTGTTGTGTTCGATATCGGTGGATTTTCCGAATGGGAAATCACTCAACAACAACCGACACCAGTCAACGCGTTGCGTTTCAACGCCGCAGCTGGCGACCGTTCGGTTGCACTGAACTGGCACGTCGAAGCGGAAGTATCGAATGCATACTATCGCATCGAACGTCGTAATGTCACGGAAAACACCGACTGGACAGTAATCCATAACGTCAATAGTCTTGCACCGAATGGAACCAGTTCACAGCCGTTGAACTACCGTTATGCTGACAACTACAACTTAATCAATGGCGAAACCTACGAATATCGCATCGCCGACGTATCGATGGACGGTATCGCGACAAATCGCGCCACCATTCAAGCGACGCCGCACGCTGCAGTAATCGCAGATTATTCCTTGGCTAACTTCCCGAACCCGTTCAACCCCGAAACCCGCATCAGCTATACGATGAAGGCAGAAGGCAAAGTCAAGATTTCCGTCACAGATGTGATGGGTCGTACGATTGCGACTTTGGTGAATGGCGAGACAAGAGCAGCCGGTACTTACAACATTACGTGGAAAGCCAACAACATGCCGTCAGGAATTTATTTCCTGAACATGGAAGCAAATGGCTTCACCGCAATGCGTAAGATGGTGCTTGCGAAGTAAAGCTACTTCAATAGAGTTGAAAACGGGGTCGAGCAATCGACCCCGTTTTTTTTATACCTTAGATTACTCAACGTGGCCATCAGGAGCGCTTACTTTTGAGATGGGTATAAATACACGGGAAGTTACTTATCTGTAAGGGAAGTACGTCGTATACTAAGTCAACAAAGTCAGGAATGGAAAACGAAAAATAATTTGAAACTGGTAGCAATAACCGGGTCACACGGTTTGATAGGAAACGCTCTGATTCCGTATCTCGAAACCTGTGGTTTCCGAGTCATTCGCCTCGCAAGAAACCAACTGGAAACCCTCCCGGAAAACCTTGAAGCGGTTATTCATCTTGCCGGAGCCAACATCTCTGAGGGGCGTTGGACACCGGCAAGAAAACGTGAATTGCTTGAAAGTAGGACTGTACTTACCGCGAAGTTGATATCTGCCTTCCGCACTCTGAAATCCCCTCCACGTGTGCTCTTGTGTGCTTCAGGGAGTGGTTTTTACGGAAATCGAAGTGATGAATTATTAGTTGAATCATCTTCTCACGGTTCGGGATTTCTTGCGGACGTTTGCAAACAGTGGGAAGGAATTGCCGAACAAGCCGCTCAATATGGTAGTCGTGTCGTCACTTTGCGCATGGGTATTGTGTTAAGTTCGGCGGGAGGTGCGTTACCTCAAATGATAACCCCATTCCGGTATGGATTGGGTGGTTGGTATGGAAACGGTCGGCAGTACATGAGCTGGATCGCAATCGAGGATACACTTCAGGCAATTCAATTTTTAATTGAAAATGAAAATATTATCGGCCCGGTCAATATCGTTTCGCCGCAACCGCTTTCCAATCGTGATTTTATGACGACTCTTGCCCGGACTTTGTCTCGTCCCTGTATTTTCCCGGTTCCAGAGTTTATGCTGAAAATAATCCTCGGCGAAATGGCTGGCTCATTATTGTTCTACAGTACGAGAATGTTACCCGAAGTACTGATTGATAACGGTTTCCAATACCAATCCCCGTTGCTTGAACCGACACTGCGTAAAATTTTACACGCGGAATAACATATTTTACTATACCTCTGTATCTTCATTTTTAGTCTTCGCTTTTTGGCATTTCTGCTGGAAGTTTGTATTTTCCCGAACAACGGATTAGGAGGATGAAAGAACCAATGGCTACAGGGTCGCGCGGCGGTAAAATCCGCGTAATTTTGCTTCCCGGAATGTTTAGCACCATAGCGGAAGATTGGGAACCTCACTTTGAAGCCATCGTTGAAGCCGGTTTCGAACCGGTGGGAATCGATTGGCCCGGTCATGGCAATACGGAATCCCTGCCGGATACAATGACTTTGCAATCTCTCGTCGATTATATATTGACGAAGCTCGATACGATTACGGACGAACCGGTCTTGATTTGGGGTTATAGTCTCGGCGGTTATGTCGCACTCGAGTTGGAGCGGCAATCCCCAAGCCGTTGCTGGGCAATATGGATGCATGCTACCAAATTCTTTTGGAGCGACGACGAAATTAACACTTTCCGTAGTTCCTTCGATTCCAAAGTAATTGCACTGGCCCGTAAAGAAGCGCTGGAAAAGTTGTTCGGTAATCGCTGGTTGGAATTGGCAAAGCGAAATTCACAACTCTTCGAGGATATCGTCGAGTTTGGACTCTCCCTTGACGATATCGACGAAATTCGGTTGCCGGTTTTGGTTTCAGTAGGTGATCAGGATGATTTGGTTGCTGCGGAAGAAGTCGAACAACTTGCCGATGAATTGATAATGGGTGAACCGCAGATAATTCCCGGCGTTCGCCACTCCCTGCATACCACGCGCTCCTCGCTGATAATTCCTGTAGCTGAAGAATTCTCTCATCGTGTACTTGCCGGATAACATACACCAATTCGATTTACAAAATTTAAAGCGTTCGTGTAAAATCCTGCCCGGCGATGCACCGCCCGCTATCGATTCCGAAGCGTCACAATTTGTCGCTCAACGTTGCCGGGAGTATCAAGTCGGTGTTGACCGGTGCGCGATTTCCACTGCCCCGTATAAAATGGGACGTACAATTTTTCTCGACTTCTCGGTGTCGCAAGAGCGCCAGAATTGGGCGTTCTGCCATGAACTTGCACACCTCTTACTCAATCATGACGACACGTCGATACCTTCTCCCGAAGAAGAACTGAACGCCAATCAACTCGCCGCTGAGTTGTTATTACCGGCGGAAGATTTTATTGAAGTTGCACGGTTTGCTACTCTTTCCGAGTTGAAAGCAGAATTCCCGCATGCCAGTTGGGAGGCGCTTCTCCGCCGTCGTTTACAATTCCGTAAAGGGATTGGAACCATCTTCGATGAAGGGAACATGACATTTCGTGGGGCATCGCCTGATTTGTCATTCCCATCACAGCCGTTGCCGGAAGAGTGGAACGTCGCGCGGGATAGTTTTAATCAAGCGCAATCGCAAAACCGCACCACGCCTGTATTTAATGTTACTGCCGATTATGTGGATACCGGTTCCGGCATCCGCCGTGTTTTATTGTGGACTGAAAGTAATGAGGACATTGGTTCTTAATCACGGAACTTTTACATCTAATTTCGCTTCCCAAAGCTGACCTCTATCGCGCTTCTCCAGAAAATTCGCCATCATCCAACGGGCATCTTTCTGCACCATACCGTCGAAAGCGGTTTTACCATTGATGACAACCTTAACCGGTTGCTCGAAGTGAACCATTTTCGGATGCAGGTAAAGCGTAATTTGTCCGACCCGTGATGTTTTAATCTCGAACGTGTTGTTCGCATACTGCGCGGAAACCGCACCGGCGGCTGATTTACGCGGAAATGCATCCACCGTACTCGACTGGTTGTAATCCACATACCAGCTTGCCGCAGGTTTCCCCAAATCGAGTTCACTGATACTTAACCAATCGACGGTTCCATACTGCAAATCAGACGCTTCCCAATACAACTTCGTCCGAAATGATTTCCGGTGGTATTGTTCCACTTTGCGTTTGAATTCGGGATAGACAAGTTCCATGTACCCAGCATCATGTCCCGATGTATCGAACGATTGGTTGTGTAAATCCGCCCCTGCGTGTTGCGCCAGTTGTATCAATGGAAGAATCATCGCCGTCGGATATAGCCGGTCGTTTCCACCTGACGTGGAGTAAACCGGACGGTTACGCATATTCGCTAAAATCTGTTGAACATTTCCATTCATCGAACCGGATGCGATATATCCCGACCATGGAAAGAATTGTGCGAACGGTGTCGGAATCGACATGCAGAATTGAAATGAACCGGATGCCCCGTCGGAAAATCCGCAGGCGCAAACCCTGTCGTCGTCGATGTTGTAGTCTCGTTTCACTTCCCGTAACAACCACTCGATGTTATCCATCCCGACCGATGTCCACCATGCGCAATCGTATCTCGCCTCGGGAAACAGAAAAAACCAGTTGTGTTCCTCGCAAATTGGTAACTGTTTGTTCTGCGTCAGCAATACATCATCGGTGTACGGTGGAAAATCGCGTTTACCAACCCCGCCGTGCATAAATATCACAACCGGACGCTTGACCTTCGGGTTGTATTTCGTTGGTACATACAAAAATGCCGGCGCACGTACATTTTCGAATACTTCATGTGTATAGTGAGTAAATCCGTTTTCACCACGTTTTTGCGTATAGCCATTGAAATGTTCAATCCACGTCGCTAACGTATCAACCGGATCGCTTCGCAAACGTTGTGCCGCCCAGCGTGATTCATCTTCCGATCCCGTCATAAAGACACGAATATCAGCAGTAGTCGAGGTCGTCGCACCTAACGCGCTACCCGGTAAAACGATACTCCCTATAACTGCAATCAAAGTGCAAAAAACCCAATACTGAGAACGATTAATGGACATATCACCTTCTAATCTTCAGGTTATTCTTCGTAAGGTAAACCCGTTTTTTACCGAATTCCATGTTGATAGCACCTCGTAAACGTATTAGTTTACTATATCATGCAAACCATCGTCGATCTCATCGAAAAAAAGCAATCCGGCTATACCCTTTCGTTGGATGAAATCCGCCAACTGATTCTCGGTTACCACCACAGTGAAGTACCCGATTATCAAGTTGCGGCATTTCTCATGGCTGTCTTCTTCCGCGGAATGAATCCTGATGAGACTTCAAACTTGCTCGATACGATGATTGCCAGTGGTGAGCGGTTGACATGGAAGGGATTGAACGGCCCTGTCGTGGATAAACACTCCACCGGCGGTGTCGGTGATAAAATTTCTTTATTGCTTGCACCTTTACTCGTAGCCGATGGTTGCTACGTACCGATGATTTCAGGGCGCGGTCTGGGACATACCGGCGGCACCCTCGACAAGCTTGATTCTATCCCCGGTTTCCAGACCCACATCCCGTTAGAAGAGATCAAGCGGTTGGTTCCCCAAATCGGTTGTGTCCTTGCCGGTCAAACCGCCGAGCTTGCCCCGGTTGATCGCAAGATTTATGCCCTCCGTGATGTTACATCGACCATCCGAGCCATTCCATTAATCACTTCGTCTATTCTATCGAAGAAACTTGCTGAAGGGCTGGATGGGTTAATAATCGACTTAAAAGTCGGTCGTGGTGCCTTCAGCAGAAATATGGAGTTTGCTCTCGAGCTTGCAGAATCGCTGTACGAAAATGCGACCCGCGCCCACATTTCCACTCGAATCCTACTCACCATGATGGACGTTCCTATCGGTCGAACCATCGGTAATTGGCTCGAAACCCGCGAGGCGATTGACTGGCTCCATGGTCGCAACGATATCTATGAACTTACTGAATTGACGTTGACGCTGGGAGCCGAGGTGTTGGATGCCGTGGGGAAGGGGCCGTTCGATGCGGCATACAAACGCTTGGAGCAACATTGGCACTCAGGGATTGGTGTTGAGATATTTGCCCGGATTGTTTCTGCACAAGGCGGTGATGCCGATTTCATTTTCCACCCCGAAAAAATGAAAACAGCACCCTATGTTCAAACAGTTTGTTCCCAAAAAGATGGTTATATCCACGGTGCCGATTCGCTTTGGTTCGGTAAAGCGGGTGTCTTGTTGGGTGCGGGGAGGCGGATAGTGACCGACGATGTCGATCCCCTTACCGGATTTAAGTTTCTGAAGGCATGGGGTGACCCCGTAAAAACCGGCGAACCGGTAATAGAGGTTCATGGCTCACAGTCAGCGTCGGTAGACGAGGTAGCAAATGCCGCGATGAACTACATGACCATCGAGCCCATCCCATACCGGCCTGCAAGCTGGATATTGCATCGATTCCAACCCGGTGAAATGGAAGTGAGTACGAAAGCTTCAGTTACCAGTTTATCAAACTAAAATGTGGTTATCGTACTTCTACTTATAACTAAGATTGCTTGACATTCGTTTCTATAAGCACCATTTTGTTAACATTATAGTAGTAAGTTGTGTTGTATTTCAATTAAGGAGCAGGGTATATGCCGCAAAAACGTATTCTCGTAGTTGACGATGACGCCGGGATCGCGGATTTTCTGAGCTCTTTTCTTACCCAAAAAGGGTTTGCGGTAGAGGCGGTCTATTCCGGTGTCGAAGCCGAAAAAATCGCCCAGGATTGGCGTCCGCACCTCGTACTGCTTGATATTATGATGCCCATTCAGGACGGCTATACTACACTCGAAGCCCTTATCAAGGAAAATGATAAACTTCCCGTGTTGATGATTACTTCGCTCGATGATATCGAATCAGGCAAAAAAGCGCTCGAATTAGGTGCCGCCGATTATATTACCAAGCCACTCGATTTGGAATATCTCGAGCATTCGGTCCTCGGAAAACTGGGCGTTTTTTTGGCCGAAGTGGACTAACTCAATGCTCCAATGGCTCGCCGAACGGGTTAGTTATTTCTACCGTCCGGAATCTGTCCCTGCGGACACCCCGAACCGTATCTTAATCATCGCTCCGGGATCTTTCCGTACTGCTTTTCGCGCCTTGTCCCCTCTTACCTATTTAACCGACCGATTTCCCGATTTGGAATGTGCGCTCGTTGTCGCGCCGGAAGTTGCGCCCCTCTTACATTCTGTCCCCTCAGTGTCGGTAATATTCCCATGGATAGTCGATGACAAAATGTCACAATGGCGTCCAACGCCCGACGACTACCGGACATGGAATAGTTTTAATGCTGATTGGATAATTGTCTTAGATCCCCATTGTGCGCGCATCGCCGACAATCTATCTGCACAAGTGAAAATCGGTTTTTGTAATGGGCCCATCGATACCAAAGGACGTTCCGGCTGGCTTGCTCATGCCGCGAAAAAAAGCGACCGGTGGCGTACATGGTTTACCCGTCTCGGTGGTGTTCCCGAACATGAAATACCTCCGACGCTGACAATTCCTGAAAATCTCCGCGAATTTGCCCTTGAACGTTGGGATGAACATTCCGACCGCGCTGTTCTGTTACTCCCCGGTACCAACAAAAAATGGAACAAATTTTGGCAATCTATCGAAGATTCGCTGAAGTACCACGGCTACTATCCTGTGAAAATTGCCGGTATGCTGGGAACACAAAGCAGTCGTGATTTGAAAAATAATTCTCCCGTGAACATGAGCGTCACTTCGCCCTTGGAACTTCTCGCGTTATGTAACACTGCTAAAGTGTGTTTGACCGGTGAAGAAGAATATGCCGCAATAGCGTCCATTTCTGGCACCCCTACCGGTCGGTTCGATGCATTAGGCGGCTTATGGGAGGGAGATCGGTCGCGCCATCTCATATATCGAAGGGAACTGGATGCCGACATTACAACCGCGTTAAATTTCGTTCGTGACATCGTTCCTATCGAACAACCTATTGTATCCAACGACCCCGAAGAGCGCATCACTCTTTCCTTTGATGATGAATTTTAGTGCTAAATCACCCGCTCGCTGAGTATCTCCGTTTTTTACTACTCTGATTCGTATATATAACAAACCTTGTTATCCGTCCTTTGTACAAACAACTACGAGGAACCGATGAAACCGATTCTTTCAGTTACGTTGCTTTTATTTATTGCTATTTCCGTAAATGCGTTACCGCGTTATTCCGCGAATTACGAACAGAGTTGCTTCCTATGCCACGTTAGTCCAAGTGGTGGTGGCATCCGCAATGGCTACGGCACTAATTTTTTTGCGGCAAAAGAGCTTTCCTTTAAATCGTGGGCGGACGAGGATCTCGCAAAATACAAACCAAAAATCGCCCCCGGTGTAACCGTCGGAGCGGATATCCGCACCCTGCTCTTCGCCGCCGACCGCGATTCCGTCGTCTATTCGCAATGGCAAAACAAGAGTAACACCTTCCTTCAAATGGAAGGGAGTTTCTCCATCGCCTTTCAACCTATTGATGAAATTACATTAATGATTCAGCACGACTTATCCGGTGTATCGGAAGTCTGGGCAATGCGTCGTTCGGCATTCATGCATAGCTATTTCAAAATTGGTATGTTCCGTCCCGATTATGGATGGGGTGGTGATGACCATACATCGTTCACTCGCTTTCCCTTTTCAATCCGCGAACCATATAATGAAACCGGTGTCGAAGTCGGTATAAATCCTGAGCGCTTGGATGTTACCGCGGGTGTGTTTAACGGCAATGGTGGCGGGGCTTCCATCCCCGATTATAACTCACAGAAAGCGCTGTTGCTTTCTGTAATCTACCGTCCTGCGGTATTTGATCCCGTAAAAGTAGGTGTCGGGTTCTCGGCGTGGTATCAGGCAAATGAAGGATTTGAATCAAACCAGTGGGACAGCACTAACTCTTATCGTTTGACGGATACCGGAAAAGTCGCGATAATCGGCCCGCATATTTCGCTTGCCTATGGACGCCTCACCCTGTTGGGAGAAGCCGATTGGAAAGAGAATCACGGCGACCAAAATGGATATAAGCGCGAAGGTCTATTTTCCTCAAACATGTTGTACATAACGCTGCACCAAGGTGTTGCCGGGATGCTCGGTTATGAATACATGAATGTAGATCGTTCAATTAAATCGAATGAGATTCAACGTTTCACCGCCGGTGTTCAAACATTTCCGACGCCGTTTACTGAACTTTCGCCGATGATTCGCGTAACGAATCAAATTCAACAGGACGGCAAGCGTGGATTGGCAACAACCGCTTTAATGATGTTCCATTTCTTTTTCTAACAACGAAGTGTTAAGAGTGAGGATGAATTGAAAAAATATTTTCTGTTAGTGATAATTTCGGCATTAGTCGCGATGGTTATGGGTGGTTGTGGCAGTAGCAGCAAGAGTAATCCTGCCGCTCCTCAAACCCCGTCATTTGCGGTAACCGGTTTAACTGCAACCCGAACCGACAGTGTCACAGTACATTTGTCATGGAACGCAGTCGGAAGCGCTGATACGCTCTATGTCCGACGGGGATGGGGGAGTGCTACACCTACCGATACCATTTCACGATTGTCAGGTGCCGCGACTTCGTGGATCGATTCCGGTGTTCGTACCGATTCGTCTTATTGCTATCAGGTAACGGCGCGGCACGATACCGCAACGACTTCGTCAGCTATCGTAATTGTTGCCCGGTATTCGACACCTGTGGTGTTACATTATGCGGTTTCCGTGCGACCAATTCTTAACGTATGTACAACCTGCCATAGCCCTTCCGGTGGTACAAGCGGCGGTTGGACTGTCGATGGTTTGACCGGAGCCGTCAATGCCCGCACGTTAAGTTCATATCACGGTTTGGGAAGTTTGCCGATTGTAGCGCCGGGTAATCCCGCTGGTTCGGATATGTACCAACGCATCACCTCTACCGGCTCCTTGTTGATGCCACAAGGTGGTCCCGCGTTATCCAGCGCGCAGATTCAAACCATCCACGACTGGATTCAGGAAGGTGCAAATCCATAACGGGAAATATGCAATAAAGCGCATAGAAAAGAGGGCACGGATTCGTGCCCTTTTCTCATTCTATCTAATTTCTCGGTTAGTTGAGTATCAACCGCAAGCTTTGAAGCTAGAGCCGCATCCGCAAGTTTTCGCCGCATTCGGATTGTGAATCTTGAAGCCGCCGCCGATTAAGTTGTCTTCGTAATCGACGTGCGCCCCTTTCAGATAACGAATGCTTTCGTTATCGACCACAAAGTTGATACCTTCACGTTCGAAACTGACGTCGCCCTCTTCCACCGGTTGGTCGTCGAACATCAGGCCATAACTCATCCCCTTGCAGCCACCGGCTTGCACAAACATGCGCAACGGTAAGTGTTCGCTGCTATTGGCGGATTGGAGTTTCTTGATCTGTGCCAACGCCTTCGAAGTAATCGTAACGATTTCTTCTTCGACTGGAGTTTCCATGAGTAATGCTTCCGACATTTTTCCCCCTTTTGAACCTTCTACTTACTAATAGCACAAACCTGTTGGTTGTGCATTTTCTTAAATCTGTTTATGAAGAACTAATTTCTGTATCGAACCTGTTAACGCTTACCCGAACCGCGCAAGAGTCGCTTCCAACGTGGTTACTCCGCGAACCAACGCGTTATCGCGTGCCCCCTGTAAACCTTCGTGGTGTGTTACTCGTTGCTCACGGTAAAAGATTCCACGATACATCTTATCTTGCGCTATTGCAAGTGTCATCGCCTGAATACGGTCGTTCGGTTCGTACCCCTCTGGTAGTGTCGCGAGTACCGACTTATAACTATCGAACGTCACTTCCTTATTGAACGTCGGGCAAGGTGACAAAACTTGGATGAAACTGAACCCCTTGTGCAAAATTCCGTCGCGGATAATTCCCGACAATTCCGCAGCATAAGCGGTAAATCCCCTTGCCACGAAACTCGCATTATGAGCCAACGTCAGCATCACCGGATCAAGCGGCGGTTCTTTTACCCCGTAAGGAGCGCTTGAAGTTACCTGTGCGAGCGGTGTTGTCGGCGAACTTTGTCCTTTTGTCAAACCATAGATACTATTATCCAACATCAAATAGGTCAAATCGACATTTCTTCGTGCGATATGTGGTAAGTGACCGCCGCCAATTCCGATACCGTCGCCGTCACCACCCACCACAATAACAGTCAGTTCTGGATTTGCCGCTTTTACTCCCATCGCAATCGGTAGCGCCCTTCCATGTACTCCGTGAAAAGCATATGAATTTACGAAGTACGGCAATCTTCCCGAACAACCAATTCCCGAAACCAATACCGTTTTCTTTGGGTCGAGTTCAAGTGTCGCCATCGCTTGTAACAATGCCGCAAGAGCCCCGTAATCGCCACATCCCGGACACCAGACCGGTTGCGCGTTTTCGGCTTTATAGGCGGATGCTTTCGCCAACCTTCTCCTCGCTTTCAATTCCGATATGTTCTAAAATCCCTGTGACCACTTCATTTGCGCTGAATGGAATGCCTGCGCTTTTTCGCAGCGATTCGCAATCGAGATTTGTCTTTGCATTCACCAATTGCGCAAGTTGTCCGCTAAAATTTTCTTCCACTACGATGAGTTTATCGAATTTATCTGCCCACTGTTTCAATCCGTCGAGCGGAAATGGATTCAGCCACCGCAAGTGATAATGGCCGTAGTGCTTGTCGGTTTGTAGTTCCAGTAAATCTATCGCTTCGGAAATCACCCCGAACGTCGAACCCCACGAGATAATACCAACACCATTTTGTTCTCCCGCTCGTTCCACGCCAAGTCGCCAGCTTGGGAGCGAATGAATCATTAATAATTTGCGTTGACGTTTTGTCGCCATTTTCTGGTGGTTCTCTGCAGTATAATCCGGTTGTCCCGATTCATCATGTTCCAAACCGCCTGCGAGAAATACCGGTGAGCTGCCACCCGGCTTTACTACCGGCGAAACACCACTTTCGGTATGCAAATACCGTCGGTATGGTTGACCATCGTAATTCTCTTCATTCAAACTAATTTCAGTCTTACTCAATTTTGGTGGATCGACTGTTTCCAATCGGTAACCTAACGATTGGTCAGACAACACAATCACCGGACACTGCGCTTTTTCCGCGGCAAGGAATGCATCAGCCATGAGCGAATATGCTTCTGTTACAGTCGCTGGAGCCAGCACGGGACGCGGCGATTCGCCGGGTGAACCATACAATGCGTACAACAAATCCCCTTGCTCGGTTTTCGTTGGCATTCCCGTCGAGGGCCCTGCCCGTTGCACATTCACAATCACAACCGGTACTTCCGCCATCACCGATAAGTTTGTCAATTCACTCATTAACGCGAATCCGGGGCCGCTTGTCGCCGTCATCGCCCGGACGCCCGTATAGCCCGCTCCGATACAACTTGCTAATGCCGCGATCTCATCTTCGGTTTGAACAAAGCTACCGCCAAATTTCGGTAATTCACGCGCCATCATTTCGAGTAACGGTGTAGCCGGTGTAATAGGATATCCCGCTACATATTTACAATCTGCGGCAAGCGCTCCCAGCGCCATCGCTTGGTTTCCGGAAAGCATGAGTCGCCGTGTATTATCGGGAGTTGCCGTAAGGCGCAGGGATTCTTCACTCACTCCCGCGGCGCTGTAACCGGTATCGATTGCTTTTAAATTCGTCGGTAATAAATCCGTCCGCTTTCCCCCGAATTTCGAAGTGAATGCGGCAATAATTACGTCAGGCGATAAACCCAATAATTGTCCTAAAACCCCTACGACTACTGCACTCTTCACCATCGCGGAACCAAGTTGTTTCTTCGCGATATCCGTAAAATCAATCGGCAGCTTTCGAATGTGTTCGGTTAAAAAATGTTCATTGATTTCAGCCGGATCGTAAATCACCAGTGTCTTATTGTCCGCATCGCCTGCGAACGTGTCCCATGCCTCTTTCGTCAGGCACACAACGGCATCGAGACGGTCTCCCTGCGAGTGTACTGGCTCCACGCCAATTCGTAACTGGTAAATGGCAAGCCCGCCTTTGATTTCTGCCGGATAAGTCCGCGTACTGAACAACTGCCAGCCGGAACGGGCCGCGGCAAGCGAAACAATCTCACCTGCCGAGATTATCCCTTCTCCCCCTTCACCACCGAACCGAATCGTAATGGTTTTGTCTTTATTTTTTTTCATTCTGATTTGCCGAAACCCCACACTCGACCGCTATCTCTTATCGGTTGCCCGTCGCTTGCTTTCAGTTATATGTGACATTTCAAATAATCGTAATCCATGATGAACTATGCGCGAAACTGCATACTCGATTTGGTCTTCCGTGGTTGACCACCCCACTGACAAAGTCACGCTCCCATTGCGTTGTTCTTCATTCACACCGCATGCCTCGAGCACATAGCTTGCACCCAATTCCGGGCGGGCGCATGCACTACCGGATACTGCTGCGACACCTTCTTGGCCGATTCCGAGTAAAAGCGCTTCCCCTTCTACCCATTCTAACCGAAAGCTTGCGATTTGGGGCAATCGTTCCAACGGGTGTCCGGTTGGATAAAAGCAGACCGGTTCACAGTCTCCGAATCCCTCTTGCATACCCACATAAAGTTTGTCGGATAATATCCGCATCATGTCCGCTCGGCTCGTACCGTCCCGTACCGCAATTTCTGCCGCCGCACCCATTCCGATTATTGCCGGAATATTTTCTGTCCCTGCGCGCCGCTTTAACTCTTGTCCGCCGCCGTCAAGCAACGGTTGTAACTCAGTCCCTTTTTTCAACCACAATGCCGCCGCACCGACCGGTCCCCAAAAACTGTTTGAACCGATTGTGTAAGCTGTAACACCCATCCGGCTGACGTTGACTGGTAAAAATCCGGCTATGCCCCACCCATCGCTGTGGAGTGGAACTCCAAAGCTATTACATAGATTCGCGATTTCCGCCAATGGTTGAATCGAACCGATTTCACTGTTGGCATGTTGAATGGAAACCAACGCTGTATCGTCGTGTAACAAATCTTTCAACGCATCGATACGAACATGTCCCCATGAATCCACTGGGGCGTAAGATACCGTAAATCCATCCCATCGCAGCGCTTCTGCCGACATCCGTACTGACGGGTGGTCGATAGCGCTGATGACGATATGTTTCCCACGGTCGCTCGCTCTGGCAATTCCCTTGATTGCAAGGTTATTTGCTTCTGTTGCACTGGCGCAAAAAATAATCTCTATCGGATCCCAAGCGCCAATTAACTTCGCTACCGATGCTCGCGCTTTATCCAATTCCCGTTGTGAGCGAATACCCCAGTTATGTAACCGCGAAGAAGGGTTGCCATAGAACTCGTGCAGTGCCTCTTTCATAACGCTTTGAACTGTCGGCAACAACGGTGCTGCACTTACCCAGTCGAGATATGCAGTTTGGTGCTGGGTTTCAGTTGTTTCTGCTCGGGATGAAAAAGCTTGTATCGGTTCGTTTTCCATGTAATTCTGATAGTCCAAGTGCGATTACCGTTTATTCAACGGTAATTGGTATCGTTATGCCGCGCCGCGGCTTAATTGTTGTCAATGCCCGTTGCCGTGCGACCAAATCCCCAAGTGTTACGGAACGAAGGCGGCTCCCAAGGATGTGCGCGGTCTCTTCGAGAAAACCGTGAATGGCGCAACGCTGTAGCTCGTCGCAAGGACGTTCGTCAAGCGCACAGTCCATCATCAGTAACTTACCTTCAATACCTTCTACAATGTCGAGTATTGTGATTTTATTCGCGTTCCGCCCAAGCATCAATCCCCCGCCGCTTCCCCGCCGTGAAATCAATAAGCCGGTATTGGTTAACCGGGTTACGGTTTTTTGCAGAAAAGGCATGGGAATACCGTATCGCTCGGCTATTGCGCCGGTGGTGATAATACCGCTCTCTTCACGTGTTGCGACTTCAAGCATCACGCGAATGCCGTAATCCGCCTGTCGGGATAAAATCATAATCCGTTTCAAGTAAATGGTGAATAGGTAAAATGATACGATTTCAAATTGGATGAATATAGTCCAGTTTGAGGTACGAGAAAAGGGTCGGCGGGAAATTGGGGGGGTATTTCTCAGCGCCAACCCTAATCTCTTGGGGGAAAAGGATGTGCAGTAACAACAACAAAGTAGTAGATTGTTTACCATCAAGCAAACTGGCATCAAAACAAAACCCTGCATGTATTTGCCAAAAACAATGGTTGTGAGCAGATGCTGATATGAATTTCTATTTTGTAATGAGTTAGTGAATAAATTATCATTTAGAGTCGGTTGCTTTTAAATTTATTTGGCTTGTACGCTCTATTTACTCTCAGAGCGATAACCGCTGTCCTTATGTTTCCCAAAAAGTTGGAGTGAATCAACCCCTAAAATTTCGTATGATTTATTAGTTAATTGTCAATGTGGAAGATGTGAGGCACACGCTATGAATCACCCAACGCGGTTAAAGGAAATGATCTGTTCGTTACAGATATACCGCTGCGTTTGGCAATGCTTCGCAACGTGTAACCATGTCTTAATAGTCGCGCTAAGCTTATCACTACTCATTTCTACCTTCGCGGTTGCCGGCCCGGTTGTCCGCATCCCTGTTACTTCACAGCAGCAAGTAGATCAAATTCTTTTCTTTCGCGGTGACATCCTCTGCGGTAGCACCCACGATTCATTATTGGTTGAATTCCCTTCGAAGATTTTCTACGAGAGTTTTCAAGAGCGCTGGTACGGTAATTCACCGCAGATGGTTGCCGACGACCTATCGCAACTGTTAGGTCAGGTAACACCGACTGCGGATGAATTGGATGACTATCATACTTATGCTACCGCTGCTGTTGCCGTTCTTAACTTTGTCCAAAATCACCCCACTATTGCAAAAGTCGATACATTCGGTTATTCGCGCCAGAATCGCGCCATGCTTCATTTGAAAATATCCGATAGTGTCGACATTGACCGCGATGTTCCCCGCGTCTATATGCTTGCTGGAACGCATGGAAATGAGATTATATCGGTTGAAGTTATTCTACGCTACCTTGCATGGCTCGATACTGCTATCGCCACCGGCGATACAATGGTTGCCCGCCATTTGGAACAAACAGAATTACACATCATACCAATTCAAAATCCCGATGGTTACGAAGCTCGCTCGCGTTACAATGCTGCAAACGTCGATTTAAACCGGAATTTTCCCTTCCATTGGAGTTGGGCGGCTACCAATTACGGCCCTCACGCGCTTTCCGAGCCGGAGGACATCAAACTTGATTCGTTGGTTGCAACGTTTCTTCCGGTCGTTTCCTTAAACTACCATTCCTATGGCGGCGAAGTTTTACGTCCCTATTCCTATTACACGCGCGAACCGCCAGATAGCATGGTTCTGCGTAATGTTTCAACGCTATATCATCAATTCATTCCGAATTATGTCGCCGAAATGGGCTCGTATTTGTATTGGCATGGCGGTGAACACAACGATTGGAACTACACCCAGCGCGGCAATCTCGGCTTGACCATCGAGTTATGGAATGGGCCCGATTACAACCCCCCGGTCGCTCAAATCGATTCCGTCGTCCGACCTCATTTTTCCGGTATTAATACTATAATCGAACGTGCGCTTGGCAATCAAATCACCGGTATCATTCGCGATAGCATTTCGTTAGCGCCAATATCGAATGCGCGCTGGCACAACGTTAGCCAGTGGGATACCGGTTTCGTTGACCGCAAAGTTTTACCCAATGGACGGTACCGAACGTTGCGGCAACCCGGCCCGGTGACGTTACGCTTCTCTGCACCGAATTATCAATCGAAAACCTTTACTGTCAACGTCGGTGCTACCGGCCCCACCGTGTTTGATGTCGTATTACAATCGTCTCACTGTGCATTGGCGGGTACTGTTGATATTGTCAACCGTCGTCCCAATGACACTATAACCGCCTCTATCCAATACCAGACAGTTGTTGTCGATACCAGTGGTCATTTTGCCTTCGACTCTCTATCCACCCAGCCCGACACAGTGGTCATATCCGGGTTCAATTACGAACCGCTGTATCTACCCGTAACTTTGGCGTCGATGGAAACCACGATGGTTCACGGTTGGACGTTGCGGATGCTACCGCCGGTTGTAACCTTTTCTGCCACGTTGCAGGGCTTGACGATGATATTTTGGCGGTGTCCATATACCGACTCGTTAACTCGAAGTCAGATTGTAGGGTATGCCGTTTGGCGCGATGGGCAGGATTACATCCCCTTAACCTATGATTCATCGTTCGTAGAGCCAATATCTCCCAATGACCCAAGCCGTATCTATCGGCTCCAGACCATCTATCAAAATGGTGCGTCGATATTGGGGGATACCGTTTTACTGACACCGATAGAAAAATTCTCCGACCCTCCCATCGTTATGGGTTATGGTATTGGGCATGCATACCCCAACCCGTTCAATGCGACAGTTTCTATTCCTTACCGGTTACGGTTGAAGCAACAAGCGACAATAACTGTCGTTGACCGGTTGGGTAGAACCGTCAAATCTGCTGTGTTGTCACCCGGTTCGAGTGGTATGTGGCATTGGTCGCCCGGTTTAGAACGGTGTGCGGGAGGTTTATATTTTCTGCGGATACAAATGAATGGTGCAATTGATACCAGAAAAATCGTATATTTACCATAATCAATTTTATTAACGCAGTGCGCGCGAGGTGAATTATTCTGCAGAACCAACACGCATGGCGGGAACGACTACGAACCCTCTGCACGGAATCCTTTTACAACGATGAAACGGGTACAGTAACAACGCCCGTCTACCGGACATCCACATATCGTTTTACCGAAGAAACACTTGCCAATTTTACTACCGGTTCCGGCCGTGACACATGGCTGTACACCCGTTATAGCAATCCTACTGTTCGTGCCCTCGAGCGGAAACTTGCCGCAATGGAACAAGCTGAAGATGCGGTTGTCACAGCTTCTGGAATGGCGGCGATTAGTGCAGTATTGTTCGCTCACGCCAAACAGGGAGCACGCTGGGGTGTTAGTAATGTGTTGTATGGCATGACATATTCGTTACTCGTAAATGATATTTCACGCATGGGTGTAAAAATCGAATGGTTTGACCCCACCCGCCCTGAAACTTTGCGAGAGCTGGTTTCCAAAGGTGGCAAATTCGATTTATTGTATTTCGAAACGATATCAAACCCCATCGCACGGTTAGCGGCCCTCCCCGAAATTGTTGATATCGCCCGCCAATCGAACTCGATTACCGTAGTGGACAATACCTTCGCGTCGCCGTGGAATGTTTGCCCGATTCCTCTCGGTGTCGATTTTGTCGTTGAGTCGGGAACCAAATATTTGAATGGTCATACCGATATTATTTGTGGAATGGTTGCTGCGAAGAAAGAAACTTTGCTTCCCGTTTGGCGGCAAATGACACGGCTTGGCGGCTGTCTCGATCCCGACCCTGCATACTTATGGGATCGCGGGCTGCGTACTTTTCCCCTCCGGATAATACAAGCAACTGCAAACGCGAAAGCGCTCGCCGATTGGTTGAAAACTCGTTCCGATATCGAAGCGGTGTTCTACCCCGGAGTGTCGGAGCCCTTGCCGGATTGGCTCCCGGAAGGAGGCGCGGTACTTTCATTCCGTGTGATGAGAGGCGACGCACATGCCGATAGTGTTCTGAGACACTTAAAAGTCGTAAAAGCGGCTACAAGTTTAGGTGGAGTGGAAACGCTCGCAAGTAATCCTTATAATACAAGTCATGTTCAGTTCACTTCCGAACAACGGGCTGAAATGGGTATCCTGCCCGGAACCATTCGTCTCGCTGTCGGAACTGAGGCATTGGCAGATTTAAAATCGGATTTGGAACAAGCGATAATTTCTACTGATGAGTGTTAAGATTATGCGAGTGAATGACAGTTTCGACCGTCACCGTTCGATGCGCATCAACCGTTCGTTGCGTAATATTTCGGCTGCACTCGCGTTTATCAGTTTTGTCTTCACGATTATGTCGATGACGATGCTGTTTTTTAAATTAGGCGACACGAACTGGGTGGAGTTCGTCGTCTTTTTGGTCTGTTTTATTCTCTTTGCCAACTTAGGACTACATTTTCATGTCAGCTTCAAACGAAAAGACTAACCCCATTCGAATTGGTCTCGCCGGCGCGGGACATCTTGGTACCTTCCACGGAAATCTTCTATGTACTACTCCCAATGCAGTTTTTGCCGGCGTATACGATACCGACCACGCTGTTGCGGCCGAAAAAGCTGCAAAATGGAATACTACCGCTTTTTCAAGTTATAACGAACTTCTTGCGGTGGTGGATGCCGTAGATATCGTTGCTGTTACTACCGCGCATGAGGAGTTATCGCTTGCGGCTCTTGCCGCGGGAAAGCATGTCTTTGTCGAAAAACCGCTCGCCCATTCGGTTGAGGCGGGTAAACGTGTGGTTGCCGCCGCGAAAAGTGCTGGGAAAATTCTGCAAGTCGGACATGTCGAGCGGTTTAACCGTTCAGTAAGGTCGCTTGAGGGAATCCGGTTGGAACCGCGGTTTATCGAATCGCATCGCCTTGCTCCCTACAAACCGCGTGGTGTAGATGTTTCAGTCGTTTTTGATTTGATGATCCACGACCTTGACGTCATTCTGCACCTGATCGATGATCCGGTCGTACATATTGCCGCCAGCGGCGTCGCGGTTGTCTCTCCGTCACCCGATATCGTCAATGCCCGCATTACCTTCTCCCGCGGACAAGTCGCAAATGTGACTGCTTCGCGATTATCTTTGCACCCGATGCGCAAACTACGGATGTTCCAAAGCAGTAGCTATGTATCGCTCGATTTCCAAACCGGCCAAACCGAAGTCGTTTATCTCAAAGAAGATCATCCCGAACTGAACGGTTTCCCGCTGATGCCGTTACAACTTGCCGATGGAACAACGAAAACGATTGCCCGCTGGCAGCCGGAAGCGGCGGAAGCCAATGCAATAGGTCTCGAACTTGAATCGTTCGTAAAAGCAATACGTGGCGAAATTCCGGTATCCGTTTCCGGTGAACAAGGATTACGTGCGCTTGAAGTCGCTCACGAAATCGAAGCGGCAATGGCAATCAACGCTCAAATGAGTTTCAATGCATGAGTGAAACAAATCCAAGTATAAAACGGTATATTGAGTTGTATGCGCGGCATTTCTGCCGCGCGTCTCATAACAGGCCAACTATCCCAACGTGTCTCCTGTAACAGTAAATTCATCGCGTATACTCTCCCACTTACGAAAACGGTTAGTGCAGAACATTGCCGCTCTTTACATTGTCCAGTTTTCGAATTATCTCTTGCCACTGCTGACTGTACCCTACTTAACCCGCGTTCTTGGCCCCGAGGGGTGGGGAGCGTATGTCTTTTTTCAAAGCATCGGACTGTTCTCGTGGGCAGTAGTCGAATATAGCTTTACCGTAACCGCAACCCGCGAAGTAGCGATGAATAAGGATAATCCCGATTCACTCGCGGATTGGATGGCCGGTGTTTTCGGTGCGAAATTTTTGCTATCGGTTGGCTTGGTTATCGTTGCTTTGATAGCGAATGCAATTTTCCCGATGGTTCAAAATCACGCGCAACTCTTCTGGTGGGCGATTGTGTGGGCGATTACCTTCGGTTGGAACCTCCAGTGGTACCTGCAGGGTCTCGAACGGATGAAACTTGCGGCAACGCTCGATTTAATCGCTAAATCCATCGCCACAGCCGGAATATTCGTGTTTGTGCATTCTGCCGATGAATCTTGGCGTGGCTTTGCCATGCAGGCAGCCGCAAATATTCTAACCTTCGTAATTGCTCTTTCTATCGCATATCGCACCGTTCCTTACCGGTTTCCCACGTTATGGGCTGCGATTCATGCCCTGCGAATCGGGTGGCGAGTATTTACAGCCCGGCTTGCCGTTACTTTTTCTGCGACCGGTAACAACTTTATCCTCGGTCTATTCGCTCCCCCCACAATGATTGGATTTTTCGGTGGTGCGGATAAAATTGTCGGCGCGACATCATCTTTACTTTGCAATCCTATCACTCAGGCGATTTTTCCCCGTCTCAGCCACTCCTTGCAACATGAACCGGAGCGGGCAGCCAGTATGATTCGTAAAAGCTACCGCTTGATGTTTCTACTCGGGGCTCTTGCCGCACTGTTGCTGTTCTTTGGTGCCCCGGTAATTGTACCGAAACTTTTGGGTAAGGCGTACAGTTCGACCGTTCCGGTTTTGCGGATAATGGCTGCCGTACCGTTATTCCTCGCGCTGACCAATGTATTTGGGATGCAATGGATGTTAGCCAAGAAACTCGACAAGTTGTTTAACCGAATTGTTGTCGGAGCCGCGACGCTGAATGTGTTGCTTGCGTGGCTGCTTGTTCCCCGTTTCGGCATTATTGGGATGGCGTGGGCGGTGTTTTGCGCTAAATTCATAGAATTGATGGCTACTAATGGAGCTTTGGTCGGAGCGAAAGTGCACCCGATTATCAATTCGAATCGGTGAGACCCTTGCAATTCTACAGTAAAAATTGATTAAATTGTCTTACTGACCTGTTATACGGGCAGTTTAAAGCACGGTAGATAAAACTAAGAAATGAACCTTTTTACCACATGAAAATTGTTTTCTTACTTCCCGGTTCCGGGCAAAACCCGGTTGGTGGATTTAAAGTGGTGTACGAATACGCCAATGGGCTGACTCGTCTTGGTCATCAGGTTGTCGTGATGCATGCCCCTTATCAACGGTATGGTGAAGTAACCTTTCGCACCGGTTTAAAAAGCACTGGAACCTATTGGCTTCGTTTACTTGGATTAAAGGGGGGATATAAACCTTCCCGATGGTTCAATCCCGAACAAAACGTTAAGTACCTGTGGAAACCTTCTCTTCATTTCTCGTGGGTACCCGATGCCGACGTATGTATTGCGACCGCTTGGGAAACCGCAGAGTGGCTCGCAAGCTATCCTGAACAAAAAGGCAGGAAATTTTATTTGTTGCAACACCTCGAAGGACATTTCCGGGGTGCTGAAGAAAATCGAGTCGAAGCGACTTGGAAGTTACCGTTAAAAAAAATCGTTATCGCTAAATGGTTGCAGGGTTATGCCTCCGCGATGAGCGAGGATTCGATTTATATTCCGAATGGTCTCGATTTCGATCGGTTTAACCTTGATACGCCCATCGATGAACGCCAGCCATCACGTGTGATGATGCTCTATCATCAGGAAGCATGGAAGGGTTCGTTAATCGGATTAATGGCGCTGAAAATCGTCAAGCAAACCTCACCGGAATTAGTCGTGGATTTGTTTGGTATTCCTCCGGCACCTGACGATTTACCTTCTTGGATAACCTACCACCGCAATCCACCGCAAACCCAACTGCGAAGGTTGTACAATACTGCGGCCATATTTGTCGCACCGAGTTTTGCCGAAGGGTGGCCGTTACCCCCCGCCGAAGCGATGCAATGTGGTTGTGCGCTTTGCGCGACTGATATTGGTGGTCATAAAGAATATGCAATCGATGGTAAAACTGCTTTAATCTCACCTGCAGGCGACATCCATCGGTTAGCTGAACATATTCAATTATACATTCATCATCCCGATATCCGTGAACGGATGGCGAAAGAAGGAAATCGTTTTATCCAGCAATTTACTTGGCAACGTGCAGTGCGGTCATTATTGGCTGCAATTAGCAATTAGCTGCGCATAACAATGAACGAGCGGTTAAAGCGATACTACCGGTGGCGAATAGAAACGATTCTTCGCCGTAAATTTTTACCCGTAACAAAAATTCTCAATATCATTACCCCGACTTACCATCCCGGCAAGCGTTCCGAACTCGTCCTTCGTGTGATTAATTCAATTCTCGGTCAAACTTCCCACAATCTCAGAGTAAAGCACTTTATCGTATGTGATGAAGAGATACCGGTAGAATGGAAGTTGAGTTCACCGGCGTGGTACGAACAGCATTTTATCCCACCAATCAAACTGAAACGCTATAGCACGGATTATCGTAATGCGGGTTTAAAATCCGTAACCCGTGGTTGGGTAATGATGTTGTCTGACGAAAACGAATTGTTACCCGGTTGCTTTACCGCTATCGAACGCAACCTGAGTTCCCGCGCTGGGACAATACTTTTCCGCGTTCGCCGTGGTTCCGATGGCATGATCATTCCCACTGACTCTGACCGAGCACCGTCGTTCGAAGACAGTCCTTCGCTTGCGTTAATAGTCAACACTGACGTAGCATGGATTGTGGATTATCAGCATCGGTTACTTCGCGACTTCCAGTACATCGAAAATATACAGGCGATGTCGGCACATTACGGGTTTGAAAATCTATCCGTTCAAGAAATTATCGGAATTGACCGTGATGTTATATCTGTCAAACCCGTTGATACTAAGGCGTAATGCGGAAGCAACTGACAATAATCACCCCCACTTACGATTACCAGCGTTTCAAAAGCGTTGTTCAGCGTGGTATTGCCAGTATATTATCGCAGGGTGCGCATGATTTTGATGTCCGTCATATTGTCGTATTCGACGGTGCAATTGATCCTGACTTCCACGTTGATAATCTACCCGATTGGTATCGGGTGGAAGCTTATGAAACTCCTGCAACAAATGTCTGGGGGATTGCACAACGCAATTTCGGAATGTCGTTGGTTGGGCAGGGGTGGGTTTGGTTTTTCGACCATGACAACATACTTTTGCCCTCTGCCTTTTCCGATGTATCCAAAGAGTTGGACTCGGAAACCGGTGTTCTGATTGTTCGGGCAAAACACATTCACGCGAATGAGAAAGTATTTGCCAAGTCTGGCGATAAAATTATTCCAGTCGACTTGGAACATTCGCCGAAGTATTCGGATATCGACTCATTGAATTTTATAATCAACAGCTCAATCGTTGGTTTTGCCGAATGGCAGGAAAAATGGGGACACGATTTTTTATTCGTTCAAAATATTGTGACTATTTCGCATTTGATTGGTTTGCGAATAAAAAGGATTGATGTAGTGGTTGGTGAACACAGCTGAAAATGTCAATAGCACTCAAGTGTACTTTTAAAAAACGCTTGTTGAATCACAAACGGAGCGGAAATGAAGCTTATTCGAACATTGTACCATGAAGAACGAGGATGCCATGAAACCGTTGCTGGTGACGACAAGTACTTTTTTCTAAAAGACAAAGTAAAAATTTATGGGACTTGGTATGATGGTGGTGCCGGAACAAATAAGCTCCGCGATTTATTGACCGACCAATTTGGAATCACGCCGTTAGTTTCTGAGATCGATCTTGATAACGAACCCTTACCTTATGCAGATAGTAGTATTGATGTAGCTTCCAGTTTTGAATTAATCGAACATGTGTTAAACCCACTATTTGTTATGCGGGAAATTTATCGCGTTTTGAAACCGGGTGGTTCTTTATATATGACCACGCCTGATAGCTATTGTGCTTACCATAAAATTGAGCATCTTGTTGAACGAAAGTACAAGGCCCACTTTCACGAGTTCATTCAAACCGATTTAGAGTGGTTGTTACACAAATCGGGTTTTACAAATTTCAAGATTGAAAGGTTTGCTCGGGAAAACCGCTCGAAGTTGTTAAAGATTAAACCGGTTCGATTTTTTGTTGATGGTAAAAAATAAAGAAAACATTTTGTAAAACTTTCAAGTAGTTGTTTTCAGTTGCAAAATCACCTTCGGCGTTAGCATCCATTGTAACTGCGCGCACCGCTCAAATATCAATTCACCGTTTACTTTTAGTTTCAGTAACGCCCCTTTTTTAACCTCGATTCCCCCATCTACTCTACCACTTACCAATTGTGAAACCAGTTTCGACAAAAAAGGGTTATGCCCCACTGCAAGAATATCATTATGCGCGTGGTATCGTTTATTGATTAAATCGATAAATGATTCAATGTCTGACTCAACGCCGAGTGATGCTGTGTAAATCGGTTTTGGCAATGAGTCACACTGCTCGGTTATGATCGTTGCGGTCTGTTTTGCCCTTAGGTAGGTACTGGTGAGTATTACATCGAAATTGAGATTCATCGACTTGACTGCACTCGCGATGAGTTCGGATTGCTCTACCCCAAAACTACTTAACGAGCGTTTCCGGTCGTCCGAAATACCGTGAGAACCAAGCTCCACCGCTTCAGCGTGTCTCAAAAGAAATAAATTCATTTTTTCGCTCGTTCCAATGAAGGCCGAATGGTCAGTTTACCAATTCGAAACGATTGAAGATTTTTACTCTCCTTTATAACGCCTTTTGTAGCTTGTACTTTTTCAATTGCCACTCGGTTTAACATCCGATTAAGGACTTCCTGCTCAATACCATCGTGCTTTTTCTGATACTGCGTTACTAACGATTCAAACACGATTAAATCTTGAAGGGTTCCCAAAGTTGTTTGGAAATGTTGCATGCGCTTGAGAAATGCTGGAGTAATCCCGTTACACAACGCATAAATCACTTCGACCTGATAACGGTATTTCTTGAAAGCGATGCGAAGCGCATGCGCGGTTTCCGGTTCGCTATCGGTGGGCAACAATTTTCGCGTTTCTACTGCTGAAAACGTGTTCTGTGCAATCCGTTCCAGTTTGGTTGTAAACCGCGTTCCCTTTATGCTGGCAGGTATGTTTTTACTCAACCGTTCCGGGAATTCGCTTAATCCCACCTGAACTTTCTTCTCATCCCAGTTATCGAGATAGCGTTTCACTTTCGTTTTTGCTTTTCGTTCGCATTTCTGTAGCCACTTGATAAACTCAATGTCTAATTTGCCATCTTTGCGTTTCTTAATCGATTCTATCGCGACTTGAAAATCACGCAATCGTGCAAACGATTTGAATAGTCTGCGTAACTCCCGGATCGGCAGTAGTTCTTTTTCTGTGGGAAGTAACAATGATACCAATGTTAGGGTGGCAATTAACCTGCGCACCGCCACGCGCAAATCATGTACCGCCGATTCATCCATCTTTTTGCGGCACTTCTGGATTTGCTTATGCAAATGCTCCCGGCGAAATTCAACCGCCTCGATCAGGAGAATGTGATTTTCTGTTTGTTCTCGCAATCACGGTTCGCTTTATTTATGGTCGAGTAAAGCTTGAATTTTTTCTTTCAATTCAAGCGATATCACCGCCGGTCGGCGGTTACCATCGATTGTTTCAAATCCGTAATCGTCCTGCATCGAACTGAATACTCGCTGGATGCGACGTTGATAGCGGATAAAACATTGGTACATATCGCCCGTGCGTTGAATATCCATGCCTGATTCCCAATAATCGAGACGGCCGTTTTTATTAAAATTTCGTTGTGCGAGAATTTCCGGTGTGACTCGCATATAAAAAACGGCATCGGGCTTAATGGAAATTCCATACACATGTTTTACCCAATCGATACTCACACCACGGACAATATCTCTCGCCATCAGCGTATAAATATAGCGGTCGGCGAGCACGACGAAACCGGCACGCAAGGCCGGAATAATGCGATGTTCCAATTGGTCGCAGAAATCAGTCGCGTAGAAAAGTCCCATCGTAATCGGGCTGAGAGTGTTTCCCGACATTGCCAATTCTAACTCTTCGCTTACCAAATCGGAGCGCTTTAAACCGACAGTTGCCGTCGGGTAGCCGAGTCGTTCCAACCAATCGCTCAACATCGTGATTTGTGTGGTACGCCCGGAACCGTCAGGTCCCTCGACTACGATAAGTTTACCGCTTAGTCGCGAGAGGTCAACGCCGGGGATGCCGCTGCCGTAGAAGTGTTTTCTTGGGGTTTTCGATGCCATTTGTACCTCGTAAGATCGATGTTTTTGATGAGATATTTGCGAACTTCCTGTTGCTGAACTTCTGGGGAACGGCCTGCGTCGATTGTGACCAAGCCGTACTGTTTAGTCAACTGTAGATACTCTAACCGGATTTTATCTTGGAATAACCGGAAGCTTTCGTAAGGGTCGTTTGACAATCCCAAATCCATCCCTGCTTCATAGTATTTCAATTGCGGACGCCCTTCAAGAATGCGGCCCAACGCTGTTTCCAGTGGAACGTTGAAGAAAAAAGTCAAATCGGGATGACGCGCGAAATTGTACAGTTCATGGATCCATTCCCGGTTGCAACCGCGAACCGTATCCCGGGCAAATGCTGTATAGATATATCTATCTGCCAGCACAATGTACCCCGCATGTAATAATGGTAGGATTTGACGCTCGTATCTGTCCGCAAAATCTGTACAATGGATTAACGCGAAAGTGGAAGGTGTTAGTAGATTCTTTTTCTTACCACGCCGTGTTGCATTCTTCACCAATGGTGATGAATTCCACTCGGTAAAAAAAACTTTATACCCTTCCAACTCCAGCCACCGTTTCAATAGGTAAATCTGTGTAGACTTCCCGGAACCGTCGAGCCCTTCGACTGCGATTAGTTTTCCCGGAATATCTTCAGTATTTGTTTTAGGCATGTATTCTCCTACTCATTCACGACGATTTTCGCCGAGAAGACCTGTTCGAACATGGCCCCCTTTTTTATCAGCGACCATTTTTCCAACAACAAATCGCCATCTCCCTCGAGATGCAAAACTAATTTTCGCTTTTTCCATTCGATGCGTATCGTTTTAACTTTGTCCGCATGTTCGCGATCCAGCGAATCCGCCAGCCGCAGCAGTGCAGCCAATTTTAATACCGCCGTCCTGTCGCGTGGCGGAAGTACTTGAAACAGCTCGTGTGTCGGATTGGGTAACGATTTGCGGTGGTAGCGTGCTATATTGGAAACGATGAGGCGGTTCGTTTCGCTCAATCCTATCAATGGCGTCGATAGAATTAAATATTGTGCATGTTTATGGTGCGAAACCGGATGAATGAAATTCCCGATGTCATGCAACAGCGCCGCCGTTTCCAACAGCAGTCGGTACGTCTTATTGAGTTTATGTTCCGGTTCGGTAGCATCGAACAATTGTACTGCAAATCCAGCTACCGCGCGCGCATGCGATTCATCGAACGCATATCTTTTGCCGATTTGCATTGCATGAGAGATAACCTGTTCGCGCATTGTAACGGAACGGTCTTGTTGGGTTTCTTGATATAAATCCAGCAACACGCCGTCTTTTAATCCGACTTTCGGAACCCAAACTTGCTGCAATCCTGTTTGTTTTACGATTGCTTGCAAAACAATAGCAGCGGGAATAATAACATCCGCACGGTCGGGACGAAGTTTGAATTTAAGAATTCGCTCCGGGAGGGCGAGTGACTGCATCCGTTCGTTCAATGTTTGAATATCATCCAACGAAATAAATTCGTTCCCATTGTGTGCAAGCACGCTCGATTTTAATTCGTACAATGCCTCGATATTACCGCCGGTACCAATAACCCTGTCAATCTTATTCTTGCCAAGTTCCCGTTTCACCCACTTCTTCGCCACTTCGACATACTCGCGCACCAACTTGTAAAATTGCGCCTCTCCGATATGTTCCTCATCCATCATTTGCAACAATCGCACTGAACCCAGCCGGAAACTCTCTACCGCGACGATATTATTGTTTTCTGAGAGTGTCACTTCCACACTGCCGCCGCCGATATCGATCATGACTACGTTTTGGTTTTTAAGCGGCATGGCGTGGTTTACTGCAAGAAAAACAAGGCGCGCTTCTTCTTCTCCGTCGATGACCTCGATGGAAATACCGGTATTGCTTTTTATCTGTTCGATGACCGCTTCGCGGTTATGAGCTTCACGGATTGCCGAAGTCGCCACTGCCCGCAACTTTACATCGCCGTAACGGTCGATAGTGGAGCGGAATATCCTGAATGCGGTAGTCATTCGCTCGATTGTCTCTTCCGACAGCACACCGTTGCGGAACACATCATCGCCCAAACGAATCGGTTCCCGCGCGGTCGTAAGCGTTTCGAATCGACCCGCCTTATCGGAGTGTACAACAATCATCCGAATCGCATTCGATCCGGCGTCGATTGCCGCAAGATGTGAGTGAGTTTTCAATACCGTGTCCATCATCCTTCTAATTACTACTGGATTGTTATTTTTATGTTAATGCAATATTAAGATATTCAATATCCCCCCAATAGTGGTACGGGTTGTACTACTAAAAAAGAAAAAGGTGCGTTTAATCGCACCTTCTTTTACACTATATCTTTTTTTAATTTACACCTTAAACCCGAACTGCTTGTCGCCCCCCGGGCCACCTGTCTGTATCGCCCCGAAATTCTCTTCGTACTTTTTGATATTATCTTCCAATGCGGTCAATAGTGCTTTCGCATGCGGTGGCGCAAGAATGATGCGCGATTGTACTTTCGCCTTCGGCAAGCCCGGAAGCATTCGCGTGAAGTCCAATACGAATTCCGCATTCGAGTGCGTAATCAACACCAAATTCGAATAAATCCCCTCGCCGATTTTTTCGTCGAGTTCGATGGTTATCTGTTGACCCGGTTGTTGTTGGGGTTGCATTCCATTGCTCATTTCATTTTCTCCGTTTACCTTGTTTTCATTAAGATACTATGGTGTTAGAATATGTCCAAACTTCTGTTAATTGACGCGATGGCGTCGCTCTACCGCAGCTACTTCGCAATGTCGAGGCAGCCGCTTACTTCCCCGCGTGGTCAAAATGTCGCTGCGTTGTTCGGATTTCTTAACACAATGTTCGCACTACTGGAACGCGAGAAACCCGATTTGGTTGCAATCTGTACCGATACCGCCGAACCGACGTTTCGCCATCTCGAATATGATGCGTACAAAGCGACCCGCGATACCATGCCTGACGACTTGCAGGTACAAGTTCCTCTGTTGTACGAACTGCTTCGCGCCATGAAAATCCCCCTCCTTCAAGCAACCGGTTTCGAAGCTGACGATATCATCGCCACTATCGCGAAAAAAGGCTCCGCGGTTGGTGTTGAAACCGTCGTCGTCTCCGGTGATAAAGATTTGAATCAACTCCTTACCCTTCCCAATGTTCGCATGATTTCACCATCCCGCACGACTGCCAGCCAATGGAACGAAGTCACCGTCGAGACGGTTAAAGAAAAATTTGGCGTACCACCCGAACAGCTTGGCGACTGGCTTGCAATGGTCGGCGATACCAGCGACAATATTCCCGGTATCCCCAAAATCGGCGATAAATCTGCTACCGAACTCTTAACGAAATTCGGTTCATTGGAAGAAGTATTAACTCGTGTCGGTGAAATTGAGAAAAAATCGTGGAAAGAGACGATATCCGCCAACATCGAGCAGGCGCGCCTCTCCCGCCGTTTAGTCGAGTTGCGATTCGATGCCCCCGCTCCCGACGATTTGTTGACGCTGACTTACGGCCCATTTGAAGGGGACGAACTCCGCGATTTACTTAACAATCTCGGCTTTCAGGGCTTGTTGAATCGTGTCCTTTCCGCAACATCTCAGCAATCCCGTGAAGAGCGCAACTACAAAACAGTAAACACCATCGCACAATTGGATGAATTGATTCTCGAATTGGATAAATCCGAATTAACTGCACTCGATACCGAAACAACCGGACTCGATCCCAATCTTGCCGCTATCGTCGGAATTTCTGTCAGCACCCACGATAAAAATGGTTGGTTTATTCATCTCCCTTCATTTGAGGGATATGGAACCCATGCCAGTGTCCACGATGCCGCATCCGGTACCCTGTTCGCCGCCGAAGAAACCATTTCTGAGTACCCGGCGCAAAAGCTTGTTTTGGAAAAATTGCATTCATGGCTTACGAATCCTGCTAAGAAAAAATGCGGCCAAAATTTTAAATATGACCACATCATCTTCGCCCGTGCTGGTGTCGTCGTGGAGGGTTGGGTTGCCGACAGCATGTTGATGAGTTACCTGCTCGACCCGAATAGCCGCAGTCACGGCATCGACGTCCTTTCGCCGAAATATCTCCAACTATCCAAAATTCCCACATCCGCACTCATCGGTTCCGGTAAAGCGCAAAAGAACATGGTCGATGTTCCGGTCGCACAAATTACTGAGTATGCGAGCGAAGATGCTGATTACACTTTGCGTTTAGTGAACACTCTCCGACCAAAATTGGAATTCGAGCAATTAACAAAATTGCATGAAGAGCTCGAAGTACCTTTGGCATTGGTTCTTGCACGGATGGAAATGACGGGAATCACCATCGACCGCGAAATACTTGGTGAACTTGCCCGTCAATTTGCCTCCGAGCAAATGCAACTCGAAGCCGAAGCGCATCGTCTGGCAGGCCATCCCTTCAATCTTGCCAGTCCTTCCCAATTGGCGAAAATTCTTTTTGAAGAGCTTGGTTTAAAACCGGTACGTAAAACAAAAACGGGTTACTCCACTGATGAGGATGTTTTACTCAAACTCGCATCGCAGTATCCTGATGTCCCCATTCCTAAACTTTTATTACGCCATCGTGCCCTCTCGAAACTACGCGGCACCTATGTCGATGCCCTCCCTAAATTGATTAATCCTAAAACCGGTCGTGTCCACACATCTTACAATCAAGCCGTCGCCGCTACCGGTCGTCTTTCCAGCACCGACCCGAATTTGCAAAATATTCCCATCCGAACTGAGGACGGTGCGAAAATTCGCACCGCATTTGTCGCTGGCGAAAAGGGTTGGAAAATTCTTAGCGCTGATTATTCGCAAATCGAACTTCGTCTCATGGCGCACTTATCCAAAGACCAAACCTTATGCGATGCTTTCCATCAGGGACACGACATCCATGCGGTAACTGCGGCGAAAGTAAACGGTATTCCCTTGGAAGAGGTGACGCGCGAGCAACGCAGTGCGGCGAAAGGGGTCAACTTCGGAATCATTTACGGTCAGACCGATTTCGGGCTCTCCGAAGCGCTTGGTATACCCATGAGTGAAGCGAAAGCGTTTCGCGAAAATTATTTTGCGACTTATCCCGGTGTCCGCGTATACATGGATGCGACCATTGAATTTGCCCGCGAGCATGGCTATGTAATGACTTTGCTCGGACGCAAACGTCCGATGCCCGATATCCATTCCGATAACCGCGCCACCCGCGAATTTGCCGAGCGCACGGCCATCAATACACCCATTCAAGGCACTGCGGCGGATATCATCAAACTTGCAATGATTAAAGTTGACCGTGAGTTGGAACGCATCCGCAGTCGCGCACCACTCAAAGCGCACATGTTGTTACAAGTCCATGACGAACTTGTGTTTGAAGTCCCACCGGAAAAAATTGATGAGCTAACTGCTCTGGTGAAACAAGAGATGGAGAGTGCACTTCCCCTCGATGTACCGCTTATTGTCGATGTCGGTATCGGTGATAATTGGCTTGAGGCGCATTAACCTCGCAAAACTACTTCACAATTACATTATTCAAGAGGATTGTCATGAAAGAAGAAACAGTTTATGAATTGAAGACCTTAATTGGACAGTTCGATAAAGCTCGATTCATTGAAGTGATAATTAAAAACTTGCGAAAACACGAAGAAATGCACATTCTTGAAAGAGTGCAAACCACATACTTACAACCTTGGAAGTTGGTTACACTAATTGAGTTATGTTTAAGCAATCGAGTCATTATCGCTACACAAAGAGTTCTAGATGATGAGAGCATGTCTCAGATTATTCGAATAATACATGAAAGCGAGGATGGTCATCTCACCGCATATCTAACTAAAAATCAGACAAGTGGTATAAATAAATCATTAAGAGTTATGGCATTTCAACAATTCTATTATCAAAATCGAAATGTGTTGTACGATTTTGGTAAACTGTGGTTTATCTTTGAAACATTAAAAAACGATTATTTAGAAAGTGAATTCCTAAAAAAATTTCAATTGTTACCAACTGAAGCCATTAGGTTTTTATTTTTACTCTATGTTTTTTTTAAAGAAAGGCGTGATTTGGTCAGCATTACAATTGATTCGTCGGTTTCGAAATTCTTCAACTTAACAAAACTAAAGATTTTTTTTGACTTATTGAGTAAGAATCTTAACAGCAGTTCACTCGATTTTTCTGATATTAGACATATAAAGAACTTGAGATTTATTGACTGGGGACAATCTCCTCTCATTTACTATCCATTTATACAAATCACAAACAATAGATACTTTTTCTTGGGTTTAGATGTTTACGAGCAAACAATTGAATCGGCTCTTTTCTACATGATCATGAAAAGCAAAAGTGATTACTTGATTAACGCGTTTACAAGACAAGTAGAGAAATATGTTGCCTACAATCTCAAATCTCATAACATTGAATTTGAAGACGAAGAAAAACTAAAGAAGTGTTACCCAAAATCGAAAGTGACAGATTTCATTTTACCATCCGAAGATTGTACCATTTTTATCGAGGTTAAAGCAATCGAGGCAAGTCATTGGGTTCAGGTATTTCAAGAAAATGAAAAAATCAAAAATGAATATAAGAATGATGTCATAAAAGCGATGCAACAAGGTTTGGAATTGGCTAATAGTATTCGAACTATTGAGCAAAATGTTCTTCAAATCAACAAGGAAATTTTTTTCTTATTGGTGATTACTTACAAACCATTACATTTAGGTACTGGAAGTTCGATATGGAACGAGTTTGCTGAAGAAATTTTATCTAAGTTGCTATCAAATGATCAAATAAGTTCAATTGCACCATGCAATATATTTGTAGTATCCTTAGTTGAATTTGATCTTATGGTACAAGCAAGTTTTGATCAAAATATTAGTTTAAGCCAGTTAATAAAAAGGATGGTAAAGGATAACGAACAACAAGAAACCACTTCATTCAATGTCTATATGCATCTGATAAAATATTTTGATCAATTAAATTATCCCAATTTCGTAATCGAAGCTTTTGATGACTTAAAGAGCAGGTTAATTTGATCAATTGATGATTAGTGCTATCCTTAGTTATAGATATGGGTATCGGGGATAATTGGCTTGAGGCGCATTAAAAAACGGGGCGTTTCCAACGCCCCGTTATTTGTCTTTACGCCGCCACCGGTTCGACTACCGGTTCTGCCGCCGCCTTCGGTTTAATGTCTTCATAGAATTTTGCGAACGAGACATACATATACGGCATCAGCCATAAGAACCCAATACCCAGCGTCAACACACAAAGCAATCCCCACCAGAAAAATCGCCAGTTCAGGCAGAAATATTTCCACTTGTAACCCATCATCATTTTCTTGCTGGCAGTTATCGCTTCCAATGAACCGATATTCGGATTTTCCGCTAAGATGAAAAATGCCATCGAGTAGGACAATGCCGCAATGATGCCCGGCACGATAAGAAGCAGGCACCACAAGATGGTGAATATCGCCATCAACAAGTATGTACCAAGTGAAATTGCGAAGTTTTTAAATCCATCGAATATCATCGAAGACTTCGCTTCCAATCCCCGCGATATCGACAGTGTGAAAAGTACATACCCAAGTACGAAGGGACCGCCGATTAAGAGTCCAATTACGACACCGGCAATAGGGATTATTTCAGCGATAGCCATAACTACGATATAGAGTAGCGTGGCAACCGCCGCCAGACCCCATCGCCCGGCTAATGCGTTTCTCGCTTGTGCCATCAATTCTTTATTGTGTGCCATTGAATCTCCTTTCTTGTTTGTAGGGTCGATGTATTGTTTCGACCATTGTCGTGAAGTTTCAATAAATGTGGTAAGCTCGAAGTGCCCTCATACTATCCAATGTGCCAAGCGTGTTATAAAATTCCTGCCGAATTTCACCGACACCCGGTTTATGCCAGACGATTGAGTAAGAAGTACTATTGTTATAACTGGATCTGCTCCGCATACAATCTGTAAATGTCCCCGCTGGCGTTGAAATCGAATCTGTCAACGATTGGCATGTCATGTGTGCGAAATTTCCTACGTCCCAGCTATCGCCAACACTGACCGGATACTTCACACTGAGGACCGTACCCGTGCTGCTTGTGGTATCGACAAAACTATGAAGCCCGTCCGTCCGGTTAAACAGGTAGTAAGTGGGATACTGCGTCATGGCTCCGCCGTTGACGGATTGCCAAGTTGTGAGCGGATAGCACAAAATCTGTTGGAGGGTACGTGAGGTTCCGACAACAGCACTATCGACGGCATGGCGGTTCACAGTATCGATTCCGAGATACGCGTTATATGTCCAGTAGTTCCCTGACGTGAGCGGCAGAATGTCGAACACGGTAACTGGGCTGGTACTGCTGGAACCGCCAGAGCAGGATAAAAACAGATAAGTGGAAGCGATGAGAATGAGAAAAGTAAGGTGTTTCATGTGGGACTCCCTGAAGTTACTGTAATATACACACATATAAGATGATTTTCATAGAAAAGTTTTAAATTTTATTGTAATTCTGGTATCTAATTTCTACTTCGCGGTTGCGTCCCATCCCCGGTATTTCATAACAAACGAAAACCCGAGTCTTTCATAGCATTTGATTGCCGGAATATTCCCTTCAACAACGTTGAGTCCGATAGTGGGAACATGCTCCAACAATTCTTGAGTAACTTTCCCGGTCACCTCTCGCGCCAATCCCCTATTACGGTAATTTGGATGAACCATCACGTTTGAAACCACCCCGACACCGTATGTCTGCGAATACAACCGCACTCCTGCCGCGGCAATCCACTTCCCGTTTACTCCGCGAATTCCAAAGTTGAGATTGGTTGCGAAATTAAATTTGAACCACCCTTCCGGAAATGCGATATCGAACAACTCTCGTAGTTCATTTTCATTCTCTTCATACAATAATTCTACTCCGGTAGTATCTGCCGCTTCCGCCAATTCCGGTTTCGTCAAAATCATTCTATCCCAAGTTTCATCGAATGAAAGTGTGTAGCGTTCTCGTAAAATCGTTTCTAAACCCGGCGATACCGAGCAGTACACATCATTCGGTAACAACGGTAGGGTCGCACGCAACAATTCTTCTGTATGTTCGAAACTCGAACGGTCTTCCGGTATGGCGAGTGCATTCAGTATTGGCGGTTCAAACGAGTGAATCAGAAGTATCACTGCTGAATAATCTTTATCCGCTTCGCTTGCATCGACGAACCACTCCGTTTGGTGCCACATTGAATCGTCAAGGTCGCCGATACCAAACAAATTTAAAGCACGATTCCGATTTAGGACTTTCCAAATTTTATCGCGCGCTCTCGTCGAATGGACTTTCATACCCGCTTTACCTTTGCCCTTCAATATTGCTATACATCAGAAAATATGGTTTTATCCCCATTTTTTCTATCCCTTACGATAACGTATATTTTTTTATGGAAGAAATAACCCCTGAAGTCCGAACACATCTAAAAAATGTGCGTAATCGCTATTCCGAATTGGAAACCCAGCTCGGTACCAGCGAAGTATTCAATGACAAACGCCTCCTCCGTGATTTATCACGGGAACGTCGGCGGTTACAGCCGTTGGTAGAGTTGAATGAGCGTCTCGAAGCGGTCGAACAGCGTATAGCCGATGCCCATGAAATGCTGAATGGTTCCGATGAAGAAATGAAGGAACTTGCCCAGCTCGACCTTGCCGAAGCTGAAACCGAACTACCGCAAATCTGGGACATCCTTAAACCATTGCTGGTTCCACCCGACCCCGATGATGACCGCGATGCTGTTCTTGAAGTCCGCGCCGGTACCGGTGGGGAGGAGGCGTCGCTTTTTGCTGGCGACCTACTACGCATGTATCAGCGCTTCGTTGAACGTAAACGCTGGAAATGGGAACCACTGTCACTTTCCGAAGCCGAACTCGGAGGTGTAAAAGAAGCTGTAGTTGCTATCTCTGGCGAAGGTGCGTACGGTTTACTCAAATATGAATCCGGTGTCCATCGTGTCCAGCGTGTTCCCGCGACTGAAGCATCAGGCCGCATCCATACCAGCGCTGCCAGTGTCGCTCTACTTCCGGCTGTCGAGGATGTCGATATCGTCATCGACGAAAAGGAGTTGCGTATCGACACATACCGTGCCAGTGGTGCTGGTGGGCAGCATGTCAATATGACTGATTCTGCGGTACGTATCACTCATCTCCCAACTGGACTTGTTGTGACTTGTAGTGATGAGCGTTCCCAAATTAAAAACCGTGCCCGTGCGATGACAATTCTACGGTCCCGCCTTTTCGACCGTGCGCTTCAGGAAAAAGATGCGAAAGAAGCCGCCGCCCGCAAAGCAATGGTGTCTACCGGAGACCGTTCGGCGAAAATCCGCACCTACAATTTTCCCCAAAGCCGTGTGACCGACCATCGCATCCATCTTACCCTGTTTAACATCTCCGAATTTCTCGCTGGTGGAATCGATGAAATGCTAAATGCCCTCGTTCTTGCCGACCGTTCCGAACGGTTGACGCGGGTGTTGAAATAGCTATCGTGAAAACGGTTCGTGACGTTCTGCTTTCCGGTCAAAGCTTTCTCGCCAAAGCGGATTTTCCTGCCGCTCAGGCGAGACGCGAGCTGGAAGATTTACTCGCCCATCTCCTTGCCTGCAAACGCCTCGATGTCTATTTGAAATTTGAGCAACCACTCTCCGACAACGAACTCGAAACGATGCGAGGTTGGTTGAAACGCCGTTCCCAGCATGAACCATTGCAATGGATAATCGGTCATGTTGAGTATCTCAATTCAAAATTCCCCGTGCATGAAGGTCTGTTTATTCCTCGTCCCGAAACCGAAGAGTGGGTTGAGTGGGTTTCAAAACTACCAACAGACCTGTTTCCCAATGCCGAACCACCGAAACGTTTCTTAGAAATCGGAGTTGGCTCTGGTATTATTTGTTGCTCTTTGTTGAAATTCTGGAGTGCCGCTACTGCAGTTGGAATTGATCTCAGCGAAACCGCGATTACCGCAACTCAAGCTATTTCCAAAACACTCGCCGTTTCGAATCGTCTAATACTTCAAGCCGTCCGTGCCGGCAAATTTTCCCTAAAACCAACCGAAGAAAAATTCGATTTTATCGTATCCAATCCCCCTTACATCCCCCTTCGTGATAAAATCACTCTTGCTCCTGAAGTACTCCGTGACCCGTCGGAAGCCCTGCTCGCCGGTGAAGATGGACTTGATGCCTACCGCACTTTCGTAAAAAAATTACCGGAATGGGGGACGACCGGTACCGGCTTTGCATTCGAAATTGGAATCAATCAAGCGGAACCGGTTAGCAAACTTTTTGAAAGTATTTCATCGGATATTCATGTTAGAAACGATTTTGCGAATATATCGCGACTCGTGTGGGGACATCTCCGATGAAATTGACCAAACAAATCATTAACTATCTCGAAATGCATGGTGGTGGCCCATCCACTGAGAATGAAGTCATACAAGCGTTTGGCTTCCACCATGTTCGTGCGGGCAATGTCCAAAAAGCGCTTCACGATCTCACCACTCAGGGTAAAATCTATTGGGAGGGTCGCAAATTTTTTCTTGCCCGCCATGGTCGTGAAACGGTCATCGGACGGTTGATAGTCAAGGAAGACGGTTTTGGTTTCTTAGTACCGGACGATCCACTACCCGAAAAAGGTGAAGATTTCTATGTGCCCCGCGATGCAATGGGACACGCTCGTCACGGTGACAAAGTTATCGCGGAAGTCCGCCGCTTTCGTGGTGGCCGAGCCGAAGCGTATATCGAAAAAGTCGTTGAACGTTCCCAACGTGCAATTATCGGATTGTACGTGGGTGGCGGTGGCGGTGGCTATGTAATTCCCGATAAACTACCCGGTGTGAAACGCATTGTTGTCGCCGGCGGACTAACTGCCGGTGCGAAGGACAATCAAAAAGTCGAAGTCGAAATCGCCGAAAACCAGCACCTGCAAGAGACCATGAAAGGCCGTGTCATTTCCGTCCTCGGTTATCCCGGTGAGTTAGCAACCGAACGCGCCACTCTTCTTCGCACATTTGGTTTCCCCCTCCAATTCTCCCGTGAAGTAATTGCTGCTGCGGAATCTCTTTCCGCCGAGCCCGACCAATATATGGATGCCGGACGCGAAGATCTGACTCATCTCGTTTGTTGCACTATCGACCCGGTCGATGCGAAAGATTTCGACGATGCCGTGACGCTTGAACCGCACGAAGGTGGCTGGCTTGCCGCAGTACATATCGCAGACGTGTCGAGTTATATCGAAACCGATTCATTAATCGACAAAGCCGCCCGTGCCCGTGCCACCTCGGTCTATTTGCCGCAAGGTGCATCTCCCATGCTTCCCGAACGGCTTACCGGCGATATTTGCTCGCTTCGCCCTGATGAGCGACGCCGTGCGATGTCCGTGGTTTTTACGCTCGATTCTGAAGGGGAAATACTTAACCGTAGAATTACCCGCTCATGGATTCGTTCTCGCCATCGCTACAACTATGAAGAAGTGCAGGCGATTTTGGACGAATACGACCGCAAACGCGGTGTACCGGATCGCTGGCGTACCCGTGTCAAAGCCGGTTTGTCCAATCCTTGGGAAGCACGTCTCGCCGGGCTTCGATGGTTTTCACGCAAATTGCGCGAAGAACGTCTTTCCGAAGGCGGAATCGAATTTGAGACAGCCGAAGTCCACATCGAACTCGATGCGAATGGAAAAACGGCAAACGTATTCCCACGTCCTTCCATCGAAAGTTATAACGTCATTGAAGAGTGGATGCTCCTTGCCAATCGCACTGTGACCGAGTTATTTCGTGAGACTACCAAAAATCGTATCCCCTTCGTTTATCGTGTCCACGAAAAACCGGATGAAGGCAAAGTCGATGAATTTGTTTTTCTTGCCGAAGATCTTGGTTATCCGTGGACAGGTGGTTCACCCGACAACTCCAAAGACTTTCAACGCTTCGTGCAATCATTGCGCGATAAACCTGAAACTCCCGTATTGATGGATTTGGCCATACGTAGCATGATGCGGGCAAAATATACTACCGATAATGCTGGCCACTTCGGTCTCGGATTCGTTGATTATACCCATTTCACAAGTCCAATTCGTCGTTATCCCGATATCCTTGTGCATCGTTTACTTGTCGAGTTCATTCTTTCACACAAGCGCAAAAAAATCACCGATGAATTTCATGAACAACTCGAACATTTGTGTAAACACTGTTCCGAACGCGAACAAGCCGCTACCGAAGCGGAACGCGAAGGCATCCGCTGGAAGCAAGTCGAGTATCTTGAAAGATTTGTCGGGAAGACGCTCGATGCCGTAGTCGTCGCCGTAAAACCGCGCGGAATATTTGTGGAATTGGTCGATATTCTTGCGCAATCGTTTATCGCAATCGACCGTTTGTATGATGGATTTCTCGTATTCTATCCCCGGCGCCATGAGCTGCGTTCACGCAATGGTGTAATAAACATTCGGCTTGGCGATAGAATTCGTGTCATGATTACCCGTATCGATTCGCGGAAACACCGGTTTGAAGTGGACCTTGACGAAGGTGAAAAATTTCTCCCAATTATACCAACAAAGCATCCAGGTGAAATTCGAATTCAACTTGCGGAAGAGCAAAAGAGTCGTTTACGCAAAAAAAATAGAAAACCACCTAACACAAAAAAGCGGCATGGAAAACGTCGTTAGTTTGGAAAGGTAGCAACACAATGCCACAATGGATTTTACTTGTACTCACCGGCATTCTGGTCGGAACTGTAAGCGGCTTAATCGGCATCGGTGGTGGAATACTTTTAATTCCAATTCTTGTTATTGGTTTTCAATTCACCCAACCGATGGCGCAAGGCACTTCTCTCGCCATGATGATTCCGCCGATTGGTATCTTTGCTATGATGCAATATTACAAGGCAGGTAATGTCGATTTAAAAGTCGCCGCGTTTCTTGCCCTCGGTTTCGCATTTGGCGGTTATTTCGGTGGACGGCTTGCCAATCATGTTCCAGCGATGGTGCTCGAGAAAATTTTCGGTATCATACTTGTAGTAGTAGGTATCAAATTCTTTTTCAAATCATGACAAACAATCAACAACCTAAATCATGAACCAACATACCACATCGAAACCCTTTCAATTCGAACTCCTAACCGGTAGTGCTTGTACCCCGCGTCGTGGACGGCTTACCACTCCGCATGGCATTATCGAAACCCCCTGCTTTTGGCCGGTCGGTACGGTTGGCACTGTCAAATTGTTTCTCCCCGATGACCTTAGGGCAACAAATGCGCAAGGTATGTTGTCCAACACCTACCATCTTCTGCTCCGGCCCGGTGTCGATGCCCTCAAAGAACTCGGTGGTCTGCATAAGTGGAGTAGTTGGAACAAACCCCTCCTTACTGATTCCGGCGGCTATCAGGTGATGTCGCTGGCGCATCGCCGTCAACTCTCGGAGAATGGCGTTGTTTTTCAATCACATATCGACGGCAGTGCCCACGAATTGACGCCGGAAAGCTCGATTGCGACCCAGCGTGCGATTGGTGCCGATATCATTTTTATGCTCGATGTCTGTCCCCCCTTTGGTGCCCCGGAAACAGAAATGCGCGAGGCCCACAACCGCACACTCCGTTGGGCCCAGCGAAACCGGCAGGCATTTTCCGAATATCCCGCGCTGTATGGACATGAACAAACGCTTTGGGCGGTCGTGCAGGGTGGCGTTGACCTGCAACTAAGGCGCGAAGCGGCGTCCACCCTTGGCGAAGGCAACGACTTTGGCTATGCGATAGGCGGATTAGCGGTTGGTGAACCGAAAGAACTAATGTATCCCGCCATTGCCGCTGTCACCGAAACGCTTCCCGTTGCGGCCCCCAAACATTTATTAGGGGTCGGTACGCCCGATGACCTACTCGACGCGATTGCACTTGGAATCGATTCATTCGACTGCGTATTACCGACCCGGAACGCCCGGCACGGCTTTGCGTTCACCTCGCGAGGAATTGTCCGGATTAAGAATGAGCGCTACAAGATTGACCAAATGCCGCTTGACCCCGATTGTACCTGTCCGGCTTGTACCCAAATTTCGCGATCGTTCCTTCGACACTTATATTTTGCGTCTGAACATACGGCGGCTCGCTGGCTGACGTATCACAATCTTAGTTACTATCACGATTTATTAGCGCGGGCTCGCGATGCGATTTCAGAAAATCGTTTCGACGGTTTCGTTGCGTCCGTCCGCGCAAACTGGTTAGAGGCATAGAGTAAGGGTACTCGGTGTAATATCCGATATTGGTTTCTCTAACACTCTACGGCTTAACCCTAAAGGAGATTTCATGCTATTCGCATGGACATTATTGGATGCAGCACCGGCTGGACAAACCCCCGCGCCCGGCGGTGGCAATATGCTCATCACATTTTTACCGTTTATACTTGTTTTCGCGATTATGTATTTTCTCATGATTCGACCGCAAGCTAAAAAAGCGAAAGAATTGGCAAAGATGCTCCAATCGATTACCCCCGGCACCGAAGTAGTGACTACCGGTGGTATTCACGGTATCGTTAAAGGAGCTAAAGGTCAGAATAACGAAATATTGATTCTGCAAATCGCCGAAGGAATCAAAATCGATGTTGACCGCGCGGCTGTCACTCGCATTGCAACAGCGGATGGTAAATAGTCGGTATGAGAGTAGTTCGGTACGGAAATCCGGTATTACGGCGTAAAGGCGATCCCGTCACCTCGTTTGATGACGGGTTTCGCGAAACCGTCGCAAAGATGCGCGAAACGATGCTTCAGAGCGATGGTGTCGGTCTCGCCGCACAGCAAGTCGGAATCTCCCAGCGTTTTTTTATCATGGGAATTCCAAACGACCCCAAACATCGTGAAGGGGAGCGAACATGGTATGTGATCGCGAACCCGGAGCTTGTAAATCCATCGGAGACGGAAGTGCTGATGGAAGAAGGATGTTTATCGTTTCCCGGATTGTATGTCGAAGTATATCGACCTGAAACGATAACCGTAAAGTATCAGGATGAATTTGGTGAGCATCACGAACTTCATGCCGATGGATATATCGCCCGCGTAATTTTACATGAGTACGACCACTTGGAAGGAATTCTCTTCATCGATCGTATCAGTCCGCTAAAGCGTTCCCTCCTCCGTAAACGCCTGAAAGCGTTGCAGGAAGATTAGCCGCACCCGCTTTACTTTTCTTTCTTCTTGAAAATGATGTAATCCAAATAATACTCGTCCGGTAATGTCCGGTAATCAGGGGTTAAATTCGTTTCGCCGAAGATAGAAAATCGTTTCATTGGTTCGTACAATTTCCCCAACCGCTCCGGTTGCATTTCTTCCATTTCACTTTTCTTCGCCGACACCATCAGGTAGTCAGGTGAGAATTTACCCACTACCGATTGAAAATCGGGTGTTGTCTTAGCCGGCAACCAAACCAACCCCGTCATATCATAAATTATCGCATTCGAATAGTACCCCAATACGCCGATATCATAAGTCGCGATAGTCTTACCGAACATATCTTCCCTTGAACAGAATTGGGCAAGCGGACGAAACACGTTTTTCTTGGATGATTGCTCGCCGTGAATAGTCGCCACACCCCCCCAAACCAGTATTGCCAATAACCCGAATACCCAGACCGGTATCACAACAATCCATTTCCACAACTTCACGGATTTTTGAACGAGAATGACAAATCCATTTGAACCAAAAAGAAGGAGCGAAAATTGGATTGGCAATGTGTACCATGAAGCAATCATCGGGCGGGCGATTAGGTATGCCAAAGCATAAAGTGCCGACCACTCGATAACAATCGCAGCGGAACGGTTTCGACGCCAAAGAGAAATTGCACCGATTATCGCTAACGGCAAGAGAACAATGCCGAAGTAATCCGGGAAAATCAGTCGTTGAAAAACGTGGAAAAATGAGGAACCAACTAACCCCGATTTAGCAACGATGGATTGTGGCAAAATGGTACCATAAAAGCGGTACGAGACAAGTATATACACTGCTGCGGTTACTGCTGTCCAGATAGTTGCAATAAGAAGGAGTCGGTACTGCCGGGAGTACAATATTCGAATGAAAAGTAGCGCGATTAGCAAAACCCCTTCCGGTCGGAGAAAAATAGAAAGGGAAGCGAGTAAAATACCCCAAACCGGTCGTCCCGAAGTAAAAAGGATTATGGACAAAAGTGAAACTACGAGAAAAAGGTTAACCTCCATCCCACCAACACAGATGTAGTTACATGCCGGGCTAACTGCAAACAAAAAACCAAAGATTGCCACGTTTGCGCTGTCAAAGCTGTTTAGTACATACGTCACCGCCAGATAGAAAATCAACAAATCGATTGCAACATTCAGTAACGGAACGAATGTTGGCAGATCGATTCCCAGCCAATTGAATTCGGCCAGCATTACGCCAAACCCGGGGCATGTAATCCCTTGCACCCACTCGCCCGCGTTATATACGAATCCCAATCCACTTGCCAGATTGCGTGCATAACGGAATGTGATATAAGCATCGTCGAGCAATGGGAAAACGTGGTGTGCCAGCAATCTGCAAACAACGATGGTACCAAGAAAGAAGTACCAGTTTACACTTTGTTGTTGTTTTGTGGTTGACATTCACTTTCCGATAGTGTAATCACTCGTGCTCAATTTGCTACAGAATTACGGATGAACAAATATGAGGGCTTAACCTTTGCTCCCGATGTAGGTAAGAAATCATTATTGCAAACATTTGAATCTACTAACTGGTAGTAAGAATAAAAATGCTCCGGTTTGAGTAAGAATGTCGAATCATTCGTAATGATTGCTTCATAATAACGGTTTTCTACCCTATTCAGAAAGTCTTTTTCAATTCGTTCATTCACCCGATTCGATTCATCGTTGCTGATTACATCGTAAATCGCCATCTCTTGTGCTTGTGTTTCGTGTTTCGTTTGAAACAAAAACCACGGTTGGCTCGGGAAAAACACTGGCCCCCGGTATTGCGAGATTGTTTGTAGTAACTGCTCACCTTGCCGTTTGGAAGCTGTCGAAGGGATTGCTTGCCAATGGTAATATCCCAATTGGCTTAACTGAAACAAAGTACAGACAGCAATTAAAACGTAACCCCAATTCTTGCGAATCCTCGAACGGAAAAACTCGTGGAACCCAAATCCGAATGAGATAGCCAGTGCCGCGTATGCCGGCATCAAAACATTGCGGTAACCGCCCCAATGCAATTTCGACACATAACCCATAAAAATGAGTGCGACCAATTCCCACGGTATTTTTTTTATTAAATGCCGGTTGAATTTTTCGATGGGATACACGAAAGGTAGTATGCAAAACACCGCTGCCGCGGTTAAAAATAACGTCCAGAACGCAATCAACACCGGTGATATGAATAAATGGTTGTCCGGCACCTGGAATACATAATAGAAGAACCACCCATCGGTTTGCTGGTTCATCCATACTGTAATGAGAATGACAAGCGCTACAGAAACCAGAGTGATTCGAATCCGTTCAAATCCCCGCCTATTCAAAAATGTGGCTATCGCAATGCCGCCGATACCGATGATCGCGGTTTGTTTCGTCAAAAACGCAAGCGTGAAAAAGAGTGGAGTCAGGTAATTGCGGACAGAAGAACGATTCGATATAAAGGTGTATAATCCACAGAGCAGGAAGAAAAGAAAAAGTGAATCGACACGCGCGATTTCAAACCAGTATCCCGACAATCGGTATGTGCAGGCATATAGTCCGACAGCAGCTAACGACGTTGTTATATCTCGTGTCCGCTTATAAACAATCAAATAGATGAGTGTAAAACAACCGAGTGTAGCGAGCAACGAAACAATGCGTGCGGTGAAAAAACTATTACCGAGAACAACCGCGAACCCGGCACAAACATAATAATAAAGTGGAGGGTAGATATACGGCGTGAAATCCAACGAGGGCTGTACATACAGTGGTAAACCATCCATCACTCGTTGGATATGGAGAAGAATTCCCCCCTCCATCCACTCTAATTCGTACGGGTAAACCAACCTAATCACGGCGCTGATAATGAAACCCGAAATCGCAATCAATGAGAGTGTGGCAAACAGCGTTCTTGCAAAAGTCACGAACCGGTTATCATTTGCGGCGCTCATCAACCCGATAGTTCCTTTCGTGCTGTATCATTCGCACGATAATGGTTTGCTACTTGAGTGGTAGTCCGTTGATGTCTCGCATCAATAGCTTATCCGCCTCTAATGCGATATCGCTCCCCTCGGCGCTGTCACGGATGGCACGCCACAACTGTCGTCTCCTGTAAGCATCGGGGTCGTTGCGGGCTTTACGAATTGCTTCGCGCCAGCGTGTCGCTTGTTCTGGTGTGATGTCGGTTCTTTTCGGAGCATTCTCCAATGCATGTTGATCAATCGCGCTCGTCCCGTTCGTGTCGTTAGGTGTCGTAATGGGAGACGGCGGTGAGGCCGCAGGTGTCCCCGTTTGTGGTTTTATACCCAATGCAGCTAATGTCGAACTCAGAACTTTTTGTATTAAATCCTGTGTTCCCGGTGGTAATGAATCAAGTTTGGGAATACCGCCTTGGCCAACCACTGCCATCGGATTGACCGCGCCATTGGGATTGACCGGTGCATTCGAATTGATAGCCGCGAATGGATCAAAAGTGATTGGTTGTGGAGTCGGGGAGGAAAGTGTCCCGTTGGGTAATGGTATCCAAAATGGATACAAAACCCGGTCGATTATACCGTTAGGTAATGCAGAAGTAACTTCGATAGCATATAAATTAGGTGAAGACGGTCCCCGCAGCGGTAACACACCCGGTAAGTTCCAACTGCTAAAAGCGGTTGGGTCCATTGGTGCCGGTTCTCCCTTTGGAGTGCGTTCATGTAGTTCGCCATCGAGGAAGTGCGCGATACTATCCGTAAAGGTTGCCATCACCCAGTTGATACCTTCCCGCGATTCTCCCCAACTGTGACCGGGTAACCAAACCAACAACGACGCGCTTTCCGGAATATTGACTACCTGATTGGCCAAATCACGGCTTAATGTCCCGCTTTCACCACCGCGTACTAACGGAATTTCTCGCCATGTGTGATCAACCCAGGCGTAAACACCTGTTTTTGTCGGACTTTGGAGACCTCGTAGAGTACCTACCGACTGTATCTTGTCCCCGTTCGATTTGATTTCAAATGAGTCCGGTGAAATCAAAAATTTCATCGTATCCGCAGAAACAATCTTGTATTTGCCCGCTTCAAGGCGATCTTGTGCAAATTTTCCATCATTATCCGTTGTAATTAGATGAGTTGTACCATTTATGAGGTTATGAAGTCGCAGAGTGGCTTGGGGGAGCGGTGTTTGAGAAGCAAGGGCGAGCAATTTTCCTTCGATAGAAAACCGTTTTTGGATACAACCGGAAATACAAACACACGTGCAAACTAACAGCATTATGCGCGGATAGTACTTATGCAATCCACGATTTTTACCAGCTTTATTCGTCTTCATGTCAATTTTTACCTTTAACATTGCATCCCGCCGGTTCGTAAGAGTATCTTAACTTTGCTTTTATGTACTAATCCCAAGGATAGTGTACGGTAAAATATACTACGTCTTTTCCGGTTTCTCACATCCTTTTGCTCTTCCATTTCACTATGAGGTACAGTATGAAAATTTTTAACGCATTTCGTCTGGTTCTGACAGTTTTGGTTGTCGCCGGATTATCTATCGGTGTGTTTGCGAAAGCCGTGAAGACTGCGCCTGCACATCAGGTTTCTAATCCGCCGGTTATCGATGCGTCAGGTGGTCCGGATGGTTTTGGATATTCCTGGCAGGATAATAACGGCGAAGAAACTGGTCCCGTCTATGCTTGGCGTGATCTGACTTCAACGGGTACATCACTTACCTTTGACAGCATGGATGACGGCATCTCTGGTCTGCAAATTGGTTTTTCATTTCCGTTTTACGGAACAGACTACACCCGTTTGTATGTCTGCACCAATGGATTTATTTCTTTTAATGACTCATTGAATGAATCCAGTAGCTATACCAATGCAAGTCTGCCGGGTTCGACAAATTGGGGAGCGATGATTGCCCCCTGCTGGATGGATTTGAACCTGACAACCACCGGTTGGGTAAAATACCAAAACGTTGGTACTGATACGCTCGTTATCGAATGGTATGGCCCCGGTTATGGTGGCACAACGAACAATTTGTTTGAAGCAATTCTTGTCAGCAATGGCACCGTAATTTGTCAATACAACACGTATGGCGCGTCATCATGGGGTGCGAACAACTATACAATTGGCATCGAAAATCAGGATGGTTCAACCGGTCTCCAAGTGTCATTCAATTCGGCATATTTGTCTTCAGGACGTGCAGTACGTTTCTCACTTCCCTCTTCGATGAATATTATTTACGGAAATGTAACAGCCGCTACCGGTGGTGCTGCACTCGATTCTGTGCTTGTTACTGTTGGTCCGCGTTCGACATATACCGCAGCCGGTTACTATCGGATTCAATGCTTACCGGGTATGCAGTATGTCAACTTTACCAAAAACGGTTGGAATCCGGCGACAGATTCCGTGAATGTCACTACCGACTCGGTAGCATTAAATAAAACAATGACCCACCCGGTTTTAGCCGTGTTACCGACTTCAATCGAATTGAACGTTGGTGTTCCTGACAGTATTACCGCGACATTCCAAGCTACCAATAGCGGCGATGGTGCTGCGGCATACACACTCGGTTTGAACGGCGGTATGCCGAACTGGCAAGTGGATCGTCAGGTAGCCCTCGATCCATTTACCCATACGCCGCAAAACTTCGGTATGACCTATATGAATGGATATATCTGGTTACCGGAAGGAAATCGTTTCCAGCGCTTTAATCCCGACCTCACGTGGCACGATAGTTCCATTGTGATTGCCGGAGCCACTGCTGGTAATTGGTATCTGTTCGGCGTATGTAGTGATGGGCAATATTTGTACGGAGTCCCTGACCGCAATATCCGCGCTTATGATCCTGTCACTGGCAATAATGTCACCAGTGCAAATATTTCACTTGCTAACGTGAGTAACGCGACAAGCTTTACTGTCGCCTACGGTGTCGCCTACAATCCCGATGACGATGTATTTTACGTAGCAAATTGGAACGTAGATACTGTGTTTGCTGTAAATCGGATTGGTGCAGTTATTGGCAGGTTCGGTGGTGTTGGTCAAGTCAGTGGTATGGCGTGGCATCCCGAAGATCCCGACGGTTATAATCTGTGGTTATTTGAACCCGGAAGCATCCCGATGACAGTCGTGAAGGTGAATGTTAGTTCCGGTGCCATTACGACAGCGGTTGATCCATTACCGGGTGCAATCACTACCGACCTCGCTTCGGGTGGTTGCTTTATCTCAGACCAAGTAGTCCCCGGAAATTGGGTTTTTGCAGCACTGTGTCAGGGTACGACTGGTGACCGCCTTGAGCTGTTTTCCTTGGGTCTAACCAAACGGTGGTCGCTTACCCCGGCAGCGGGTTCGGTTTCGACTTCCACTCCAACGACATTTACTATCAAATACCGGACGCACATCGGTGATGCCGCATCCACAATTAATGCAAACGCTAATCTGAATTTAGCCGCAGGTGGTGTAGTCACCGTGCCGATTACAATCAATGTCGCCGTTTCCGCACCGGAAGCGCGCAACTTGAATCCGCACGTGTTCGCATTAAATGGCGCATATCCAAATCCATTCAATCCGACGACTACTGTCAGATTCTCGCTTGCAACCTATTCACAGGTGAAGCTTGATCTGTACGATGTGAACGGACGTAAAGTTGCTGAGTTGTTGAATGCAACATTGCCCGCCGGTAACCATCGCATCGGTTTCAAAGCCGTTGATTTGGCGTCGGGTACGTACTTCGTGAGAATGAATGCTGGTGGCTTTAATGCCGTCAATAAGATTGTTTTCTTGAAGTAAACTACTTTCGGTAGTTCGGGCATCCTCGCCCGAACACAATTAGTAAGAAACAGGGTCACCTTTTGGTGACCCTGTTTCTTTTTACCCGCATTCACGATTAGAGTAGTATTTATTACCTACCGGCCTCTTTTAAAACAGTCAATGCATCAATCGTCACAAACGGATTCCCTTTACGTTTACTCTGCGGTTGCCAGTCCACCAGTAAGTAACCGGTATGCCGTCCGCCGTTCGGATAGAATTTTTCCTGTGCATGGTAATATTTCTCTTCCGCCGGGAACATTCCGTCCGGTAATCGTTTCGATTCCAATAAATCAAGTGCCTCTTGACACCTAAAATCACCGATTAGGCCGCCTTCGTGCAACACTTGTAATGCAATCAAAATATCATAGTGCCAATAACAAGGATAGTGCAGAATAGTAAAACTCCGGTCAAGTTTCTTTCCGTCATGGATGCGTTTGAACAGGCGTCGGGAAAGAATCACTTCCGCCGCTCGTTTTATTGTATCATCGACATCGATTTTACCGTGCGTTTTTCGATACCAAATTAATCCTCGAAGTGGCAATAGCGTTTCAGTGAACGAAGAAACGTGCGCTTCCGGTTTCTTATCGCAATTCCAGCCGCCATCCGGCCATTGCCATTTCAACAGCAATTCTACCAATTGTTCGCACCGCTTGTCATCCAGCCCAAGTCGGCACAACGAATAGAGCGCAGCTCCTTGTTGTGACGCACATCTGCGATAACGTCCTTTTACAAGCGGAACATCATTGAAATATGAATCGTCCAGCCAGCAATCGAAAACTTGTTCACGCAACGGTATAAGCGATTTATCGCCGCTCGGATAACCTAAATCTGCTAATGCGACTAATACCCAATGCGCACCATACCATTTACCGTAGACGTTGAATGGAATGGTTCCGTCTTTCGTCCGTTCCGAAAGAAGTTTTTTTACCAAAGGCGAAGTTGTGATTTGCCGCTGCAACGCCCTATTTTCTGCACTATGAGCATTCTCGCCAAGTAACTGTGTTTTCGTCAAGAACCTTACCACCGGTTCTTTCGATTTGAGTAATATTTCCACTGCATTTTTATCAGTTTCGTTCATTTAATAATTTTCTTTTTTTTCTTTTCCCCAATCCCTATCTCCCAACCCCCGTTTTACGGCTCTTCCGCCGATCCATCGCATATAATCAGACCCGGTGAAAGGTTACCATTGTGAAACACCCAAATCGAATCGCGGAATTCACCGACATCAGGTGGTCGGAATAGTATATCAATCGATGCGCCGAACGTAGGCTGAATAGTAATCGGGTGCTCGATTTTTGCAAACCGAAATATCGTGTTTTTTCCATGTAAGGAATCGATGGTGAGTGGGGTAGTTTCATTGTTATCAAGGTATGCCGTTTGTTTTCCGGTTGTACGTGGTAATTGTGCGTCGAAATGCAATCGCGATAATACTAAATCATCCAAGTGGTGGGAGTAAAGGTAAATTGTAGCATCGGGCTTGTGTGAAGTCGCGACTGGATACAAATCACGGGTGGCAAATCGCCCATCTTTTAATGGTGCTAATTTTGGCCGGAACGCAGCTTCGTACATGCTGAAGAAAAGGTAATCCGCATTCTCCTTGTTTAGCTGCAATAATAAATCACCATAGTTATCGACAAAAGGCAACGGCACCCACGTTGCTCCCAATAAAAAAGCAACTTGTGGTTTCTGACAGGCAATCCGGTCCGATTCGGTAAAGACATGTCGATCCCCAAACATATCCGGTCGAAGGGAAAGAAGAGTGCGTGGCAACATTTCTAAATCAAATCGAATCGCTATCACCGATTCGATAACCGTTATGAGTAGCGCAACCGAAAGAATCCACTTCCACAACGGATAATTGAGAACTTTGTGTGCAAACCAAGTGGTTTGACAAAGTCCGGTAATAGCGAGGTAGCAATACAGCGGCACTAAGAAAATTGCATACCGCGGCAAATACGGCAGAAAGAGAAAGAACAGAAATGATACGACCGCGGAAAGTACCCACCAACCTTCACTCTTCCGTGGAATTTTTTTCAACGACTGCCCAATTCCGAGAAGCGCGAGTATGCCGAATGGGATACTCATTAACTGATTTAACGCGCGAGGAAATTGTGGACTAACCGTCGGTATGGTCGAAAAGCCGAGATCGTGGAAAAGGTGACTGAAAAAATTAGTAAATAATCTACCGGTCAACGTTAACGGATGGGCAAAGAATACACTGCCAAAATTGCGATATTGATCCCCTTCAAATCTGGCGAAGTTATAGGATTCCACTCTGCCGCGTCCAAACATTTCGTATGCAATATTGAAATAGCCGCGATTGTAAAAGAATGCCCCCTTTTCATTCAAGCAATAAATTCCCCATGGAACAATGAGAACCGAAGCGGCAACGATATAACCAAGCAACGGACGATAACGGGCAAGTCGTTCTGAACTTTTCCGGCTCTTAATAAATAGTATTACCCCTAAAAATACAACTTGCACGATACCGTTATACCGCGTTAAGTAAGCAACGGCAACCAGCAATCCCGCAAAAACGCCGTGTTTGAGAGTTATCTGTCGTGGAATGAGTAATAAGGCAAGCGAGGCGAAACTCAATCCCACGAACAACATGTCGGTACCGGCGGTGAATGAGTATTTAAGAAAATTTGCGTTGACCGCGATGGCTAAAAGTGTGAGCGATGCAATAAGATGTGTAGTGAATGAGCGCAATGTTTTATACACGCAAACGAGACATAAACCGCTTGCGAGCCCGGAAAGTATCATTGCCCCTTTGAAAAAATCTCCGGTTACTACTTTCATGAATGCTACAAGGATCGGTATTACCGGGCCCCGCCAATCGTCGATGGGAAGTGATCCATTCAAAATTGCTTTGGCTTCCGGCACATAACAGCCGTAAAAATCCATCTCAGTGCTTAAATCACCGATGGGACGGAACAACAACGCAAATCCAATTATACCCAGCGTATAGACCGCGATGAGGAAATACACATTCTGTTCATTCGAAAAAAATGTTTGTGTTTCACTTGACGACACATTCGAACCGGTAGAGGGTGTGTGGGGAGATTTGGATCGATGTTTGGGTAAATCCATTTTGTGCGCTTTCAGTGTAGGCAGGAGAATTTACCAAGAGAACGAAAGCGATCAAACTTATTAATCGAATAATTAGATACTTTGCTCAAAAACCGTCTTGTCACAATATCCTGCCATTAGTGCCATACAACCAAGCCATTATGTCGGGTTCCGTTAATCTATATAATATCTAACAATTGTTAACACATAACTTACGTATTGGCACGCCCATTGCTATTACCATAGCCAGTTAAGTATCACAAAGCGTTTCAGAAAGGAAACAAACAATGAGCAAAATAATTGGAATCGACTTAGGAACAACAAATTCTTGTGTCGCAGTTATGGAAGGTGGGGAGCCAAAAGTCATCCCCAATCCCGAAGGAAATAACACGACCCCCAGCGTTGTCGGCTTCACGAAAACCGGCGAACGGTTGGTCGGTGCCGCCGCGAAACGGCAAGCGGTAACCAATCCGCGAAATACCGTTTCGTCCATCAAGCGCTTTATGGGTCGCAAGTTCCTCGAAGTGACCGGCGAAATGAAACTCGTCCCTTATAAAGTAGAAGAGGGAGCTGGTGGCGTCGCGCGTGTGAATATCGACGACAAACACTATTCGCCGCCGGAAATCAGTGCGATGATTCTGCAGAAGATGAAACAGACCGCCGAGGCATACCTTGGCGAAAAAGTGGATCGCGCCGTCATTACCGTACCCGCGTACTTCAACGACGCACAACGGCAAGCGACGAAGGATGCCGGTGAAATCGCCGGATTGAAAGTCGAACGCATTATCAACGAACCGACAGCCGCGGCACTGGCGTATGGTCTCGACAAAAAGAAAGACGAGAAAGTCGCCGTGTATGACCTTGGTGGTGGTACCTTCGATATCTCCATTCTCGAAATTGGCGACGGTGTCTTCGAAGTGAAATCGACCAATGGTGATACCCACCTCGGTGGCGATGACTTTGACCAACGCTTGATTGATTTCGTGGCGGATGAATTCAAACGCACCGATGGCATCGACTTGCGGAAGGATGCGCAATCCCTCCAACGCGTGAAAGAAGCATGTGAAAAAGCGAAGTGCGAACTTAGCGGCCAGACCACGACTGAAATCAATCTTCCCTTCATCACCGCTACTGCGGATGGCCCGAAGCACCTCCTGATGAATGTGACACGGGCAAAGTTTGAGGCATTGGTAGCCGACCTGATCGAACGCTCTATCGCTCCTTGCCGAACTGCCATGAAAGATGCCAAAATGTCATCGTCCGACATCGACGAAGTTATCCTTGTTGGTGGTTCGACCCGAATTCCTGCGGTGCAGGAAGCGGTGAAGAAATTCTTCAACAAAGAACCGCATCGTGGTGTCAATCCGGATGAAGTCGTCGCCGTAGGTGCCGCAATTCAGGGTGGCGTGCTCGGTGGTTCGGTGAAAGATGTCCTTCTTCTCGACGTCACGCCGTTGTCGTTGGGTATCGAAACCCTCGGTGGCGTTATGACCAAGTTGATTGAATCGAATACCACGATTCCCGTGCGCAAGCAGGAAGTATTCTCGACGGCATCGGACAGCCAACCGTCGGTTGAAATTCATGTCCTCCAAGGTGAGCGCACGATGGCACTCGACAACAAAACCATCGGTCGTTTCATTCTCGATGGGATTCCCCCGGCGACACGCGGGATACCGCAGATCGAAGTCACCTTCGACATCGATGCCAATGGTATTCTCCATGTGACAGCGAAAGACAAAGCGACCGGTAAGGAGCAATCCATCAAGATTCAGGCAAGCTCCGGTCTGTCGGATATGGAAGTGAAACGGATGCGCGAAGATGCGAAGGCGAATGAAGAAGCCGACCGCAAACGCCGTGATGCCGCCGACTCGCGAAACCGTGCCGATGCGTTGGTATTCCAAACTGATCGCCAGATTGCGGAATTCGGCGATAAGGTTTCCGCCGACGATAAAGCGATCCTCACGACCGCGAAGGATAAACTGAAAGCCGCAATCGACAAACAACCGATTGATGCCGAAGAAGTCCAACGCGCAATGGATGAGCTGAATGCCGAGTGGAGCAAAGTCTCGCAGAAGATGTATGCGAGTGCAAGCAGTCCCGCCGGTAGCGAACCCGGTAGCGACGGTCACAATGACGGTCACAACGACGGAAACGGACATAATCCTCCACCTCACGGTGAGGAAAAGCAAGAGTCCAAGACCGAAAATGCAGACTACGAAGTAATCAACTAAACCAGATAAGGGCGGGCTTTTGAGCCCGCCTTTTTCAATTAGGAGAGTGCGCCCGTTAGATACAAACGCCCGCTTACATGATAAAGAAAAAGGATGCGACACATGCAAAGAGAACCTGAAGGACGACCAGTAAAAATGGACTTTCAAAGTAATCGACCCACTGGCCCATTTACTCAGCAAAAAGGAACCAATGCTGAAGAACCGATGTCGAAATACATCCCGGTAAAAAAGGAACCACCGAAACCGGAGATACCGGTAAAACCGGCTGAACCACCGAAATAGTGAAGATGAGTTTGATGTTTGGAACTTAGAGTTTAGTGTGATAGTGTGGGCTTGGATGTGTCTGTGAATGGGTAGGGGCGGGTCACTGTGCCCGCCCGGCAGTAGGGGCGGACGCCCCTGTCCGCCCGTTGTTGTGGTAGGCGGAACACTTTAGTTCCGCACAGACGTGGTAGCATCGACCTCCGGGTCGGTACCTTAGAATCCACAACCGTCATTTACAAGATTCAGCAGTAGGGGCGGACGCCCCTGTCCACCCGTTGTTGTGGTAGGCGGAACTCTTTTGTTCCGCACAAACGTGGTAGCATCGACCTCCGGGTCGGTACCTTAGGATCCGCACCCGACATTTACAAGATTCAAAGGTGTGCGAGCAACCTTGCTACGACACACGCAAAGTTGTCGCAATAACGACGCCTCGTTATAATTATGTTATAATTATGTTTCTAACAATGTTTAACCGGAACGAAGAGATGAAGTTAAGAGTGGGTAAAGGAATTTGTAATCGTAGGAGGAGAAATGGGAAAAACCAAAGCGGGGAAACCGGGACATCCGAGTCATAAAGGGGCGAATGCAAAGGGAACTTTTCTACCGAAAACAGGCCCGAACCAAGCGAACTACACCGTGTACAAAACCCCACTGAAGACTGCTAAACCCGGAAAATGAATTTGCTACAACAAAGTGTTTAGGTGCACGGCAGTGTGTCAATGGTTTATTTCAACAATAAAATCGGTTTTGTTTCGGAATAGTTCGGGACACTCATCCGTACATAGTATTTACCGGAACCGTGCTTATCTGCATTCCAAGGGAGCTCGTGCAAACCTGCACTCAGATTCTCGTCCGCGAGTGTATAAACAACTCGGCCGAGCGAGTTGAATACCTGCAATTTCACGCGACACGCGACGGGTAGCTCGAATCTTATTAGGGTAATTGAGTTAAATGGATTCGGGTAGGGTGATGGTAGTTCATAGTGACTAGGAAAATTAATTTCTTGTCTACCCTCAATAAATGTTTCGCTATCATTTGACATATGATAAATCGCACCACGGTCACCTACCGCCCATCCTGCAGTTGAGTCTACAAATGTGACACCTCCCATCCAAGTTGTGGGATTCATACTTTGAGTCACCCAAGTGTTTCCACCATTTGTAGTATGTAAATGTGAGCCATAGTATCCTACCATCCAGCCAACTTGAGGATTAATAAAATTCACCGCAAGTAGTGCGTGATTTGTTGGGCTATGATTTCTCCAAGTCGTCCCGCCATTAGAAGTATGCAACGCAATACTGGCATAATTAGTATCCACTGAACTAAGTCCAACTATCCAACCATCATTTAAATCATTGAAATAAACACCATAGAGATATAAAAATCCGACGAAACGAGGGGGTTGGTTTGTCCAAGTAATACCACCATTTGTGGTATGCAAAATTTGACGTCCCAAAGAATCATATTCACCTACTACCCACCCATTGTTTGTGTCGACAAAAGATACTCCTCGAAAAAGTGATCTTGACCCACTAGACTGGAAGTTCCAGTTATTGCCTCCATTAGTTGTATGGAGAATCGTTCCATTTTTTCCGACTGCCCAACCATTATGATTATCTGGAAATGTTATACTATGTAATGCGTTTGCTGTGTCGACACTCTGCTCATTCCAATTTGCACCTCCGTTAGTTGTGTGTAATATTATACCCGAGTCTATAGTTCTAACACTAGTTATCCAACAATTATCTGAATCTGTACACGTAATTCCTGTTAACCACGAGTTAACTCCGCTGTTTTGTTGCGTCCAATTAATGCCGCCATCTGTTGTATGCAGAATTGTACCGTAGTCTCCAACAGCCCATCCGATCTGAGTGTTAACGAAAGCAACTCCATACAACGCATTGGTAGTTCCGCTTGTCTGTTGAATCCATTGTTGAGAAATTCCATTTTCTGTGGTTAACACAAGAATTATGAAAACAGAAATCGTCTTAAGCTGAAAAAATATTATTTTGTTTCGTGTCAGACATACGAGTAAGATGCGGTAAAAATTGGGGTAAAAAATCATAGCTACCTCGAGCTAAGAATTTCGCATTGTGGGGGAAAGATGTCCGTCAACTGGCAGACCCTCAGATTGAAAGGTAAAGAGGGAAGATATCTGAGGCAATTCATTCTGGTAGTAGGTAGTCGAAAAGGCTCACACCATCAATCTCGTTTTTGAAATGAATGAGAACAAAGATGTAGTATGGAAATATGTACCACATGACACGTTTATACCAGTCTTCGTAAGAAGATTAGGTTCATTTTAGCATTTTTTTCGTATCTTTAGATAGTCATCCATATACATCTTTCAATCACAAACGAAAGGAGTCAACGATGCCGAAGACGCAAATAATCCCTCCCAGCAAATCCGTTCCGAAAGAGGTGAATCCCATCAAAACGGTAAAACCGACCCATACACCACCCGTTATGGCAGTGCGGCACCCGAATAAACCCTCTCCGAAATAGGCAACGGGTAACAAGTAGCAGAAATCTATAATAATTGGGCGACCGCATGGTCGCCCTTCTTTTGTCTACGACCCATTGCCTATGGCCTATGACCTATAGCCCATCACTCATCCGTTTTGTACAATCCCGTTCGTATCACTATTATGTAGTATCACTTTATAAATCAATGTTTCTCGTGGAGTAGGTCATTTGACCAAGTCGAATGACATCGTTCGAAGATTTGCCATCCGAACCGGCATCCCCCCGAATCCCATCAAAGGTTCGTCGAGAATTCTGTAATCTAATTTTATACCCCGGTGCTATGGAGTGCTGGGTTTTTTATCGTCAAAAGGAAAAAATGAAAATCACGTGCGATAGTTGCAAAGGCACTTGGAACGCCGATGAAAAAATGGGTACCAAACGGAATTGCCCGCATTGCGGAAAAAACGGCATGGTAATGACTACTTGCTCGAAGTGCGGCAAAATTATGATGGCAGACACCAAATTCGACAGCCACGCCGGAAAGACGATGGTCAATCCATTCGCCGCCGGTACCGCAATCAAATGCCCGAAGTGTAAATTCCTTGGCCATTGGTCAGATTTCGCGATTATCCTCGACACCCGAAGTTCATTCCTCGGTATGCGCTTTTAAGTAAGTAAGAGATTCCCCGACTCCTTCGTTGGTTGCCCTTGCCCGATTTTTTATCTAAAAATCGTATCTTATTGTAGTTCACTTTTTATGGAGTAGATATGAAATCCCGCAAATTGGGAAATGACTTAACCGTTTCCGCACTCGGTCTCGGGTGTATGGGAATGTCGGAATTTTACGGTGCCGCCGACGAAACGGAATCGATAGCGACCATTCACCGCGCAATCGAACTTGGTGTGAATTTTCTCGATACCGCCGATATGTATGGCACCGGACGCAACGAGGAGCTGGTCGGACGCGCACTAAAAGGAAAACGCGATAAAGTTATTCTCGCAACAAAATTTGGTAACGTACGTGGCCCGAACGGTGAATTCCTTGGTGTGAACGGACACCCGGATTATGTGAAGAGCGCATGCGACGCCAGTTTGAAGCGGCTCGGTATCGACGTCATCGACCTCTATTATCAACATCGAGTCGATCCGAAAGTACCGATTGAAGAGACCGTCGGTGCAATGGCGGAGCTCGTGATGATGGGGAAGGTGCGCTACCTCGGCATGTCGGAAGCGGCGGCATCGACCATCCGGCGCGCATTTGCGGTCTATCCGATCACCGCATTGCAAACTGAATATTCCCTTTGGACGCGCGATCCCGAGACGGAAATTCTCGCTACCTGCCGTGATTTGGGAATTACCTTTGTGTCGTACAGCCCATTGGGACGCGGGTTCCTGACCGGTCGCTTCGATAAGTTAGAAGATATTCCCGATGATGATTTCCGGCGGCACCATCCGCGTTTTCAGGGAGAGAATTTCCAGAAGAACCTCAAATTAGCGGAGATGGTGAAGACAATTGCGCATGAACTCGGTTGCACACCCGGTCAGGTCGCACTCGCGTGGGTACTCGGAAAGGGCGAGGATATCGTACCGATACCGGGAACGAAACATGTGAAGTATTTGGAAGAGAATTTGAAAGCACTCGATGTAAAATTAACCAGCGACCATTTCCACCGGTTAGAAGCGGCATTCCCAATTGGTATCACCTCCGGTGAACGCTATTCCCCGCAAGCCATGCAAGCCGTCAACCGATAGGCCTTGGGCAATGGGCAATGGGCAATAGGCATTGTGGGCATTAGGTGCTGGGCCTTGGGCATGTGGCACTGGGCAATAGGCATTGGACCTTAGGCGCTGGGCACTGGGCCTTGGGTATTTAGCACTGTGCATTGGGCGATAAGCGTTGGGCAAATTAATAATAGAGAAAATAAACGGTGGGTTTATTCCCACCGTTTTTTTCATCTTTTGCTTTTTTACCTATAGCCCGTGGCCCATGACCTATTACCCATATTTATCACACCTTGATTGCCATCATATACGCCTGCAGTCCGTAAATCGTACCGACGATACCGAGCACTACCAATGCGAAAAAGAATGCATATTTAAATTTCTTATCGCGCATCACCAAACTAATCGCACCGATGACGAGCCCGATGTGGAGGTACAACGCTGCGTGGTCGAATACTTCGCGTGCTTCGCCGAGCGCCTTGCCGCGCTCTTCCCACTCTTTCGCCCCCTTCACTTTTCCCATCACACCATCGACATCCTGCACCCAATTTTCTTTACCGACTTTCGCGGAACCTTCAAGGATTTCGTTCTTCTCTTTTTTGTAGCGGGCGATGGTTTTATTCAATTCGTTGTAGTCGGCTTGCACCCCTTCGACTTGCTCTTTCTGGATGGATTTCGCATCGAGCAGGGACTTGAGTAAGTCGCGCTGTCCTTCCAACAACGATTGCTTAATCCCTTTCGTGTTGTACCACGAATAGGCATTCGCTTTCTCGTTGTATGAGATAAGTTCTTCACTGCGGAAATTTCCCGCTTGCAATTCGGCGATGGCGAGTACTGCCGCGAACAGGGTCAGCACCAATCCGCAGATGAGCTCGAACTTGCCGCCTCCCCCTTCTTCGCTGTGGTGATGGTGGGCGTGACCGCCCGGTTCTCCGATACCTTCCATAGTGTTATCCTTGTGTGATTGAGCGGAAAATGTACTCTTGATTTGACAAAATTCAAAATAGTTTTCAAAAATAACGAAACGTGACTACCTTATTTCTACTACTGACCTTGCCGAGGTGTCCGATGTCTCGTTACCCCTTCTTTTCGACTTTTCTCTTTCTTCTTCTATTTACATCCATCGTATTCGCTACGACGACAATCCCTCATCCATTCTTCTTCACTGAGAACAAAGGACAGTGGGATAATCGTGTCCTTTATAAATGCAATGCCCGCAACGGAATGACATGGTTCCTCGAACGTGATGGAGTTACGTTACTGACATGTGTTGAGGATAAAACGCAACCGGCGCTGCCGGTTACGGGTACCGCAGACCTCCCGGTCTGCATGCAAAAGCATCCTGCCCGCTACCCCATGAAATCCCACGCCTTGAAGTTTCATTTTCTTGTCGTAGGACAGGATTCATCCTGTCTGGGTAGTGCGGGCGTCCACGCCTGCACTCCTTTTGACCATCCACCATCCACCATCCACTATCCACCATCCACTCGCTTCGGCACGAAACGTCGAGCCGCAGGGCGAGCTCGCTTGGCACAACAACTACTTCTTGGGCAACGACTCCACCAAATGGGCACCGAATTGCCGGAATTATACAAACATTACCTACCGCGATGTATGGGATGGAATCGACATTGAGTGGTATGAAGATAATGGAAAACTCGAGTTCGATTTTGTTGTCCAACCCGGTGCCGATCCCTCTCAAATTCGCATGTCCTGCGAAGGTCTTGAAGGTGAACTGTCATTGCGAGGAAGCGAAGCGACGAAGCAATCTCATAGTTCTACAACACCATCCACTGGCGCAGAATTGCGCCTTCCCACTTCCCTCGGTGAACTCCATACCGTCCTTCCCCAAGTCTATCAAATCTCCCCCGGTGGTTCACGAAGTGATGTTGATGCAAAATTTGAAATCGTCAACAAAAATGAATTTGGTATTACCCTTCCGAATGGATATCAGAAAGAACATACACTACGGATTGATCCACTGATTTATAGTACGTTTTTGGGGGGAGCGGGAACCGATCAAGGATATGCGATTACGAGCGATGAAAGTGGTGAAGTGATTGTTACGGGTTTAACCACCAGCACTGATTTTCCCGTCACTGCTGGTGTAATTCAACCGATTTTACAGGGTAATCCTGACGATTGTTTTATCACAAAATTGAACAATGACGGTTCAAGTTTAGTTTTCAGTACTTATCTCTCATGTGGACTCTGGACCCAAGGGAATGCGATTACGAGCGACGGGAGCGGAGGTGCCATCGTTACCGGTGCGACATATACCTTAGGTAATGTCCGGGATGTATTTATCGCCCGTGTAAATAGTACGGGTTCTCAGTTGGTTTACAGCTTGGTTCTTGGCGGAATGGGCGACGACATTGGATATGCGATTGTCGGCGATGGTCAGGGAGGAGCAATTGCAACAGGTTCAACGTGGAGTCCTACTTTTCCAATTACACCGGGTACCCTCGATACCACTTACCAAAATGGCAGTGGTTTTGTTACAAAAGTGAGCAGTACCGGTCAAATTGTATATAGCACTTTTCTCCCAAATTCTTACGGCTATGGTATTACAAGCGATGATAGCGGTGGAGTTTTTTTAACGGGCGCTTGTGGAAACACCTTCCCCACCACTACGGGAGCTTATGATACGACTTACAACGGCGGTGGGTTCGATGCCTTTGTAGCCCATCTGAACAGTACCGGTTCTCAATTTCTCTTTAGCACTTACCTTGGCGGGTCAGGGTCGGGTGAAGAGTGGGGAACAGCAATCGTGAAAGCCAATAGCGGTAATGTAATAGTTGTGGGTGGTACCCATAGTCCAGATTTTCCGACTACGCCCGGTGCTTTTGATACAGTTTATAGTGGAACCAATGGAATTGGTTTTATTACGCGTCTTAATGCAACCGGCACACAGCTCATCAACAGCACTTTTCTTCCTAACGGTGGTGGATTAGGTGTGTTCTGTGGTCAAAATAATTCGATTGTTTTAACCGGAAATGCCAATGCTAATTTTCCTACAACATTCGGAGCATTTGATACTTCATATGGTGGGAACGTCGATGCTTTTATCGCTCAATTTAATGGTTCCTGTTCCCAGCTTATATATAGCTCCTATCTTGGCGGTTCACTAATTGACATTGGTCAGGGCATTATTGGTGGTAGCAACAACGATGCGTTTGTTCTGGGATATTCGAACAGCCCGGAATTTCCTCGAACGACAGGTTCATTCGATACGACATACCATAATAGTTATGACTGTTTTATTACCCATATCGAGTTGGTCGCGGATTCGGATGCCGTAGTATCGTCAAGTGAACGAATGCCAATTGCGTTCTCACTCAACCAAAACGACCCTAACCCTTTCAATTCTTCCACCACCATTTCTTATTCCCTTCCCAAACCCGGCATCGTGGAGCTAAAACTCTATGACCTACTCGGCCGTGAAGTAACCACACTTGTCAATCGAAAGCAAAGTGCGGGAAGTTACCGTGTTAATTTCGATAGAAAGAATCTTTCATCCGGTACATACTTTATCCGGATGCAAGCAGGTGATTTTGTGAAGACACAAAAGATGGTATTATTGAAATAATTTGCTTACGGCACCGGATCGTATCCGCCGTCATTCCATGGGTGGCACTTCACCAGCCGCTTAATTGCCATCCATCCCCCTTCCCATGCACCGTACTTTGCGATGGCGTGTTCCGCATAGACACTACAACTGGGGTGAAAACGGCATTGCCCACCGAGAATCGGTGAGAGAGTGTATCGGTAGAGTTTGATGAGGAATTGGAACAGTACGCTCATGTCGATTCGAATAAGACAACACATGTTACGAAAAAATTTTGCGAGAATCGAAATCCTACCCAAACGCTCGTGAATGGTTCTTTCGCGAGAATATGCCACTATTTGTGGAATTGCATAGACCTTATTTTCCGAAGTATATTGATGACTGTTCGGGGCATAACAAAGGCGCGCTTACCCTGCGGACAGTCAGTATCCACTTCCGTAGTTAATCAGCCCGGCGGCTGGTTCCGAAGTACCGACCTCCTAATTACAGCAATCCGCACGGTTTCCGTTAAATCAACAAAGTATTTTTCCCCGAACTGCTTGTGCTTTGAGGCCTTGATGCATCAATCTGTTCCATCTGCACCCGTTGTATTATTCACTGGTAATTACGGTAGTGGTAAAACCGAAGTAGCGGTGAACTATGCCGTTCATTTTGCCCGCGCCGGTACCTACGTGAAAATCGCCGACCTTGATCTGGTCAACCCCTACTTTCGTTGCCGTGAAGCCCGCGGCCCGCTGGAAGCACTCGGTGTCGAGGTTATCGCACCGGGAGGTGAATTCCATAGCGCCGATTTACCGATTCTCCTACCGACGGTAAAGGGTATCATTGAGCAACCCACCGGCATTACCATTCTTGATGTTGGTGGCGACAACGTCGGTGCAACGGTTCTTTCGGGATTAGTCCAGAGTTTTACCCGAAACCATTACGAGATGTACTTCGTGCTCAATAAAAACCGTCCGTTTACTGGTACAGTCGAAGGGGCATTGCAACTCATCAGCGAAGTTGAAACCGCCTCCCGTCTCAAAATCACCGCGATTGTCGCCAACACTCACTTAATGGACGAAACGACGGCGACTATGGTAGTGGATGGAATCGACTTTGCCCGAACGGTAGCGGCATCAAAGGGAATTAAGTTCGCATTCGCCGCAATTGAACACCGGTTCATGCAAAATTCTGCAATCCAAGCATTAGATGTTCCGATTTTACCGATAGAACGATTGCTGTTACCGCCGTGGAAACTATCAGTATCCGTTCATCAAGTTACGCATGCCCGCGATGGTTTCGCCCGTGCCGCCGCCGCTGCAAAATTGAAATCGTAACGAAACAACTTTTAGTTGCGCCGTCCGTTTGTTTTCGGACTCGCAATAACTTTTTAGACAAGGGCTAACTGGAGTATATATGCCCCGCGTTACCATCGAACCCAACCGTTGTAAAGGATGCGAACTCTGCGTTCGTGCCTGCCCGCAACAAATCATCCGAATGTCGCATGAGATAAATGTGAAAGGGTACTTCTTTGCGGAAGTATTCGATCAACCGCGTTGTATCGGTTGTACCCTTTGCGCGATTACGTGTCCCGATCTTGCGATTACCGTCGGTGCCAATGCCGTTGTGTACCGCTTCTTCGATGCGACCATTACCGTGGGGGCGCGATCATGAGCAAAGTGCTGATGAAAGGAAACGAAGCAATCGGCGAAGCCGCAATTCGTGCTGGTGCCACAAATTTCTTTGCGTATCCCATCACTCCCCAAACCGAAGTATCCGAGTATCTTGTCCGGCGGTTGCCGGAAGTCGGCGGTGTGTTCCTCCAAATGGAATCGGAAATCGGTGCGGCTAATGCATTGTTTGGTGCGGCATCGACCGGTAAGCGCGTATTTACAACTTCGAGTTCACCCGGTATCGCGTTGATGTCGGAAGCGATTTCGTACATCACGGCGGCGAATCTTCCGGTGGTAATTGTGAACGTATGTCGTGCGGGACCCGGTCTCGGCGGTATTCTCCCGTCGCAGGGCGACTACATGATGATGACGCGAGGATTAGGTCACGGCGATTTCAAAGTGATAGTGCTTGCACCATCGACTGTGCAGGAAGCCGTCGATTTAATGATGCTCGCTTTCGAACTTGCCGACAAATATCGCAATCCGGTCACTTTGATGGCGGATGGATTGATTGGCCAGATGATGGAGCCGGTTGATTTCGACAACGTACCGAAACCGAACCCCCCGGATAAAAGCGATTGGGCGACAACCGGAGCGAAAGGGCGCAAACCGCACCTTGTACGTACGCTGTTCCTCGACCCGACCGAAGGGGAAGTCGAGAATCGTAAACGTGCCGCGAAGTATGCAATCATCGAACAAAACGAACAGCGATGGGAATATTACAATCTTGAAAAATCCCACGACCTATTGTTGTGCGCTTATGGAACGGTTTCCCGCGTCTGCAAAACCGCAATCGACGAATTAAAGAAGGAAGGAATCGAAGTCGGATTGTTCCGACCGATTTCACTGTTCCCGTTCCCGTTTGCCGCAATGCGTAAAGCAGGCGACGGAGCGAAACAACTGCTCGCAATCGAAATGTCGAACGGCCAGATGATTGAAGACGTCAAGTATGCGATGGAAGGGACGAAACCGGTTCACTTCTTTGGTCGGCAGGGAGGCATTGTTCCTGCACCGGAAGAAGTTGTCGCGGAAGTGAAAAAGTTGCTTGGGAGGAAATCGTAACATGGCTGACTTAATTTTTTCCCGCACCCCGGCAAGGACCGAGACGATTACCCACTATTGTCCGGGATGTACGCACGGCACCATCCACCGGTTAGTCGGTGAAGTACTCGATGAACTTGGTTTGCGCGAACGCACCGTCGGTGTCGCACCGGTTGGTTGTTCAGTTCTCGCCTACAATTATTTCAATGTCGATTTCCTCGAAGCCGCCCACGGCAGAGCCCCCGCCTTCGCGACCGGACTCAAGCGTGTTCGTCCCGACCTCATTGTATTTACCTACCAAGGTGATGGCGACCTCGCCAGTATCGGTGGTAATGAAATTCTTCATGCGGCAAATCGCGGCGAGAAGTTCACGACGATTTTTGTCAATAACGCGATTTACGGTATGACCGGCGGACAGATGGCGCCGACGACACTTCCCGGACAAGTCACCACCACGTCGCCGTTTGGACGCAAAGTCGAAGACGTCGGCTATCCAATTCGTGAAGTCGAATTACTCTCGACACTGCGGACACCGGCATTCATCGCCCGCACTACCGTTCATACTCCGGCGGGAATCATCGAGACGAAAAAGATGATTAAGCGCGCATTTGAATATCAGCGTGATGGTATTTGTTTTTCATTAGTGGAAATCCTTTCCACCTGTCCGACCAATTGGGGACTCTCCCCGCGCGCAGCGTGCGAATGGGTCGGCACCGATATGGAACCGTATTACAAACCCGGTATCAAGAAAACACCGGAAACAACGAAATAAAACGGGTAACGGGAAACAGGTAACAGGAAACGGGTTTTATTTTACCCATTGCCTATTGCCCAATGCCCAGTACCCAATCTGAGGAACCTCGGATGCAATTAGAAGTAGAATTCGCCGGATTTGGCGGTCAAGGTGTGATGCTGGCGGGAAAACTGCTGGCGGAAGCCGCAATGGAAGAAGGAAAACAGGTTGTCTGGATTCCTTCCTATGGGCCTGAAATGCGCGGTGGCACTGCGTATTGCACTGTCGTCATCGCCGACATTCCAATTGGAAGTCCGGTCGTGAATTTCCCCGGAAATTTGGTCGCGATGAATCGCCCGTCGCTGGAAAAATTCGCACCGAAAGTACAACCGGGTGGAATTTGTATCGTGAATAGTTCACTGATTCCGATAACGAGTGGACGCGATGACTTGAACGAAGTTCTTGTCCCGTGCAATCAAATCGCCAATGAGATGAAGAATCCCCGCGGCCCCAATATGGTTGTGCTTGGTGCCTTCTGCGGTCTCTCCAAAATAGTGAATATGGAAACGATTGAAGCGATTGTCCGTCACGAGTTCGCCAGCAAACCGAAAGCGATTGAATCGAATGTGGCGCTCCTCTATCGCGGCGCGGAAGTTGCCTGCGATCCGGCATCGCGCGTGAAGAAACATGCGGAGGCGGTGGCATGAGCAACGCCGACATCAAAACCCCGCAAGCCGCACACGACTTCACAAAACTCGAACGCATCCTTGCGAAATATCCCCGCAACGAAGCCAGTTTGATTATGGTACTGCAGGATGTGCAGGACGAATACCGCTTCTTGCCGTGCGATGTATTGATCGAAGTAGCCAACCAACTCAATGTCCCCAAATCGAAAGTGTTTGCTGTCGGAACATTCTATAAGGCATTCTCACTCGACCCGATGGGACGCATCAACGTGAAAGTCTGCATGGGCACGGCTTGCCACGTTCGTGGCGCGCCGATGGTACTCGAAGCGCTCGAGCGCGAATTAGGTCTTACTAAACCGGGTAACACACCGGACCTTGAGTACACACTCGAAACGGTGAATTGTGTCGGTGCCTGCGGAATGGCGCCGGTTGTGGTCGTCGATGAAAAGTACCACGCTGAAGTTCAACCCGATAAAGTGCAAAAAGTGTTACCAAAGAAAGGGGCGAAATGATGCGATACGAATCAATCGACCAACTCGTCGCCCGCAAAACCGAACTTATCGCCGCGCATAAAAAATTACAGCGGCGAATCGTCGTATGTGCCGGTACTGGTTGCGTTGCCGGTGGTGCGCTCGAAGTATACGACGAACTGAAAAAGCAACTATCCGACGCGAAACTCGACTATGTGACCGAATTACAGGATTGCCTGCACAGCAAAAATGGCAAGCATCCGGTGACGCACGTCTCAGCAAGCGGTTGCCACGGGTTCTGCCAAGTTGGGCCGCTGGTACATGTTCTTCCCGACGATATCCTCTACGAAACCGTCAAAGTAAAAAATGTCCCCGACATCGTCAGCGCTCTGCTTGGTAAAGCCCAAGTCAATGAAAAACTACTGTTCAAAGACCCCATTATCGGTCAACGCTGCAAAGGACGTAACGACATCGCGTTTTATGCGAAACAGACTCGTATTGCGTTAAAAAATTGCGGTATTGTCGATCCCGAATCGCTTGATGATTTTCTCGCCAACGATGGTTATAACGGACTCCTTGCGGCAATCAAGCAGGATGGAAAAACGATTGTCGATGCGGTAACGAAGAGTGGATTGCGGGGACGCGGTGGTGCCGGTTTCTCGACTGGTCGAAAGTGGAAAACCGCAATGGATGCCGGTTCGCCATACATCCTCTGCAACGGTGATGAAGGTGATCCCGGCGCATTTATGGATCGCTCCATTATGGAAGGCGACCCGTTCAAAGTACTCGAAGGAATGACGATTGGTGCGTACGCGATGGGTGCGACCCGTGGTTACATCTACGTCCGCAAAGAATATCCCCTTGCCGTGAAACGCATGCAACGCGCTATCGATGCACTAATCGAAGCCGGTTTATTGGGTGATAACATTCTTGGCAAAACCGGTTTTTCATTCCACGTGACGATTTCGCGCGGCGGTGGTGCATTTGTCTGTGGTGAGTCGACGGCGTTGATGCGTTCGATTGAAGGGAAAATCGGTGAACCACGCGCGAAATACACCCGCAGTGCGGTAAAAGGGCTGTACGATAAACCAACTGTACTGAATAACGTCGAGACATGGGCATGTATCCCACCGATTCTCGAAAATGGTTACGAGTGGTTTGCAAAGAAAGGAACGAAAAAATCACCCGGAACAAAAGCGTTTTCCCTCGTCGGTAAAGTAAAAAATACCGGATTGGTCGAAGTGGAAATGGGAACGACGCTCCGCAAAATCATTTTCGAAATCGGCGGCGGCATTATCGGCGATAAGCCGTTCAAAGCGGTACAGACCGGCGGCCCGTCGGGTGGCTGCATTCCCGAAAGTATGCTTGATTTACCGGTGGATTTTGATACGCTAACCGAAAACGGTTCGATGATGGGAAGCGGCGGCATGATTGTGATGGATTGCCGCAATTGCATGGTCGACATTGCGAAGTACTTTGTACATTTCCTGCTTGAAGAATCGTGCGGAAAATGCACCCCGTGCCGCGAAGGGCTTCGCCAACTGTACCATCTCGTTTCGCTCGTGAGCGACGGTAAAGCAGATGAAACGACGATACCGCAAATCGAGCGGGTATGCCGCGCGATGAAACTTGGTTCGCTTTGTTCGCTCGGTATGGATGCATCGAATCCGGTACTCTCCACGTTAAAGTTTTTCCGCGAAGAGTGGGAAGTTCACGTCAAAGAGAAACGGTGCCCGGCGGGTGTGTGCCGCGAATTGATTCATTACGTCATCGACCCGGAAAAATGTACGGGGTGCTTGTTGTGCGGCAAAGCATGTCCGCAACACGCCATCACCGGTGAATTTAAGAAACCGCACGTAATCGATCCCGCGATTTGCGATAAATGCGGCATTTGTTACACCGTCTGTCCCGAAAAAGTTATGGCAGTGGAAATCGTATAAAGACGGGTTATAGGTAATGGGTTGTAGGTCATGGGTGAAAATAAAAGAAAAATGCGAGTAAAGTTGTTGCGTATAGTTGTGGCGGTTACTTGCGTTGGATTCGCGACGGTTGTGTTTGCGCAAGGAAACGCGAAGCTCGATTCGATGTTGCAATACTATCGGGTAGTGACGTTGCCGGACAGCACCACCGAATACCACCACAACAATTTGGCGTGGGCATGGTTGAATGAAACGAATGTGTATGTAGCTGTATCGGAAAAAGGACGGCTCGATTTAATCGCCTGTTACCGTGGCGAACAACGGAATAATCCGATAGAGGTTGGTTTCAAAATCGGTCTCGATACCACCCGTTTAAAGGTGAAAAATGGAACCGGACACGGTTACCAATTCGAGGATTTGAAAGAAAACGGTGTCCGCGAATCCGTCCGCTTTTCGAATGTCGATAAACTAATTGATAAGTTAGTGCACAACTATAAGCACACCATCACCTTTATTGTGTTTGGAAAAGACGGCATCGATAAAGTACCGCTCACGATGAGCACAAAACAGGCGATACGCGATAGCTACGAACTGTCGAAAGCACTCAAAGAATCGAAGCGATAATGACCAAAGAAAAAGCCATCGAAGCCGGTCTTGCATTAATCGAACGCAGTGCGATTGCATTGTTGGGCGCGGTGAATAACGACGGCTACCCGCTTATCAAAGCGATGTTGAAGATGGAAACGACCGGATTGAATACGGTTTGGTTTACGACAAATAAATCATCCAACCGCACCGCTCTATTCGCAAAGAATCCAAAAGCATGCGTCTATTTCCTCGATGATGAGAAGTTTGAAGGATTGATGTTGGTCGGTGATATCGAAATCAAGGACGATGCGGCATCCCGCCAACGCATCTGGCGCGACGGTTATGAGATTTATTACCCGCAAGGGGTGAATGACCCGGATTACGCGACAATGAAATTCACCACCAAGTGGGTGAATTATTATCGCGGATTACAAAAAGTAACTTTTCAAATTTAGGATTTGATAAAGTACAATTGTAAAGGAGGAAACATGCGGTTCTTATGTAGTATTGCTGTTGTAATCCTATTTGTTACGATGGGGTGGTGCCAATCTGATTTGTGGCACCCGTTGTGGACAGGAGAGTTGGACTCAATACTAACAAGACCAGACAAAATTGTCCGCTTGGATGTTGAAGGTTGGACTAATAAATTACCCGTTTTTGGCAAGAGAGCTGATAGTTTGACTTTTTGGATAAAGGTACTTCCCCTTCCCGGTAAGCGAAAGGAATGGTTAGCAGAACATGAACTAAGTGGCTCAGTCGTTTATCTCTTAAAGCAATTTGCCGTTGATTACAAACGAAATCTCATAAGGCAATTGGTTTCGAGTATGTATGGTTTTAATGGAGAAGAATTGAAACGTGGTGCTTACGATTAAGAATTGAAAATGGCACGCGAAGCATTATCGGAAACACCCGAAAGAGAGAGTGAAATTTCTGCTTCGTTTAAGGAGCGTACAGGTTTGCCATTCCCGCGTAATAGTACCGACCCTTTCTTAAGCGGCTTAAGCAACTGGCAATCGATTGTACCCGGTAGCGTTATTGATAACATTGCGACTGCTATGAAAAAAGTTGCAGAATAGTAGAAGAATATCAAAATGGCAGATGCAAGCATAAATCATTTAAAGCGTTTTTTTGATCGCCTAATGGATTACCATGTAAAAAACGAAACTTGCTATTTGTATTATGCGGCTCTTGAATTGCGTTTTGCGATTGATAGGTTATTGGTAGAACATAATAAGCATTTGAGGATTAATTCACGTGGCAACTTAAGAGAGGTTGCAAAAAAGATTAACCAAAATCGGGATAAATTAACACCTCTTTCCTTGGCGCATAACGCATCTTTTTTATTTAACCCGAAGTTGTTTTCTGAAATTATTGACACAGATGTTATGATTTTAGATCATGATAAAATTAGCAGTTATTTGCATCTTTCGGGAAAACCAAAAAACATGGATTTATTTAAAGAGCAGTTCATACTGAACACCATGATGTTAGAAATTGCAGGGCGAATACTAAAATATCAAATTCCTCCCGGTGATGAAGAAATGTACAGATTTAGCAAAGTATTTAAAAAATACCGAAAGAAAGAGATTTCCAAAGAAGAATTCTTAAAAGCTTGTAAAGAACACGAACTCAATCGAACACTAGAAAAGTATTAGGAAGCCGATATGAAATTCATTCTTGACGGCAAAGAAGTCACGGCAGAGAGTGGGGAGTACATTCTCTCCGTCGCACGGCGCGAAGGGAAAAAGATTCCCGCGCTATGCCAACACGACGGTGTCGAACCGGTCGGTGCCTGCCGCTTGTGCGTAGTTGAAATCGGTCGCCCGGAATGGGGCGATTGGACGAAACTCGTCACCAGTTGCCTCTACCCGGTGGAAGAAGGGCTCCACGTTTCGACGATGAGTCCGCAAGTGGTCGAGACCCGCGCAACAATACTCGATATGCAACTCGCCCGTTGCCCTAACAGCGATGTCATTCAAGGGTGGGCGCGCGAATACGGTATCGAAAAAACATCCTTCCCGATTCGCGAAAACGGCGACAACTGCATCCTCTGCGACATTTGTGTGCGGGTCTGCGAAGCGGTCGGACGAAATGCGATTGCGCGTACTTCGCGCGGCATCGAGAAGGTCATTGCGACACCACTCGAATTCGACGCCGAGCGCTCATGTATCGGTTGCCTCGCTTGCGCACACGCTTGCCCGACTGATGCCATCCCGTGGAAAGAGGCGGACGGCAAGCGGACAATTTGGGATCACACGTTCGATTTGGTCTTGTGTCCCGATACCCACGATGTGCTCGGCACACCGGAACAACTCGACCACTTTGCGAAGAAATCCGGTTTATCGCGTGATTACTTCAACAAGAGTGACCGCGCCCGGAAATTGGAAACCGCAAGGAAGTTTATCAACGTAGTATAAATGTCATTGCGAGGACGCGCCCTGCGCGGACGAAGCAATCTCATAGCTTTATCGGTTCATTGTAGTGTATGAGATTGCCACGGTGTTTTACACTTCGCAATAACGTCTGAAAATGGAAATCAAGATGTCAAAAAAACTTTGGGTTACCCCGTATCGTTGTATCGGTTGCCGCTCGTGCGAAATCGCATGTAGTTTCGTCCACAGCAAATCGCCGATGGCTCCAGCCGTAACGCGCGTTCGCGCCTACACCTTTACTGCGACAACCTCGTCGGTGAACTTGTGCCTCCAATGCGATGATGCCGCTTGCCAAAAAGTATGCCCGACGACTGCCCTGCCGCGCAACTCCGCAACCGGCGCCATCGAAGTCGATATGAACAAGTGCGTACTCTGCATGATGTGTACAGTCGCGTGTCCCTTTGGCAACATCCATTTCGATAAAGGACAAAAGGAAATCGTGAAGTGCGATGTGTGCGAAGGAGATCCGGCATGTGCGAAATTCTGCCCGACCCGCGCCCTCGAATGGAGTGAAAACCCCAGCCCCGACCTTGCCCCCGGTACTCAAATCGAAGTCCCGCCGCTACCGCTAATGGCGAGATTGGGGAATGTAGCGTAAATGGTAGGCAAATTATTGCAAGAAAAAAGGCGCGAACCCTCGCGCCTTTTTTATTTCTCTTTTCAATTAGTCCTTGAGTAAATCTTCTACCCACCACGGAAGTTTTTCCGATAGTTCCGGGCTGTAACCAATTTCCTTGTAACGGATTTTGCCATTCTTGTCGATGACCAACAATGTCGGTATGCCGGTGATGCTGTAATCCTTCGGCGTTTGCGTCGTACCGTACACCAATTCCATTGCATAGTTGTTTTTCTTCATAAACTCAAGCGATTTCTTTTGGTTCTCTTCCGGTGTTCCACGTTCCCAAACATCAACTGAGAAAACCCGTACCCCCTTCGGTTTCTTCGTAGTGAATGCCGAAACAACTGGCATCGCCATCCGGCACGGCCCGCACCAAGTTGCCCAGAAATCGAGTACGACAACATTTCCTTTCAGTGACGAGAGTTTCACGGTACCACCGGCGGCGGCGGGAAGTTCCCAATCGGGCGCGGGTTCGTTGATTTTACCAGCCAATACTTTTTGTTTACGGGTGTCGGCGGATTTATCCCATGCCGCTTGTAATTTTACTTCTTCCGGTTTCCAACGCGGGTCGGCTTTAACAACAGCCATCTCATCCGATTCCAGTTCTTCCATGCGAATACCACCGGCATCGCAAATCTTGTTGAGTAACTCGTATGCTTTATCAAGATTTTTCATCCGTGCCGCCGCCAATACTGCTTGTGCAATGAGTTCGGCATTGGTGTCAAAGCCGGGTTTGTCGGACAGGTATTTAATAATTTGTTCGTTTGCATTCGCACCTGTTAACGCTTCAACATAAATCTCGTCGGTAAACTCGTCTGATTCCGCTTTCGACATTTTGCCGTCCGCGTTTCGTTCCGCCACAAATTCTTTCGCGGAATTAAACGCATTGACATATTGTCCCTTCAACGCATACAAGCCAGCCATTTCGCGGTTCGTAGCCCATTGCATCTTTAGCGCGATACCGCGGTCGAGTACTTTTTCCGCGTCGTCATACCGTTTGGAATAGGTGAGATATTGGTAGTTGAGCATCTGCGCCAACTCCTCACGCGGTGCAATATTCGCCCATGCCGCAAAGTACGCCGTATCCTTCGCCATTTCAGCCCGCAGTGCTGGCATTGACGTACCGTTCGCATCGCGCAGGATGGGTTGGTAATTCGTCAGCACCAGACGATACCCGTAAGAATATTTCGGGTCGAGTTCAATTGCTTTCCGGCCGAAAGCAATTTTATCCATTTCGGTTTTCTGCAACCGTCCGAACAGATACGTGTTTTTAGCCGATTTCGGATTTTGTTTGACCGCCTTTTCGAAATACGCATACACCGCGGCGGAATCATCCTGATTCCACGCATCTTCCACAACCCGGACGACATCCATTTCCTGCGCATGTTTGATGAAATCAACATACACTGCTTTTTTGGCGGCGGGCGTTTCGGCGGCGGTTAGTTGTTCTTCGAAAGCTTTCTGGCTATAATCAGCGCCAAAGGCGGCGATAGCCATTACCAGTGCCACTATCGTGGCGGTTCCTATGCGTTGCATCTTTAACTCCTGATACAAAATTGGCGAATGCCGGTTACACCACCGGCATTCTATGTATGATGTAAAGTAATACGAATTTCGAGTAAATTCCGAATTATGATTCGATGGGCGTTACTTCCTTCGCGGGCCAATCGGGTTCCTGTTTATCGAAAGCGACGACACGGTTACGCCCGGTTTGTTTTGCACGGTAAAGGGCACGGTCGGCGCGGTCAACCAGCAACGTCGCGGTATCGCCATCTTCACCCAATCCGGCTACTCCCATCGAAATAGTCAAGTTTCCACTCGGTTGTTTCTCTTCATTTGGGAAGGGATGCTCTTCGATTCGTTTCCGCAGCGAATCTGCGACACGAAGCGCTTGCTCTTTGGTTGTCTGCGGAAGAATTAATCCAAATTCCTCACCACCGTAACGTGCCGCAATATCAGAACCACGCAACCGGGACCGCATTAGCGAAGCAATCGTTTGTAACACTTCATCACCCGCGGGATGCCCGAATAAATCATTATAATTCTTGAAGAAATCTACGTCGCACATCACGAACGACAACGGATAACCGAAACGTTTCGACCTTGCAATTTCACGTGAGAGCACGTCATTCAGTTCCCTGCGGTTCGCCAATCCGGTAAGTGCATCCGTCGTTGCCAGTGCCGACAACCGGCGGTTTTGCATTTCCAATTCGAAGATTCTTTTCCGCAAATCGGCTTCGGAACCTTCCGCCAATCCTTGGGTGTGGTGGCGGTTGAGGGCGTGTTCGATTTCTTCCCGCTCGCACAATCGTATCAGTAAATCGACAATCGTCTGCACATCCCAGAAGTGAGGAATCAAGCGCGTAACGACACCATTTTCCACCAGCGGTGCGACATTCGCCCATTCACTTTCTTTGTATACAAGCAATCGTTCTACCGGGACCGTCGTCCGTTCGCTCATACTCAACAGTTCGGATTGATACCGGTTCGCGAATTCATAGCTAAGTACAACGCTGTAGTATCGACCATCATGAATGCATTCTTCTATCGAGTGGACATGCGACGGTACGACAATCGCAGTGCGTTTATTCAAGCCGCGTTCGATTTCCGCTTGTAGCGAGCGGTCGTTGATGAGTAATAGTAATCGTCCGGGAACCATATACTAACTCCGGTATTCAGTAGGTAAAATGGCGAGATACGGAAGTTCACGGAATTGTTCTCCGAAATCCAATCCGTAACCTACTACGAAATAATCGTCGATAGAAAACCCAGTAAAATCAGCTGTAACCGGTACCTTGCGCCGAACCGGCTTATCCAGAAGCACGGCGACTTTACACATCTCCGGTTTCTGGTTCATTGTCAGTTCTTTTACGTGTGAGATGGTAAAGCCGGTATCCAATATATCGTCAATGATGAGGACACGCTCATTCTCACAGGGAAGCTCGCCATGCCATCGCAGGCGCACTTCGCCGCTCGATTGCGTGCTGTCACCGTAGCTGGAAGCGGTAATAAACTCGATACGAAGGCGATGATCATAGAGTGCCAATGCCCGCACCAAGTCGGACGTGAAGATAAAAGAGCCCTTTAAAAGGGAGAGGATGGTGATGGGTCCGGGCCCGAATGACTCCGAAATTTCATGTGCCATTTCATGTACCCGGTCGATGATTTGTTCATCAGACAGGTAGGGTGGAAAGAGAGTACGAATGTCCGACTCCAACGGAACTCCTAATTGTTGGTTTCATTAGTATAACAAACGACTAAGCAATAGGCAATGGTAACGGAAACTTTACTGAAATTCAACTCGACGGAAAACCGTTGCTTTTTCCACCCTGAACGACGATCTTTAGTTCGATGGAAACAACCGCTTTATCCGTTTCTTCCCTTTCCAAAAACTTCGGTGGCGTGCATGCCGTGCGCGAGTTATCGCTTTCCGTTCCCGTCGGTGCAATCTTCGGTATCATCGGTCCCAATGGCTCCGGTAAGACAACTTTTTTCAATTTAATCAGTGGATTTACCACCCCCGATAGTGGGACGGTTCATCTGTTTGGCGAAGTTGTCACCGGTCATCCACCGCATAAAATGGCGGCACGTGGGCTCTCGCGAACCTTTCAAAATCTTCGCTTGTTCGCCGGAATGACCGTCCTCGAAAATGTGTTGACTGGTGGTTATCTCCAGATTGAATCCGATACCGTCGCGAGTGTACTCCATACTACCAGCCACAAAACGGCTGAACGGTCATTGCGGGATTATGCCTCGCAAATGCTCGCAGTGACCGACCTCACCGGCAAAGAAAATATCATTGCCTCACAGTTGCCTTATGGTGCGGCACGACGACTCGAAATCGCCCGCGCCCTGATGGCAAAGCCCCGCCTGCTGTTATTAGATGAACCTGCCGCCGGCATGAATCCGGTCGAAACACAGGAATTATCCGCATTAATTCGTAAAATCCGCGAATCCGGCATTACTGTGATGGTGATTGAACACCATGTTCGCTTGATGGTTTCACTGTGCGACAGCGTAATTGTACTTGATCATGGCGATAAAATTGCCGAGGGTTTACCACAGGATGTCGTAAAAAATCCCGCAGTGATTGAGGCATATCTTGGAACGGAGGAGGAAGTCGCATGAGTGCCTTCCTCAACGTCGAACACCTGATAGTTGCATATGGCGGGATTATCGCCGTCAACGATTTTTCATTCACTGTGGAGGAAGGGGAAATTGTCGCGCTAATAGGTGCGAATGGTGCCGGTAAAACTTCTACCCTTTCCGCAATTTCCGGAACGGTAACACCGCGAAGCGGGAAAATAGAATTTCGTGGTAACCCTATTAACCGGCTCTCACCAGCCGACCGTGTAATGAATGGAATCGTATTGACACCCGAAGGACGCCACATCTTTCCCTACCTGAGCGTCGCGGAAAATTTATCAGCGGGGGCGTTTCTCGATTCCGACAAGAACCGGGTGGAAACGAATCGCGAACGGGCACTATCACTTTTTCCCGTTTTACGCGAACGGCTTAAGCAACCGGGGCGTACCCTCAGTGGTGGTGAACAGCAAATGCTCGCAATTGCACGTGCGCTGATGTCCGAACCGAAAATTCTACTTTTGGATGAACCATCGCTCGGACTCGCACCTAAAGTTTCACAAACGATATTTTCTACGATTGCCCAAATGCGCGAAACCGGGGTCAGCATTCTGTTGGTCGAACAAAACGCTCACGCCGCGCTGAAACTGGCTAACCGGGCTTATGTACTGGAAACCGGTTGCCTTGCCCATGAGGGACTGGCGAGCGAATTACTAAAAAACGATGCGATAAAAGCGGCGTATTTGGGGGCATGACGAAAATGAAATTACTTGCTGATATGTCGTGGGTAGAAGTAAAAGAATATCTCGAACACGACAATCGTGTCATCTTACCCCTCGGTGCGGTTGAGGAACACGGCCCCCACCTTGGCTTGGGAACGGATTTCATCGAGGCGGAAGCAATTGCTGTTGCAACCAGTGAAGCAACCAATGTCGCACTCGCTCCCTGCTTGAATTATGGCATGTCGTTAGCTCAGTTGGAATTTCCCGGTACACTTTCACTGCGTCCACAAACATTGATAGCAGTGTTGGTAGATTTATTCCATTCGTTTTATCCCCATGGTTTTCGGCGAATTCTGATTGTGAATGGGCATGGTGGCAACATCGCCTCAATATCGAGCGCGGTTCATTCCGTCGCTCAAGACCTACCGGAATTGCGGGTAAAATCGTTCGAATGGTGGAATGATGCAACAGCCTATCAACCGGTTATCGAGCATTTCGGCAAACAGGAAGGTTCACATGCCTCCTATGGCGAAACCGCATTTATGATGGCGGTTCGTCCCGGAGCGGTAAAGATGGAACGGCTTACCGGCCAGGACGCGCCGGTCGTTCCGAACCGGGAAATAATTTCTTCACCGACATTTGCGACCCATTTTCCCGACGGAATAATGGGATTGAATCCCGGTAAAGCCACGAAGGTTGCCGGGGAAGAGATTTTGAAGAAGTCGATAGAGATTTGTGTGCGTGAATTGACAGAGTGGTAACAAAGAAAAAGGCGCGAAACCGCGCCTTTTAAAAGATTCTAACCGAGTATCGCCGGTTACCGGAACATCGCTTTAATACTGCCCCACGTGCGGCGGATGGAAGAAATTTGAATCGTCGCTTCGCGGCTAATTGAGAAATTTACCGTACCGTCGCGATTGACGAATTTAAGACGATAACCGAAAGTACGCGGTGTTTTGTCGGCTGTGTACAAATCGTTATCGGTGTATTGGTAGGCTGACAAATTGCCATGGGGTTGCACAGTCACCAAATCGATATATTCACCGTTGTCGACACATCGTTGTAATACGAACCGGCTCAAGCCGATTTCATCGGATGTTTCCCACCGAATCACAATGCGTCCGTCACCGGGGGTGACCGACAAATCGGTTAGGGTAGTCGCCATTGCTGTGACCGCCAGCGCCATCAGGGCGAGGGCGAGTAACGTTTTCATAGTCATAGTCCGAGCTAATCCAATTACAAAGCTATTCGCAATATCCCCCTTTGTCAAGTGTTTTCACAGGGATTTGACGATTACCGCTTACCTATTGCGATACCGGCGATTACCAGCGGTTTACGGAACAAGTTGAATAGCGTAACTTACCGTTCGTACCACCCAATAGTCGATAGTTCAAATCCAGATTGAGGAAACAATGCCCACACTTACATCATACGGTGCTGCACAGGGAGTTACCGGTTCCCGCCACCTATTCCAATACGATTCCAAGCAAATTTTGCTCGATTGCGGTATGTTTCAGGGTAAACGGAACGAAAGCTACGATAAAAGCCGCCACTTTGGTTTCCCGGCGGAAAAAGTGAATGCATGCCTTCTCTCCCACGCTCATCTCGACCATTGCGGTGCCTTGCCGCGCTTACTCGCTGAGGGCTTTACCGGAAATATTCACTCGACCCCTGCCACCAAAGAACTCACCGAGTACATCCTTTCCGACTCTGCATTCTTACAAGTGAAGGATATCGAGTTCGTCAACAAAAAACATCGCAAACGCGGCGAACCGGAACACAAACCGTTGTACACGCCGGAAGAGATTCCCGGCGTAATGGCGCGATTTGTTACCCATGAATATGGCGAGGTATTCGAACCCATACCCGGAATACGGTGCAAATTCATCGATGCAGGGCATATCCTCGGTTCTGCTCAAATCGTGATTGAGTGGGGTGATGCAGGATTTCCGAAACGGTTGGTCTATTCCGGTGATTTGGGGCGTAACAGCTTGCCGATACTAAACGACCCCGCGACACCACCGACACCCGATACATTGTTGATGGAGACGACATACGGCGGGCGTGTACACGACCCTATCGAACAAGCGCGTGAAGAACTTGCCAAGGAAATTGACGGGCTTATCGCGCATCACGGTTGCATGTTGATTCCTGCATTCTCTGTCGAGCGGACGCAGGAAATTCTCTTTGAATTTGCCGCATTGAGAGTCGCTGGACGAATCCCCCGCTTACCGATTTATGTCGACTCGCCGCTCGCACAGCGCGTGACGAAAGTATTCGAACGATATACCGAATTGATGGATGATGATTTCAAACAACTAATGAAAACAACTGATCCGTTCAGCGAGCACGAAGTGAATTTTACTCACACCGTCGAAGAATCGATGGCGCTCAACGACAAGAAGGGGCCGATAATAATTCTTGCCGGTTCGGGAATGTGTGAAGGTGGCCGCATTGTTCATCATATCCGCAACCGCATTCAGCGTTCCGACACGACGATTCTGATTGTCGGATTTATGGCGGCAAATACACTCGGACGTAAACTTGCCGACCGTGAACCTTCCGTGACGATTTTCGGTGAAGTACTGCAACGCGCGGCGCGCGTGAAAATTCTCAATAACTTTTCCGGTCATGCCGGACAGGATGAACTGCTGAATTATGTCATGAAGATGGATGGTAACTTACGAAGAGTGATGTTGGTGCACGGTGAACCGACACAACAGGAGATATTCCAAAAACTATTGCAGGAAAAGCGCAACACCCTCGACGTACACATCAATGTCGAAGGTCAATCCGTCAAGTTGTAAAAACTAACTTATCGTATCTGTATTAGTCAAAGGTGGAAACAACTTCATCCATGCCAGCACTACAATTATTGTGCCCACACCACCAATGACAACAGCGGGAACGGTTCCAAATAGCGAAGCAGTCAAACCTGATTCAAACTCACCCAATTGGTTCGATGTACCGATAAACAGCGAATTCACTGCACTCACCCTGCCCCGCATTTCATCCGGCGTGCCTAATTGAACTAGCGAATGTCGGATAACTACACTCACAATATCCGAGCCACCAAGCACGAATAATGCGAACAGCGACAGATAAAACGACGTCGAAATACCAAACGCGATAGTCGCAAAACCAAATATCGCCACACAGAGGAACATGATTTTTCCCACGCGGTGCTTTATCGGATGCCGTGCTAAATACGCTGACATCAACAGTGCGCCCACCGCCGGTCCTGACCGCAACAATCCCAGTCCCCACGGCCCGGTATGCAGAATATCTTTCGCATAAATCGGCAACAATGCGGTAGCGCCACCCAAGAGTACCGCGAACAAATCAAGTGAGATTGCACCCAACACAATTTGTTTATGGCGAATGAAATTGATACCGGCGAAAATCGACTTCAGGTTCACCGGTTCCCGTTCACTCGGTACCCGTTTGTACGTAATCATCGAAACCATGATACTCGCGACGAAGAAACACAGCGCGGAAGATGAATAGACAGCGGTAACGTCGAGTGCATACAAAAATCCACCAACTGCGGGACCGATGATACTTGCCGCTTGCACTGCGGATGCCGACCATGCCGCGGCGGATGGAAACAATTCGGCGGGCACAATGTTGGGGAGTAACGATTGCATCGACGGTCCTTCGAATGAATGCGATGCACCGAGGATGGCGACGATTGCGAGAATAAAATGCGGTGTGAGCCACCCCTGATAACTACCGAGTGCGAGCGTGGAAACACAAATCCCTTCAACCAGTGTACATAAGCGCGCAATCTTACGCCGGTCGAACCGGTCGACAACTTGTCCGACCACGAGTGTGAGTGCAACCATTGGTAGGAACTGCGCAAGCCCCACCAATCCAAGATAGAACGCGCTATTAGTAAGCGAGTACATCTGCCAGCCGACTGCCACACTCTCCATCTGGTAGGCGAATACTATTGCTGTACGCGCCAACCAGAGCCGCGTAAACGATGGGTTGTGGAGGATAGAAACTGTGTTGGGTGATGGCATTTCGCGTTATTAGATCAACTTGGAACGTAGAAACAGGCTAAATTGTACGGCTAAAAGATACGCCCGACAAGGGTGCCGGGCGTATAGTACCTTATTACCGTTGGTTACTTCAAGATACTCTCTGTCGTGCGGTTTGTAAAATTCGTGAAAGCGGTCGTTCAAATATATTACCAAGTGGTGCTTCATGTATTTGGTTGCCACAATGGACAGTACCATCAACACCGATAGTGTAGATATAGCCGTTACGATTCAAATCAATTGAATCAATCGTTGAAGGACGTGAATTCGAGGTATCAATTTGAAGTAAATATCCGTTAGCGCGGTAACTGAAAGTAATTGCGTCCGGCATAAAAATGTATTCCACTTCTGCCAGCTTACTAATCGTTTGCGGCGATATCGCGCCGAATTCATCTCGCAAAACATTGCATACTAATTGATGGCATGCGGGTTGCAATCCGTTTTGTAAATTCCACAACTCTGCGCCATACACATTAAAGTGGTTTATACCGAGTGCTATGAGTTCTTTGATTGTTTGTTTGGTTTTCTTGCGGTCGGTCGCCCAATTACCAATCGTCTGAACGGTCGTCTGCGTCAGATTGGGAAAATTCCGTTGCTGAATAAGCGCAAGGGCTTGTTTGAGTAATTTCGGTGTCGTGAATGGTTCACCACCGCTGATACCGATAGTTTCCACACTGGACGGGAAGTGGTCGATTGCACTCTTTACCTGAGAGACATGCATACTTCCAATACCGAGCGTTTCGGGGTACTTTTTATTTTGGAATTCCGGTGGACAGATGTTGTTGATTCGTAACCAAATGCTGCGGCAAACAATTTTCGTTTTACAGTCACGTAGCAGTTGAAGTCGTTTGGTCGCTTTTTCCGTGACGGATTTCGTTGGTACAGATGTATCGAATTTCGGTTTTCGTTCTGACATAAAATGACCTCCGTTGTGGTTGACACCGAAAGAATACTACTTCGGTGGGACCTAACAAACCGGAGTCAAAGGCGATTTTGGTGGTTGCTTTAGCGGAAAAAAGAGGAATAAAAAAACCGGCGCTTCCAAGCGACCGGCTATCCATAAGAGAATGTTGTACTTACCTATGAGTGCAAAAAATGATCCCCTCTACATACTAAATTACGACAAGAATCAGAGTTTGTCAAGCCCAAAAGTAGTACGTCCGACATAACTGCCGGACGTACGGCATGTTTCGTTTACATCGATTCTACACTTTTTTCGTACGCCGTCACTCGCTCATTCAGCGCTTTCTCCGCATTCGACCACCACCCCGCGCTATCGAATTTGATTCCGACGGTATCAGCGAGCAGCGCCGCGACCGGACGGTCGAACGGATGCGAGAACAACTTCGCGATTTCTTTGGCGAAGTTTGCATCGTGCGCCAATCGCCCCATCAGCTCCATCGTCAACAGCGAGGAAATAAGGTAGTTAAGCAGATACTGCGGACTACCGTACAGGTGCGGGATATATTGCCACATCGTTAATTGTTGCTTGTACTTTGGATAGAAAATCGACATCTGTTTCAGAATCGGTTCGGTGATTTCGTCGAACTCCTCCGGCGACAACATCCCTTTACCCGCGCGGTCACGGTCCCGCACCGCTTCGTAAATCTTCTTCTCCAACTTCGCCATGAGACCGATACGAATCACATTCGTCATTCCCCGCAGTTGAATGAACTCATAATAACTCTTCATCTTTGCGTCATTTTCATGCGAGATGAGATAATTCAGGACGAATTCCTCAAACGTCATTGCCGCAGTTTCGGTGACGTAAGTCGGGCCGTTATACATATAGAGCGGCTTGCCGGTTTTCTTCATCAGTGCATAGTGAACGGTGTGGCCAGATTCGTGTGCAATGGTGCGTACTTGATTGATGGTCCCGTGATATTGGTCGAGATAGAAGAATCCGGGACGGTTGCCGACATTAATCGAGAACGCGCCGGGTGTGCGGTTCGGACCACCGTACATATCGACCCGCCCCTGTTCGGGATCTAATAAAAGATTCAATTCCTGCGACGCCGGCGTGCCGAGCAACGACAGCGAAGAGCGTATGACGTCGAATGCGAGTTTCGCTTCAAATACCGGCAATTCGAAACCATCCCCTTCCATCTCCATGTCCCACGGTTCGATGGTGTCGTATCCGAGCAATTTTTTGCGTCGCTTGCAATCGGCGGCAGAGTACCGTAAATACAGCGGCGATAACGCGTCGATACTGGCGAATAGTCCGTCGATATACTCCCGTGACAAATCGAAACTATGCGCTTGTGCGTGGAGCGCGTCATCGAATTTACTCAACGTTGCGGTCAAATTGATGGTGGAAACGAGATGGCTGAGCGAAAACGCATACAAATCGCGTTGAGTGTTGTACCCGGCGTAAAGCGCATGGAACGCCTTCTCGCGGATACTCCTGTCGGATACCCGCATGAGCATCGGCCCGTCGCGCATCGCATTTAATTTTTTCCCATCGACTTCAAATTCTTCAAATTTTGTACGCGAGACCAATGTCTCATACAAATCACTCTGCCAACCGGTAAGTGGTGTACCTAATTTTGCTAACAATTCTTCTTCGGCAAGCGAGAGCGTGAACGGAACACCACGGCGGATACGCCGGTGGAATTCATCCCATGCCGCAAGTTCAGGAAGTTGCGTGACCCACTTTTTCCACGTCGCTTCATCGACCGACTTCAATTCGAGTTCGGCGAATGTTGTCTTTGCGGACAACTGCTCGAGCCGTGCGCTCATCATACTCACCAAACCGGTCTTACGGGTATCGATTGCCTGATCAAGGTAGCGGTACATGATAACGGCGGCGATGGTGTCATTCGCTTGGTTGCTGAGTTTCAGGTAGGCAAGGACTTGGTGAGGGTCGCTCGTGAGTTTCCCTTCGAATTTGCACATCTCATCGATAAGTTTGGCGTAATTCGCAAATTGGGTTTCGTAATCGGATTCATCGCGAATCAATAATTCGTTGAGGCGGAACCGTAGCTTCTCGCGCATTGCGGGCGGCATCACTTCGGTAGCGGGCATAATCTGTTCCTTTCAAAATCGGTATCTGATATTGTGCGAAGTAAGACACAATTTGCTAAGAAAACGGGGCTTTTCCAATTGCAAAGAAAATCTCTAATGAAATACGAAAAGTCGAAGCGTTAGTAGTTAGAGAAAGGTATCTTTAGGTAAGTTGCATTAATCGAATAATTTTATCCTTTGTTGGGTATTGCAGGTTTAGATGATGTATTTTAGTCGTATACTACAACTGCGTGGAGGATACAACTATTCAATCGTATCAACTTACAGAGCATGCTTCTATTGTCATAATGGAACGTGGTATCCATCCAAACTGGATAGAAAAGGCAATACAACAACCCGATTGGACCGAACCTGATTTGTTTGATAATTCACTAACATGCGCATTTGTCGCCATTCCTGAATTTGGTGGCCGTATGCTTCGGATTGTATTTGATGATTCTGTTGAACCGAAACGAGTCATTACAGTTTACTTCGACCGTAACGCAAGGAGACGAAAATGAAAGTTCATTACCATCAAGTTGATGATGCATTATACGTTCGCCTCGACGATTCACAAATCATCGAATCAGAAGAAGTCGCACCCGGGATTATTGTCGATTACAACAATGAGAAGCAGATTACAGGTATCGAAGTTCTTGGCTTGAAAAAACGAATGCCACGGGCAAAAGTCAGCGAATTACAACTAGAGATTTCATAAGAAAGTATGCCTACTTTTTCAATCAATGAACTTACTACGAATGATTCCTACCGTCTTCTCATCTCATCCTATCTCCCGCGCCCCATTGCGTGGGTCTCCACCATCGCTCCCGACGGCATAAAAAATCTCGCACCATTCTCCTTCTCGATGGCAATCTGTCCCAAGCCGTTCACACTGGCGTTTGCCCCTATGTGGGATACCCGCCGGAATCGTTTCAAAGATACCATCAACAACCTGCGTGAGATTCCCGAATGCGTGATTCATATCGCGAGTGAAGACCTCGTCGAGAAAATGAATCTCTCATCCGCCGAAGTAGAATCGAATATCGATGAATTCACACTCGCTGGACTAACTCCAATCGCATCCGATATCGTCAAACCATTCCGAATCGCAGAAGCAAAAATTGCCTACGAAGCCCGTGTCCACACAATGTTAGAAATCGGTGAAGGTGAAGGAAGTGCAACGCTTGTAATCGTCACCGTAGAGCGAATGCATATCGCCGATGAAGTTTGGGAAAGCGAGAAAAAACGAATCAAACTCGATGCACTTAAGCCGGTCGCGCGGCTTGCAGGAAACTTCTACCTACGCGCCACCGATATCTTCGAATTGAAACGCCCGTAAAAAGTGTCGAACGAAATGAATCGAGCGGCGACGAAAAGCAGAGAAAGAAGAAGATGAAACAGGTAGCAAAAACCGGAAAGTGAGAGAAATCACGCTTTCTTGTACATGCGTAACCAACGTCTTTTTTTAAAGCGAGCAAAATCAATGATTCAACAAATTGGTTTGTCGCAATACATCTCATTGAATTGTAGGATGTTAGCTTTACTTTCGGGGGGTGGCTCACCGAGCGCTTGACAACTGGTGAGGAAAGGTGTATACTCTCGGCACGCAAAATAACTGACTTTGACTTTACTTCTTCGATTTGCGAGTTCTTTTTTTTGTAAGTTTCGGCAATACGACTTCTGCCTTACGGCACAGTGTTACATTCTGAAAAACAAATGGTTAGCACGAAGAAACTTCGGTGCTTGACAATTGTCGTGACTTACCGTATATTAGAAAGCTGTTAACTTCTGCGGTATCAACAACCCCCGCTTGTTCGGGGGTTTGTTATCGAAAGAGAGGCGAAAGCCACCTCGACGAGCCGTATGGAGTTCCCCGAATGTGGGAAGTTCAGGATCTTTGACATAGCGCACGCACAGTCATAATAAAGCAAAACGAACTTTGAGTGAATCTTGAGTGAACTACAGGTTTTAAAACTATTCAACAATGGAGAGTTTGATCCTGGCTCAGGACGAACGCTAGCGGCGTGCTTAATACATGCAAGTCGTACGGGCATTAGCAATAATGTCAGTGGCGAACGGGTGCGTAACACGTGGGAAATCTGCCTCGGAATGGGGAATAAGCATTCGAAAGGATGTCTAATACCGCATAATGCAGCGGCTCCGCATGGAGATGTTGTTAAAGTAGTAATACGTTTCGAGATGATCCCGCGCCTGATTAGCTTGTTGGCGGTGTAACGGACCACCAAGGCGACGATCAGTAGCCGATCTGAGAGGATGACCGGCCACACTGGGACTGAGATACGGCCCAGACTCCTACGGGAGGCAGCAGTAAGGAATATTGCGCAATGGACGAAAGTCTGACGCAGCAACGCCGCGTGAACGATGAAGGCCTTCGGGTCGTAAAGTTCTGTAGCAGGGGACGAATTACCCGTTGAGGGTGTTGACGGTACCCTGAAAGTAAGCACCGGCTAACTCCGTGCCAGCAGCCGCGGTAATACGGAGGGTGCAAGCGTTGTCCGGATTCACTGGGTGTAAAGGGAGTGTAGGCGGATGTGCAAGTCGAAGGTGAAAGCGGGCCGCTTAACGGTCTCAAGTGCCTTCGAAACTATATATCTTGAGTGTGTCAGGGGGTACTGGAATTCCCGGTGTAGCGGTGGAATGCGTAGATATCGGGAGGAACACCAGTGGCGAAGGCGGGTACCTGGGGCACAACTGACGCTGAGACTCGAAAGTGCGGGGAGCAAACAGGATTAGATACCCTGGTAGTCCGCACCGTAAACGATGGACACTAGTCGTCGGGGGCAGTCCCTTCGGTGACGCAGTTAACACATTAAGTGTCCCACCTGGGGAGTACGCTCGCAAGGGTGAAACTCAAAGGAATTGACGGGGGCCCGCACAAGCGGTGGAGCATGTGGTTTAATTCGATGCAACGCGAAGAACCTTACCTGGGCTCGAAGTGCACTTTGTCATCGGTGAAAGCCGGTTAGGGAGCAATCCCGGAGTGTATAGGTGATGCATGGCTGTCGTCAGCTCGTGTCGTGAGATGTTAGGTTAAGTCCTGCAACGAGCGCAACCCTCGCCCATAGTTACCAGCGGTTAAAGCCGGGCACTCTATGGGGACTGCCTCCGTAAAGGAGGAGGAAGGTGGGGATGACGTCAAGTCCTCATGTCCCTTATGTCCAGGGCTACACACGTGCTACAATGGGACGTACAGAGGGTAGCAAGACCGCGAGGTGGAGCCAATCCCTAAAACGCCCCTCAGTTCAGATTGTACTCTGCAACTCGAGTACATGAAGTTGGAATCGCTAGTAATCGCTAATCAGCAGGTAGCGGTGAATACGTTCCCGGGCCTTGTACACACCGCCCGTCAAACCATGGGAGCTGGTAGTACCCGAAGTCGCCGAGCTAACTCGCAAGAGAGGCAGGCGCCTAAGGTAAGACTGGTGACTGGGGTTAAGTCGTAACAAGGTAGCCGTACCGGAAGGTGCGGCTGGATCACCTCCTTTCTGGAGAATCTCAAACCTTTTCGATTTTCCGACGGATGAAATTTATTTCGTCTGCAATATTTATAATCGAACTCGGTTTGAACCAAGATAGCAATGAGTTCTGTTTTTCTAAGTTAAGATTGTGCGTGTCGCAAATGTCGTCGAGCTTAGGGCTCGCGGACTTTCCGTGCCCGCTTCGACTTCTGGGCCTGTAGCTCAGTTGGTTAGAGCGCACGGCTGATAACCGTGAGGTCACAAGTCCGACTCTTGTCAGGCCCACCCGGGGGATTTAGCTCAGTTGGGAGAGCGCCTGGTTTGCAACCAGGAGGTCACCGGTTCGAACCCGGTAATCTCCACGGAAAGATGTAGCATGCAGACTTCATGTCTGCATTCATCGTCTTAACAAGTTCTTTGATTGTCTTTCGTAACGATACATGATCGTAGCTGGTGTTCTGCTTTGCGACGATGCTCGATCTACGTTACCGGACGGGTCTTCAAATCACCGTTAGAATTTCGACAGAAAGAAATTTCTGTCTTTTTATTTACGGCTTAAGGAGACAGGATCTTTTACAATTCGTATCGCAAGGGTATGGCATCTTGATAACAGCACCGAAAGGGATCCCCTGTGGATCCGTGTCGATAAAAAACGATTTTCGGGAAAGTTACTCAGGGCGTTAGGTGGATGCCTTGGCACAAAGAGGCGATGAAGGACGTGATAAGCTGCGATAAGCTACGGTGAGGAGCAAATATCCTTAGACCCGTAGATCTCCGAATGGGGCAACCCAATCCGAGTCATGTCGGATTACTGAAAACTGAATTCATAGGTTTTCAGAGCGAACGTCGTGAACTGAAACATCTTAGTAGCGACAGGAAAAGAAAATAAAAATGATTCCGAAAGTAGCGGCGAGCGAAATCGGATTAGTCTAAACCATTGCAATGTTAAAGCGTGTGGGCGTTGTTGCAATGGGGTCGCGGGGGCGACAGCCGAACTACACATAGGCGCACGATTTGCAAATTTTAGCCGAAGAGCTTCTGGAAAGTACTACGATACAGGGTGATAGTCCCGTAGGCGAAACTATTTGCAAAAGTGGTCGATTCCCCAAGTACTGCGGGACACGAGAAATCCTGTGGGAATTCGTGAGGACCATCTCATAAGACTAAATACTCCTTTGTGACCGATAGTGAACCAGTACTGTGAAGGAAAGGTGAAAAGTACCCCGGGAGGGGAGTGAAATAGTACCTGAAACCTGGCGCTTACAATCGGTGGGAGCCCTCGCAAGGGGGTGACCGCGTACCTTTTGCATAATGATCTGGCGAGTTGCTCCTCAGTAGCAAGGTTAAGAGATTAAGTCTCCGAGCCGCAGCGAAAGCAAGTCCGAATAGGGCGCTTAGTTACTGGGGGCAGACGCGAAACCGTGTGATCTATGCATGACCAGGTTGAAGCGCGGGTAAAACCGCGTGGAGGACCGAACCAGTTGATGTTGAAAAGTCATTGGATGAGTTGTGCATAGGGGTGAAAGGCCAATCAAACTCGGAGATAGCTCGTACTCCTCGAAACATATCTAGGTATGGCCTCATGTGTCAGTCTACCGGAGGTAGATCACTGAAAGGGTTAGGGATCTCACAAGGTTACCGACCCCTATCAAAATCCGAATGCCGGTTAGATATCCATGGGAGACAGGCCACGGGAGCTAAGTTTCGTGGCCAAAAGGGGAAGAACCCAGACCGTCGGCTAAGGTCCCCAAGTTTCATCTAAGTGAATAAGGATGTGAGATTGCTCAGACAGCTAGGATGTTGGCTTAGAAGCAGCCACCATTTAAAGAGTGCGTAATAGCTCACTAGTCAAGCGATCTTGCGCCGAAAATTGTCGGGACTAAGTTGAACACCGAAGCCACGGGATAGCAGCAATGCTATCGGTAGAGGAGCATTCTAGACACCTGCGAAGGTGTGCCGCGAGGCATGCTGGAGGGACTAGAAAAGCGTATGCCAGAATGAGTAACGATCAAAGCGGTGAAAAACCGCTTCGCCGTAAATCTAAGGTTTCCCGAGTAAAGGTAATCTTCTCGGGGTTAGTCGGCTCCTAAGGCGAGGCAGAAATGCGTAGCTGATGGAAAACGGGTTAATATTCCCGTACGTGTGTGTAAAGGTTAAACTAAGGAGGGACGCAGGAGCGTAAGGTCCGCCAACTGTTGGATGTTGGTCTAAGCGCGTAGGCCGTTGGAACAGGCAAATCCGTTCTGATAAAGCCGAGACGTGAATGGGAGGCGTAAGCCACAAACGGGCCCCAGGCATGCTGCCGAGAAAAGCTTCGTAGGTACAATACATGCGCACCGTACCGCAAACCGACTCAGGTAGATGGGGAGAATATCCTAAGGTGTTCGAGAGAACCATGGTTAAGGAACTCAGCAAATTAGCCCCGTAACTTCGGGAGAAGGGGCGCCCGAGACTGCTCAGGACTTCGCGTCCAAAAGTGGTTTTGGGCCGCAGTGAAAGGGCCCAGCCAACTGTTTACTAAAAACACAGGTCTCCGCTAAGTCGTAAGACGACGTATGGGGACTGACACCTGCCCGGTGCCGGAAGGTTAAATAGAGGGGTCAACCGCAAGGTGAAGCTCTGATATGAAGCCCCGGTAAACGGCGGCCGTAACTATAACGGTCCTAAGGTAGCGAAATTCCTTGTCGGGTAAGTTCCGACCTGCACGAATGGTGTAATGATCTGGGCGCTGTCTCGACCATGGACTCGGTGAAATTGAAGTGCTGGTGAAGATGCCAGCTTCCCGCAGCAGGACGGAAAGACCCCGTGGACCTTCACTGCACCCTGACAGTGATGTTTAGCTCAATCTGCGTAGGATAGGTGGGAGACTCTGAAGCCGGTACTCTGGTATCGGTGGAGTCAACGTTGAAATACCACCCTGGTTTTGTTGAATGTCTAACTCGATCCCATTAGCTGGGAGGAGGACACTGTCAGGCGGGTAGTTTGACTGGGGCGGTCGCCTCCCAAAAAGTAACGGAGGCGCACAAAGGTTCCCTCAGCGCGGTCGGTAATCGCGCATCGAGTGCATAGGCAACAGGGAGCTTGACTGCGAGACAAACACGTCGAGCAGGTGCGAAAGCAGGTCTAAGTGATCCGGTGGTCCCGAGTGGAAGGGCCATCGCTTATCGAATAAAAGGTACCCCGGGGATAACAGGCTGATCTCCGCCAAGAGTTCACATCGACGCGGAGGTTTGGCACCTCGATGTCGGCTCGTCGCATCCTGGGGCTGGAGAAGGTCCCAAGGGTTTGGCTGTTCGCCAATTAAAGCGGCACGCGAGCTGGGTTTAAAACGTCGCGAGACAGTTTGGTCCCTATCCGCTGTGGGCGCAGGATTTTTGAGGGAAGTTGCCATTAGTACGAGAGGACCGTGGTGAACGATCCGCTGGTGTACCGGTTGTTCCGCCAGGAGCATCGCCGGGTAGCTATGATCGGAATGGATAAGCGCTGAAAGCATCTAAGTGCGAAGCCAGTCCCAAGACAAGAAATCCCTAGCCGCAAGGCTCTAAAGTCCCGTTGTAGACTACAACGTTGATAGGTTGCAGGTGTAAGCGTAGTAATGCGTTAGCCGAGCAATACTAATAGGACGTGAGACTTTCCCGATTCTTTTTCTGTCGTCATGGGTCCATAAGGGCTTCCTTGACGTGCTGTTAAGAAGATACCATACCCTTGCAATTACGAATGAACACCGAACAGTTTAACGGTATTTTTTACCCCGTTACCCGTTCCCTGTTCCCGTTTTTTTTGTGCGCTGGCTGCCTAATGGTTAACCAGATGACACGCGGGGTACACTCGTTGTACCCTTAGCATTAACTCCGTAGGATAGGATTTATCCTGTCCATCAAAACGGAATTTGAAATTTTCGAACACGAGTGGATGGCCTGGCGATTGTTGAGCTCTTACGAGTTCCGATCGTCGACCGGAAGCTTTTGTTTCGCACGGCATTGCCGGCGACCATAGCGCCGGGGCAACACCTCTTCCCATTCCGAACAGAGCAGTTAAGCCCGGTCGCGCCGATGGTACTGCACTGGATAAAGGTGTGGGAGAGTAGGTAGTCGCCGGTTTTCTTTTTTTAGAAAACGAACCCCCGTTCCTGAAGGAACGGGGGTTTTGTTTATAGTTGGATAGTGAGGTTACGAAGTAATTCAGCTAAATCGTATTTAGTCATTTTCCGTTCTGATATTGAGATCATTGCTTCGTACAATTTTCTTTCCGGATCGTGGACTCTGATTCCATTTAGGTTCAAAAATACTAACGCTGATAACACACCGGTGCGTTTATTCCCATCGAAAAATGGTTGGTTTTGTGCGATATGGAAAGCATACGCTGCCGCCATTTCATACTCGTTTTGGTGCAAATATTCTCCACCAAATGATGCTTGTGGCGCGGCAATCGCTGAATCTAATAATCCTGAATCGCGAATGCCGGACATTCCGCCAAATCTCTCAAGTTGTTCAGCATGGATAGAAAGAATGTCCTCAAGATCGAGAAACTCTAACTCAATTTTCATTGTGCAAGTTTACGTAATGTTTCAGCGTGTTCATCCACTAGCCGTCTTGTTGCTTCTTTCACACGAACTCGGTGTAAAGCAACCGTTGGGCGCACAAACAAACCTTCTCCATCTTTCGTCGTTACTTCCAATTCCGAATCAGGAGTAATGTTCAGCAATTCCATGATTGGTTTATCAATAACCAGTGCATAACTATTACCGTGTTTAACGAGTTTTTTCACCATTGGTGTATCCTTTGTATCTACAATGTAGTTACAATGTAAGTACATTGGTGTGCAATTCCAAATAAGAACCCCCGCTCCATCAAGAGCGGGGGTTTTCATTAAAATCATGTTACTTCAGTTTACTGCGCAACCCGATAGATGAGTCCCCAGATGTTCGCATCGTACGCGGCAGTCGCATCGTGAATCGTACCATCCGTCATAAAGTCGACATACAATCCCCGCGAAATAGTCATCGCATCATTCGGGACATACCTGATACAATCCCACGATAAATCGGATTGCTGCATCATCGGTGTCCGTCCGAAAACTTCCATACCACGCGCACGATAATGAAGTTGTCCGTAATATGTTCCGGTGCCGCTAACTGTAACATGTACCTTCACCGAATCACCGGGGTGAAATTCCGGAAGCGAGTCACGGTAGAGCCATGTATTCACCGGATCAGATACCGAACCGACTTGCGTCCATGCACTTGCCCCGGACGGCTTACGGAACCAACTCACTGTTCCAATGATGGGTTCAGTCGCGCCCTGCGTTCTCGCGGCAACTGCGCTAACTCGGATGAGCCGCCAATTCATTGCCCGGAAGCGGGTGCGTCCAATGCGGCGATAAATTGCTTTTTGGGTGTACACATCGTGATATGGTTTGTCGATTGAATCAGTAGCGGTAATCAATCGCATGGTCCCCGCGATTGTCCATGTAAAGGTGACATTCGCACTATCACTCGCTGAATCGATTTGTGTCGTTACCGTTCGCGATACGACTCGCATATTTATCCGACCCCATCGCGTGAGGACAAGCGAGTCACTTTCTGCGGGCATACTCGGATTGCCGGTGTTCATCTCATTTTCAATGACATCACCACTGGTAGAAAAATAGGAACTATCGTCTACCGTTGCCATATCGGAAACTTGCTGATCGTCTGTATAGGGTGTCGACGCCGGGCCGGTCGATGTTTTCGTGCATCCGATTGCTATCAATACGATTGCTGCCACGGCCATGATGTAAATCTTCCTGCTACTCATTTTACCTCTCCTTGCGAAAACGACAAAAACATACTAACTGTTATTGAGACAGCGTAGGTATGGTTCGGTTTAAAGCCGACGTAAACCAAACCAATTACAACTATTTGTGAACTGAGGGCTCAACAAAATGTGGATGGATTCAACGGTAAGAGGTCATTTCAAATGCTCTTGTTGTTTCTGTTATCAACACAGGTGATACGTTTTTTTCCCTCCTCGCGCGATGCAAAGTCATTGCGCTTTGTTTATAATGTGAATGTTTATTGTTCAACAATGGAGGTTGTTATATGATAAGAGTGTTATCGAGTTTGCTTCTTCTTTGCATTCTCTACTCGATTAGTTTCGCCATTCCTTCACTACCGTCGCCGCGCTGTGCCGGTTCCGCCGTGGTGTGGGGTGATTCGATTTACTATCTGGGTGGGAGCAATAACTGGTCGGGAACAATCTGTTATACGAATATCTACCGTTATAACGGTACCACTTGGGATTCCCTACCAACAGAGATTCCCGACGCGAATACGTGGGGCGGCAATGCGGTTATCGTCGGTGATTCGGTCTACTACGTTTCCGGTTGGCCAAGTGCACCGGGTGGAATTCGTCGATTGAAATTATCTACCAATACATGGAACGATTCAACTCTCCCATCCTGCGCCGTTAGCCAATCGTGGGGCACCACCGCGCAGTATATACATCGCGACGTCTATCTGTTCAGCGGCGATGGCAGTGTGTACATCTTCAATGTGGACAGCAATTCATGGCGATCGGGTACGTCGCGCAACGGTTCGACCGGTGGTGGCTATCTATCATCGGTTGTGGATGACAGCGTAATCTATGTGCTCGGTTATAACGACGGGCAATTCGGACGCTACAGCCCAGCAACCCAGCAGTGGACGATTCTTTCCTCACCGATGGAAGACAGCATGGTTGTTTCGTTGCAAGCGGGGTGCATCGGCAAACTCGGTAACCGGTTGTATGTAGCGGCGAGTGTACCGAATGCCGGCACATCCAGCTTCGTGTTGAATAATATCATCTTCTCTTATGAACCGGCTACGGATGAATGGAATATCGACAACGACACTCTTCCCAGCGGACGCGCATGGTGTGCGGAAGTGATGTATCACGGTGGGTTTTATATCATCGGCGGGATGATCGACGGTGTAACACCGATTGACAGCGTCGCACAAGTTGTTCCGCTTGGCTTCACCGCAGTGGGTGAGAAACCAACGTACTCGTTACCGGGTAACTTTGCGATGAATGCGTATCCCAATCCGTTCAATCCAATGACGCATATCGTTGTGAACTACACTGGATCAGTGCGACTGACGATATACAATCAGTTGGGGCAAATGGTGGCGCATCGTGAATTAACCCAAGCCAATACCGGCCAGTATAAATGGAACTGGAACGCAGGGACATTGCCGTCGGGGATGTATTTCCTGAATGCCACAACAGAAAAAGGCACAATGACGAAATCATTATTGCTGTTGAAGTAATTCTAAGTTCTCCCGGGTAGTGCGGGCGTCCTCGCCCGCACACATTTGTTAAAGGCGTCCGTTTGTTAACTGACGCTTTTTTTTATCGAGGGTAGATTGAGATTGGGCGGGTAAGATTCGTAGGAGAGATTGCGACGCAGGTATCATTAAACATGATGTAAAATAGAAACTTGTCGTTGTATTGTGTAACAAAATTGTCGCAATAATAGGGTTGTGGCTTATATTAAGCTTAAGCATAGTATAAGTTAAATATAAGCCAATTCAGAAAAGTACGACGCAACAGATTTTGAGCCATAAGCGGGGGTCGGGGCGGGTCACTGTGCCCGCACACATTCGGTAGCATCGGCATCCACGCCGGTAGTTTTTTGGGTGGTATATGAGGCGTCCCGCCTGTGATTCGCGAGGTGCGAAGCGTCCAACCTTGTGGACGCGTAGCAACGTGGGGATCAATTGTAGCGCCGCACTCCGGGCGGTTATCGTAGGACAGACATTCTTGTCTGTCCGGGTATTGCAGGTTTCCTTACCTGCACCAATATTCAAAGATAGACGCTCAAGCTTTGGTATTCCCCGAAAATATTTTATGAATTAAGCAAAATTGAACGCTTCGTACATTTTTCGACCCTCCCGGATTCGATTGATTCCGGGAGTTTGTTGTATCAGAGAAAACGCAAACAAATCTAATCGGGGGAAAAATGCAGTTTCTAATTATCGTCAGACCATTCGAAACAATTGTTGGGCCATTAGCGCCAGCGTTGCAAAAGGAAGTTGGTCTTGCGATCCAGCGAGTAGTCGCATCCGGCAAAATGGCACATGGCGGTGTCATCGTGGATGGTCGCGGTTGCTACATGGTTTTGAATATTAACGATACGTCGGAATTATTCGATTTGTTCGGAGCATCGGTTTATGATTCCTGCAGTATCGAGATTCATCCGCTAACGACGTTTGAAAAACTTGGCGAGTTGTTTGCGAAGCAACAAGGGAAGTAATCGAATAGCGATACGCATTGCGTTCATAATGCAAACCCCCGCTCTTGATTGGACGGGGGTTTGCTATTTTAATCTTTGAATAGCTACCGGAGTAACACCATCTTTTTCGTAATACCGGAACCATTCAGCGACAAGCGATAGAAGTATGTTCCCGACGATAACAAAGATGCGTCGAACGGCACAGAGTAACGGTTTTGACGTTGATAACCATCTACCAAAGTAACGACTTTTCGTCCCATTAAATCAAATATGGTAAGTGTAACATGTCCCGTAGCCGGTAGAACATAAGAGATTTCAGTTTTCGAATTAAATGGGTTGGGATAATTCTGTGATAGCTCCAGACCTGTCGGTAATGCATTCGATGGTTTCTCGGAAATGAATGTTGTGCCACCATCAGTAGTGTGCAGAATGGTACCCAACTCTCCTACTACCCAGCCATTGTTGATGTCGGTAAATGAGATACCATAAAGGTCACTAGATATACCGATGGTTTGGTTTATCCATGTTGAGCCTCCATCATCAGTATGATAGCATGTACCCCAGCAACCTACTGCCCACCCAATGTTGGCACTGGTAAACGTTACACTATAAATCGGGTTTTCCGTACCACTACTTTGGTTCACCCACGTTTCACCACCATTCGTAGTGTGAACAATAGATCCCAACTCACCTACCGCCCAACCAGTTGCGGAATCAGTAAATGTAATGCTAAAAAACTGAGCACCGTTAAAATACTGGGTTGTCCACGTCGAACCGCCATTCGTAGTCGCACTCATAACATTTGCAAGCATAACTGACAAGGGTTTACGAGTAATGTACCGTCTTTCGAGTTCGGGTGTTGCTGCGGGAATTTTCCGTATATCGAATTTGAACTTTTTCGCTTCCCGGTCAACCAATATCCCGGAAATACACTTCCGTAAAATGGTCTTTTTCACGTCTTCGGTTGCGTTTAGAATCGCGTCTTCAAATTCTTCGATAAACCGCTTTACCGCTTCGGCGTGAAATTCTAACTCAAGCTCTACCGCTTCAACTTTTTGATCGAGTAGAGATTGCTTATTCAAAGATTTTGCTTCGGCTTCCAATTGCTCCAACTTCTCCACGAGTGTAGCAATGGCTTTAGCGTTCTCACTCAGTGAGATAGCATCGGCAAGATTCTTGCGTTTCCGGTCGTTTTCTTCGAGTGCTTTCTTAACCCGGTCTTTGATAACTTCCTGTTGTCGGGGGTCAACGTCTATCAGTTTCTCCAGATACTCGGCAATTTTACCGGAGAGCGCAGTCGCTTGGAGCGTTTCTTTTATCGCTTTGATTGCGAAGTCTTCGAGCGGTTTGGCTTTGAAGGAACACGCTTCACACACCCGTTTCTTTTCATGCCCACCGCAAATATACCGTTGGTATTTATGCCCGTTGCGAGTAATTGACCAACCTTGAAACGGGTAACCACAAATCGAGCACTTCATCAAACCGGAGAGTAAATAGGTACTCTTCAACGTGTGTTGATTCCGTCTAACGCCAAATTCCCGCCGGTTAGTATCATTGACTTGTTTCCAAGTTTCATAGGATATGATTTCCGGGTGTGCGCTCTCTTTGACACTCCACTCTTCGACCGGATTCCGGTTGACCGGTTTCCGGGCGGTGTGATTCGTAGGAATTCCTTTCTGCCGGGCTATGATATTGCTTGTACTAAAGCGGTTGTAAACACTTGCACCGTAGTAAACCGGATTATCGAGAATCCGACTAATCGTTGTGGAGCTCCATTTCTGGTCTTGGTTGCGTGACCTGCCGCGCTTCGGGCAAGGTATGCCCTGCATATTCAACGCTTCCGCTATCAGTGAATACGATTTCCCCTGCAAGCGTAACTTGAACATCAGCTTTACGATATTTACTTCTTCGGGGTCTCCGAACTGTAATTTTACTTTTTCCTGTTTATGCACTGCCCATTGTTTGTCGGCGAGGTCGCGCTGGGAACCGGTGGTTAAATTGATTGCAACCCGTTTGTAACCGTAGGGAGTGTTTCCGCCGTTGGAATATCCCTTGTTGCTTATTCCGCCGCGTAGCACCAAATCTGAGAGCTTTTTGGAATACTGCGAGGCTTGGATTCCTTCGAACGATTTCATCATCGGTGGAAACTCGTTCTTCGGGTCAATCGAAGTTTTGACGAGCACAACTTCCACCCCCCTAACTCGGAAGTAATACCTCCAGTATGTACTCTCTTCGGGGTCAATCGGTCTTCCCCATCGGCTTTCATCGTAACATACAACGGCTTCGAAGGGTGGCTTCCCTTCGACTATCTGCCGGAGTCGTTGAAATTCAAGCCGCTGGTCAAAATTCGTTCCTGACTTGCCAAAGTCGGTAAACCATTCTTGAATGTGGAAATTATTTTTTACAGCAAAGTCTAGGATAGCTTTCTTTTGCTGTTCGGGGCTGTCTTCCTGTTGTTCGGTCGAACATCGAACATAACCCACTGCCGGTATTTGAGTACTCATTCCGATTCTCCTGTGTTCTCATCGGGTTCGTCAAAGCGTTGTGGTGCTCGGTAAAGGAGATAAAATCCATCCGAGTTTTCGATTCCCGGAATATTTTTCAAATTGATATTGCAACGCACTTCGTACGGGTAACGATTTCTTGTCGCTTCGTCAACTTGTACCGCTTCTCCCTTGTTAAAATCAGGGTCGTTCAATGGGTTGAAGTCGGGCAAAAAACATTTCATCGCGTCGATTGCGACTTTCCGCAATTCGTCGTAAATAAACGAAGCAATGCTCATCGCAAGTGAATCAATGTCTTGTTGACTCATCTCTTCGGTATGAACTATTTCATACCGGTAGTCGTCGGAAGTGGTCTTCCGTTTTGGCTTTTTATCTTTCATAATCACCAATATAACACCGTGTTTCGTTTCCGAAAGTTCGGAAGTCACCGTAAAAAAAGATGCCCGCTAACCGCACACTAACGTGCACGGGTGGCTGTCAAGGGCTTTGTGCGTTGGTTATCCGAGCGGTGGGCTCGCGCGAGGGAAGTCCGTAGGGACGCGGACAGACCACCGTCTTGGTACGCATGAAGTATATGAAACCCTTTACAGCCGGGAACCGGCGCGTTACGTTTGTGTGCGGGCATCAAAGACGGTGACATGTTTCCGATTAGATACAATAAAAATGACGAACAGTTTCTTGTTCGTCATTTTAACCAATTAAAGCAAGACACTTAGCGGAAAGATTATAAGCTAAGTGTGAAAATGGCGCCCCTCAGAGTCTACGCGAGTGTATTTATGTGTGCATTGGCATTGGTGACCAGAATATTCCATCACTTTTTCATTCGTTTCGAAAGAAAATATGAGTGAGTGTATTAAGGGTTGTCCATGCGTCAAAGTAGCTTTATAACACCCTTGACACAGAACTTCGGCATTATCAATTGACGCATCATCGTTGCGTAGAATTTGATACACTCTGAGACTTAGAGTTCTTGTACAGATCGCAGTCATAAATATTCCAAACATATGCACCGACTCCGGCACTGGGAGTGAAGTAATCACCTTAGGTGATACGTTTCCAATTAGATACCGGTTACGGATACCGATGAGTATTCGATTATGGTAACGAGTAACCCACCCGAAACTTTCAGTGACGGTCCGCGACGGATCCGAAACGGCAGCGTGACCGGTGCGAAAGTAACCGGTCAAAGCGTGGAAAGTGAAAGGGTGGGATTCTCGTGCATAATCAGTAGTATTAGGTAGATAACAAACTTTATCGAAGGATTTGACTCCGGGCGGGCGGTTGGGCGGTCAAGGTCTGGAGGGTGAGTGCCGAGCCACAAACTTCATGAACAGGACTCTCGATATTTACCAAAATGTTTACTGGTAACGGTTAACAAAAAAGTTTTTAGCTGTAAGTCGATGCAGAAAAACACCCTTTTTTCGTTGAACGTAAGAAGAGAGTCTTATTACCGTTACGAAGAAATCTGCTATTCGCTTTGAGCATGAGCATACAATAGCAACAAAGACAAAAATACCTGTCCGATATTGAATTCATTGACTTCCATGAGTGATTGTTTGAAAAGAAGAAATACAAACTACGCAATTTTAGGTGTTTGCTATCCGATTCAACGGTTTGAATGTATCAGTGTGGAAAATCCACATCTCTTGCACAATCAAGAACGTCATTGTTAGTATTCGGTATGGCAAATAAAAACACAAAACTGAAAGTCATTGGTAGCAAGAGCTGGCATAAACGCGGTTGCGTGAAAAAAAATGGATTTATCGAAGCGGTTACGAATGCGCGTAGAGCAAGAACAAGGTCTGCAATTCTCTCGCATACCTTGACGATGCGCGGTTAGGCAACATCACTGTACCCAACTACCCAGCCATCATCTGCATTCACGAAAATGACACTATTTAGTAAAATCGATGTCCCACTACTTTGACCAAACCACGATACACCTCCATTGGTAGTATGCACTATTATTCCACTATCTCCTACAGCCCAACCGTAGTTAACATCAATAAACACAATATTAATAAGAGCGAGATTCGTTCCACTATTTTGGTTCGTCCATGTCGCACCACCATTGGTGGTATGCAGAATTATGCAACTAGAATTAGGTAGCAGATTACCACCGACGATCCAACCATTGTTTGCATCAACAAAAGTTACTCCATGAAGCCAAGTTGTCGTTCCACTGGCTTGAATGCTCCATGATGCACCCCCGTTTGAGGTGTGTAGAATTATACCATTATATCCTACTACCCAGCCGGTGTTCGAATCCAAAAAAGTGAAACCACAAATCCAAGTTGTGCTTTCACTGGGTTGTTTGATCCACGATAGGCCTCCATCAGTTGTTTTTAATATGGTTCCGTGATCACCTGCTGTCCAGCCAGTTGTTGAGTTAACGAATTTAACTGAGCTTAGATCATAGATATTGGGTCGTGGATTCTGCCATTGCCAATTTTGTGCAAATGAAAATGGGACAATGGAAATTGTCAGAAGAGTTAGTAAGGAAAGTGTGTACTTCGAAGACATAGCAACCTCAGAACAATGGTAGTAGCGAGTAAAATTAGGAAGGAACCGATGGATGCGTTCTATCTAAATATCGGGCGTAATGGCGGGGTAGTCAATATAAAAAGTAAAAGTGCACACTCGGCGGTGCGCACTACCGAAAGGATGCCGACCCAGAGGTCGACGCTACCAAAAAAAACGGGCGTATTGCCATACGCCCCTACCGAATATGTGCAGGGTGAGGACGCCCGCACTACTATAGGAAAGGGCGCAGCATGGCGGCGCCCCTACAATGGACAGACAGGAATGTATGTCCTACGAAAAGATCGCCACGTTGCTTCGTGTCCACAAGGTTGGACACTTCGCGCCTCGCGAATCACGGGCGAACACGGGGATTCGCCCCTACTGTTTTGTACAGGCGGGACGCCTATACCACCCCAAAGAAGAAACTTTCAAGAGACAGGATAAATCGTACCCTACGAAAGAAGCCGACCTGGAGGTCGACGCTACCAAAAAAAACGGGCGTATTGCCATACGCCCCTACCGAAAGGTGTGCACGTCTGGAGGCGCGCACTACTATAGGAAAGGGCGCAGCATGGCGGCACCCCTACAATGGACAGACAGGAATGTCTTTCCTACGAAAAGATCGCCACGTCTCATCGATAGCACAAGATTGCTACCCCCAAAAAGCGGGCGTATTGCCATACGCCCCTACCCAAAGGTGTGCACGTCTGGAGACGCGCACTACTGACTAATAAACATGCGCCAACAGGATATCATTCACCGGCATTACGACAGATTCACCGCCAAGCTGCCACGTATCCGACACAAAACGCGCCGGGAAATGATCCCCCAACGTGGTACCGATATAAAGCGAACCACTATCGCGGGTGAATTTTTCCGCGGCGACAATCGGCCCTTTTAATCGAAATATGATGCGGAATGGTTCACGGCCAAACATGCGCAGATACCATGCAGTTCGCTGAAATTCGCCATCGGTGATTACGGCATCGCCGACAAAGCCGGTGACATGGCCATCCGCGTCGATGGTGATATTGAATGCAATCGTCCGAAGTTTGCATTCGGCAACGCCGATTTCATTCGTACCGTTTCCCGACCAGTTGCCGATGTAATTTGCCGGTGGGCTGATTTGAACGTCCCATGTATCGTAAAACGGAATCGCATACACCGCTGCCGGTATAGAAAGAAAAAGCGCTCCCATCGCAAGAAGAACAATCATTTTGATATGACGTGACCACATTGTCGTAACCTTTCTATTCACACTACATACTACGTACGGACTTGCGTATTCACGATTATTCGCGGCTATGGCGGAAGTTGGACGAAAAAAAAAGACGCGCGAGCGTCCTTCACACAATCTGATTATTTGGTAACTATTATCTCGTTACGTGCAGTTGCGGTTGTACGATTGGCGAACTCAACTGTCCGGCGCTGGGAGTAATCGTGGATGGAGTGGTATGTGAGCTGAAATCTATTGCCGGGCTCGATGAACTCGTTGTTCCGGCGGTAGTCATGCGTGTTCCGCCAAATGATACGATCTGATTAGTGGAAGTGAGTGGAGAACTGAAACTCGTTAGCGGACTGCTAATCGACATCGAACCGAATGACGCCCCGCTGGAAAATGAACTCATCGACGAACCGGACATAATGGTGCCGCCCCATGTGCTGTTCATCGATGAAGAAATCGGGCCGCTACCAATAACCGGCGAATTAGCCGATAAACCGGACATCCCGCCGAAACTGCTCGAAATAAGACCGGGATTGAATCCGGGTTGATTCGAGAGCTGGGCAAAGCTCACAGTGGACGCCATGATGCTTAGCGTCAGCGCGAGAAGTAAAGTGATGTACCGTTGGTGATTCACTATTCCGACCAAATTGGTGATGGCTCAATATACATGTAGAACGGGAGGAAAGGAAACGTAACTTCTGTAATCATTTGGGTTTGCGCCGAAAATGCCCGAAGCGGGATAAAAAGTAGATGTGATTTCAATCACCGTTTTAATGTGTTTTGTATTATTTTTCCAGAACTTGACTATAATTGACGTTTCGAATCTTCGAATGCCGAATCTGGTGGTTGCAAGCAATCAAAGTCGCCTCTGAGATTCGCTTACTGGCGATATTGAACGCGAAAACGCGGAAGAACAGTTACAAACTTTCGTTTAATTTATTGAACCGAAATGGAGTCACAAGAAAAGTTAAAATCGCATTTATAAAGTTGGTACAATGCGATATGTGATATTATATACATAGTATGGAAAAGAAAGCTACGAATAAGAAAGTCCGCATCTATACCCGCACGGGTGATCAGGGCGAAACCTCGCTATTCAGCGGGGAAAAAGTAAGTAAGCACGACCTTCGGGTTGAGGCATACGGCACCGTGGATGAACTGAACAGTGCCATCGGATGGGCGCTTATGGCGGTGAAGGCAATCCAGAACGATAACATCGTTCATATTTCAGCGATGCTTGAAACACTTCAACGGGAATTGTTCGAAGTCGGTGCCGACCTTGCCACACCTCCCTCGAAAAACGCCAACGCTTATAAAATTTTGCGGATAGGCGACGACGAGGTGAAACGGCTCGAAAAGTGGATAGATAAATTGGATGAAGCGCTCCCGACGTTGCGTGCATTCATCATGCCGGGGGGAACGGAAGCGGCGGCGCGGATACATATCGCGCGGACGGTTTGCCGGCGCGCGGAACGGATTGCAGTAAGAGCGGTACACAGCGCTCCCAATGTGAATGTTGGAGTAGTTAGATATTTGAATCGATTGAATGATTTGTTGTTTGTGATGGCGCGCTTCGCGAATCACTGCCAAGGAGTGATGGATGTGACATGGGAGCGTTGAGCGGGCAACGGGAAACAGGTAGCAGGTAACGGGAACGACAAAAAAAGATTTAGGATTAAACAAATACCTCACCCGAAAATAGGAAAAAAAAGCAGGAGACGGGGAAAGCTTATCACAGATATTTTGTTGGCATTGACTTTGACCCTCAATTCCCTGTTATATACTTACCAATTCATACCACACTTGTTACGGAGGCACAGATGGCACGTTATATCCGAAGTTTCCTCACTCTTCTCAGTAGTATTTCATTAATCGCAATCGCTCACGCACAGGACAGTTCTAACGTAACCCATGTCGCTTCGCTCTACCACGGCTGGATGGATTGTGACCGTATAGCTGTTAGCGGAAACTATGCCTATGCCGCGGTTTCTAATGGAATGGCGATTATCGACATCAGCACACCGAGCGCACCCCAGCAAGTATCATTATTAGAGATAGTCGATAGCAGTGAATTCGATGTCGCCGTATCGGGTAACTACGCCTATCTTGCTGGATACCATGGTTTGCGGGTTATCGACGTCAGCAACCCGTCAATTCCACATCAAGTGGCAATGCTCCAGTATCCTTGGTATGCAGATGCAGTGGTGATATCTGGTAACTACGCGTATGTCGCGGAAGAGGATTCGGGAATCAGCATCGTCAATATCAGCAATCCGACAAATCCGCAAGAAGTCGCCCTGTTCCATACGCCGGGATATACGAATACTGTGGCGCTTTCCGGTAATTATGTATATACCAGCTCGTCCGACTCGCTACGAATCATCAACGTATCCAATCCGGCAAGTCCTCAACAAGCGGGTGCCTACCACATTCAATACGTTTCTTATTCATGTGCAGTTTCAGGCAATTATGCTTATTTCGAAAGTGGCACCTACTTATACATTTACAACATTTCCAATCCTGCAAGTATTCAACCTGTTTCGCAGATAGCTGCGATTGCGTATGGGAGTATTAGAATCGTCGGCAACTACGCCTATGTATCGAGTAGTGTGGCAGGCGGCTATACATCGCAATTACTAATCATTAATGTTAGTAACCACGCTTCGCCGGTAATTGCAGGAAATTACCAATCTCATTTAATGGAACGCGACGTCGCTTTTAACGGCAATTACGCATATATACTGAGTGACATGGGTTTACGCGTATTGAATATTTCAACACCATCGAGTCCTCAATCAGTAGGGTTTTGTACACCGGGTAATGCTAATCAAGTCGCCGTCGGTCCAACCAATTATGCCTATGTCTCCGATCTGTTCGGTGGCGTGCGGGTAGTGAACATTTCCACACCATCAAGTCCACAGGAAGTAGGATCGATTGCCACACCGGGTTACGCAAACCATGTCGCGCTGTCAGAAAATTATGCCTATGTCGCGGATGGTGATTCCGGTCTTCGAATTCTCGATATCACGAATCCAATCAGTCCGCAATTTGTCGGAGTCTATCATACTCTCGGTGTCGCTCAACAATCGATTATTAATGGCAGCCATGCTTATGTAGCGTGCGGTGATTCGGGTCTGTTCATCATCGACGTCAGCAATCCGGCAAACCCGCAACTTACGAGGCGGTTGACTAATCTCGGTGGTGTTACCCGGGTGCAAATATCCAATGTTTTGATCTACATCGCTACTTCTAACTCGGGAATGATTATCCTAAACATTGCAAATCCCTCAAACCCATTACAGGTTGGAACGTTTCCCAACACTGGAAATTTAGTCGGGATTCAGGTTACCGGTGGCACGGTGTATTTAGCTGATGAGAATGTCGGCGGTGGTGCCGGAGGGATGCGTATTGTCGGTGTTGGCAATCCGGGAAGTCCGCAACAGATGGGAATATATCATGAACAGGGGACAACCGGTATCCAAACCAGTGGCAGTTACGCGATTGTCGCAGCAGCGGAAAATGGGTTACGGGTCGTCAATGTCAGCGACCGCACCAATCCTCAGGAAGTTGGCTTTTATGATACTCCGGGTATGGCAAGTCGTCTAAATATTGTTGGCGATACCGCCTTTCTTGCCGATTGGACAAACCTTGGAGTCTATAACTTCTTACCGTCTACCGGTGTCGTAGACCGCTTGGGTTCAGCGCTTCCGAACGAGTTTACGCTCAAACAGAATTATCCAAATCCATTCAATCCGACCACCACCATCGAATACACGATTCCCAAAACGAGTAAAGTTGATTTGAAGTTATTCGATGTGACGGGAAGAGAAGTCGGGACACTCGTGAATTTCAATCAGAACCCGGGGACATACCGTGTAACGGTAGATGCGGGCAAGTTTGCGTCAGGGGTGTATTTCTATCGCCTAAATGCGGGTGGATTTACCCAAGTAAAGAAAATGAGTGTGCTGAAGTAACGATTCGGAATAGATCCACGAAAAGGGCGGACACAGGTGTTCCGCCCTTTCAGTTTATATCAACCAATTGCCATTTTTCTGGTCGCATTCAGTGCGGTATCTTAGGGCATTAACACAATTGAGGTTTTTTTAGTGGATTTAGTTTCGTTTTTGCTCGATTGGATACTCCATTTAGATGTTCATCTTGCCCAAGTCATTCAGCAATACGGTTCGTGGACCTATGCGATATTGTTTTGCGTGATTTATTGCGAGACCGGTTTAGTCGTGACCCCCTTCCTTCCCGGTGACTCACTGTTGTTTGTCGCCGGTGCATTGACCGCGGCAAATCCTACCGTTCTCAATATCGGTTTCCTATTCGGCTTGCTGTTCTTCGCAGCGGTAGCGGGTGACAACACGAATTATACCATTGGGCGATTCGCAGGGATGAAATTGTTCACACACCCCGACAGCAAAGTATTCCGCAAAGATTACCTCGACCGTACCCACTCATTTTACGAAAAATACGGCGGCAAGACGATTATCATCGCGAGGTTCGTGCCGATTGTACGGACATTCTCACCATTCGTTGCCGGGTTGGGAAGAATGACATACATCCGGTTTCTTAGTTTCGATTTGGTAGGTGGAGCGTTGTGGATTGGCTCACTTACCTTCGCGGGATATTTTTTCGGGAATATTGAATTTATTCAAAAGAACCTGACTATCGTAATTTTTGGGATTATCTTTTTATCAATTCTACCGGCCATCATTGAAGTTTTCAGAGGAACACGGAGCGCAAAATGAAACACGTTCTTATCGCGGCAATCCTTTTTGTCGCCACGGTTACCGGATTTGCGGCGACACCGACACCACCGTCTATCGAGCATAAGATGTGGTTCGAACTGCATCCCGATTCGCAGACGTTAATCGGCGTCGATACGATTCACATCATCAAAGGGTCGCATACTTTCCTATTGGCGAAAAAATGCGATCCCAGCATCGTAGTGTTGGAATCGGACAAAATGGTTGATTTAAAATTCGTACCGGCACGCAACATTATCCATCCCGAGAATGACGATGAAGCGGGTTGGTATGACAAGGCGGTCGCAGTCACCATCAGTGGCGATAAGAAAGTCGTCGTTTCGTGGCGCGGAATTTTTAACGATTCAGTTTCGAGTACGATGTTCTCGCGCGAACAAATTTCCGGTGTACCGGATGGCGTGGCATCAAATGCGGGAATCTACTTGTCAAATTCCGCTCTCTATTATCCGACCGTAGTCGACGAAGTTCAAAGTTTTTCGGTGACGTTAGATGCGCCTGCCGGATGGATTCCCGTCACTACCGGCCTGCGGACAAAAATCGGAAATGCACCGGATAACTTTACCCGATGGTCGTTCGGTGGATGGTGGCAATTGGATGCGGTAACTATCGCGGCAGGGAAATTTGTCGTGCGTGAAGCCGACACGCTCGGCATCCACATTGAGACTTGTTTCACTCCGGCAAGCGATACTCTCGCACCGACGTATCTCGCGTATGCGAAACGATATATCGGACGTTACTCGAATGAATTTGGGACTTACTGCTGGCCGTCGTTCTCGATGGTGGAAGCATTTTTCCCGGCGGGATACGGGTTACCGGGATTCACCTTCTTGGGCTCGGAAGTTATCGCACTGCCATTTATTCCGATGACATCGCTTGGCCATGAAGTGCTACACAACTGGTGGGGTAACGGTGTGTATGTCCAAAGTAACGGCGGAAACTGGTGCGAAGGACTTACCGTATTTGGAGCGGATTGGGCATACAAAGCGGATCGCGGTGAAGATGCCGATTACCGGAGGGGACTCATAAAAGATTTCTCCAGTTATGTACACGACGGTCGTGACTTCCCACTCGAAAAATTTACCTCACGTTCGAGTGGTGCGACGCGGGCGGTAGGATATGGCAAATCAGCATTCTTTTTCCACACACTGAAAACGATGATGGGTGAAGATAAATTCAAAGTCGGCTTGCAGAAATATTTTGGGCAATATAAGTACCGTCTCGCCGGATGGAAAGAAATCGAAGAGTGCATGGAGCAAGCAAGTGGGATGGATTTGAAAGATACCTTCCATGAATGGATTCAGGGGACTGGTGCACCCAAACTGAAACGGGTCTCGGTGCGACAAAAAGAAAGTACCCTTTCCATCGATTTGGATATCGTTGGTAAGCCGGTGCCAACTTGGATTCCCGTGCGGTTATCCAACGGCGACAAAACTCGTGACATCGAAATGAAAGTCAACGGAAGCCATGCGGCTTGGACATCGCTGACCGAATCGACCATCTATGATTGGAGGCCGACGGATGTGGCGATTGACCCCGATTGCAAAGTGTGGCGGGAACCTGCGAAAGGAGAGATTCCCCCGGCTTTGTCCGATTTATATGGTGCGAAAGTTGTCGCCTGTTATCTGATTTCGACGAAAGACGCGGCGTTGGATTCGGCAATGCGGAATATGACCAAAGCGTTATTCGATTCTGTGGTTTGGGTGAATTCGGAGAAAGAGCGACCGGAATTACCGCTCGCGGTATTTCTCTCACTGGCGGCATCGCCACCTCAGTATTTGAAAGCATTTCAAGGGTTAGTGAAAGGGCCGGTGCAGGAGAAACTCGTCAATTATTCCAATGTAATGGTGTCGGATTATGAGGGAAGAATCATTTCCTCATTCGCGGCGGAAAATCTCGCTGGTGTTGCGGCACTGGCGCGTAAAGCGCCGCACTATGGGAAATATTCTTACCTGCTATTCGATGAAAAGGGGATGAATGTTGCAAAGGGAACGCTACCACCGGAAAAACATGAGCTAAAAGTGAAAGTAGGGTAGTGCGCGCTTTCGAACGTGTACACATTCTGTAGGGGCGGTTCGTGAACCGCCCTTTCTGTTTCTTAATTTGTCATTGCGAGGAACGAAACGTAGGAACCCCGAAGGGTTCCAAAGTGAAGAGACATGGCAACCTATTTTTATTATCTTTCTTCTGTTTGTTCTTTTCTAATCGTATATTACACTTAATAACCGTCAACCTTTCTCTCCTTGCCCGGAGCCACCATGATTTACCGCAAATCTTTCCTCTCTCTCTTTACCCTTCTTTTCATCTTTATTTCTATGTCTTTTTCTTTTTCTCACAACCTACCACCTATCACCCAACACCCTTTCTGTTTCACCGAAAACCGCGGTCAGTGGGACTCCCATGTCCTTTACAAATGCAATGCTCGCAATGGCATGACGTGGTTCCTCGAACGGGATGGGATTACTCTACTCACGATGAAAGAGGATAGGACGAAACCGCCTATCGTTGATCCCTCTGAGCGTGATTTACCGGAGATGATGAGACGACATCCGGCACGATACCCGATGAAAAGCCATGCATTGAAATTCAAGTTTTTGGAGACAGGGGTCGGGGTAGCAGTGCCACGGGTATTGGGGTCGGGAAAAGAAACTTTCAAGGGACAGAATGAATTCTGTCCTACGGAAAAGATAAAAGCAGAAGCAAAAAATGTCGAGCCGTCCAATGAACTCCCTTGGCACAACAACTATTTCTTGGGGAACGATTCTACCAAGTGGGCACCAAACTGCCGGAACTACACAAATATTGTCTATCGGGATGTATGGGAAGGTATCGATATCGAGTGGTATGAAGAAAATGGTAAACTCGAGTTTGATTTTGTCGTACAACCCGGAGCCGATCCAAGTCAGATTAGGATGAGTTGTGAAGGGTTGACAGGAGAGATGTCGTTAGATGGATTTGGGATTCAGGATTCGGGATTCGGAGAAAAAGGAAAAGTTGAGGTTACCACGTCTCTTCCGGCGCACACGGTTGCGCCGTCCGATCCTCGCAATGACAAATCAAACACGGGAAAAGAACTTTTACTGCCAACATCGTTGGGTGAATTACGGACAGCGTTACCGCAGGTCTATCAAATCTCACCGTGTGGTACGCGAAGTGAAGTCGATGCAAAATTCGAAATAGTCAACAAAAATGAATTTGGTATCACCCTTCCGAATGGCTATGAGAAAGAACATACCCTACGGATTGATCCGTTGATTTACAGTATGTTTTTGGGTGGTTCGGGTGAAGATATGGGGTGCAGTATATGTAGTGATGACAGTGGTGGAGTTGTTGTCGCGGGTTTCACATGGAGCGTTAATTTTCCTACGACTGCAGGTACAATCGGCCCTAACCAAATTGGTGGTCACGATTGTTTTGCTACCCGCCTCAACAGCGACGGTTCGCAATTGCTTTACAGCACTTACCTTGGTGGATGGGGGGATGATTATGCTGAAGGCCTTATCAGTGATGGAAGTGGTGGTGTTTATATAAATGGCGAAACAACAGATACAAGCTACCCGCATAATCATAGTTTTGGTCCGTTGGGGGGCCAAACCGATTGTTTCGTTACTCATCTGAATAATAGCGGCTCGCAGATTCTTAACAGTGTTTTATTCGGTGGTACCGGTGATGACCAAACGAGGGGCATTGATCATGATGGAAGTGGTGGTGTTATAATCACAGGTTATACAGGAAGCACGAACTTCCCGACTACTAGTAACGCTTATAACACAACGAATAACGGTCAAAATGATTGTTTTGTTACTCGCTTAAATAGCACAGGTTCTCAGATAGTTTATAGCACATACATCGGTGGTTCGATGGTTGAATGGGGCGGGGGTATTATTAACGATGGTAATGGGGGTGCAATTGTTACCGGTTGGACAAACAGTGCAAATTTTCCAACAACATCAGGTGCCTATGATACTGTTTATACTGGTGGTATAGAGAACGGAGACTGTTTTGTTACCCACTTGAATAGTAGTGGAACGCAATTAATATTCAGTACTCTTCTTGGTGGCTCAAATTTAGATGTCGGAAATATACTAATTAGTGACGGTACGGGTGGTGTAATCGTTATGGGTGCAACCAAAAGCACCGATTTTCCTGTTACTTCAGGTACTTACGATACGATATATAGTGGAGGGGTTTATGATGATTTTATTACTCATATAAATAGTCTTGGAAGCCAACTCATTTATAGTACCTACCTCGGCGGTTTAGGAGATGATGTCGGTGGAATGGAGTGTATGATCGGTGATGGTATTGGGGGAGTTTTTGTAACGGGTGGAACGACAAGTGCTAACTTCCCCACCACGAATGGTGCATTTAACACAAGTATTAATGGTGGTCGAGATTGTTATATAGTTCATTTAGATAGCTCAGGTACTCATCTACTTTATAGTACTTACGTCGGAGGTTTTGGAGACGACTATGGTGAAAGTTTAATGCGTGATACGACCGGTAATGTATTCGTCGTAGGTTTTACCTCTTCTAATAACTTTCCCACCACTCCTGGTTCTTTCGATACATCTTTTAATGGTGGTGGTCAATATCCCTACGACTGCTTTGTCACCAAAATCAGTCTAGTCTCTGATACTTCTTCCATTGTTTCAGAACGAATTGAAATGCCCCTTGAATATGCACTGAATCAAAACTTTCCTAATCCTTTCAATTCTTCCACCACTATCGAATTCTCACTTCCCAAATCCTGTGCAGTAAAACTGGAGCTCTTCGATTTATTGGGGAGAAGAATTTCAACTCTTGTCAACACACCGCAGAATGCGGGAGTACATCATGTTCGATTCGATGGGAAGAATCTCGCGTCAGGAGAATATTTCTATCGGTTGTCGGCGGGAGATCTTCAGGAGACAAGGAAGTTGTTGCTACTGAAATAATGGTGGATGGTGGATGGTGGATGGTTGAAGAAAACGACAGACCGGGAGGTCTGCGGTACCAAAAAAAAGAAACATTCAATGGGCAGGATAAATCCTACCCTACGGAAAGAAAAAGATGCAGACCGGGAGGTCTGCAGTACCCAATAAAAAGAACGGGCGGGTTTGAAACCCGCCCCTACAAGTGTCGGACAAGAGTGTCCAACCTCAGAAAAAGAAACATTCAAGGGACAGGATAAATCCTACCCTACGGCACGCATACTGATACTAACCCCGTTGCCCGCTCCCCATCTTTTATCCATCCACCATCCAACTTCACATTATCTGAAACCTTTTTAACTATCCGCGACACTATACCATTAGAAGGGAAAACCGCCGTTATTTTCGTGCTGTAACTTTTTGTACCTCTTCCTTGTCTTACTAATAAGAACATAGGGTTTGCTTTTGACCAACAGTGCCCCACCTACCACGTTATTCTGGAAATCGGCGTACGAAACGCATGGTCCGGCAGTTCTATCGTTCTTGCGGTCACGGTTGTCACATCACAAAGACGCCGAAGATTTGTTGCAGGATACGTTCGTACAGGCAATCCGGGCGGGTGATAACATACAGGACATCGCCAAAGTACGACCATACCTGTTCCGTACCGCCCACAACCTGCTAATCAATTTTGTGAAGCGCCCGAAAGTCGTGCCATTCACCCAAGTCGGCGACGGCGAACCGGCAAATTTTGACATTGCGACAACGAGCGAGCATTCGCCGGAAGAATTTGTCGCTATCCGCGAATTAACCGCCAACATCAAGTCGATGTTGGAAAAATTGCCGGACAACCATCGCACTGCATTTCAAATGGCAATTGTACAGGAACGTTCGTACAACGAAATCGCGGAGTTGACGGGATGGACGCAGGCGCAGGTGAAAATAAATGTGTATCGCGCACGTAAAGCAGCGATGGAGATTTTATTCCGGAAGTACCCGGATAGGAGTAAATCATGACCCGGTCGGAATCTGGCTACGACCCGACACCGACAAATGAAGAGTGGGAAGCGAATATTTCCGCATTGTTCGATGGCGAGTTGGATCGCGACACCACGCTCGATACGGTGGATAAGTTATTGCTGAACCCGGAACTGCAACGGTTCTACCGTGAAGCACGATTATTGCACAAGGAATTCGATTGGAAGAACACCGAAACAGTCACATTGACAACATTACCGACGGGGTTGTGGAAGAAGATTGAAAAGAAGGGTCTCAACGTTCCACAAAAAGTGTGGGGAATGCCCGCGTCGTCGTTCCGGTGGTTGGCCGCGGCATCCGTGATTCTGTTTTTAACGGTAACCGTCGCGAAAGTCGATTGGAGCAGTGTGTTGTTTCATATTACCCGGATGGAAAATAAAGGGCCGATTCAGATTGAACTCGGCGAGGGTAATAACAACATGACCGAAGACCGCTTCATGGCGATGACTGCGGAGTTGTTGCAATCGGATAAGCGCTTCCATTGGAAAATGCTGGAAATTTTACAACAAGTGACAGAGACGAAACCAAATGCGGAACGCAATCTACGGCATGAAGAGACTGCATCCACTTTAAACGAAAAAAGTAAAATAACACCGTCGCAAGGTTCGTAAAAAAATGGCTCATACCACAATAAAAATTCGATTGGTTCGCGAGAGGAGACTCCAATGACTCAGACACTAAGACGCGCAATGCTGGGATTACTGCCGTTGGTTATCGTTTGTTTACTGCACACAACTTCGTATGCACGGGCCGACAATGCCGGTTTTATCTACGGTACGATTACGACGAATAACGGTAACAGTTATACCGGTATCATTCGGTGGGGTACCGAAGAATCGTTTTGGGATGATTTATTTAATTCGACCAAAACGAAAAACCCGAACAGGAAGTATCTCGATAAAGTCGCCAAAAGTTCGCGCAAAGAGAGTTTGAAACACCGCGCCGAAGAGAGCAGTGAGATGGAGAAAACTGCCGAAGAATTGAGCGAAGAAGCTTCGAAACAGAACGATTCGGAAATCCGTGAGAAGGCGGAAGAGCTGAAACGGCGGGCACGGGAACTGAAAGAAGAAGCCGAAGATATGGCAGATGAAATCAAAGCCCATGCGAAATCAATTAATATTTTCGGCGGTACAATTCAAGTGAATTGGAACGATTGGGGCGAGGATCACCAGTATATCATTCGCTTCGGCGACATCAAGAAGTTAAAAATAATCGGCAGTGAAGATGCGGAAGTGATGACGAAGGATAACGAGAAACAGATCGTGTCAGGCGGTTCGAATGACCTCGGTGAAGAAATCGTTATTCTCGATAATGCCGTCGGGCAAGTGACGATTCCATGGAAGAAAATTGACAACATCGTATTTTCCGAAATTCCATCTTCGGTAACGCCACCGGCGAAGCGGCTGTATGGCACCGTCTCGACCGATGCGGGGGATTTTCAGGGGTTCATTCAATGGGACTGCGAAGAGTGCCAGTCGGTTGACAAATTGGATGGTGATTCCGAAGATGGTCGCATGTCAATTCCGATGGGTTCATTGAAATCCATTGAGCGGAAGAACAGCAAGTCTGTCCGTGTGGAAATGAAAGACGGGCGCAAACTGGTGTTACGCGGAACAAATGATGTGGATGAAACGAACCGGGGAATCATGGTAGAAGATCCACGGTTTGGGCGAGTAACGGTTCCCTTCAACAGTTTGGAGAAAGTGGAATTTGAGTCGGCATCGGGTACGGGAAAAGCATACACGGAATTTATTATTCCGAGACCGTTACGCGGTACCGTTACCGATGACGATGGGAAAACCTATCACGGCAGAATAGTGTATGATGTGGATGAAACATACACGTGGGAAATGCTGAATGGTGAAAATCAGGAAGTTCAGTATTGCATTCCGTTTACTCTCGTGAAATCGGTTTCACCGAAGTCGGAAAAGGTAACGGAAGTAAAGTTGCAGAGCGGCGTCACAATAAATCTGGAAGGGTCGAACGACGTGGATGAGCGGAACAGCGGGATTCTAATTTTTACGAGCGGTGACAACGCCGATCCGAAATACATCGACTGGAAACATGTGAAGCAAATTGACTTTGAATAGGAACCGACACTAAGCGAGAACGGCGCGTCGGATCCAGGCGGAAGGGGTGTAAGTGAGCCACACCCCTTTTCGTTTTTTAGAAAGTTACGAGTATGGATTATGGTGTTACAATCGTGAAGTCAGTTGTGTATGTTGCCGAACTACTTTGACTCATTTGCGAAGAACTGTGATAATTAAGCGTAGTCGTTCTCACTAATCCGATACTCGGAGCGAAATATAACCGCACTTGATGTTGGGTGGTACTAATCGCGTATTTTTCTAAATGAAGGTAATAGTTAAAATTTAATACAATGCAGTGATAAATAATACTGCCAACGGTGACATCTTCCGTAGTTACTGAAAGATGATCGCATGTCATCCCACTGATCAAATTATCAGAAACAAACAGCCCAAGCCCATCCGAAATAGTATGCGGGGAATTATCGCTGGTCGCGACTAATGGAAAAGTAGCTAAAGTATCCGAACCGAAACTTAATATTTGTGGAAGCAAAAAAAACTGTGACTGATTGGTGTGCGCTGTAACCGGATAAGAAGTGTCGTAGCTGCTCGAGCCGCCCGGATACCATGATGAGTGTGAAGATTCCGAGAATCTACCTGTTAGTGTTACGGTGCCGTTATGTGGCAAATCGGACCAATCGATATAGTTACCGATATAATTGCCGGTCGTAAAAGTGAGTTCATTCTCAATTCCAACTGGATGTGAAACATGATATGGATCATCGGCAAGGACGTACCAACGATATTGAGTATTTGGATCTAAATGCCCGGTCAATACATGAGTGACGGCTAAGCCGGTAGCGATCAAACTATCATTGGCTGAACCGTTCATCCGGGATAAATAGACTCGATAATGTACCGAATCTCCTTCAGGGTCAGTCGCTGGAAGCCAACTTAAATCCAAACTTAAATATTGATTGAGTGCTTGATTTAGTGGATTTACGTATTGGATGGGATTTGGCGGGTAGTTAATTGGAAGCACACAGGAATTCGAATAGGAAGAATTGAGTGAACCCAAAACAGCTTTAATCCGGTAATAATAACTGGTATCAGCCGAAACATTATTGTCAATGTAAGAAGTGGCATTCTCTCCGACGGATGAGATTTGCGTAAATCCGGAGTAAGAGTTTTGGTTGGAACGCTCGATTATAAAGCCGTTTGCATTCGATGAATAAACCTGCCATTGAACCGTCGCGCTTTGTACATCGATTCGTGTTGCGTAAACGTTGGTTGGTGCATTAATCGTCATCGGGGGGACACTACCGACATTAGAGTAAGGTGTATGGTTGGAACCAAATATCGCGCAGACCCGGTAATAGTAAGTGCGATCACCTAACGCAGTCGAATCAATAAAGCTCAAGGCGTTTCGTGTCACTGTTTGTAGAACTACATAGGTAGTATCGAAGTTTTGAGTCGAACGTTCCACTTGAAATCCATTCTCATTGGAACTATTGTCTTGCCAATAAATAGTTACAATACGATTGTTAATTCGAATCACAGTGAGAATGGATGGGGAATCGCTAAATGTGAGGGGAACCGTGACTACGTTTGAATAAGACGAAACGAAAGAACCACGCATAGCACGGATTCGGTAATAATAAGTCCAATCACCGAGAGCCGAAGAGTCGACAAATGTGAAAGTGTTTGACGCAACTGTCCTTATGATCAAAAAACCGTTGCTTGAGCTTTGTGTGGAGCGTTCGATTTGAAATCCATTTTCATCATTTGAATTATCTTGCCAACTGAGTGTTACACCGCTCCCATTGGTTCGGTTCGCGGTAAGATTAGACGGTGCATTCAGTACAAAAGTCGACGCGATGCACACATTACTATATGCCGAATAGCGCGTTCCCATTACGGCACAGATCCGATAATAGATTGTAAAATTTGTGGGGGAAATGGTGTCGATATACGTTGTCGAATTTAGCGTCGTGAAGTCGATTGCAATAAATCCACTATCGGCACTCACAATTGAGCGTTCAATTAAGAATCCCGATTCGTAACTTGAATTATCTTGCCATTGTAATGTTACGCGGTTTGTATCGAAACGGGTGGCGGTCAGATTAGATGGTGGTGTTAAAGCGACGGAGGCGACTGTCGCAACATCGGAATAAGGGGATTGGAACGGATCGACGACTGCACACACCCGGTAATAATACGGTCGGTCAGCGATTGCCATCGTATCGATGTATTGCACAATGTTTGAATCGAGTGATGCATACAGGATAAATCCGCTTTGCGCACTAATAACCGAACGCTCAAGCCGAAAGCCGGTTTCATTTGATGAATGGTCTTGCCATTGGATAGTGACACTGGTGGCGGTGTTGCGGGTGGCAACCAAATTCGTAGGCGCACTAATTGTGGCTCCGGCGTTTACATTCGTCGAAGTTTTTTTAGTATCGCAGGAACAGAAAACAATCGTGAAGCAAACAAAAAGGGTCGCGAACAAAATCGATTTGTGCAAGTATCCCGGTAACATGAGAATTTCCTCTTTGTTTTCAGTTTTTATGGTGCGGTGATTGAATAGGAAACATTCTTGTCGTCACCTTCACCCCAACTCATTTGTGAGTAAGTATAGGCATAACTGACTTCTGCACGAACTAACCCTATTTCCGGCGCAAAGTATAAAGAAATGGACTCATGATAAGTTGTAGAACCATAACCATATTGTTCGAAGTCGTAAAAGAATTTTATGGCACTACAATGAAAGGTCGTAGATCCTATAGTTATGTCTTGAGAGCTGATATTGAAACGCTGCCCATTTGCTGAAATAAAACCATTAGAAAGATACAAACTGAGCGAGGTGGGAACATTGCTATTCAATATTGTATCAGTTGACGCTACTAGCGGAAAATTAACTAATGTCAAACCGCCAAAACTGAGCGCATTAATTTGCGTGTAAAAGACGCTTTGATCCACATGAAGAGTATCTGCAAACAACGTGTCATAATACTGGGGCTGTCCTGCCCGATAATAACCGAATTCACTTGCTCTTCCAATTAAAGTAACGAGTCCACTATGTGGTAAATCATTCCATTCCACGTAGCTTGAAGAATTGGTAGAGGTCGTGAGGGAGGGTGCATTCACAATATTTGCTGTCGTTGGTTGGTGATAAACGTCATAAGGAACGACGAACCATCGGTAAGTTGTTCCGGCGCTAAGCCGTTCAGTGCGATAATGTGTCATTGTCAAAGCTGTTGCGAGTAAGCTGTCAACCCAATTCGAACCGTTTTGATAAAATAAATGAACGGTATATTTGACAGTATCTAATTCCGGGTCGGTAGATGGGTTCCAATTTAAATCGACTCCGAGATTTTGATTTATTGCACCGTTTGCAGGTGAGTACCCAGTTACGACTGACGGTGGAAAATTTATCGGAAGAGTAAAGAGCGAATAAGCGGAGTGTAAGCTTCCCCTAACGGCAAATATTCGATAGAAGTAAGTTGTATCCACCGACATATAAGAGTCTGTATAACTCGTTAAATTTGGCGCAAGATTGACAATGGAACTAAACGGGCCGTTTGCACTCACATTCGAACGCTCGAGAACGAACCCGGTTTCGTTTGTGCTGTTGTCTTGCCAATGCAAAGCTACCGTGCTAATGCCAGTACGGACAGCGATAAGATTCGATGGGGCATTCATTGTCATTACGGGAACGACGCAGACATTCGAGTAAGCAGTTTGGTATGCACCAGCTACTGCACAGACACGGTAATTGTAAACGATGTTATAGAAGACAGAGGTATCGGTAAATGTGACAATATTCGGTAGAACGACACCAATTGCAGTATATCCGGTGTCTGAAGTTGACCGCTCGATACGGAACCCGCCTTCATTCGAAGAATTATCATGCCATTGTAGAGTTACCCGATTCGTATCCGTATGGCTGCCGGTCAAATTGGAGGGAACGTTAATCGTCACAACCGGCAGTGACTGGGAAATTGTATACGCTCAATGGATAGCACCTACCACGGTACAAATCCGGTAGTAATTTATATAATTGCCGAACCCGGTTGAGTCAGTATAGGAAGTGGAGTTGGCCGGCACTGTTCGGATAATAATAAATCCGGAATCCGAGTTAGTTGTCGAGCGTTCAATTTGAAAACCAGTTTCGTTCGATGTATTGTCCTGCCATTGCAAAGCAACACGGTTAAAATCGAGTCGGTTTATACTAAAGTTAGATGGGGGCGTAACCTGAATGCGCGGCAACGTGTATACATTAGAATAAGAGGAAGATAGCGTCCCTGCGATAGCACAGATTCGATAATATTGGGTCCTATCCGCTATTACTGAATTATCGGTGTATAGATTTACATTTTGCGTTACCGTTGCGACAACGAAAAAACCACTATCGGGACGACTTGAAGACCGCTCAATGCGAAACCCGGTTTCATTGGTCGAGTTATCCCGCCACGTCAGGGTTGAACTACTTGTTCCATTCCACATTGCAATTAAGTTGTTGGGGGGCGCGAGTACCATCACCGGGACTGCACAAATGCTCGTAAAAGCGGAAGAATAAGAACCGGCAACAGCGCAAATACGGTAATAATAAATCCGGTCGTTGTACACTGAAGTATCTGTAAACATAATCGTGTTTCGTGGCGTAATGGCGATGACAGTAAATACAGTATCTGCTGTTGAACGCTCGATACGGAACCCGGTTTCGTTGGTTGCATTGTCGTGCCAACTCAAGGTGATATCATTCGCGTCGATATGATAGGCAGTGAAATTTCCGGGTGCATTCAACATAAAATTAGGTACCGCACAAACATTACTATATCCGGAATTGTGTTGTCCCAATACCGCACAAATATGGTAATAACAAACTTGATTCGGAGAACTGGTCGAATCGATAAATGTGGTTGTATTGGGGGGTATTGTGCTAATCGTAGTGAATCCAGTATCGGCACTGAAACTCGAACGTTCGATTTGAAATCCCATCTCATAAATAGAATTGTCCTGCCAATTCAAAGTCACGCTTATGGTATCATTGCGGACAGCTGTTAGGTTGGATGGCGCACTCAAAACAACAGTAAGGACAAAAATGACATTAGAATAGGCCGAATGGAGTGAATCAACGACGGCACACACCCGGTAATGATAAGACCGGTCGGCAATGGCGGTGGTGTCTATGTACACTAACGTATTAGGTGGGAGAATTGCGACTACCACAAAAAAGCTATCGACATTTATCAGCGAGCGTTCGAGACGAAAGCCGGTTTCATTGTCCGAATGATCTTGCCATTGCAGGGAAACAGTAGTAGCGCTATTGCGTGTGGCGACCAAATTGGCAGGCGCGTTTATCGTAACTTCGGTATTGACATTGGTCGAAGTTTTTTTAGTATCGCAGGAACAGAAAACAATCGTGAAGCAAACAGAAAGGGTCGCGAACAAAATCGATTTGTGCAGGCATCTCGTTATCAAGAGATTCTCCTTTCGCACATCAATGTTAGAAAATCTAGTTAGGAGTAGTTTGTAAACTGTTATATGTATTAAAAGTATCAACAAAAAGCACAAATAACAACCTTATTAAAGGTCTTCAAGCAATTATTGTGACGTAAACGTCAAGCTGAATGGGGGCGTGTTGTGGAGGAACCGGTTGTCGTACCGATAATCCCGAAGATAGCCGGTTCCACCATGATTGGCGCGATGGACATAACCGCGCCGGTGCTGAATCAGATTACCACGTAAGTGGATGGTTCCGCGATTATCAACGGTTGTAGAGGTCGTCTGAAAAGGTTCCCACGTATCATTCTGTTGTTCGAAAGTAAATGACCCATTCAGAGCGATAACTTGAGCGGTGATGACAATACTGTGGCGCGTCAAATCGGCAGGTGCGGCATTGAGTCCATTCTCTCGACCGTTCGCAGTGGTGTTCGCGATGATAATTCCCTTCCACGGGTCACTATGTTGTTGAGATGTCAATTCACTCGCTTCCGAAATCAACGTCAGATAGTTATTCGAATTCGAAGGGGGAAACCAGTTATTCGATGCGTAAGAATCTGTTGAACGGATATCATCCAGTAGCCGGATTGACCCGGACGCACCAATCCCCAACTTGCCGCTAAATACCCCCTTCAACCATAAATCGCCGGTGCAGAAAATCGCGTACGGTAGTGATCGTGACCACCGGATTGTATCGAAAATTTGCGTCGTATCGTCCATCGTAGAGAATAATCCGGTTTGCCACCGCCACAAATATCCGAGGGTGTCGGTAATCGCCAAACCGTACGTATAGCCAGTTCCACTATACAGACAACCAGAATTTTGTGCAGCACTTCGTAAATCGGAAGCATACGTCGGCATAGTAACGCGCCGTACATGTTCGATATAGGGAAGTGGATATCCACCGATAAAAGTCGCGGTACCTGCATCGATAATGATACCGGTAGTTGTAACGAGGCAACCGAAGTAAGCGTAGTGAACTGCAATATCATCATTGGAATGTAGGGAAACTCCATAAGGGGCGATTACCGAATCCCCTGTGAAAAAATAAATATATTCATTAAATCTTGTTAGTTCGACATCCGTAAAATAGATGTATCGCTCGGAATTGTGATTGGTCAGGATTTCGGGTGGTGTAGCAGAATTACCGTTTAATGCCGATGGCGGTGCCGCATGGGATAGCGGTACAATACGAAATTGTGACATTCGCAGTACGGAGATGGTGACGATAAGAATAAGGAAAAGGAAAAAAGAGAAACGCAGGTACTTCCAGTAGAATCGTAACATACATCACCTCATAATCATCAACATGTTTCACTATGGTAAAAACGTAGTGGTAATCAAATCAAAAGTCAAGTGTTTTGATGGAAAAGTGAAAAAGGGATTCTGGATTTGGGATTAAGGATTCAGGGAAAAAAGATACGAACTCACGAAGCTTGCAGCTTTGCGACTTCCTTCGGTAATAATTCCACCCGCCAAACCCCTTCGGTGCAATTTGTGCACATCGGTAATGGTGGTTCTTTACTGCCGATAAATTGACGGCGGAATGCTTTCGCTTTGTCGCCGTTCCATACCGCATCGAAACCATCTTTGAATACATTACCGTACGAGTGTTCAGACGTTTTATCGAAGCAACACGGCACCATCTCACCATCGGCATGTACGACAGGATGCCACCAGAGCCGTCCACAACCGACCCACTCGCGACGGAGCACCAACTTTCCATCGGGTGACTCACGATACCGCCAAAACCGTTTATCGGTCGGGAGGAAGTACTTCACGTTCGGCCCATCCTGTTGCTCAATCTGCATCGTCTTGAACACCATCCCATCGCATCCGATTTCTTTTGCAAATGCCGCGGCATCCTTCCACTGCTTTTCATTGGTGCGGGCAAGGAGCATCTGCACCGTCATAATTGGTGTATGGCTCTTGATGCGGTCACGTGCGGCGCGGAGCGCTTTCGCCCCTTCGATAACTTTATTCAATCTACCGCCCACCCGGTACTCTTCGAATGTGTCTTGAGTGATACCGTCAATGGAAAGGATGAGTTCGCTGAGACCGGATACGACCAACCGCTCCGGCCAATCATCACGGCTGAGCAGCGTCGCATTGGTGGAAGTCACCGAGTAGGTTTTGGTCGATGCGCAGATTTGGGCAATCTTGTCGAAGTGGCGCACCATCAATGGTTCACCCTGATTGAACAGAAGAACGTGAGCGACTTTTCCGCGAAACATTTTCCATAATTCGGAAAACTGGTCAAGCGACATTTCCCCGGTACGGCCCAACTCACCGCGTCCGACTGGGCATTCGGGACACTTGAGATTGCACCGTGCAATCGGCTCAATCATCGCTGAGCTGGGGAACGGAGCACGGTCATCGTTCGGCATACCGTTGCGGACGCGCATCCGCATCAGGTATTGCGTCGCGAGGTCGAGATAACGCGATGGCTTCGCAACGGTACTCCGTGCGATTCCTGCAAGCTGACGTAATCCCAAACCTTCTATCATCACATCCTTTTTTGTGTTGTACTCAATATACGTTGTTATGTTGGAAATGACACCCTATTTTTAATAAAGTGCTTTCAATTTTAATCATCTGTTCTCCTGAGCGGATTACCAGAATTGCCAAACCATCTTCTTTAAATACGAAACAACAGAGAGCGCATACGATGGAAGCGATATCCCTAATCGAAATCTTCTACACAATTGGTTTAGTAGTACTTTTATTTTACAGTCAGGTACAAAAATGGTTCTTTGGATCGTCCAATGAATCCCTTGACGTCGCATTCGGTATCAGTTTACTGGTTGCTTTTATAATGCGCACATATCTTGATACTCTATGTATCGTAACTGCTTGCCTCCTCCTTTTGTTTGTTTTCTTACCATATCTCTTCGAAGTAATCAACTTGCGAACCGGTATACCGTGTGGGTTTTACGAATACGGCAAGAACTTTTCTGTGTACTTACCATTTGGCGTTCCCCTTAAGGTCGTCGGAATAAGAACGACTATTTTGTATTGTTCGCTTTATTGTGCAGATTGGCTAAGAATAGTTTGGAGCCTTGATTATAATACGATTTCCGTGTTTACTGCTTCGCTTATTTCGATCTTCTTAATAGCAATTGTCGAACAAATTTTCGCCGAAAGGGGAGATAAAATCTGGAGCACGGAAAGTAAGAATAAAATGCGCGGTTGGCATAAAATCCCGTGGCAGCTCTTTATTGGTTGGTATCTAATACTGGTTATCTCTTTATACATCACAAGAATTGCTATCAGTGTTATGGCTGATCTGTATGGTGGCCATTATCCATTCTATGGTAGCTATTTCGAATACATCGCAAAACCGTTGCCATTATTTTGGACAGGGCTATTTTTGTTACATGCTTTTTTCCAAGCGAGACAAACTCGTCGAATTGATATAACAATCATTGTCGCGATACTCGCGATTTTAGCGTTCTCTCCTTTTTTCAAGTATACGCTAAATAATTTGAATTACGTTCGTCACGCTTATCACGAAACGGATATAAATCCTATTCATTTTAGGTGATCCTTCAATTTTTGTTCGTTGTAAACCGCTAAACTGGATGTTACAATCGGACTCTCCCGGAGTGCACATGCGAAAATTTAATGCGTTTGCGATTTATTCCGTATCACGACTTGTACTTGTGAAACCCCCTTATACAGGGGGTTTTCTCGTGCCATAATTGTGCAAAAACTTACAAAGTTGTAAAATCATTTGCGTAGATACCCAAAAATAGTTACAATCCGTGCAAAATCACGTATGGAGGAAGAACAACCTTATGACATCGACCCAAAAATCCAAAAGTCGGAAAAAATCGATGCAACCCTGGAAAACATGGGGAATGGCGGTACTGACGGTAGCTCTACTCGCCTTTTTATTTATCGGCCCGAAACTGTTCGCGCAACCAATGGGTGGTGAACCGACAGCGGCGGCTCAAACCGAAACCAAAGGTGGTGAAGCAATTCAGCTCCCATTCGGCGACGAAGCATGGATGCCGTTGTTTATCGTATTGGGCTCCGCCTTTGTCGCACTGGCATTCGGTCTCTACTGGCTGAAGAAGACCATCGCGCAGAATCCCGGAAACGAACGGATGCAGGGCGTCGCGAAAGCAGTGCAAGAAGGGGCAATGGCGTATCTCGCCCGTCAGGTAAAGACGATGGCTCCGCTTGTGGTCATTATGGGCATCGGATTGTATTTCCTGTATCAGCACCAATATGACTCAACCACCCTCGCAGTCGGCGTCGCAGTCGCATTCTTGGCGGGTGTGACGGCATCGTATCTCGCCGGTTATGTCGGTATGGGTGTCGCGGTGCGTGGTAACGTGCGCGTGGCGAATGCGGCGCTTAGCAGCTTCAAAGTCGCACTCGAGACTGCCTTCCAAGCGGGCGCGGTATCAGGAATGTTCACAGTCGGTCTTGGTTTGTTGGGTGCGACGATTACATTCATGATTTTCCAGGCGAATGCGATGTTCGTACTCGTCGGCTTTGGTTTCGGTGGTTCACTCGCGGCGCTGTTCATGAGGGTCGGCGGTGGAATTTTCACGAAAGCGGCAGACGTTGGTGCCGACCTTGTCGGTAAAGTCGAAGCAGGTATTCCCGAAGACGATCCACGTAATGCGGCGACTATTGCCGACAACGTCGGTGATAACGTCGGCGACTGTGCCGGTATGGCGGCGGACGTGTTTGAGTCGTATGAAGTGACATTAGTCGCGGCAATAATTCTCGCGGCTGCCGTCGGAAAGACACTTTCGAGTCACGGTTTCGGCGGGATGCTCGAACCGAATTCCTTCACCGGATTGTTCACATTGAAGCTCGTGATTTACGCATTGATGGTTCGCGCCGTTGGTGTGTTCGCTTCGATTATCGGCGTCTTTGCCGTTCGCGGAAAAGACGATCCGAAGATGAACCCGATGAAACCAATCAATACCGGGTTCTATACTTCATCCGCGATTGCGACAATCGGTTTCGCCGCGGTCGCATACTGGGTATTCGGAAATTTACCCGTCCTACCTGATTTCCAGCATGCGCATCAGGCGTTTGTTTCGACGCTCACACCGGGTATGTCGCAAGAACAGATGATGGGCAAATTGATGGAGTTCAAAGGTCAATTCGATACACTGCATTCCATCTTGTCGAACTTCTGGATTTATGCATTCCTCGCCACGTTCCTCGGAATCGTGTTAACGCAGATTATCGGTAAGTTGACCGAATACTTTACCGCAGACGATAAGAAACCGGTGACGGAAATTGCGTCATCGGCAAAGACAGGCCCGGCGACGTTGATTCTTGCGGGCTTGTCCGAAGGTCTCGAATCGGCGGTCTGGGGTGTGGTTGCGATTGCCGCGACGATTTACGGCGCGTATGTGTTGTTCCCCGATCCTGCCTTCGCTTCCTATGCGATTTCGCTCGCCGGTCTCGGTTTGCTTGCGACGACGGGTTATGTATTGGCGATGGATACCTACGGCCCGATTTCGGATAATGCGAATGGTATTTTCGAAATGTCCGGCGCATTGAAAAATGCCGACGGCAGTGAAAATAAAGCGGCGCACAATATCGTATCGCGGTTGGATATGGTTGGGAATACGACTAAGGCGTTGACGAAGGGATTTGCGATTGCTACCGCGGTCATTGCCGCAGTTGCGTTGTACCGCTCATTTATCGATACCGTCGCGGTGAAGGATGCCTCGATTCTCGTAAGAAATATTCAGGTGAATTTACCCGATGTGTTCATCGGATTGCTCATCGGTGGTGCCGTTCCTTTCCTCTTCTCAAGCTTTGCCATTCGTGCCGTGTCGCGGGCGGCGGTGTTGTTGGTCGAGGAAGTCCGTCACCAATTCAAGACTATTCCCGGTATCTGGGAATACACTGGTGTCGGTGAAGTCGGGAAACCGAATTATGCGCGGTGCGTCGAAATTTCGACGGCGGCGGCACAGAAAGAATTACTTGGACCGGCAATCCTTGCGGTCTTTTCACCCATCCTTGTCGGGTTCTGGCTCGGTGCGTATGCATTGGGCGGTTTCTTGGCAGGTGCGATTCTCGTCGGTCAGTTGATGGCAGTGTTTATGTCGAATACCGGCGGTGCGTGGGACAATGCGAAGAAGAAAATCGAAGATGGTTTTCTTGGCGGCAAAGGTACCGAAGCACACAAGGCGGGTGTTATCGGTGACACGGTTGGCGATCCGTTGAAGGATACGGCTGGCCCGGCACTCAACCCGATGATTAAGGTGATGAACCTTGTCTCGATTCTCGTCGCACCGACGTGTGTGATGATGCAGGATACACCGTTGAAGTGGGTAGTCGTTGCTTTCGCACTAATCGTATTGACTGGTGCTGTACTCTTCTCGAAACGCGGCGGCGTAATTGCGGGTGCCGAACACGGGAAGTAAAAATCGTTAATGGGTAGGGGCGGGTCACCGTGCCCGCCCAATCTAAAAGTAGGGAGGGCTCGTGAGCCCTCCTTTTTTTATTGTTTATAGACAAAATGGTGTGTATTTTTCAACAGAGGGTAATATGAACCGAGAAACTGTTTTACAAATTATTTCCCGATTGATGCCGCAACTACGTGGTTACGGCATCCAATCGCTCGCGCTGTTCGGCTCGGTAGCACGAAACGAAGCCACTGCGGAAAGCGATGTGGATGTACTCGTAGATTTTGCCGTACCGGTTACATTCGATAATTATTTTGATGTAAAATTCTTGTTGGAAGATACTCTAGGGTGTAAAGTCGATTTGGTGACAAAGACAGGGATTCGGAAAGAAGTACTGCCGATTATTCAGAATGAGTTGGTAAATGCCACATAAAAAACCTATGCCAATTTTATTTAGAAGTCTTTGGGAAATAACGCTCGTCTTACTAGCAATATTCGGGACAAATAAATATAATGACTTTATGAAACCAGACGTAAAACTTGATTATGGTTGGAGGTTACAAGTTTTCAAATACGTTGATACAGATTCATCATCTACAATTTCGTTGCAAATGGATGTAAAGACAAGAACTATCTTTCAGGGATCTTTTTTTAATATTAGCAATTATCATAATTACTCTTTTGATCCCAATTTTATCAATTGTATGGGAGTACTAAAACTAACAAATATTGGAAAGTCTGTTTCGAAGAATGTAAGCATCTTAATCGGGAATCCAAGTAAGGACAGTATCGAAATAATGTGTTCTGAAAACTGCGAATTTAAAAAATTCATTTATAATGAAAACAATAGTATTTACCCAAATAGAGTAAAGTTGGTTATTGATCGGATTAATCCTAATGAGATAGTTTTTGTTAAAATTAAAACAACTGTTAATGATATAATAAATTCTGAAATGTTGACAACAAATAACATTAAAGATACACCACTACCCGAGCTAATCTCGATCAACTCAGAAGATGGAAATTGTCAAGTTCCTACACTAAATGAGTACATCGAAATCGTTAAATCTGAAGGGAAATTAGCAAAATATAGATTAGAAAAAGCATTTCCGAATGTGGTTATGCCACCTGGAACAGACTCATTAGCATTTTTTCCTTTTTTACCTGTGACAGTCATTAAGAGCGTTTTTCATACCTTTATTCCCATCAGGTTAGTAAATTATTTTGGTGATTCTCTTAAAATGGATATTGTGATGTTTGATAAAAAGTAAAATCACGAATGATCAGTCTGAAGAACTTAGATAAAAGGGAATAAGACTGTCTTTAACTCTACAACTACAGGAGCCCCTCATGCCCGAACTCAAAGTTGACCCAAATCTCATCGGATACTGCGGTCTTTACTGCGGTGCCTGTCCCAAATATCTCAAAGGAAGTTGTCCCGGTTGCCATGAAAATACGACGGCGGGATGGTGCGGAATCCGTGTCTGTAATTTGGAACATGAGTATTCGACTTGCGCGGATTGTTCCGAATGTCCCGACCCGAACCAATGCAAGAAATTCAATAACCTCATCGCGAAAGTGTTCGGTCTCGTCTTCAACTCGAACAGGCAAGCGTGCGTGTTCAAGATTCGCGAGCTGGGTAAAGAGCGGTACGCCGCATTTATGACTGAAAACAAAAAACAGACGATACCGAGAAGATAGGGGACGGGGGTCAGGGGACAGGTAACAGGGAACGGGTAACAGGGAACAGGAAAAGATAAAAGAAGATTACATGATTAAAGATAGAAACGGGCGGGTTCACGAGCCCGCCCCTACTATTTAATTGGCGACAAACTTGTCCACCTGATTATGGATTGGTGGCAGTGATTGTAAATATTGATAGATAGTGCGCAAATCCTCTTCCTTCATCCCCCCATAAAACGACCACGGCATGATTGTGTTGTATTTCCCCGGTTCGACTTTTGCCATCGAATCAGGGTTAGCATACTGCCGGAACTTTTTTACAAACATCTCTTCCGTCCATAACCCAATCCCCGTTTCCTTGTCCGGTGTGATGTTCGCGGTGTGGCATTTACCGCCGCTTGGTACGGGAAATTCGACACCACCTGCAAAGGATTTCGTCTCGATATATTGCCCGTGGTCATCCATCGGTGTGTGGCAATCGGTGCAGGATGCAGCATTCACCATGTACTTGCCGTAACTAACCGAATCTGACATCGTAGGGCGTTTTTCCGGTTGATATTTCATCGGGATAGTGCGGACAATCCAGTTCATAGGCGGGTCAAGTTTCGATGCGGGAGGATCGTTCGTAATCGGATTCAGTGTGCGGATGTACGCGATAATCGCTTGAATGTCTTCCGGGTCCATCTGATTGAAATGAGGATACGGCATCAGCGGGAAAAGCGGCTGTCCATCTTTATTCACGCCCGTCGTGAGGGTGCGGAAAAGCTCGCCGTCTGTCCAATTCTTGAGATGGTACGGGGTAATATTTTTCGCAGTGAGCGTACCGGGAACATGATCTTCGTGGCCAAATACTTCGCCGCCTTTCCCTTCAGTACCACGAGCAATGGGACTGCTGAATTTTGAATCGTCGTGGCCAGAATGGCAATCGAGGCAACCTGTTACATGGTTGACAAGATAGTCACCGCGGGAGATGGTCTCCGGTGTCGATGCTACTGTTATCTGCGGTACCGGCCCGACGTGCGGCAGGTAAAATTGCAGGAAACCATACACCGCCGCGACAAACAGGACAAAGATTCCCAGAATGGAGAGCAGTGTAATTTTTACGATTTTCATTTATCCCCCGATACGAAGCGCTAATATAGGGAGATAAGTTCGCATGTCAAGAGTATAACTATAGTAATAGTGATTATATAAGCGACTCAATGCGTAGATAATTCATGCAATGATGTATTAACAAAAAAGCAGACAATGTGTCTGCTTTTTGTCAGGTATTGAGAGACTGTGAACGTTTATTTTGTGTTACTTCACAAGCTCGAATGACCCGTCTTCCTTGAGTTTGATGTGCTTCCCTTTTTCAATGAGATGACCCTGATAAGTTACCTCGTGGGCTACTTTCGCGTACATCAATTTTCCACTTTCGTAGAAATAGGTACGGCCACCGCCGCCAAATACTTCATTCCAAAAGGTTCCCGGTGCGCAGGGGATTCCGTCGATGAGTTCTTCTTCTGCAAGGCCACCGCTTTTCAGCTTTCCGCTCGGATAAAATTCGGTCATCCACTCATGTCCACCGCCACTGAAGGTATGTCCCTGAATCTTGCAATCCTTCGGAAGGAAACACCAATCAATTCTACCATCTTTGGTCATGTGGATACCGGTTCCGGCAAGAAACCACTGTCCGAAAACGGTGTCGTCGTGGGCGAGGCGGGCGAATTCCATCGTATCGCTTTTGTAGTACTCCACTTCACCAATAACGGTAATCCCTTGTATCGTAGTTGGTGTTTTGAACGATTTGTAATGGGTTTGCTCTTCTGCTTTCGACGGTGCGGCGACCGAGAATGACACGAATAACAACCCCGACAGGAAAAGTAAAAGTGTTTTCATTTGTTACTCCGGTTTTGTTATAGGTTGTGCGATTGAACAATAGTGGTTTCGGTGTCGGCGTTTTCACGAATGAATAGTGATAAACCAGCAAGTATCATCGGGACACCAATCACGAGTGCAGTCATAATCTGACCCCATGTGATTCGACGCCAAAGGATGACATACAACATTACCGCAGTGATGATGAAAACAACAACCCCTACCGGACGCGGGTACTTCCGCCCTAACCATCCGACACCGGCAATCGCAAGTCCCGGCACGACGATAAGCAGGTTTCCCCACTTAAAATTGTCAAAAATCTCGAAGGAACAGAAGAGTGCGATAAGAAACCCAACTGTAATAATGATTCGCGATGCCCCCTCGCGATAATTTTTGACGAGAAGAACATTGAACAGCGCTTTCGCGGCGATGCCGATGATAACGACCATGTTGAACATTTCCCATGTATGGTCGTCTTTACTCGCGTAATAAATCGTTATAACAATACAGGTCATTATCATTACCGTGAAGGCAAGATTCCCGGAGCGGTAATGGATACTCATCTGGCGTTCATCGACGATTTTGCGGGCGAGCCCCAACGAAGCAAGGGTGGGTCGGAGGAGGTAGGAACCAACCATCAACAACATCCAAAGTTGTTCCTGCGTGACAGCGAATAGGACAAGCGAAAAAATGAAATTCGCTGTTGCGACCCAGAATATCCAATCTTTCTTTTTAAGCATCGTCCTTCTCCTCCAACACAAAGAGATCTTCGACTTTGACGTTTAATTTTTTTGCTAAGAGCATTGCCAGTTTCACCGACGGGGCATAATCACCGCGTTCGATTGAGACTATAGTCTGTCGCGATACGAAGACCATGTCGGCTAACTGTTGCTGGCTCAACTCGCCACGCTCGAAGCGGTATTTTCTCAGGTTTGTTTTCATTGTAATAGTGAACTTTCGAAAGACCTATCTCGAAAGTAATATACAGTTGTCTTGACATAATGTCAAGTTATATTTACATATTGTTAAGAAAACATGACTTTAGAAGAGGGAAATGAGTGCTTTGGGGGTCGAGGCAGAATATCACGAGACCGGAAAAGGAAGAATTATTTGAGGAGAATCATTTTTTGTGTTTGTTGGAATGAATTTGCTTGCATCCGAACGAAGTAAGTCCCGGATGAAAGAGATGCACCATCGAAATTGAGTCGATGCGTACCGGGTTGCTGAAACCCGTGGAAGATGGTAGATAATTCGCGTCCGGTTACGTCGAAAAGCTTGAGGTCGATGGAACTCGATTGGGGAAGTGAGTAAGAGATTGTCGTCGATGAATTGAAGGGGTTCGGGTAGTTGTGGAGTAGCTCAAAATGATTCGGAACGCGCGGGTTTGAATCAGATTGTACAAATGTTATACCGCCATCTGTGGTATGTAGTATAGTGCCGTACTCGCCAGCAATCCAACCATTATTTACATCGGTAAAATATACACTATACAGAGAATTGGATGTAACACCATCAAAGAGTGTCCATTGTGCACCTCCGAACGTGTTTGCACTCATAACATTTGCGAGTGTAATTGACAAGGGTTTGCGAATTGCGTAGCGTCTTTCAAGTTCGGGTGTCACAGCCGGAACCTTCCGTATATCGAACTTGAATTTTTTCGCTTCCCGGTCAACCAAGACACCGGAAATACACTTTCGCAAGATAGTTTTCTTCACGTCTTCGGTTGAGTTTCGGATAGCGTGCTCAAACTGTTCAATAAACTGTTTGACAGCACTTGCTTGAAACTCCATTTCAAGTTCTATCGCTTCGACTTTTTGTTCGAGGAGCGATTGTTTCTTCAAGCTTTCGGCTTCCGCTTCCAGTTGTTCCAACTTCTCCACGAGGGTGGCTATCGCTTTCGCGTTGGCACTCAGTGAAATTGCATCGGCAAGATTCTTCTTCTTGCGGTCGTTCTCTTCGAGAGCTTGCTTTACGCGACTCTTGATAACTTCCTGTTGTCGGGGGTCAACGTCCATAAGCTTCTCAAGATACTCGGCAATTTTACCGGAGAGGAGCGTCTCGTTAAGCGTTTCCCTCACTGCCCGAATTGCGAACTCTTCGAGCGGTTGGGCTTTGAAGGAACACGCTTCGCAAACCCGCTTTTTTTCGTGACCACTGCAAAGATAGCGGGTGTACTTGTGCATGTTTTTGGTTATCGACCAACCCTGAAACGGATAACCACAAACCGAGCATTTCATCAAACCGGAAAGTAAATATGTGCTTTTCAGTACGTGTTGATTCCGTTTGACACCATACTCCCGGCGATTCGTTTCGTTCACTTGCTTCCAAGTTTCATACGAGACAATTTCCGGGTGAGCGTTCTCTTCGGTGCTCCATTCTTCGGCGGGATTTCGGGAAACTTGTTTCCGGGCGTCACGATTTATCGTAAGCCCTTTATGCCGAGCAATGATTTTACTCGTACTAACACGATTGTAAACACTGGCACCATAATAAACCGGATTATCGAGAATCCGATTCACCGTCGTGGAACTCCATTTTTGGTCTTGATTGCGCGACCTTCCGCGCTTGGGGCAAGACACTCCCCGCAAGTTCAATGCCTCCGCAATGAGTGCGTAGGCTTTTCCCTGCAAGCGTAGCTTGAAGATAAGCTGAACAATCTCCACCTCTTCGGGGTTTCCAAGTGCCAACTTGACTTTTTCCTGTTTGTGTACACTCCATTGAGCGTCTAACAGTTCGCGTTGGGAACCGTCGCGTAAATTGACAGCAATCCGCTTGTAACCGTAGGGAGCCGAACCACCGTTCGAATAACCCTTGTTATTCAATCCTCCCCTCAGAACCAGTTCTGAGAGCTTTTTGGAATACTGCGAGGCTTGTATTCCTTCGAACGATTTCATCATCGGTGCAAATTCGTTGTTGGGGTCTATTGACGTTTTGACGAGCACAACGTCGACTCCCCGTTGCCGGAAGTAAAACCGCCAATAGGTGCTCTCTTCCGGGTCAATCGGTCTTCCCCAGCGTGACTCGTCGTAACACACGACCGCTTGAAACGGTGGGGTTCCTTCAACGACTTGGCGCAAGCGTTGAAACTCGAGCCGTTGCTCGAAGTTGGTTCCCGATTTGCCAAAATCGGTAAACCATTCCAGAATACTGAAACCGTTCTTGGAAGCAAATTCAAGGATGGCTTTTTTCTGTTGTTCGGGGCTGTCTTCCTGTTGTTCGGTGGAACATCGAACGTAACCGACAGCCGGTATATTATTATTCATTCCGATTCTCCCTCGTCAAAATCGGTTTTGTTTGACACAACGTCAAACGATATGGAAACAAGACTTGAAACGATTCCCGGATATTTCGTGAAATTCATCTTGCAGTGCGTTACACTGGTGTAACGATTCATCGTTGCCTCGTCGATTTCTACCGCTTCGCCCTTGTACAAACTGGGGTCGTTAATCGGGTTGAAATCGGGAAAAATGCCTCGCATATTTCCAATGGCAACTCTCCGCAAGTCTTCATAAATGCAATTTGCAATGCACATTGCAAGGCTGTCGAGGTCTTGCTCACTCATCGTTTCCGTATGAACAATTTCATACCGATAATCTTCATTATCGCTTTTCCGATTCAGTCGGTCGTTTCGGGTTCGTTTTGTATCGCTCATGAGCATCAATATAACAACGTAAACCGAAACCGAAAGCTCGGAAGTCACCGTAAAAAAAGATGCCCGCAATCCGCACACTAACGCGCGTGGGTGGCTGTCAAGGGCTTTGTGCGTTGGTTACCAAAGCGGTGGGCTCGCGCGAGGGAAGCCCGTAGGGACGCGGACAGACCGCCGTCTTGGTACGCACAAAGCATGTGAAACCCTTGAGAGCCGGGAACCGGTGCGTTACATTTGTGTGCGGGCATCTAAAGACGGTGACATGTTTCCACTAAAACGACTGTTTGGAGAAAAATGATCGACCTCATTTGGAAATTTGTACTGATGTGCTTTTTTATCGGTGCTGCCGGTTTGGTGTTTCTAATTTATATATGGTTTCTTGTTGGGTTTGTTGGGTTAATGCGAATTGTTTTCTTTTGGTACAGGAGAAAACCTGTAGAATTAAGGGAAGCAATCGGAGAAATCGCAGATTGGCACAAAGAACCTATTTATTTTTTTAGAAGGCACTTCGTGAGGAAACCTAAACGGTAGTTAACAAAAGCAACTACGTTCGATTATGGTAACGAATATCTCACCCGAAACTTTTAGTGTACGGTCCGACCCGGATCGGGAACGCCCAGCGTGACCGGTGCGAAAGTAACCGGTCTAAGCTGGAAAAGTGATAGGGTGAGATATTCGTGCTTAATCAATTCTTTTGAGATTAGAACTAATCTCTACCGAAGGATTATACTCAGGGCGGGCGGTTGGGAAGTCAAGGTCTGGCGGGTAAATGCGAAACCGCAAACCCCATATACAGGACTCTCGATAATTAACAAACGAGATACTCATGCACTTAAATATCAATATGTTAAGATTGATGTGCGATAAATGGGTAAAAATGGTATAAATCCAAGTTTTACTCATCGTCGGAGTGCAAAAAGTCGTGC